>Ga0070679_100001499_pt1 | contig 20743 bp, 20 predicted proteins | sample KBSC63BmetaG_FD_65652 | JGI IMG/M metagenome (GOLD analysis project Ga0070679, IMG submission 65652) | Corn rhizosphere microbial communities from Kellogg Biological Station, Michigan, USA - KBS C6-3B metaG | ecosystem: Host-associated > Plants > Roots > Rhizosphere | place: USA: Michigan... | reverse complement strand
TTTTTTTTAGCAGCCACTTGACATATAACGAACCCTGTAACTATGTAGCATTAAGTGCACTACTATTGTGAAATGATTTCGGCTATCCCGCCCCGTTAGGCTCTTTAAATTATGTAGCATGTAACACTTTCCATAAAAAGCCAGCTTTGTATATTAAAATCAACGCCAGGGGTATAATTCCGGCTAAGTGAATATGAAATATACAATCTTGAACAGCGCAGAATGGTCTTTTAAAAGAGGTTTTGTAAAAAATTCTTCATGATATGTGTACTTTAAGTCTGTGGCTTGCTTTTGGTATATAAATTTTTTAGAGGTTCAGTTTCAATTTTATTATTGAGTTATTCAAATTAATAAATTTAACTGCTGCCTTCTCATTATTCACGAAAGCATTTGATTTTGGAAAAAGTATATAGTTCTATCACACCCGCAAGCCGGCGCGAAAGTCACATCAACATTTTAGAAGTTATTGGAAATGCAAGTTTTGGAGGTATGGAAAAATATGTCCTGAACTTTTTAACGCGTCTTCCTGTAGCTGATTTCAGCGTTACCTGCATTTGTCCTTATGAAAGCACATTTACAGCTACATTAAGAGAAAATGGGTACGCCGTTTATGTTACACCTATTAGCGATGATCCCGTGTGGCGTTCTATCCAGTTTGCGGCAGAAATTTCTTTGCTTCATAAAATAGATGTATTTCATGCTCACATGCCCAAGGCCCACACGCTGGCTGCTTTGGCAGGCAGCCTTGTAAATAAACCTGTGGTTTCCTCCATTCATGGAATGCATTTTTCTTCCTATGAGTTTGGCGTTACACGGTTGGCTGGCTCGCACCTGATAACTAATTGCCAGGAGGCTTACGGGCAAGCGCTAGGTTTAGGAGTTCCGGCAGAGCGGGTATCTGTTATTCATAATGGCGTAGATATAAATTTATTTACACCGGTGGAAAGTAAAGACGAACTAAAGAGATTAATTGACGTGCCTGCAGAGACTAAGGTAATTGGCTTTGCAGGACGGCTTGCTCATGAGAAAGGTCCCGACCTTTTTCTGCGCATAGCAAAGTATGTAAATTATGTGATGCCCGATGTGCATTTTGTAATGATTGGCCAGGGTGATATGACGAACGAACTCAGAAAGATGTGCGCTCAGTTTGAACTTGAAAAGAATGTGCATTTTATAGGATGGCAAAACGATATGGCAGCTATGTACAGAGGCCTTGATCTGCTGGTATATACTTCGCGTAGCGATGGCACTTCCCTCGTAATGCTTGAAGCCATGGCTTGCGGATGCCCTGCGGTTGCGATGGATGTAGGAGGTGTTCGTGAGATTGTTGAAAATCGCAGCACTGGCTTGCTGGCAGCCCCGGTACAGTGGGAAGATGCGGCGATAAAGGTATTGGATCTTCTTGCAGATGCTGGCCAGCTCAGGGTAATGGGAGCCGCAGCCCGTGCTTGTGTGGAAAAGAAATTTGATCTTAATGAGAAAATAAAAAGCACTGCTAATGTGCTTCGTCAAACTGCTTTGTATAGTTTCAACAGCCAAAGCGTTTTGCATAATAGCATATTGAGTTCCGGTAACGGAGGCAGTATATCTCTTGATAATTCAGCGCTTGAGAATGTAGTTGGTGAAGCAAGATAGCATACCTTAAGTATAATTTATAGCATAAAACTTAAGAATTTTTATGAATGGGAATTATGATAAAGTTTCATTTTATATTGTACCTCATGCAGATGATTGGCAGCTTTTCATGCAGCCAAATGCCCGCAACGATCTTATTGATCCCCCCAGTAAAATCATATTTATTTTAACTACTGCCGGAGATGCAGGAAGCAGCGAAAAATTTTGGCGAGCAAGAGAGGAAGGCATGAAGAGTTCTATTAGATTTTGCCTTGCCCCGCTTTTCGATATTCTTGAATCGCAAGGCACGACATCATTCAATACTCATTTAATAAGATATTGGTCTTGTAATAATGTAACCTGTTATTTTATGTGCCTGCCTGATGGCGGTTTGGATGGCAAAGGATTTTTTGTGAGTTTTTATCAAAGCCTCACTAAATGCAAAGGAGATTGCATGAATTCAATAAATACAGTAGACCATTCAACTACTTATCTCAATTGGGCAGATTTTTACACTACGCTTAACGCCATTATCCTTGCAGAAAAAGGGGGTATTTCGAACGCATTAATTAATTATTTAAACCCGGACGATAACGAAAATCCTGGTGATCATGCGGACCATATTGCTACAGGGCAAGCTATACAGGCCACGACTGTTATTTCTGAAATCCCGCAGCTTTTATTTAACGGCTACTCTTCGCAAGACAGCGGACAGCATTTAAATGAAACGGACTTTTTTTGGAAAACCGCAATGCTGGCAGCTTATGAAAAAGCCGTGTTTGATTGCAGTGGATATAGCACTCTGAAAGAAAGTATTAATACTTATATGGCGTGGTGTCGTGCGGCAGCGAGTTTTAAAAAAGTAAGTGCCTTACATCCTGTTTAAAAATTATTTTCAATAATTATTTACAAAGGCTTCCTTATTAATAATTTCGAAAGTTAAATCGTTTACTACAGCAAATAAAAAAGGGCTATTAATAAGCCCTTTTGTGTTTATTTTTCATATTTATTATTCTTCCTCTTCACTATTAACTGCTTCCATGTTTATAGACGACTCGGCGATTTCTGTAAGTTTTTCATCAGCCTCTTTTTCTTCGTTAAGGGTCTGCTCAAGAAGGTCGGCCACTTCGTTTTCTCCTAAAGTTTTAGCGAAAGCGCATAGCGTACCGTAGCTGGCTATTTCATAGTGCTCCACCTTTTGGCCGGCTGAAATAATACCAGCATCGCGAACTGTGCCCTCTGCGGTACTTTCCATAATTTCTTCAGCCTCTTTGATAAGCCCTTCCATAGCTTCGCATTTCTTTGCACGAGCTGCCTTTCCTAGTTTTTCAAAAGCTTGTTCGCATCTTTCAACATGGCCTTCTGTTACTTCAAGATGTTCTTCAAGAGCATCAATAAGTTCTTGTGCAGTGGCGTTTTTTATCATTTTGGGAATTGCTTTTGTGAGCGCCTTCTCGGCCCAATAAATATCTTTAAGCTCATCCTCAAAAAGATCCCTCAAGCCATCAGCTACAGATGAGCTGCCTTTTTTTGAAGATTGTTTAGAAGATGTTTTTTTAGCGGCAGTATTCCCGTTCTGTGATTTTTTGTCAGTAGATTTCATGATTATAGGTTTAATTTAAAAAAATATTGTTGGAACATTATTATTTCACAAAACATGCCGCCCACAATCAACTGAAATGCAGGAAGTAATTTCAGGCAATTAATGAAAAATTTCCACAATAATCATCCCAGGTGAGGTAAACGTTACTCAAACATATATTTCAAATACAAAAAAATTTTAGTCTTTACTGCTAAAATAGAATGGCATATAAATAGTAATTATACTACATATTATAATTTGTCTCCTTAATCATTTATCGTTAACCTTAAATACTTATCTATGGATTTAATATGCTTCAGCCACATCCGCTGGAATTTTGTTTATCAGCGACCTCAACACTTGTTAAGTAGGTTTGCTTTATATAATCGTGTATTTGTAATTGAAGAGCCTGTCACAAAAGGAGATACGGATTTTTATGAAATAGAGAAAGATAGTGGCAATCACAACTTGTGGATTGTTAATTTATATATTTCAGAAAATACGCCGCAGGTGAAAAGAGATATTACCTTAAAAGCGCTGATCGATTCATTTATATACTCGAAAGAAATAAAAAATTATATGCTTTGGTATTACACCCCGATGGCACTGCATTATTCAGATCATTTAAATCCTTCGTTAATTATTTACGATTGTATGGATGAACTTTCGGCTTTTAAATTTGCCCCGCCGGAATTGAAGAAACTGGAAGCTCGTTTATTTGAAAGTGCAGACTTAGTATTTACCGGAGGCTATAGCCTTTATCAGGCAAAAAAACATTTGCATCATAACATTCATCCTTTTCCCAGCAGTATTGATAAAGCGCATTTTCAATCTGCAAGATTATGTGGAAAAGATCCTTCTGATCAGTTTAATATTCCTCATCCCCGGTTTGGATTTTATGGGGTAATTGATGAGAGATTTCATGTTTCCTTAATAAATGAACTATCTCTTTTGCGCCCCGATTGGCATTTTATTTTTATTGGACCGGTAATAAAAATTGATCCTGCTTTACTTCCCGTAAGAGAAAATATACATTACCTGGGAAGCAAAAATTATAAAGAGCTTCCGGCCTATCTTTCAGGATGGGATGTAGCTATTCTGCCGTTTGAATTAAATGAGTCCACCAGATACATCAGTCCTACTAAAACACCTGAATATCTCGCAGGTGGTAAGCCGGTTATATCCACTTCAATAACAGATGTTGTTTCACCCTATGCAGATCTTGGCCTGGTGCATATTGCAGATACTGCTGAAGAATTTATAATTGAAGCCGAAAAAATCTTTAAAGGCAACAACAAATCAGAATGGGAAAAGAAGGTTGATAAATATCTTTTGAACATATCATGGAATAAGACGTGGCATGATATGACCGAGTTAATAGAAGAGGCACTTGAAAAAAGATTAAAAGTTAAGACGAAAAAAGAAGTTATCTATGTTTGATTATATGATCGTAGGCGCCGGGCTTTCCGGTGCCGTGCTGGCGGAGAGGCTTGCAACTAAATCTGGCAAAAAAGTGTTGTTGGTTGAAAAAAGAAATCATATTGGAGGTAATACTTTCGATTATTACAATGAAGAAGGAATCCTGATTCATAAATATGGTCCTCACATATTTCATACTAATAGCGCAGAGGTTTTTAATTATCTTTCAAAATTTACAAAGTGGAGATCTTATGAGCATCGTGTTTTAGCGAGCGTCGACGGATTATTGGTTCCTATACCTATCAATTTAAATACTATAAACCAACTGTATGGACTGAATTTAAATTGTGATGAAGTAGATGCTTTTCTTCATTCCAAGGCAGAAAAAAAAGACAGGATACAAACCTCTGAAGATGCTGTAGTGAGTAAAGTAGGAAGGCAGCTCTACGAAAAGTTTTTTAAAGGCTATACCAGGAAACAATGGAATTTAGATCCTTCAGAACTTGATGCATCGGTAACATCAAGGATACCAACCCGCAATAATAAAGACAATCGTTATTTCACTGACACATACCAGGCGATTCCGTCATATGGATATACGTGCATGTTTCAAAATATGCTTAATAATCCCAATATAAAAATTTTACTCAACACAGATTTTAAAGAGATACAAGATTCAATTCCTTATAAAAAAATGATATATACAGGGCCGGTCGATTATTTTTATAATTATCGTTTCGGAAAGTTGCCCTATCGTTCTATCGAATTTAAATTTGAAACAAAGGATCAGGAATATTTCCAACAAACAGGCACCGTTAATTACCCTAACGAACATGCATATACGCGAATTACTGAATTTAAATATTTAACCGGTCAAAAGCATTCAAAAACCGCTATCGTGTATGAGTATCCGAAAGATGAAGGGGATCCATATTATCCGGTTCCACGTCCGGAAAACGCCTTACTATATAAAAAATATCACTCATTGGCTATGCAGGAAGAAAATGTTTATTTTGCCGGAAGGCTTGCTACTTATAAATATTATAATATGGACCAGGTAGTAGCCCAGGCACTCACCCTTTATAGCAAGATAGAAGTTTCGCACGAACCAGGAAACCGTTTAAATACCCATGAATTGCAACTCGTTCCATCCTGAAATTATAGGAAAGGAGTCATCTGAATTAAGATAATGTGCATTAAAACTTGCTGTATTTATTTATATAAAGACTAAAATATCTTTCCTTGCGTTATCATCTAAATTTCGAAAATTATAACCGATTATGCCAGGAACAAAATTTATGTTTTCTACAGGAATTGAAAACAGCTATCCAACTATCTTACTGCCAGATGGTACCACAAAGCGGGTGGATGAAATGGGAAAGGCTTTCCATTATGAATATTGGAAAACCGATTTCGAATTGGTAAAAGAACTAGGTATTGAATTTTTAAGATATGGCCCGGCTTATTACAAAACCCATGCGGGCCCCGGCAAATACGAATGGGATTTTACAGATGAAACGTTTAATTATTTGCAAAAAGCAGAGATAAATCCTATTGTTGATTTATGCCATTTTGGAGTTCCCGATTGGATGGGTAATTTTCAAAACCCGGATTTTCCCGACTACTTTGCCGAATATGCCGGAGCTTTTGCGAGGCGATTTCCTGATTTGCAATTATATACGCCTATTAACGAAATTTTTATTGCTGCAATGTTTTCTGCTCAATATGGATGGTGGAATGAAAGGCTGCATTCCGACAAAGCTTTCGTAACGGCGCTAAAGCATTTATGTAAAGCAAATGTTATGGCTATGCATGAAATTTTGAAAGTGCAGCCCGAAGCAACCTTTATACAAAGTGAATCTTCCGAATACTTTCATGCCATTGATCCGGCTGCCTTACCTCGTGCTCGTTTTCTCAATCAAAAACGTTTTTTATCACTCGATCTTACTTATGGGTATCCTTTAAATGTTACTATGTATGAGTACCTCTTAAGTAACGGAATGACACCCGAAGAATATAGGTGGTTTAGTGAAAACCAGGTGAAAGGCAGGTGCATAATGGGGAATGATTATTATGTAACAAATGAACATATTGTACATCCGGATGGGCATACACAAGCTGCGGGGGAAATTTTTGGATATTATGTAATAACCAGCCAGTATTATCGCCGCTATCAATTGCCAATTATGCATACAGAAACCAATATTAAAATGCCCGCATGCAAAGAATGGCTCTTAAAGCAATGGGCCAATGTGCACAGGCTTAAGCGGGATGGCATTCCCGTGGTAGGCTTTACATGGTATAGCCTCATTCACCAGGTAGATTGGGATTCTGCATTAAGAAACGATGATGGTAATGTAAATGAATTAGGCTTATATGACCTTAACAGAGATATTATGCCGGTTGGCAGCGCTTACAAGGAACTTATAAAAAATTGGAAAGATATAATTATGGAAGAAAGCTACGGCCTCATTTTTCAAAACTGGTAACTATCTCGTGAATATAATTTTTTCTTTTATAATATCTGCAGTAAAAAAAGAGAACAAGTCATGAGCCCCCATACCTTCTTCTTCACCATTTCTTTTGTGTTGAAAACAGCCTGTTGATGGTTTTTCTTCAAAAGGAAGAATGCCTTCTGATGAAACTCGCGTCATTGTTGTTTTGATTTTCTTGAGGTATAATTTTTTCGCCATACTTTTTTTTATCCAATAAGAAAATAATATGCCGTGTTTGTAAGTATTTAGAGGCTAATGCTAATCTATTGAACATCAAAAAACACGCAAAAAACCGATTATTTTTCAATAACATCCTGTACTATTATTGTAGAAGAAATTTCCTGTTGGGGAATTTCAACAGTAAGATAGCAGGGTATTTTGATTGTTGTAAATTCCGAAAGAGATGAAATAGTTACAGCTTTTACTGAAACGAATTTGAGATATCGCCATCGTGTATTAAATCTCTAATCATAAATAAATCGCAGCCAGTGTGCCCGCTATTACCAAGCGCTGCAGGAATAAATGTAAATCCATTTTTTTTATACATCTCAATAGCAATCGTTAGCTCAGGCATAGTTTCTATGTACATTTTTTCAAAGCCTTTGATTTTTGCCTCCTCTATGCATTGCCGTAATAGTAGTTTGCCTAATCCATTTCCCCTTGCACTGGACAATACATACATCTTCACTAATTCACAGGTTTTGTCTGGCAATCCTTCTGTTGGGAATATCCCGGCACCTGCAACCACTTCGTCATCTATTGTTGCCACAAAATATGAGGATCTTTGCTCCTGGAAAACTTCGTATAAATTATCTGTTGTTGCATCAAAATAAACAGTGTCTTGCTTAACTGCGTTAAAATCTTCCAGTGAGCTACGTATGATAGAAGCGAGCTTTGCATTATCATCTGCAATAATCTTTCTTATAATAATTTTTGGTTTCAATATTCTTTCTCAAGAATTGTTAGTTTACAAAATTCCACTGCACTCCAATTCTGAAGATAAAGCCGGGAGTAGGATAGCCAGGTACCGCAAAACTGTTATTGGTAAATCCAAACCCCTGAGAAAAATCAACAGTATTTATGTTTTCTATTTTTACCAGGCCGGTAAAGGTTTTTATCCTGAAATCAAAATAGGCGTCAAGTTGGGGGAGGTTGCTTATAGTAACAGAATCCTGTGGAACAAATTTTCCGTTTAAGGGCGAATAATTATTGGCTTTATAAGGCGTGTTATAAGAAACATCCACGCCGGTGCTTAAAAAAAGATTTTTGAAAAAATTGCCTTCAAACGAAAGCCTTTGCCTTGTGAAAAATAAGGGCACTTTTACCGGGTTGTTGCCTGTAGTTTGTTGCACAATAAAATCGCTATATAAATTAAGATGGCCAACAATTTTATTCTTGGTAGAAGCAGTTACCTGGGTAATATTTACAAGGCCATTGAACTGGTCAGTTTGATAATAATTTTTATAATAAATAAAATTAGCTATTGAAATATTACGAGCCATTAACGTAAACCGGGGATTGCGGGCGGTTGCTGAAATTACGGTTATATTCTCTTTTTTACCAAGTGTGTTTGTATCAAGGTTAAACGAAGAATTTGAATTAAAAATGTAAGAAGGAGAGCGGTTCACATTTTGAAAGGATACCTGTATATCGCCAAGCTTCGCATTTAAATTGCGTGTGAGCGTGGCATAAGCGCTATAATCAGCGGCGTTAAATCCTGTCGCATAAAATTCTCCTTTTAGCAAAGCGTCCCATTTTTTATTTCTTGTTTTATTGCGGTATTCGCCATGTAAAACAACATTATAAAAGTTTTCTTTTTTGAATGAATATAGCGTACTATAAGCTGGCAATACCACTACCTGTGGAAAATATTTTGATTGAAGAAATTCACCTGAAAAATTTTCAACTCTTATACCGGCTTCAATGAATTGGGCAGGATTTTTTGTTTCGGGAAATTGTTTTATCGAAAAATCATTGGTAACAGATTTCCATTTATCCTGCAATTTAAAATTTAGTCCACCATTCTTTATATTCAAAGCAGTATCGTACCAGTTTTTAAATATTGATGAATCTATTTTGCTATATATTCCATTGGTAAGATGGTCTATAAACTCATATCCATAAGTACTGTAGTTAATAGTATGCTGCAGCCTAAACTTTGGATAGAATAAATAATCGGTTGTACTGTCGTTAATTATCAGCGAATCTTTAATACCGAAATCATAGCTCTGCCTGAAGAAAGCCGTAAAGTCGCTATACAAATTTCCGGTATTTACAGCGGTGGAAAATATACTTTGGCTTTGGTCCACATCGCCTCCAAGATTAACGGGAATAGCGAAACGCTTTTTTCTGCTTGGGTCTAACAGAAACGAATCATTTTGAATGCCGCCATTTTCTGAAACCTTTAGTTTGTTTCCCATAAGAATCATGTAAGCTGCATATCTTTTTCTTTTCCCCTGGTAATTGCTAAAGAATCTGTAATTATTATGATTTGCATTCTGATTTTGAAAAATTCCTGGCGAAGCTATTAGCCTGTACTCAATTCCGGCATTCCAGTTAGGCTTAATATTTTGCGTATGCAATATTTTTATTTCCTGTTCTTTACCGCTTCCGAGTAAATATGTGAGTTGTGTAAAGGGCCTTGTAGTTTTGAAAAAACGAGTATCTTCAAGCCTGTATCTATAAAGATCCAATGTATGAAAGCCCGCATCCCAGCCGGCTTTTAAAAGCGGAGTAAATAAAACGGGAAATGCAGCGGTACCATTATTGCCAAGTGTAATATAGTCCGCAGGAACCGAATAATATTTTGTAAAGTCGTCAATAGTAGAATCAAGATTATTACTTTTCAGTGAATCAAGATAACGGAATGAAATCGTAATTGAATCGGCGAGATCATCTCTATGTTCGAAAGCGAGTGTATCGCTACCACCTTTCGATTGTGCGTTGCCGTTAGGTTGCGAGGACCTGCTGCTATTACCAGTTGTTGGCAAACGCCGTAGTGCCCCGGGCAACTGTGCATACGACGTTTGAACTGATATAACTACAATGCATAATAACAACAGCGTCTTCAGAATAATGCATTTATATTTAAGCGATTTACTCATTATGCATACGGATTATAACCGGGCAATCAATTCTTTAAAGATCAGTGTAAGTTTAGGCTCAGCATCTTTGGCGGCCTGTAATACTTCTTCATGTGTAATTGTATTTTCTTCTTCCCTTATCCCAACGTCTGTAATTACGCTCATGGCAAACACAGGCAACCCCAAATGGACAGCAGCTATTACTTCCTGCACAGTACTCATTCCAACAGCATCTCCGCCTAGCATCCTGAGCATTTTATATTCAGCCCTTGTTTCAAAAGTGGGGCCTGTCACGCCCACATACACACCTTCCTTTAATGTTATATTATTTTCTTCAGCAACAATTCTTGCTTTCTCTATTAAATGTTTTTGATAAGGCTCACTCATGTCGGGAAACCTGGTACCAAATGTTTCTTCATTTTTCCCTAATAAAGGATTAAGCGTAAACATGCTTATATGATCTTTAATAACCATGAGATCGCCTACGTGAAAAGTAGTGTTTATGCCTCCGGCGGCATTGCTTATTAACAAAATTTCTATCCCCAAAAATTTAAGTACTCTTATGGGGAACACAACTTCAGGAGTGCTGTAGCCTTCATAATAATGAAAGCGACCTGCCATTGCAACTACTTTTTTCCCGGATAAATCACCAAAAATAAGTTTACCGCTATGGCCTTCTACTGTGCTTATAGGGAAATGAGGAATATCGCTATATGGAATTTCAAATTCAATATTTATTTCTTTAGTAAAGCTTCCTAATCCGCTTCCCAAAACGATACCCACATATGGCTTTGTGGTGTATTTAGATTGTATAAAATGAGCAGCAGCTATAATTTTTTTCAGCATAAGCTTTTAAATAGCTTCAAAGATAAGTGAATGGCAGAATGGTTTAAAGGTCGGAATTGTTAACAGGTTGATAAGTTGAAAAAGATGGGTCATGCTGCTTAAGAAAATTTGCAAAGGAAAGGAGAGTATTGAATTAAAACTATTTCGGCTCGTTATCAATATGATCTTTTAGCTGTTCATTAATCTGATTTTTTGAGGTAACTTCAATTTGAGGCTTGTCCTTATATAGTTCTATTTTTCCTGTCAGGCATACCTCGGTACCATTATAGTATATCTCAGGTCTTTTAAATTCATTTCGTGCATTTCCTCTTATTATGATAGTTAAGGGCGATTGCGGGTATGGAGCACCTGCATTTAACAATGTAAGAGAATCTTTTTCAAAATATTTACCGCCATATATTTTAGTACATATTTTTACAAATTCACCAACATGATCTTTCGCATCATCAATTTTTATTTCCTGCTGCGCAAATGAATATAGTGCGAAAAAACAAAGACTGACGGCTATAATATATTTCATAAATTGAAAGATAACATTAAGTGATACAAATATTTTTTTTGCAAAAATCTATTAACAGACAGATAACAGTACTAATTTTTTACATGACAGAGAATTGTCACATTTACATTGATTGATTGCTTTTAAGATTTCCTTTACAATTTTTACATTCATTTTTGACTCCTGATTCTTTAAGCCGAAACTTATATTCCGCAAAACTTTATTATGAAACGAAGTATTTTTTTACCTGTATTATTTTTTCTATTTGCATTATCAGCAAATTCACAATCTGTAAATTATGGTTTGAGTCTTGGAGCAAATCTTACCAGCATAAAAGGCAATGGGCTTAACAACTCATATTATGCAGGCTTTATAGCTGGTGTATTTGCGAGAAAGGAGTTAAATGAAAAATGGAATGTTCAGCCTGAAATTATTTTCAATTATGCAAATAGTAAAAAAACAGATAACTTTTTAAGTTATTATAACTATAACGGCTATGCGAATGCAGATGCGCAAATCAGGCTGAATTATCTAAGTGTTCCAATATTATTTGGCTATAAATTAAATAAACATTTTACCATTAATGCAGGCCCGCAATACAGCTTTCTTGTGTATGATGATGAGGATCTGGTGATAGCCAGCAAAGCCGTTGCATTTAAGCGAAATGATTTTGGCGTCGTGGCAGGTTTTCAGTTAAGGGTAGAGAACATACGTTTTTTTGCTAACTATGTCTTTGGCTTACTTAACGTAAATAATATTGATGATCGTTATAAATGGTACAACAGGCAAGTAACAGCGGGTATGAATTTTAATATTTTTTAGTTGTTTGTATATAACGTGGGCGGTTATACGAAAATATTAAAATGGTAAAGATATTTTTTGCCTTAATTATTCTGTGAAATTGTAGTATCATATTTGAAGAAATTGCAATCGTCTTCATCACATAATAATTCCCGGAAGGTTTTATTTTTCAGAACATCTATATAATCCATCGGTTTTTTATTTACATAAATTGTCCGATAAATTAAACGTATTCCATGGCTGTAATCTACATACCAGTTTACATGCCCCGTATATAAAGGTTGAATTGGATTGCCATCTGGTTTATGCCATCCGTAAATTGCTACGCGATTTGGTTTTGGGTCTTCTAATATTTTACCTGTTATTACTATATCTTTTTTAATTCCTGAGATCAAACCTTTTCGCAACCGGCGCTGGCCTTCAATAATAAGATTATGCTGGTACATCGTTACGGCGCTATCCCTAAAAGCATACATGGGAACTGGCACTATTTTTATTTTTGCTGCTTTATAAATATCATTCACTATTTTTCTTGTTGGTAAAAAGCAATGCAAACTGTCTGCAATATATTGAGCTGTCATAGGCGTTAATGGAATTCTTGCAAAATCTATATCAGAGCCAATAGATAGATAATCAGGAAGTACAAAATAAACGGCATTTACTTTTTTTCCGTCAGGAGTGATAATTGAAGTTGTAATTTTTACAAATTTTCTAAGAAAAGAAGGAATATTTCCTTTGAGTATTTCATTCGCTGCAATCTTTTCTCTTACTATTCTATCAACAGCAAAAACACTTTCATAAAATTTACTACCGGTTTCAGAATTATCTGCACGCACTGGCAGCGACAGATATTTAGGCGAATTGCATGCCCCAATAAAAATTAAAAATAAAAACAAACGATATAAATTTTTACTCAACATCGAAACTTTATTCAATTTACTAATTAGACTTTATCTTCGCCAAAAAAGGCGATATGAATTTACATGAATACCAGGCAAAAGAATTATTAAAAAAATATAGTGTTCCTGTACAGGAAGGCATTGCATGCAGCACCGTAGCAGAAGCTGAAGAAGCCTATCGTTATATTAATAGTGAATACGGAAGCAGGTTTGCGGTGATAAAGGCGCAGATACATGCTGGTGGAAGAGGTAAGGGAACTATTAAGGGAACTGATCAGCGAGGTGTTGCTGTTGCAAAGAATGCTGAAGATGTCAAAAGAATTGCAGGTAATATTCTTGGGGGAACATTGGTAACAGTGCAAACAGGCGAAGCGGGAAAATTAGTAAATAAAATATTAGTAGCGCAGGATGTGTATTACGAAGGATCGGAAGAAGTAAAAGAAATTTATTTGTCCATTTTATTAGACAGATCAAAGGGCAAAAATGTTATTATGTACAGCACTGAAGGCGGTGTAAATATTGAAGATGTTGCACACGACACTCCTGAAAAAATATTTAAAGAATGGGTACATCCGGGAGGAGGTCTTCCGGCATTCCAGGCAAGGAAAATTGGGTTTAATCTTGGGCTAAAAGGAAATGCTTTTAAGAATTGTGTAAAGTTTGTAACCAATTTATATAATGCTTATGTAGGCCTCGATTGTAGTATGCTTGAAATAAATCCTTTATTTAAAACAAGCGACAATAAAATAATTGCTGTTGATTGCAAAATGAATATTGATGATAATGCCCTGATGCGTCATCCTGATGTTGCAGTGCTGCGTGATATTTCTGAGGAGGATCCTACGGAAGTGGAAGCCGGAAAATTCAATCTCAATTTTGTGAAGCTTGATGGAAACGTAGGATGCATGGTAAATGGAGCAGGCCTTGCTATGGCAACAATGGATATGATAAAACTCAGTGGTGGTGAGCCAGCTAACTTCCTGGACGTTGGTGGGACCGCCAATGCCCAAACTGTTGAAGCTGGCTTTAGAATTATTTTAAAAGATCCTAAAGTAAAAGCAATACTTATAAATATTTTTGGTGGTATTGTACGCTGCGATCGTGTAGCCCAGGGTGTTATAGACGCCTATCAATCTATCGGGACTATCAACATTCCAATAATTGTTCGCTTGCAAGGCACTAATGCTGAAGTTGCTAAAGACCTTATTGATAAAAGCGGTTTAAAAGTGCAATCGGCCATTTTGCTAAGTGAGGCTGCCGATCTTGTGAACAAGGCAGTTGCGTAAATGAAAGAGAATAATTATTTTTCATCATATCTTAATTTATCAAATAACCTTTCATTAGGTCTTCTTTTTTTTGTTATGATTCTGTAGTTTCCATAGCTCAAAATGAAAATTTAATTGAACTCAATAATTCTATAAAAATCACCAACAAAAAAAATGAATTATGCATTATTAATTATTGTACCAAATCATATTAACCGTCTTCAGTATTTCATTTCCTATTTCTTTTTCTGTCATAGCATCAGTATATAAATAAGTAATATTAACGAATCCTCTTCCATTTTTAGATATAGCTATTTCCTTATTATGCGCATATATATTATCTACAGGAATATTGCAGTTTTGTATGTATAGTATTGCGCCATCAGCATTAAAATGTTTTTTTACATAATTCCTTCCAAGCTGAATAAACTTATGGTTCTCACCAGTTGCATACGCCATCGCATGATAGAAATAATTTGAATCCGGATCAAAATTGGGATTGAAAAAGCCTCTAATCTTGTTTATCTCATTCTCGGTTGGCCGAACTTGAATATGAATCGCAATTATAATGCTTTTATCCTTTTTAATAATATTATACATTATTGGAGGTGGAATTTTTCCATCGCCACAAATAAAATACACGCCAGAATCTCGTACAACGTAATCAGAGGGCATGTTAAACCTCATATTCATTTCTGATAATTTATCTTTCAATTCACTTGCAATTTTCTGCGACTGAACAATTAGCGGTATAAAGACTGCGATAAAAAAATTTAACCGAAAACTTAATAGTACCACACTTTTCATTTATAATTGTTATTCATATTTAAGTATCTAATAAAATTGCACATTAAATTTACTTGGCGTTACTGAATCCATAGATTTACTTTATAACTTATAACCACGAAACTTATTTGATTTAGGTGCTAATGTGAATGAAATTTTATTTTTCTTTCGGTTCTCTCTTATAAAATTTAAAACCACCTTCCTGTTTTATAAGTTTGCAATTATTACAGGTGGTGTCAAATCCTGTATTTGTTATTTTAACTACAAAATAAGCAGGCCTGGTAATATTTCCTTTTAATAAAAAACTTTCATCTGCTTCTCCATAAACTGGAAAAGCAGGTTTTTTTGCATAGAAATATTGCGCATAACTTTTAAAACCTATCGGCCACACATATACGCTTTTCCCCTGGAGGGTTTCATAAAAATCAATCGCCGGCCCTTGCGAATAGCGTTCAATTTTTGGAACTACCGCTAACAGATACACGAAAAGGCAAACAGCAGTTGAATAAAAAAGAAAGAGCATGCCTTTTATATATTCTTTTTTATAAAGCAGCACTATGGCGCTTATTACCAACACAAAGTAAGCAATGCCAATAAGGCTTTCATAACCGCTCCAGTGCACAGGTACATTGAGGCTGGCAACTGCAAAAGGATCATGTAAATAAGGGATAAGTAAATTTTTATGTGCTGCTACATAAGGCAATCCCGCAAGTAGAAGGGAAAATAAAAGACCCATGAATGCGAGTAACACTATTATGTATTTCTTTATAAAAGAATTATTTTCCAATAAATAATCCAGGTAAACGGCTGCTAAAAATGTAAGCGGTAAATAAGTAAGTGAAGAGTAATGAACAATCTTTGTTGTCGTGATGCTGAATAATATCATCACTGTCCAAAAAAGAATTTTCATTAATAATCTGAAATCATTTTTGCCGAATATTTTATTACCAAATAAAACAGGAAGTGCAATAATAGAAACTGGGAAACAGCCGATAAACACTACAACAAAATGGTAATAAAAAGGCTCACCATGGCTGGCAACCGGGTGTAAGAAAAGATCAACCTGGTACGATAAAAATTCCTTTAAAAACCAGAAGCCATTATTGATAACTTCTATACCAAACCAAAAGAAACAAACGATAACGTATAGAAGAATAAACACGAGGATTCTTTTAATACCTGGAAAATTTTTGAAGCGGGTGAATATAAAATATACAAAGAATGTAATGAGGAAAACCAGTAACCCGACCGGCCCTTTCGTTAATGTTGAAAGGCCTATAAATAATCCGGCCAATGCAATGTATAACAAACCTGTTCTTGATTTTGAAAGAACTATGCTTTTGAACATAAAGTAGATTCCCAGGAAAATAAAATAATTAAAAACCGGATCGATAATAGCAGATTTAAAATACAGGTGAGGAAGAAATGTTCCTAAATAACTGATAGCCCATATAAAACCAAACCTTGGATTTTTATATTTTTTGCCAATGATAAAAAGTGTAATTAGAGTTATGATTCCAAAAATTGCATTCGGGAATCTTGCGGCAAATTCGTTTACGCCAAATAGTTTCATGCAGCCTGCCTGCAGCCAAAAAAATAATGGAGGTTTTTCCCAAAAAGGTTGAAAATTAATTTGCACCCGGTGATAATTTCCGGTAACAATCATTTCACGTGCTGACTCTGCGAAATTAATTTCGTCCCAATCAAATAAATGCACTTTGCCAAGAAAAGGGATAAAAAAAATAATACCCGACAGAATGATAATAGTGAGGTATGTTTTGCTTTGGAGTTTATAATTCAGCGGGTGAGCAATTTCCATTTATATATTTTAAGCTTTGTAAGCAAATAAAGCAATGAGACTTTTAAAACCCCAAAACCATAAGTTATGCTTCTTTTTAAATTTATGGAAGAAGCTTCTTTAAAATATTTGGTGGGGCAGGTTATCTCAGCAATTTCAAAATTGTTGTAAAATATTTGTGCCACCATTTGATTGTCAAAAATAAAATCATCAGAGTTTTGATCGAAATTAATTGTTCTTAATACATCGCTATGATAGGCACGATAGCCTGTATGGTATTCTGAAAGCTTTTGATTCATCAGTAAGTTTTGAAATAAAGTAAGGAACCTGTTGGCAACATATTTATACATAGGCATACCACCTTTCAGTGCGCCTTTTCCAAGAATACGGCTGCCAAAAACTACTTTATACAAATCGTTACCGATTACTGAGATCATTGCCTGCAAAAGCTTTGGCGTATATTGATAATCCGGATGAAGCATTATAATAATATCAGCATTTAGCTCGAGCGCTTTATGATAACAACTTTTTTGGTTGCCTCCATAGCCCCTGTTTATTGTATGCGTAACAATGTGTTTTATACCAATTCTTTTGGCAACTTCAATAGTATTATCAGAACTTTTATCATCAACCAATACAATTTCATCTACAATATCTTTTGGAATTTCATCAATTGTTTTTTCAATTGTGTTAGCCGCATTATACGCTGGAAGAACTACAACAACTTTTTTTCCCTGGTACATTAAAATATTTTCGTGTGCAAATAAACATGATTCCCTTTAACAGGAATGCAAAAATAAATTTTCGTAAAGTAATGGTTTTATTCTATTAAAAAAAAGCCGGCAAAGCCGGCTCAGATGGGTGATCTTTATAGTGTACGGAAACAAATATTATTTAGGTAATAATATGGTGTTTATTACATGTATTATGCCATTACTTTGATTTACATCTGCAATTGTAATTTGTGCAACGTTACCGCTTTCGTCAGTTACTATTAAGTTATTGCTTTTTTGGGTAACATACAAGCTTTCACCATTAACCGTTTTTAAAGTTGCTTTACCATTTTCTGCTTTTACCATTTTCATAAGGTCTGCAGAGCTTAATTTTCCTGCAACTACATGATAAGTAAGTATAGAAGTAAGTTTTGCTTTATTCTCTGGATTCAACAGTTTTTCAACAGTACCTTTTGGCAATTTGTCAAAAGCTTCGTTTGTAGGAGCAAAAACTGTAAATGGCCCGGGTCCTTCAAGTGTTTCTGCAAGCCCTGCTGCTTTTACTGCTGCAACCAAAGTTGTATGGTTTTTTGAGTTTACTGCATTTTCAATAATGTTTTTTGTAGGGTACATTGCTGCGCCGCCTACCATTACTGTTTTGTCCATTTGTGCAAATGTTGCAGATGTTGCGATTGTTGCGAGAATACATAATCCTAAAAATTTAATAGTTTTCATTTTTTAAAGTTTAATTTTTATTTCTATCATTTACGCTTTGTGATAAGGTGTGGATTTAATTTTTTACTTTTTTTTTATATATAACGGTAACGGGTAAACGAAACTAGTAAAGCTAAACCTGCTGCGTTACAGTTCTGAGAATAAATAATAAAAGGAAATGATTTAATTATCGGTATCAGATTTTGGAAATTACATACATCTGATCCATCGTAGGAGTGGGGCTACCGCCGTCTTTTTCAAGTGTGATGGCAAAGGCTTCGGCATGGCCGAAGGACTTCATTTTCTGTATATGATAAATGCCATTTTTAGTAGTTATCATTCCGGCATCTACTGGTTTGCCATCCACAATAGCCCATAACTGGTACTGCTTACCGGCAGGCGCTTCAGGCAGATTAGTAGGGTCAACATATACATCACCGCTGTTTTTAACCCAGTAAATTTTAGCAAGTGCGTCAGGTTCCTTTGTTGTGCCTTTAAGTACAATTGGCAATGCACTTTTATCGCTTATTACATTTAGTTGATCTTTCATGGCAACCGCTGCCTGCTGATTCTCTTTTAATTTTTTCTGTGCATCAGTTAACTCTTCTTTTACATTTTCATATTTTATGTTGTAAGAGTAATTAAGGATAACGCTGTATATTAATGCAATTAAAACTGCTGCAGCCGCAATTTTGAAAAAAAGCGGAATGCGATAAATGTTTTGGTGAAGGAGTTTAGAATCTTCTCCAGGTATATGATGAACTTTCGGTTTTTCCTCTGTATGAGTGTTTGATGCTTCACCGGTTGTTATTTGCGCTAATATTTTATTCTTTACGTCTGCTGACGGTTCTATTGCATTAGCTTGCGCATAAGATTCCAGCGACAATTCTATTGCTTCAAGTTCCTGTCTTACTTCTGGATAAAGTTTAAGTCCTTCTTCTACCTGCATTTGTTCTTCAGGAGAAGTTAAACCTAAAGCGTAAAGCTCAAGTAAACCGGATGATATGATATCTTCTTTATTCAATTAATTTTTTAAAGCTTTTCTTAGTTCGCTAATAGCTGTTCTCATTCTTGTTTTCACTGTGCCTAATGGAATATCCAGCTTTTTAGATATTTCATCCTGGGTAAATCCGCCAAAGTAAGCAAGATCTATAATCTGTTTTTGATCGCTTTTGAGAAGAGTTAAATGCTTTCTAATACCAAGCGCATCGAAGCTTTCAGCAGTATTGGTATTATCGCTGATAGTATTTACGCTGTTATCAGAATTCTGGATTTTAGACTGCTTCTTATACCCTTTGCTTCTTATAGTATCAATTGTTAAGTTTCTTGTGAGATTAAGCATCCAGGTAAAAAGGCGGCCTTTAATACTGTCGTAATTTGAAAAATTATTCCAGATCTTTACAAAGGCTTCCTGCAAAACATCTTCCGCAAGTTCGCGATTGTCAAGCATTTTAAAGATAATGCCATATAATACCGCAGAATAATTATCATAAAGGTATGAAAATGCTGATTGGTCTCTTTCTTTCAAGAGATATACCAGTTCTTCCTCGCTGTATTTTTTTGTTTCAGGCAATTTTTAATAATGAAGTGACACTTAAGGCAGTAAATTAAATAAGTATTTTATATTGGTAAATACAAATTATCAGCACTGAACTCCTATAACAGTTTCACGATTTGAAAGTTCAAAAGCTTTTAGAAAAGCAGTAAATATTTATTTTTCAAAATAGCAAACGCTGCCGCCTACCCAATCTTTATCCATATTGTATCTTACGCCTATCATTTTTCCTTTACTTAATCTCGCCAGGTTTGTAACGGCAACCGGCCGTTCCATGCCATCTTTCCAAAAATAAAAAATTCTTATTTCCGCTTTTGCTGGTACGTTAGGTGTTTTTATTACATCGGCGTATTTTACTTTTCTTTGCAATATCCAGTTTTCAGGTTGAGCTATTGCATCTATATCTTTTTTGGTAACATCTATTAATACTCCTTGTCCTGCAAAAGAAAATAAAGGTTTTAAAACAAAATTATCCAGGTCATCAGGTAACTGTTTTATTTCATTCAGGAAAAAAGTTTCCGGCACGTAAGGATGTTTTATAAATGGCAATGTAAACTTGCTGATGCGATAAAACCAGTTAGGGTGCGGCACCCATTTCACATCAAATGGTTTTGTAATATCTACCACATCACCCAAGTCCATTTTTGTTTGCATCAATTCATCAAAGATGATGC
>Ga0070679_100001498_pt1 | contig 20745 bp, 8 predicted proteins | sample KBSC63BmetaG_FD_65652 | JGI IMG/M metagenome (GOLD analysis project Ga0070679, IMG submission 65652) | Corn rhizosphere microbial communities from Kellogg Biological Station, Michigan, USA - KBS C6-3B metaG | ecosystem: Host-associated > Plants > Roots > Rhizosphere | place: USA: Michigan... | reverse complement strand
TGCCATAAGAGTTATATTGTTTTAGTAAGTGAAATGGTTAATGAAAGTAGTTTCTATTTAAGGGTTTAGATATAGATGCTTCAATTAAATTGTACAATGTATGGGATAGTTTTTAAAATGATACACGATTACTTACTGTTGCTTATAGGTAACGGGGCGCTTGTATGTTTATTGTTTAATTCTATATCCGCTCCGTCTTTGCGAGGCGAACGAATAACTTTAACGGACTAGAAGGAACTTGCTGCAAGCCAGTCCCGAGTTGCTGAAGGATGGCAATCTCAAGGATTGAAGCCTGAGATTGCCACGGAAATATGCTGAGTTATTTTTAACTCAAACCTTTCTGGAAAACACGCATATTTCCGCGCAAGGATGTAACCCAGGAGGTTCACACAACCCTCCCGTCATTGCAATGACGTAACTCGGGTTTACACACGGCCTCCCTCTTTGCGAGGCGCACGAATAACTGCAACGGATTAGAAGGAACTTGGGACAAGCCAGTCCCGGGTTGCCGAAGGATGGCAATCTCAAGAATTGAAGTCTGAGATTGCCACGGAGATATGCTGAGTTATTTTTAACTCAAGCCCTTTCTGAAAGGCTCGCATATTTCGTCGTAATGACGTAACGTAAGTTACTGCCCAATAGAGTATCAGCGGATAAGTGTAACAATTCCTTTCCGTGTTTGCGGGGGTTCATTTTTTAACTGGTATTCACAATACCATGTAAAGGCGTTTGTATCCTGGATGTTATTCTTAAAATATCCATTCCATCCTTTGTTCTGATTATACGTTTCAAAAACTTTTTGACCAAAACGATTATATATTGCCAGGTGATATTTTAAGATCACTCCTCCATAGACTTTTGGTTTATAATTATCATTTAATCCGTCATTGTTGGGCGTAAATGCGTTAGGAAAGTAAATAGCAGTTATGCAATTTTTCGGAAAAACATTTGTATACTCTTTTGCAGTGCAGCCATTCACATCCGTAACCTGCAGCCAATATTGCCCCGGTGAAATTATTGTTACGAACGGTGACGTTGAGCCGGTTGACCATAGGTAGCCGGAATATAGTTTTTTGTTTGGTGCCAGTAATAATGGTTCATCTTCACATACCGCCGTATCATGTATTATAAAATCTAACGGCAACAGTAACACGCTTTTTATTTCTGTTGTATCGGAGGCAGTACAATTACTACTGTTGGTTACGGTTACCCAATATTTTCCAACACTTGTAGCTGTATAAGTTCTGTTTGTTGATGCATCCTTCCATAAATAGCTGGTTCCAGGTCCTGCATCCAAAACCCTTGTTGTTCCAACGCACAATGTGGAATCTTTATCAAGATTTATAACTGGTAATACATTTACATTTATAATTAAAAAGGTATCACGGGAAATACATTTGTTACTATTCGTTGCAGCTACAACATATAATCCTTGCTGCGAAGCATAAATTTCCTGCGTAGTTTCCCCTGTATTCCATTGATACTTGGTAAAGCCGGGGCCTGCATCCAAATGTGCTTTTTCTCCCTGGCAAACGGAGGTATCGTTCCCAAGATGGATAGGCATTACTGGTAATATAGATAATACATTTATTGTATCGGCGGAATGGCAATGATTGCTATCAAAAGCGTCTATCCAAAAAATTCCGGGACTGTTTACATCTATACTATTCGTGATAGCGCCGGTACTCCATAAATACGTTGTAAAATTATTGCCTGCATCCAAATGCAAACTTTCACCGGAACATAAACTCGTATCATTACCCAGGTGTATTGGTGCCGGTATAAATACCGATTTTATTTCAATGGTATCCTTCGATCTGCATCCGCGTACATCCGTTGCTGTTACATTATAAAAGCCTGCCGCTGACACGGCAATTTGTTCAGTGGTAGCTGCTGTATTCCATTGATAACCCGTAAACCCCACGCCTGCATCTAAAAGGAATTGTGTTCCGGTACATGTACTCGTATCATTGCCAAGTGCTAATGGTTGAATATTGTAAACAGAAATTTTGATGGTATCAGATACAACGCATCTATTCGCTTGCATAGCAGTCACGCTGTACGATGTATCAGAAGAAGGCCACATCGTGACATTACTCCCTGTAATGTTATCGACGTTGTAAGCAGGTGACCAAGAATAAGAAACAAATCCGGGATTAGCATGTAACGTAATGGAATCATTCATGCATATAGCAGTATCATTACCGATAAACAGTGGCAAGGAAATACCGCCGGCAACGGTAACTGTGTCCTGCAACACGCTATTGCAGGAGTTGGTAACTTTTACAAAATAGGTTCCCGGTGCAGTTACTTTGAAAGTTGAATCGGTTGAGCCATCCTGCCACAGGTACGACGTAAAACCTTTATGCGCATTCAATAATATTGGAGCATTTCCACACATTACTTTATCCGGGCCAAGGTTGATTGAATCATCTGAAGGACTAATACCGATTGCCAGGCTATCGCTTATTACTTTGCAACCGGCATCAATAGTTGCATAAAGCATGGTATTTCCACTTCTCTTAAATTTTACCTTCACGATAGAATCATTACTATAAACTATGTTACCATAGGAAGAATCTGTAATAAATGAAACAGGCGTTGTGCAGCCGGGATTTCGGATTACATTATAAGTGGCAGTATCGCTTAACCCGCAAATCACTTGCGGGCCGTTAATTTTCACCGTGTCGCAATTAGTTGCGCCGGCACACAAAATTTCATTTAAGTACACATCATAATCTGCCAGCAAAAATTGATCTGCCACGGGTGTTATTATAAAATCCGGTGCATAATTAAAACTTATAGACGTAGCGGTAATATCAATTAAGGAATCAGTTAGCGTGAGTGGCGAAGAGTAGCAATTTCCTGATTTCAAGTCTGCGCTGTATTTCCTCAAAAAAATATCGGCGGTATAGGGCCCTGAAGAATTTGCACCGCCTTTAAAGATCGATTTGTCTGAAGTTTCTAACAGAAAGCCCGTATTATTATCCAGGAATGGATAACGATTACAGGCTTTTATCTGCAGGTTGGAATCTGCCCGCATCATTGCATAGTAATAAATAAATGGGTTTACTGTGTAATCATTTGCCGGTAATTCAAAAAGGAAATCGCCGTTTAATGTTGTGATGGTGCCGGCAAACGCTGACTGGCTAAACGCCTGGGACTTGAAAATCTTTGTTTTTTCCACGGTGCCGTCTTCGTTGATGAAAACTACCGCCGGATAGGCATCATAAACCGGGGGCTCTGTTTCTACACCACCTGATAAAACGAGCCTGTTTTTATAAGTTAAAAATGCCGGACTTCTTGCTAATCTCAAAGTTTGATTGTTGTAATAATTTGCCCATACTATTCCGCCATCGGTCGTGTTTACTTTAAATACTACCTGGGTTGGGTAATAATTACCTGCCGCTGTTTCTGTCTTAAAATAGATATAACCGTTTAGCTCCAATAAACTGCTGTTGTAAAAAAAACTGTTATTAGCGGCGTAGCTTCTTTGCCATAAATAATCACCATTTTTGGAGAATTTAATCAATGCAATAAAGTCAGAATATGGAATATTATATTCTATAAGCATGTAGAGACTGCTGTCAGCACCCTGTACCATACCGGTATATTTGAAATGCAAATTTCCCGGTATGAAAGATTTCGTCCATATTATATTAAGCTGGTTATCCATTTTATTAAGCAACAGCTTTCCGTTTTGCAACGCCGGAACCAATAGCTGCGAATCTTTTAGCTTAATCACATCTGCTATCGAAGATCCGGGCATGGCCATCTGTTTTTTCAATAAAATATTGCCCGCCATATCAAACTTTATTAATGCCTCGGTTTGGCTCCCGGGATCAAGAGAATCAGTTCTCCGGTACCCAACACTAATAATGTTATGATCACTTGATTCAATTATTTTAGTTATACCATCGCTGGCAGATAAACTGCGGTAATTATTGTGGAATGGCCTGGCGCATGTATCATCAGTTGGTAACACCGGATTTTCTACAGATTTTATCTTCCCTCCAGGTTGTGTATCTTTTAATACCCACGTTGTTGGTCTTAGTGATGTAAGTCCGGCAGATACAAACGGAGAGGTTTGCGGCTTCGAAATGGAGCTATACAACAATATGGGGGAAAAGAAAAAAATTAATAATCTCAAACGTTATTCAGTTAGTATGTACATCGTGTTTATCTTACCATGCGGATAAACAATCCTGTCCGGTAAAAATAAACATAAAGATGAAAAATATTTTATGCGATACATGTCTGGTTTTTTTAACGGTGAGCGGGCAACAGTAGGAACCGCCTAAAAAATGATAAGTTCTTTAGGAGACAATTGTTACACTTCCTGCATACACGCTGTTAGCAGCATTTTTTTCATCCGCGCTTAAAAAACCAAGCCACGTTTCCGCAATGCCGCTTTGTGAAGATAGCTCGAGCACTGCGGTCTGCTGCTGCCTGGTAGCATCACTGAATGCAAATGTCGCCTTGCCGGTTTTCGGGAAAAAAGCAACAAGCACGGCTTTATCATTTGCTTTAGCCGTGCCTATGCCGCTGTTATTCATCCAGGAAAATACAATATTACCCGCGTCATTTTTAGAAACTGTAACATTGTCTGCAGCCGGTATAGGACCCTTTGATATCAGTATTTTATTATAAGCCAGCACCGGTATAGTGTCTGCGGTTATAGCCCCGTTCATAATAGCGCTGGTAGCCCTGTTGTAGCCGGACCCTGTATGTCCATATGCAGGAAAACTTTTATCAAAAAACCCGGTTCCTGAAAACGCCCTTGTAAAGCCATTGCAAAGAATAATTTTATTCCGTTGCTTTTTTCGTGCCGGTGTTATAATTTTATTTTTCCGGGTATTGCCCTTGCTGCGTACAATGTTTTGACCATAGCTTATATAGCTCACGGTAGGGCCCGCTTTTCCAACGGTGCCACCCAAAAGGCCTTGTGTAAGTATTGCCATATACGTTTGTTTGGCTATTAATGAACTGTGATTGGGAAGCATTCTCTTCCTTGAGTACAACGTATTATCTAAACAGTTATTGCGCAGTTCCTTCGATCTAGTCACCGGAGATACAGCGAAGGTACATCGAAGATGCATCGAAGAAGGTAAGGGAGAGGCAGCCGATGCGTTGAAACGATCTTATAAATTGAAACCTGGGATTGCTACCGCATTCCGCATCAGCTTTATTCTCCGTGATATTTAAAGGGAATTCTTCATAATGAGGTAATAAGAACTCCAGGTTAAGCGTTGTTAATTAAAGGTTGTTAACTTATCGATCAAAAGTTAAGAGGCCATCTGGAATTAATAAAAATAGACTGAAGCCATTGAATGATAAATGCTTTTTAAAAACGAGTTTAGTGCCGGAGAGCATAGTCAGTAAATATGGGCGAATGCCAAAATGCAAAAAATAACCAGTAATATCTTACCTGTTAAAGTTATTATTAAAGGAATGATTATTTTAGCTCTCTGACCCACGCTTATGAAATTGCTTACAGCTGTATGCTACCTCTTTTTGTCTCTGATTTACATGCAATTACCTGCTCAAAACACGGCGCCGGTTCAGCCATTACTTCGTGGTGAGTTTCTAAAAAACAAGGATGATTACCTCAATTTAATAAAAGGGCGGAAAAATACCCCTCAGCTTCCGGTAGTTCGATATAACCAGCCTGCACCCACCTTTCCGGATCACTTTGAGTCAGGGCCGTTTGACACCTGCGCCACCCATACCTATCGGCTGAAGATTGGCAACGATGGCAGCGATGAAGAAGTAACGGATATCACAAGACTGCCTGGCGGCGAAATGCTCATTACGGGCAAAACCAACAAAAATGGCTCACAGGATGATGCCCTGTTGATAAAGATAGATGGCAATGGGGATGTATTATGGATGAAAACTTACGGTGACAATACGAGCCAGGAAATTTTTTATAAAGCGAGACGCACAACAGATGGTGGTATCATTGTAATAGGGTCTTCTTTTATTACCACGGTTAACGGTTATATACTGATATGCAAAATGGATGCAAATGGCAATCTCCAGTGGACAAGAAAATACCGCTCTTCTTCCGTAAACTATGCAAACGGGGCCGATATTATCCAGCTTGCCAATAATGACTTTGCATTTGTGGGTGATGATGGAAAAGATTTATTATACGGTAATATTTCAGTATCAGGCAATCTTTTATGGGATCAGAAATGCCGGTTGTCCGACAGTACAAAGGCCCTGAACATCGTAGAAGATTATAACGGATGGCTTATTGCATCAACAGGTATTGATACAGGTTGGCACGTTGCTAACCTCATTAAAGTTGATGCGGTGAGCGGCGGGTTTCTCTGGCGTAAAAGATTTGGAGGCAGCGGGATGAATGCTAACTTTATCTTTCACAAGATGCAGTTTGTAAATCTTCGTGCACGCGTAACCGGTATATGGGCCATGCAGGGCCAACCCTATCATTTTATAAGGCTTACGGCCAACACCGTAGGCACTGTGGAAACGATGGAGCAGTATGAAGGTGCGCCAAGCCCTGATGTTTCTGCTTCTACAGTACTAACGTCGCAGGCTGAGGTAATGGCTTTTTCGGCCAATGATCATTCGAATGCCCTCACTCTCATTCAGAACTTCCCTGATGTGCCGGTTGTAGACTGGAGCAATACCTACAGCGCAGGTGGAAGCTTACATGTAGAGGCGATTGAAAAATCGGCCGATGCGGGTTTCCTTGCCGCATGCAACGTCGCAGGCATTTCAGGACAGGATATACTGCTTGTAAAGGTAGATAGTACCGGCTTATCACCCGGCTGCGACGGAGTTCCATCAACCGTGAGTCTGACCCTTCAGCGGCCGGGCATCCCTTATGCAGATTTCACGCCTTCTGCAGAAATACTTGTACAGGATAATACGCCGGTTTTGGTTGGCACAATGGTGCTGGACACTGTATATTCCTGCAGGCAACTTACCTGCCCTGCAAAGGCACCCGAAGATACTTGTGTGCAAACCTTTCATAAAAATTACCGGAGCTACTCTTTTTCCGAAATCTCTTCCGGACTTACCATTACAAATGATGATCACCCTATAATGTCCGGAACTACAAGGGCAGATGATTACAACGCATCCCTCGAGCAGGGATTTATTGTAAAAACAGACAACAAAGGCAACCTGCAGGCAAGACTAAGGCTGTTAGTGGGAAGCACTTGTACTATATACCAGCAAAAAAAGTTGCTGGACGGAAATATTTTAGTGACAGGATGGTATCAGGGCGGCACCACAGATTTTGGTTTCTTCCTTGCTAAATTCAATGATAACCTGGATAATATATGGACGAAAACGTACTCAGCATCTTCTCATCCCTCATGGTCTTTCGATGGTATTGCCGAGAGTTCCGACGGATCTATATTCGCCGAACTAACATGGTACGATTTCGGCAACCTTGATGACCGGATTCTTTTATTAAAATTTGATAACACGGGCAACATTTTATTTCAACATTTTTACCGGCCTGCCGCCGGCATTTCCCTGTTTTCCGGGGGGTCAATGATGGCCAGGGGTACTGACCTGTACCTTGGCAAAGACATTTATGACGAATCGCTGCAGAACTGGGCAACGCTCGTAACGAAGTTTGATGCAGGCGGAAACCTGGCCTGGAGTAGAAAATTTTTGTACCCCGGTAATGAGACCGACATGCGGGGGATTATTCCAATGCAAAACAATGCAATTTGCATTCACGGTTTTGTGAGTACGCTGACAGCTACATTATCAGTATTTGCAACACTGGATAATGCAGGTAATGTATTAAAGAAGACAGCTCATTCCCAGACATACGTCAGTGCCAGCATAACCTCTGCTTCCAACGGGGATATATTAGTGGCAGGAGATTTCTTTGACTACCAGGTGGTGCCAGCGCCGTTTTATAATATCTTTCAGCGCCTGGATAGTAATCTTAACGTAAGGATTTCAAGAAAAACGCATGGTGTTGATTTTACCAGCACCAGCCAGGTAGAAGAAGATCCGCAGCAATATCTCTTTGCTTACGGGTTTAACAACTACCGTAATGTTTATGGCACTGACTTATTTTTAAGAAAATTTAGTCCCCTGGGATTATTGGGTACATGCCCTTCGGACTCTTTTGGCACTAGCCTGCAGCCGTTCCCGTTGACGGTGTCTGATGTTGCACTCACTTCTACGCCGGCTAATGCTATTACTCCTGCCTCATGGCCTGTGACCATATCTGATTTCTCGCTGCAGCAAAATACCTTTCGCTGTGGCAGCGTATCGGGCTGTGATACTATTTGGCTTACAGGTAGTCCTGCTGTTTGCGATACTTCCGTTACGTACACGTACATTGCCCATAAAAATGCGGGTTGTTCAGCGCCCGTTAACTGGCTGGTGCCCGTAGATGGAATATCCATTCAACAAAAAAATGATTCTCTCATTGAACTGCGGTTCAGCAAAAGTGGCAGCTATACTATCGGGGCACAACTGCTTACCGGCTGTTATATTTTTACTGATAGTGTGCGGGTGACGGTGAGTGGCTACCATGCAGGGATTTACCTGGGCCCGGATACCACGCTTTGCCCGGGTAATTCTATTATGCTTCACGCCGGAAATGGCTATGTAACTTACAAGTGGCAGGACGGATCAGCGGATTCTGTTTTCAAGGTTAAACAGCCAGGCACTTACTTCTTAGCGGCAACCGATGCTTGCGGAATCACTTTCAGCGATACAATTATAATTAATACCCATCCGCCGATACCTTTTTACATTGGTGCGGATACTTCAATTTGTGCAGGTGATACACTTACTGTTACAGCGCCACCCGGGTTTATACACTACCAGTGGAATACCTATCATGTTACACCAGATACCGGTAAGGTAGTGAAAGTGTATCCTGATACGAATTTTATGTATAAAGCAACCGCCGAACTATTGCCCGGATGCTCTGCCAGTGATTCTTTGCTGGTCATCGTAAAACATGTGCCTCCTGTTCACCTCGGAAATGATACCAGCTTTTGCTTTGGCCAATCTGTTGTACTGGCTGCCGGAAACAGTTTTGATACCTATCAATGGAATACAGGTGCTGCTACGGAGAATATCAGGGTAGCCACCGAAGGGGCATATTCGGTTACCGCTGTTTTAAACGGGTGCTCTTCCTATGATACGCTCAGCATTGTACACGTCTATCCGCTTCCCTCATTTTCGTTGGGAAATGATACGGCTTTGTGCACAGGGCAGCAACTGGCATACAACTTTAGCTTGATGCAGGCGACCTACCTGTGGAGTTCGGGAAGTACTTCTAAGGGTTTTACAATAGTGCAACCAGGAATGTACTGGCTCAGCGTTACCCAACAGGGATGCACAGATGCAGATACCATACAGGTAACGTACAACCCATTGCCCCTTGTGAACCTTGGGAAAGATACCACGCTTTGTGAACCAGGAACCCTTTTGTTAAAAGCCTACAATGCCAATGCCGGTTACCTGTGGCAAGACGGCAGCACTGCCCATGATTACCTTGTTACCCATGCCGGCATCTATAAGGTAACGGCAACAGTGAATAGCTGTGCTGCTTCGGATACGATAGCAGTTAACTATAAGGCCCTGCCGCATTTTACCCTGGGGAAGGATACGCTCCTCTGCTCCGGTGAACAATATATTTTAGAGCCGTCCATTAGTACCAGCGCTTCTTTCTTATGGCAGGATGGAAGTGCCGCGTCAGCCTATACAGTTACTAACCCCGGCCTGTATTATTTAACAGCCACGAATATTTGCGGAACTTATTCTGACTCTATAAGCATTATTGCCGGCCCATGCAGTATTATGATGCCCTCTGGTTTTACGCCCAATGGGGATGGGCTAAACGATGTGTTTAGGGTGAAGTACCACTTCCTGGTAAAAAAGTTTGATTTGATAATTTATGACCGCTGGGGCGAAAAAGTTTTTGAAACAACTGACATCGGCAAAGGATGGGACGGAACATGGAAAGGCCTGCCCGCGCTGCCTGGTGCTTACGTATGGGTTATAAGCCTTATGGATAATAATAACAAACAACAGCAATTAAAAGGCGTTGTTACACTTTTAAGATAGCATCAGTAACACAGTTCAAATTTTAGTATCAGCAATTCTAAAGGATTAATCCTTTAACTCATAGCAGCCTGCACAATCTTGCACAACGTATCTGCAGGATCCTTCATTGTAAGGCGCACTAATAAACGGAACGTGGTGCGTTAAGTAATCTGCGATTAAAGGTGAGATTGCCACGGAAATATGCTGAGTAAATATCAGAAAGATTTAGTTCATTGAAGGAGAAGCGAATAGAACGCATTTCAAATTATCGCGTCCCAGGGGGTTGCGAAGACGCAACCATCGCTTAGGATAAAATTAATTTATAAGCATTTACACAATCAGTGCTGGTGCAAGGTCGTTTATTAATTGCAAATCTTTATTCAAAGAATCATAATCTGAAAAGTTATGTTTATTCAGGAAGATTTGGGTATGTTTTCAAACCTGAGTTATTCGTTTAAAAATTGCAACTCATTCTTAATATATTTAGTTATTAATGTCGCTAAACTGCTCAATGAGATTTACTTTTTTATTGTTTTTATTTTACTGCATTACCATCCCGCTTTATTCTCAGAATGTAACTTTTAGATGGGCTGACCAAATTGGTAGCAGTAAAGGCGATGCAGGGCAATCCATTACTACAGATCCGTCAGGAAATGTTATTACAACAGGCTCTTTCGAAGCAACTGCCGATTTTGACCCGGGGCCCGGCACCTACAACCTTACACCCGCGGGAGTTAATGATGTGTTTATAAGCAAACATGATGGAAATGGAAATCTCGTATGGGCAAAGCAACTTGGTAGCGTTGACAACCAGCAGAGCTATGGGGTAGCTACAGATGCTAATGGGGATATCTATGTTACAGGCCCGTTTTCGGGCACTATGGACTTTGACCCGGGTCCGGGCACTTCCAATTTCAGTTCTGCTTTTAATGGGTATGCAATTTTTATAATAAAGCTTGACAGTAATGGCAATTTTATTTGGGGTAAAGAGGTAGCAAATAACTTTTATGCGAATTATAGCTATGCTATCTGTCTCGATCCCACGGGCAATATATATACTACAGGCTTCTTCCGGGGTACGAGCGATTTTGATCCCGGGCCGGGCGTCTTTAATCTTAGCTCTACAGCTACTTCAGGGGAAGCTTTTATTTTGAAGCTGGATAATAATGGAAATTTTATCTGGGCAAAACAATTTAATGGGACTAATGGTGATATATGCTATGGTATGGCGGTTGATGCAAATCAAAATATATATACAACCGGGCTTTTTTCTGAAACGTGCGACTTTGATCCGGGCCCAGGGATATACGCTCTTACAGCACCGGGCGGCTCTACAGATGTGTTTATCTGTAAATTAGATATTAATGGAGATTTTGTGTGGGCTAAACAAATGGGTGGCCAACTCGGCGATGTAGCTATGTCAATAGCTCTTGATAAAGCAGGGAACATTTTTACAACCGGAAAATTCCAGGGGACAGCTGATTATGACCCCGGGCCCGGAATTGCCAACCTCACTGCCACCGTTTATTATGCAACATTTATTTCAAAACTGGACAATAACGGCAATTTTATTTGGGCAAAACAATTTGATGATGTATCGGGTGGCTGCGAAGGAATGTCAGTTGCAACAGACATATCCGGCAATGTGTATACAACAGGTATTTTTTATGGAACAATAGATTTTGATCCTGGAGGTACTGCCTTTACTTACCAGAGCGATCCAGGTGGCGATATCTTTATCTCAAAATTAGATGCCAATGGCAATTTTGTATTTGCAAAACAAATCGGGAGTGCCAGTTTTGACGATGGCATTTCTATGAATGTGGATGCGGCCCAAAATATTTATGTTACCGGTTATTTTTTTGACCAGGTTGACTTTGATCCCGGATCTACCGTTTACAATCTTACTGATAATGGAATGGGCGATGCCTTTGTGTTAAAGCTAAGCCAGTGCACCAATTCGTTAGCTACCCTCGTTATTGATACCTGTGATTCTTATACTCTTAACAACCAGACTTATACAACCTCGGGGATTTATACTCAAACCCTCCCGAACAAAGCGGGTTGTGATAGTTTGATTACACTCCACCTCACTATCGGGGGATCTTCAACTACATTATCCGATACTGCCTGCGACAGCTATTCATGGCAGGGGCAAAACATTACCGCCAGCGGAACTTATACTGTAAAATTTGCCGGTGTTAATGGTTGCGACAGCATTCTTAACCTGAACCTTGTAATAAGAAACAAAGCTGTTACCTCCATAACACAATCTATTTGTGACGGGCAGAATTATGCAGGTTATATAAAATCTGGCATTTATACCGATACATTTACGGCCGCCAACGGATGTGATAGCATACGAACACTTAATTTAACTGTAAAGCCCAGGTCAATATTTAGTACGAGCCAAACAATCTGCGAGGGAACTAACTACCTGGGATATACGCAAACGGGTACATACACTGATACACTGATATCGGTTAACGGGTGCGACAGTATCCGTATATTACATCTTTACGTAAACCCACTGCAAATTTCTACAAATAATGTTTCAATTTGCGAAGGTTCATCCTATTTTGCGGGTGGCGCTTATCAAACGCTTTCCGGCATTTATAGAGACACGCTGGTTGCAGTTGCAGGCTGTGATTCAATCATCACAACCAATTTGTCCGTTCATTCCAAACCCCTCATTGATCTTGGACAGGACAGAAATCTTTGCTTTCGTGAAACTATTACCCTCCAACCCGGCAGCTTTGCTACCTACCAATGGCAGGATGGAAGCACTGCCCAGGATTTTATAGTGGCAGACACCGGTACTTACTGGGTAAAAGTTACTGACATGTATAATTGCACTGCGAGCGATACTTTAGTTATAAAAGATATTTTGCCCGTACCTGCTGATTTTCTTCCGCAAACCGACAGTATTTGCCAATATGAAAAATTAACCGTTACTGCAACCGGTAATTATGCAGATTATTTGTGGTCAACGGGTTCCATTCAACCCTACATTATTGCTGCATCTGCTGGTAAATATGTACTTACTGTAAAAGATTTTAACGGGTGCAAAGGATCTGATACTGTTACTATTGCTCAGAAAAACTGCTATTCCGGTGTGTATATACCTTCAGCTTTTACCCCCAATGGCGACCAGCTTAATGATGTGTTCAGGGCTAAGGTGTATGGTGCAGTTATTTCTTTCAACCTCCGGGTGTATAACAGGTTTGGCGGATTGGTATTTACCACAACTGATGCTCAAAAAGGATGGAATGGAAATGTAAAAGGAAATGCTGCAGACGCCGATGTTTTCGTTTGGCTGTGTTCATATCAATTGCAGGGAGGCAAACCCGTTTCTGAAAAAGGTACTATAACATTAATAAGATAATTCCTTCAGCCTTTATATTTTCAACGGCAGCACAGGCAAACAGAATCTGTATAAGTGGCTTAGATATCCGCAATGTCGTGAACTATCAACTACTTCTGTCGTTTTCTGAGCAATGTATTTAAAAGGACTACTATAACCTGGAAAGGGTTTTAAACCTCAGAGCGTTGAGTTCATCGAAGGAGAAAGAGGATAGGGTACATTTCAAATTATCGCAGCCCAGGTGGGTTGCGAAGACGCAATCTCGGCTCAGGTTTGTCGTTTTAGTAAAAGATGTTGGCACTTTGCTCTGCGTTTCAAATGTTGACTCCACAAGCACATTTGGTGCTATGCTAGATTGAGGGTATTTCGATAATAAAAAAGGTGTGGTTTCTTTTACTTGTGATATTGCTTGCTAAATAATATTCATATAATTATATTTATGCTTCCTTTTTTTATTCACTTCCTTTTCCTTTTATAAGACTAACGAATTATTTTTCACTAAAACCCGGAATTTGTAAGAAAATTAATTATTGTTCGTTAATAAGTTATATGAAACAACTGCTGGCTTTTCTTTTAATCGCTTTCCTTCTTTTGCCTTGCACCAAAACAAATGGGCAAAATTCAAAGTTAAGATCCTCCGAAGAACCTTCGTGGATAACCAATAACACCATTGATTATAATAACACGAAACTTGAAGAGGATGCCGAAGACGGATATATGGATCTTAGGTTTGAAAAGCAGGTTTCTCTTTCACAGCAATCACGCTTTTATAAAAAGACATTAAAAATATTATCGGAAGCGGGTGTGCAAAACAGTTCCGAGATCTCTGTCAATTTCGACCCCGCTTAAGAGCAATTAACTTTTCACGTAATTCGTATTATAAGAGATGGGAAGTCTCTTAATAAACTACAGCTTTCAAACTTTAAAATTATTCAGCAGGAGAAAGAACTATCAAAGCATATGTATGATGGTTCACTTACAGCACTTCTTGTTTTAGATGATGTAAGAAAAGGTGATATAATTGAATATAGTTATTCAATCAGGGGCTTCAATCCCATTTTTAATAACAAATACGCCGATGTATATGACTGCCGCTACGGAGTTCCCATTGCCAATCTTTTTTATAAACTAATGATACCTGCAAATAGAAATGTTATCATAAAAAACAGGCAAACCACTATTACCCCTGCAATAAGCAAAGTAAATAACGAAACAATGTATGAGTGGAAATTAACAAATATTCCCGCGCTATATGTTGAAAACAAAACCCCCGGATGGTATGACCCTTTTGGTTCCATTATCATAAGTGAATTTCAAAGCTGGAACGAGGTAAGCAGGTGGGCTTCAGCATTATTTCCCCGCGATATAAAATTATCCCCGGAGCTCCAGGCGAAAATAAACAGTATAAAGAAAACCTGTAATGATGACGAGACACGGGTATTATCTGCTCTGCGGTTTGTACAGGATGATATAAGATATATGGCGGTGGAAACAGGAATAAATTCCCATAAGCCCAATAATCCCAATAAAATATTCGTCCAGCGTTTTGGGGATTGCAAAGACAAGTCGTATCTGTTGACAACAATGTTATATGCAATGGGCATAGAGGCTTATCCTGTTCTTATAAATACTGTTGACAAAAAAACGGTTAATGAAATGCTTCCATCGGCCTTAGCATTTGACCATTGTACCGTGCAGGTGAAAGTAAATGGAAAAACGTATTGGTTTGACCCTACTATTTCTTTTCAGCGTGGATCAATAAACGATATTGCTTATCCTGATTATCAAACCGGCCTTGTGGTTAATGAATCAAATACGGGTCTCTCGTCAATACCTTTTCATGGTTCGGGATTAAATGATATAAAAGAAATAATCAATGTGCCTGACAAGTTTGGCACAGCCAGCCTCAAAGTGATCACCAGGTTCACCGGCTCCTTTGCAGATGATGCACGCTCTAATTTTAATAATAACAGCCTTTCAGAAATTAAAAACAAGTACAAGGATTTTTATGCCGGTTATTTTGATAAAATAACTGTTGACAGCTTACAGTATAAAAACGATGATATAACAGGTGCATTTACAACAACCGAGTATTACACTATTAAAAACATTTGGACAAATGAGGACGGGAAAGATAAAATTTCTTTATCATCTTATATTATTGAAGGCGCTTTAAGCAAGCCGGCAGATAAGAACCGCACCATGCCTTTCAGATTAACCTATCCTGCGCATTTTAAAGAACAGGTTGAAATTAATATGCCCGAAGACTGGCCTATTAGTAATTTTAACGACAGGGTATCCTGTGCCAGCTTCAACCTTACTGCAAACGGAAGATCCGAAGGAAACAAAGTTATTTTAAATTATGAATATGAAAATTTGAAGGATAACGTAATGCCCGGTGAGACAGCAAGCTTTTTCTCAAGGTACGATGAAGCCTTTAAGGATATAGGTTATGAGCTTTATTACGATGATGCTAAAACCAGCTCAAATAGTTTGGCCCGTACAAGCACATCATTGCCTGACATGGGATTGTTTCCTAAATTGTACATGTCGTTAGGCCTGTGTGTTTTAATTACTTTCCTAATCAAAAGAAAACGCACGGGAAGTATGAATCGCTAATGCAAATCCTTCCTCCTTTGATATTTCAAATTGTCGGAGCCCAGGCGGTTTGTGAAGGCACAAACGATAGCTCAGCCCCGGCCGATGTCTCCACCGGCCGAAATCACAGCAGCAAATGGAAATGCGCCCGACCAACAAACCTTACTACCGCAGTAAAGATGCCGTCCCGGTTTTTTTGATGGTTCGTCCATTGGGGAGTAGGCCTGTTGCCGTCCATATATAAACACCTACGGGTTGCGGCGAGCCTTTAAAGGAACCATTCCATCCCTGTTTGGGATCGGCTGTTGAGAATACCAGTTGCCCCCAGCGGTTATAGACCTGCAGCATTACAAACCTGCTGAGGCCAACAGGGTTTGCTTTAAATACATCGTTCAGGCCGTCACCATTAGGCGTAAACGCATTTGGAACGTAAATTTCAGGGCCTTTAGACACTTTTATATATATGCCATCAGTGGCGGTGCAGCCGGCTGCAGATGTAAGCTTTACAGTGTAGGTAATGTCAGCAGTTAGCACTGCAACAGGATTTGACACGGTAGTATTATCCAGCCCGGTCGCCGGCGACCAGCTATAAGAAACGGCCCCTATGTTATCAAGATCAACAGCCATTAGCCTGGTGGGTTCGTTAATCATTGCGGTTGTATCATTACCTGCAAACACCCTGGGCACAGGGTTCACAAAAACAGTTACGGAATCACTGCCCGAACATACACCATTAGAAGCGTTAAGTACATAAGTAACAGTACCCGGCGGCGAAACAAAAGGATTAGTTACCAATGGATCGGTAATGGTATTAACAGGAGACCATGAATACACAGTGCCATCTGTGATACCATGCAATTTTATCTGTTCGCCTGCGCAAATAGCAACATCAGCTCCAGCATTCACCGTAACAGGCAAGCCAATATTATCAACCATTACCTGAACAGTATCCTTTGCATTTTGTGCGTCTTTTACAATTACTGTGTAGGTACCTGCGGTAAGGTTAGGGAAGACACCACTATCCTGAAAGCCTGATCCGTCTATGCTATATTTATAAGGGGCGATGCCACCGGAACCTCTAGCAGTTATTTGCCCTTTCATTGTGTGGCAGGTGTCTGCAACAGCATTTGCCGTGAGGCTTACACAAACATTAATTATTGTTACGGTTGTATCATCTGTACAGCCGGCAGCATCTTTCACTGTAAGTGTATAATTGCCTGGCCCCAGGTTATTAAAGGAATTGCCGGGCTGGTAATTGATTGTATCTATGCTAAACAAATAAGGATTAACACCACCTGTTGCACTTGCGGAGATGCTTCCATCATTAACCATACATTTTGCGTTAGCAGCCATTGCCGCAATTGACGGATTGCCGGTTTGTTTTATAACAACCGTAGTTGTATCAGTGCATCCGTTAGCATCTTTAATCGTAACCAGGTAAGCATTGGCGCTAAGGCTATCGAAATTTCCGCTGCTCTGGAAATTACTATCGGTAAGACTATATTCTAAGGGCAGAGAATCTCCGTTGCCACTGGCCATGATACTGCCATTATTCAAATTGCAAGTTGCTGTGCTTACAGTTGCATTAACAGCGGGGCCTGTATTTATAAGATTACGGAATACCGCGAGAGAATTGTAGCCATAGGTTACCATATCCTGCTTCCCATCCCCATCAACATCACCTGCTGCTACAGGCAAAGTAGAAGACCCGGTGGGAAAATTTACAGGTGCTGCAAACAAAATGGTGCCGCGTGTGCTGGTATTGAGGTATACGCCAATTTCGCCGCTAAAGACATTTCTTGCAACGAGGTCGGGCTTTCCATCGCCATTCAGATCAGCAAGCTCAATATTTTGTACATAATTGCCGGTGGCAATATTCATTTGAGGAAGAAAGGATAAATTTCCGGGAGAACTGTTGTTGAAATATATAGAAAGCTGGTTAGCCTGGGCATCCGAAACTACAATATCCTGGTGGCCATCGCCATCAAGGTCTCCGCATACTACACCCCGCGGCGAACTAAGCGCCGGCAGATCTATCCTGGTGTCAAAAGAAATATTACCCTGCATGCTGGCGTTTCGGAATAATGAAACCGAAGCATTGTCAGCATTTATAACGATCAATTCGGGCTTGTGATCGCCATCAAGATCGCAACTTGCCATATTATATGGAAGCGGTGAGGCGTCCAGTGAACTTATTTGTACAAATGAAATAGATCCCGGCACGGATGTATTTCGGAATACATATACCTGGTCAGGGACTCCCGGGCTTGTTACTACTATATCGGGTTTTCCATCGCCATCAAAATCTTCCGTATGTATTCCCAGCCCAGCCTTTATGCTCAACGGGTAAGTTCCTGCATTGGTGAAAGAAATTACTCCCGGCGTACTGGTGTTCCTGTAGATCCCGATAAAGTCAGGGATGTTATAAGTTGCTGCTATATCGACTTTACCATCCCCGTCAAAGTCCGCAACATCCATAAATACCGGCCGGTTTGCTGCGTCAACGCCAAGCATCGGGCTGAAAGCAATGTTCCCGGGGCTGCCTGTATTACGGCATACGCTTAAACCGTTTATGTGATCAGGGATGATGATGTCGGGCTTGCCGTCGTTATCAACATCCTGGAGTTTGATTATATACGATGAGGACAGTACTTGTAAGTTCACAGGCGGTGTGAAGCTATTAGCAGAAAAATTGCTGCAGCCGTTAAAAGAAGGAATAAATGGCTGGCTGGCATAAGCGGTAAGGTTATTAATAGTAATTGAAATTGGCTTGTAACTAGCACCGGCAGGTACTATTGTTGTTAGAGAATTAACTGAGGCGTTGGTAACTATAGCTTTTACTGCTCCGAAGTAAACAATGTTATCGCCAGATGTGGCACTGAAATTAGTTCCATTAATTGTTACTGTTGCCCCTACAGGGCCAGATGTTGGTGAAAAGCCTGTAATAGCGGGTTGTGCTGAAACAACAAAACTGAGGGTTAGTATCCATAAAAGGAGGCAGAGACGCATAAAGTAGCAGACAAGGTAAAAGAATGTTTTAAACAATAACAAAGAAGGTAACGGTATTATAAAGCTGTTATTATAAAGCTGTAAAGTTTCTAAGATTTTATAGGTTTAGTTTACAGGTCTGGTTTTATTACTTTTACCTGCTAACCGTCATTGCAGCCGCCGTAATAAAATGAGGATAAAGTATTTTCCGGCAGCGAGGCAATCTCCTTGGGATAATAAAGCTTATCTAAAGGCACGCATATTTCCTCGCAAAGACGTTTCCTCGGTTCACACACCGTCCCGTCATTGCGAGGCGCACGAATAAAATTTCAATTTACAATGATGATCCTGCACCGCGGCAATCTCCCTGGGATAATACATACTTAGATTACTTCCGGAGATGCTCACGGCGCTTAGCCAGCTTATGCTTGGTGAGATATACTATTGCAGTCAAACCAAAAGGCTGTTAAGCCCCTCTGCTGCCGGACATAAGCTGCCCGACAAATACCGGCAACTGCTGTGGTGTATGAGGCAGGGCTATGCGGCTAAAGATATGGCAATGGCTACCGCCCTTAAGGTAAGCACTGTGAATGGGTATGTCAAACACATTTATGCACTCATTGGCTCCCGCAGCATGATAGCCCTTGAAAGCTTTATGAAGACGGAGGGAATGTTGTGAGCGGAAAAGTTGAAAGTATAAGTTGAGCTTTCTTTCGCCGAAACTAATAGTTTAGATAGTGTAAATTATAAAGTAAAAGAAGGTTTAAGTATCTTACCTGGAAGATAGAACTATACATTCTATTTTACTTTTAATGTTAAAATCCTTTAAAATGAACAATAAAACCACAACTATAGAAATTGACCTGGATGTTTACCAGGCAATTGTTAATTACAGTAATTACATTAATGAGCCGGCAAATGATGTATTGAAGAGGTTATTAAGCCTGCAAAATGAAATGCATCCCTTGCAAAAAGAAAATCAAAAAACAGAAACGGGTGGGTTAATGGTAAAAGGCGTATTTCTTAAAAGCGGGTTGAAACTAAGAAAATATTATAAAGGAAAATTATTAGAAGCTGCTGTGCGTGACGGCTACATTGAATATAATAACAAAAAGTACACTTCACCCTCGGCAGCAGCAGTTAACGCAGCCAATAGGTCTGTTAACGGCTGGAAATTTTGGGAATACTACGATGAAAATAATAATAAGTGGAAGCTTCTTGATACTCTGCAAAATAAATAGAAGCAAAGAAATATACACTCATTGGCTCCCGCAGCATGATAGCCCTTGAAACTTTATGAAGAAGCAGGGGACGTTGTGGATTGTGATCGTTGAATGGCAGGCGACACGCCCCCCAGGCGTAGGGCGGTGGGTAAGCAAATCTGAAGAAGGAGGTAGGGAGGAAGGATCTCTGTTGTTAAAGAATTTGTATTATGACTGATTGAGCGGATTAATAAAAAAATTGCCATCTACGGTGGCTCGTGTTTTCACGAAACACTTTATAAATACATCAAACGGAAATTAAATAGTTACATTTAATTTGTATAAATCTGGTTTAGGACAAGACATAGCATTATAAAATATGGTTTGTGAGATACGAACCAGGGAGGGAGATTTAACTTTGTCTTGTCCTAAAATAGGTTTACACAAATTAAGTGTAAATGTATAATTCAAATGAGTTTGTAAGTAAGGCTTATTACAGCCTTGAACTAAAGCATCAGATCTGCAAAGATCATA
>Ga0070679_100001497_pt1 | contig 20754 bp, 14 predicted proteins | sample KBSC63BmetaG_FD_65652 | JGI IMG/M metagenome (GOLD analysis project Ga0070679, IMG submission 65652) | Corn rhizosphere microbial communities from Kellogg Biological Station, Michigan, USA - KBS C6-3B metaG | ecosystem: Host-associated > Plants > Roots > Rhizosphere | place: USA: Michigan... | reverse complement strand
CTCCTCTACAGCGCGCTGCTGTACGGGTTGGGGGCGACGCTGGCGGTGCTACGCGGCGCTCACGTCACGCTCGGTGCCTATCTCTACGGACAGCTCTTCGTCTCGTGCGTGCACCTCATGACGCACTACTGCAACGAGTACTTCGACTACGAAGCCGATCGCGCCAATCCGGCGCCGACGTCGTGGACCGGCGGCAGCCGCGTGCTCGTCGACGGTCAGTTGCCGCCGGCGGTGAGCCTGGGGACGGCCTTCGTGCTGCTCTTCGTCGGGGTCGCGCTCGCCATCGCCATGCCGAGCGACGACGCGCGCTGGGTGTGCGTGTGCATGATCGCGCTCGGCTGGTTCTACACGGCGCCGCCGCTGCAGCTGAACTATCGCGGCATGGGGGAGCTGTCCGTGGCCACTGTGCTGCACGTGCTCTGTCCCGCGCTCGCCTTCCGGCTGCAGGCGGGCCGTCTCGATCCGCTGCTGCTCTTGGCGCTGTTCCCCAGCTTCGTCCTGCAGATCGCGCGCATGATGGTCATGAACCTGCTCGACTACGAGGGGGATCGCCTGGTCGGCAAACGGACGCTGGTGTCGACGCTGGGCCCGCGCCGCGCCGTGCGCGCGTACGCCGTCGGACAGGTGATCGCATACGGATCGCTGCCACTGTTGGTGGTGCTGGGGCTGCCGCTGGCGGTGGCGCTCGCCATCGCGCTGACGCTGCCGCTCTCGGTCTGGCAGGCGCGGCGCCTCGTCACCGGCGCCTACCGCGAGCGCGCGCTCGGCAACAACGTGGTCTTCTGGGCCTCGACGCACGTGGCGTTGGTCGTGGTCGTGACGAGCTTCGGCGTGCTGTTCGAGCTCGTCGTCGGTCATGTGCGACCGAGCGCGCTCTTGGTGGTCGTGCCGCTCGTCTACCTGTCGTTCATGGGTCCGCAGATCTGGAAGAACCGCGCCCTGGCCAGCTGACGACGGCTCACCGCAATAGCGGCTACCGGTGCTTTTGCGGCCGTACGTTCGCCAAGCGCTGTTGCAGCTCGAAGGCGTCGACCGGCTTGACCAGGTGGGCGTCGTAGCCGGCGTCGATGGCGCGGCGGCGGTCCTCGGGCTGTCCGTAGCCGGTCATCGCAAACATGACCGGCGCGTCGTCACCGAGCGAGTCGTGAATGCGTCTGGCGACGGCGTATCCGTCGAGCTTTGGTAGCCCGATGTCGATCAGCAAGACGTCGTGCGAGCGCGTGAGCGCCCGCGAGAGCCCTTCCAGGCCATCGCGCGCCTCGTCGGTCGCGTGACCCCACAGCATCAGCATCTGGCTCAGCGTCTCACGGACATCGTCATTGTCTTCGACGACGAGTATGCGGAGCGGTAGCGATTGCTTGTGCTCGGTGTGCTTCGATGACCGACTCGGAGTGCCCTGCGATGCGAGCGGAATTCGGACCACGAACTCGCTGCCTCTGCCGAGCCCCTCGCTGAATGCTTCGACGGTCCCGCTGTGGTTCTCGACGAGGCTGCGAACGAGCGGTAGACCCAGCCCGAGGCCGCCTTGCGAACGGGCGAGGGATTCATCGGCTTGCGTGAAGAGGTCGAAGATGGTGCCCAGCAGCTCGGGCGTCATTCCAATGCCGGTATCGCGGACGCGCAGCACGCCGTTGGGCGGCTCTTCTTCGACCGAGACGTCGATGCGGCCTCCGGACGGCGTGTACTTGAGAGCGTTGGTCAGAAGATTGGAGACGATCTGCTCCAGGCGAATCGCGTCCCCCTCGACCACCACCGGCTTGGGCGCCGACAGCTGGACGGTCCGCGAACGGACCGGGCCGCTCGTCCCGAATGCGTCCAGCCACCGATCGACCACGCTCTTCAAATCGACCGCTTCGAACTCGAGCACGATCTTGCCGAGACGAACGCGAGAGGCATCGAGGAGGTCGTCGACGATTCGCGACAGGTGGGCGATCTGACGATCGATCACCTGGTGATAGCGGGTGAGCGATTCAGCCTGCCCGTGATCGAGAATCCGAAGCGCGTTGTTGATCGCGCCCAGAGGATTGCGAAGCTCGTGCCCGAGCATGGCGAGGAACTCGTCCTTGCGGCGGTCGGTCTCCTCGAGACGATGCAGCGCAACTCCGAGCTGCCGCGCGTGCTCGATCTCCTCCTCGCGCAGCCGAAGCGTCGTCAGGTACGAGCCCAGCTGAGCCGCGACCACCGTCAGCAGGCGCAGGCTGTGCTCGTCATACTCTTCGAAGGCCTGCTCGACGAACAAGACGCCGATGATGTGATTCAACCCGATCACCGGAATCGCGAGATGCGTCTTCGTTGGCTCCGTCGCCGATGCGCCATCGCCGTGCGCGGCCTCCGGCGCGGACGGCAGCGACTCGATGGCCTCGGCATCGCCGGTCTCGTCGCCCATCAAGCGCAAAAGCGCGATCAGGCGATTTCGGAGCGAAGCTCTTTCGTCTTCCGGCAGATGGGGAACGGCGAACAGCTCGCAGCGGCCGTTGTTCGGTACCACCTCCAACAGCGCACAGCACTCGTACGCGACGACCTGCCCAAGCAGCTTCAACGCAGCCACGACCCGATCGTGCGAACCGTCCGACGCGGCCAGGACATGTGCGACTTCTGCGAGCGTTCTCGCGGCACGGCGCAGGTCTTGAGGCGCGCTATCGGCAGGTTCGGTTGGCAACTCGCATCACCTCGTCGTGCGCGAAGGCAAACCGGTCAAGACTCCGCGTAAGTCTTTGAACCGTTCCCCCACGACCTTGATGCCTCCCTTTCCGATGACCGCCGACCGAAGCTCGGTATTGAGATTGATCCCGCGCGCCTTGATGACGGACACGGCCCGCTCGAGGCGGCCGTCGAGCTCGACGTAGCGGATCTGCATCAGGTTGTCGGCCATGAACGAGACGCCGAGACCCGAGAGGTTCACGTTGCCGAGCAGCTGCTCCGATTCCATCGTCATGAAGGCGGAGCAACCGACGCTGCGCAGGTGCTTTGCCGTCGAGTAGATGAGCTCCTTGAAGCGTCGCTCGGACGGAACCCCCAGCGATATGGTCGTGAGGCTGTCCAACACCGCGCGACGCGCGCCGAGTCTTTGCACGTCTTCGCGCGCGCTGTCGAAGAATCGATCGGTCATCAATTCCACAGGCGATGCGTAGCGAATGACGAGCATGCCCTTCTTTTCCTGGGCATCCAGATCCCAGCCCAACCCCTTGGCGATTTCTCGGAGCTGATCTGGCGTTTCCTCGAGCGTGAAGAGGAGCCCTTTTTCGTTTCGGGCGATGCCCGCGAGTAGAAAGTTCAGGCTGAGAATCGTCTTGCCTGCTCCGGTGCCGCCTTGCACCACGGTACAGCTGCCGCGCGGCAGGCCGCCGTCGAGCAGCTCGTCGAGGCCGGCGACGCCCGTCGAGTCACGCTCGCTCAGGCTGGGCGCACGTCCCGAGAACTCCGGAGCGCGCACGCGCGGATAGACATACAGGCCGCCGGGGCCGATCTCGAAGAAGTGACGGCCGGAAATGTAATTTCCGCCGCGCAGCTTCATGATCTCGATGGTTCTGACGGAGGTCAGATCCTGGCGTTCGACGCCGAGTCGGATGATGCCGTCGGCGACGGCAAACTCCGCGAACTGGGAGAAGTCGTCGCGAACGTATTCCCCGACGAGGAACGTGGTGGCGCCCCATCCGGCCATGTGGTTCGCCAGGTCGTAGACGAACGATCGCGCGATTCCGGGTTGCGGCATCAATTCGACGATCGAACGAAAGCTATCGATGGCCACGTAGTCGGGCTCGAGCGTCTCGACGCGCGCTACGATCTCGGCGATGGTGGCGTCCGAACCCTCGCGCAGGACCTTTCCGAGGTCGGCGAAGATGATCAGCTTGTCGAGGATCTCGACGTCGAAGAAGTCGAACGACTGCATGTAACGAATGACCTTGATCGCGGGCTCCGACAGCGTCGTAAAGTAGAGGCACTTTTTGCCTTCGCGCGCGGCTGCGAACAGCATCTGCAGCGTGAAGATGGTCTTCCCGGCGCCAGGCTCTCCGGCAATGACCGTCACCGACTGACCCGGTATTCCGCCGCCGAGGATGCGATCCAGCGCGGGATTGCCGGTGCTCTCCAATCTCAGAAGCGGTTGGGCGGCCATCAGCGACGCTCCTCGAACATGACGTCGCAGCGCTGCAGAGCGGGGATTGCGCTGAGGCGACGGATGATGACCGATCCGGTCAGCTCCACGAGGAGTGGCGACAGCTCGCGCGCGAGCTCGCGAACCGACATCACCGGCTCTGTCCCGCAGACGAGCCAGTCGTCCGGAACCCGGTACGAGTAGTTGAACCCGCTCCGGCTGACGACGAGCAGATCGAGATCGCGACGCCGAGCGGCAGCGCGCTTGGCGCTGCGGCGCATGAGCGTCGCCGTCGCCGCGGTGCCGAGCACATCGGCCATGGCCTCCCAGACGAGGTCGAACAGCTGCGCCGCGGTACAGCCCGAATCTGCGGTAGACGGTTCGATGTTCATCGCCGCAACTTGCCTCCGCCACTCGCCGCAGATGGCGAAGCATGGGTCGCGGCGCCACCGCCACGTCGCCGGATGAACGACAAGACGTCATCGACGCGAAGCGGCGGAGCGATGTCGTATTCTCCGTCGGAAGATTCGACGAGGGTCACGGCCACGCGCGCCAGCTCGGCGTTCGCGACGAGGACGACTACGGTGAGCTTGACCTGCGGGGTCGTGCGCTGCTGCGGGGTCGTGCGCTGCTGCTGCGTCGCAGCTGTCGCTTCCTGCGCATGCCCATCGCCGTCCACAATTCCGTTCTAGGCACTGAGTTGTTAAGTCAAGCCCGCCGACGACTGTCGCCGAGCCTCAGCGGCGGGGCGGCTTCCCCCAGACGACTTCGTTCATTTGTTCGTGCTCGACGAGGGTCGCGAGTCTTTCGAAAACGTCGGGAATCTCCTGCGCCTGTCGCAGCAGCGCACGGACCACCGCCGAGACGCTCGCCTTTCGACCAGTCCGGCCCGCGATCTTCGACGCCAAGTCTTCCAGCGCCTCCAGTGCCGCCGGCGTGAATGCGATGGAGCGTACGACCACATGAGGGGGCGGCCGATCGGGCGTCCGCTTCGCCATTCGTCTCCTCGCCTCAGAGGCGGTGTCAGCCCTGGTTCGCATCTGCATTTGTCATGCACGAATAGCTGCTGTCATTGGTTGTCTGCGCCGAGGCGGCTACGTCAAGTGCCGGATGTGACGGTCTACGGTTGTCAGCTTTCTGCTTGACCTCGTTAACAAGCTGATATACATACGTATTAGCGCTTCGTGGAGCCATAGAGCATGTCCTCGACGAACGATTATCAGCTCGCTCTGCGCATTCCCGGCGAGCTCCTGGCAGCGATCGACGCGGAGGTCGATCGCGTGAAGCAAGAGCGTCCGGGGGCGCGAGTTCAGCGTTCGGACATTGTCCGTGAAGCGCTGATGCGCGCGTTCTTCAATCACCCACGTCCTGTCTCGGGTCCCGTTCGCCGCGAGCGAACGAGCGCAGAGATGGACGCTGATCGCGACGAGCACGATCCCGCCGACACGCAGTAGCTCGCCCACGCCCCGGCGTCGTCACGCTCGATAGCGACGCGCCATCGTCCGCACCGCGCGCGCGATCTCCTCGCGCAGCTCGTGCGGCGTGAGCACCTCGCCGTCGCTTCCGAGCACGAGCAGCGCCCGCGCCGCCTGCTCCGTCGACTCGATCGGAATCGTCACGCGCCGCCAACCGGCGCGATCACGTCGCTTCGACGCCTGCGCTGTCGCCGCCGCGACCGCAGCGCTCATGCCGCGCAGCTGCGCCATTCCCTTGTCGCTCACGCGCACCGTCGCCACGCCGCGATAGAGCCCCGCCTCGAAGCGCTCGATGGACGCCGCCCAGTGGCGCTCGAGGTCGAACTTCCGCGGCCGCGCGAACCGACCGAGCCCGCCGCTGGCGGCGAGGACGCTCGACACGCGATAGGTCCGCAGATCGCCGTCGGCGCGCGCCACGACGTACCAATCGCCCGCTTTCAGCACCAGCCCGAGCGGCTCGATCGTGCGCTCGACGATCCCCTTCCAGCTCTCGTAGCGGATGCGCAGCCGCTCGTCGCGCCACACGGCGCGCGCGATCGCGTGCAGATGATCGACGCGCGACGCCACCTGGTACCAGCCGACCGGATCGAGATGAAGCCGCGCCGCCACCCGCCGCGCGTCCGCCTGCTCGCCCGCGGGCAGCGCCGCCAGCAGCTTGAGCTGCGCCGAGCGCATCGCTTCGTCGAGCCCGAGCTGTGCCGCCGGACCGCGCAGCCCGCCGAGGAACACCGCCTGCGCCTCCTGGGGCGTGAAGCCGGTGAGGCGCGTGCGCCAGCCCTCGACGAGCGCGAAGCCGCCGGCGGCGCCGCGCTCGACGGTGACCGGCACCCCGGCCGCGCCGAGCTCGTCGATGTCGCGGTAGACGGTGCGCACCGATACGCCGAGCTCGGCCGCCATCGCCGGCGCGCTCATCCGCTCGCGCGACTGCAGCAGCATGAGCATCGACAAGAGCCGGCTCGCGCGCATCGCCGCGAGGGTAGCAAAAAAACATGACACAAGGTGTCAGGTATGGCGGCGCAGCCTGAGGTTCCCGAGGAGGAGCCCATGCCGAACGAGCCACCGATGCCGCACGAGCCACCGATGAACGAGCCACCGATGAACGAGCCACCGATGCCGCAAGTCCTCGAGCTTCGCCAATACACGCTGCATCCCGGTCGCCGCGACGAGCTCATCGATCTGTTCGAGCGCCACTTCCTCGACGGCCAGGAGGCGTGCGGCATGCGCGTGCTCGGTCAATTCCGCGACGCCGACGATCCCGATCGCTTCGTCTGGCTGCGCGCCTTCCGCGACCTGCCGTCGCGCGCCCCCGCGCTCGCCTCGTTCTATGGCGGCCCGCTGTGGCGGGCGCACCGCAACGCCGCCAATGCCACGATGATCGACTCCGACAACGTGCTGCTCCTGCGCCCCGTCGAGCCCGGCGCCGTAGCGACGACGGCGCGCGCCGGCTTCTTCGTCGCCACCGTCTACCTGCTCTCGCGGCCGGCGACGGCCGGCTTCGCGCGCCTGTTCGACGAGCGCGTGCGTCCGCTGCTCGTCGAGTCGGGCGCACCCCCGATCGCGCGGCTCGTGACCGAGTACGGCGCCAACGAGTTCCCGCAGCTGCCCGTGCGCGCGGAGCACGCCTTCGTCTGGCTGGCCGCCTTCGACGACGAGGCCGCCGCCGAGCGCTGCCTCGCGCGTGTCGCCGCGTCGCCCGCGTGGCGCGACGTCGAGCCGGCGCTGCAGGCCGAGCTCGTCGCGCTGCCGCAGCGGCTGCGCCTGTCGCCGACGGCACACTCGCGCCTCGGCCGCGGCCCCGGCGTCGGCGGCCTCCACGACTTCGACTTCCTCGCCGGCCGCTGGAACGTGCGCAGTCGCCGACTCGCCGCACGCGGCGTCGGCTGCCGCGATTGGCTCGAGGCGCCCGCGACCTGCGAGGCGCGCCTGGCCCTCGACGGCGTGGCCAACGTCGACGAGTTTCGCTGCGCCGCGCAGGGCTGGTCGGGGATGAGCGTGCGCGCGTTCGATCGCGGGACGCGGCGCTGGTCGATCCACTGGATCTCGGGCGCGCGCGGCACCGTCGATCCGCCCGTGATCGGCGGCTTCGACGGCGATCGCGGCGAGTTCCACGGCGTCGACGCCGACGACGGCCGCGCGGTCGCGGTGCGTTTCGTCTGGACCAGGGACGGCGCCGCCGCGGCGCGCTGGGAGCAGTCGTTCTCCTACGACGGCGGCGCCACCTGGGAGTCGAACTGGATCATGGAGCTGTCGCGGGTGCACGATTGATCGACCGATGACGCCGACGACGCCCGCACCCGCCGCCGCGCCGCGCGAAGGCCGGCGCCCACGCATCGAGGCGGTCGATGTCTTGCGCGGGCTCGTCATGATCCTCATGGCGCTCGATCACACGCGCGAATACTTCAGCCACCCGACCGACAACCCGAGCGACCTCGACACGACGACGGCGGCGCTCTTCTTCACGCGCTGGGTGACCTTCTTCTGCGCGCCGGTGTTCTTCCTGCTCACCGGCACCGGCGCGTCGCTGTCGCTGCGGCGCAAGTCGCTGCCCGAGCTCTCGCGCTTCTTGTTCACGCGTGGGCTGTGGCTGATCTTCCTCGAGGTCGTCGTGATGCGCTGCTTCGCCTATCAGCTCAACGTCGACTATCGGGTGACGGCGCTGCTCGTCCTGTGGGCGCTCGGATGGGCGATGATCGTGCTCGCGCTCCTCGTGCGGCTGCCGCTGGGGGCGACGGTGGCGTTCGGCGCCGCGCTCGTCGTCGGGCACAACCTCCTCGACGGGGTGCGCTCGACGCATCCGCTGTGGATCATTCTTCACGCGCCCGGCTTCGTGGTGAGCGGGCCGCGCGTCAGCGTCTTCGTCGCCTATCCGTTGGTTCCGTGGATTGGCGTCACCGCCCTCGGCTACGGTCTCGGGCGCGTCTACGCCTGGGAGCCCGAGCGCCGCCGCCGCTTCCTCTTGCGGCTCGGCGTGGCGCTGACGATCGCGTTCGTCGCGTTGCGCGCGCTCGACCGTTACGGCGATCCGATCCCGTGGTCGTCGCAGCGCGCGCCGTGGCGGACCGTGCTCTCGTTTCTCGCCGCAACGAAGTATCCTCCGTCGCTGTCGTTTCTGCTGATGACGCTCGGGCCTGCGCTCGTCCTGCTCGGGCTGTTCGAGCGCGGCACGCCGCGGCTGCTTCGCCCGTCGCTGGTGTACGGCAAGGTCCCGCTCTTCTACTACGTCGTGCACTTCGCGCTCATCCACGCCATCGCCGTCGTCGTCTGTTTCGCGCGCTACGGCGCGGCGCACTGGCTGTTCGAGTCGCCCGATATGGCGCACTATCCGTTTTCGCCGCCGCCCGGCTGGGGCTTCGGGCTGCCGGTCGTCTACCTCATGTGGGCGGGCGTAGTGCTCGCGATGTATCTGCCCTGTCGCTGGTTCGCCGCGCTGAAGCAGCGCCGCAGCGACGCGTGGCTGAGCTACCTATGAACAGCCGCCCGCATGGACGGCGGGCATGGCGGCGCGTTCGCCCGTTCGATGCTCGTGCTCGTCGACGAGGCGGCGCATCAGCGCCAGCAGGCCGGGGCGCAGATCGTCGCGCTTGAGCGCCCACGCCAGGTTGGCGCCGAGATAGCCGAGCTTGTCGCCGGCGTCGTGGCGCGTGCCGTCGATGGTGAGGCCGTAGCAGCCGCCGCCGGGCTCCTGCGCCTGCGCGAGCACGCGGAGCGCGTCGGTGAGCTGGATCTCGCCGCCCCTGCCGGGTGGAGTTCGCTCCAGAATGTTCCAGATCGCCGGCGGCAAGACGTAGCGCCCCACGATCGCCAGCCGCGACGGCGCCGTCCCGGCCGCCGGCTTCTCCACCATGTCGCCGATGCGCAGCGTCCGCGGCGCGTCCGCCATCGGCGCGGCGGAGACGATGCCATACAGATGCTCCTGCCCCGCGGCGACCTCCAGGAGGGACACGACGCCTTTGCCACCGCCCAGCCGCTCGTACTCGTCGATGAGCTGTCCGATCGCCGGGCGCCGCCCGTCGCAGTCGAAGAGATCGTCACCGAGCAGCACCGCCACCGGCTCGTCCGCGACGGCTTGTCGCGCCACCAGCACCGCGTGGCCGAGCCCGAGCGGCTCCTTCTGGCGCACGGTCACCAGGCGCACCATGCGCGAGAAGCGCTCGACGACGGCGAGCAGCTCCTGCTTGCCGCGCTCGCGCAGCGTGTGCTCGAGCTCGTAGCTGTGGTCGAAGTGATCTTCGATCGTCGACTTGCCGCGCCCGGTGACGAGCACGATCTGCTCGATGCCAGAAGCCAGCGCCTCCTCGACGATCAGCTGCAACGTCGGGACGTCGACGATGGGCAGCATCTCCTTGGGGATCGCCTTGGTCGCCGGCAGAAAACGCGTGCCGAGCCCCCCGGCCGGGATCACTGCCTTGCGTATGCGCGTCATGCCTCGGTGGTAACCACCGACGGAGCACGGGCATGAACGATGTGTGGCGTGCAATCGAGCGCCGGGGTGATCGCCGGCGTACACGGAATCGTCAGGGTCGTCAGGGTCGGACGGCGCAGTCGGCGAGCGCGCCGTCAGGCATTCCGTTGTCGGTGCAGACGAGCGCCTTGAAGGGCTGGGGCGAGCCGGCGTAGTCGCCGATGAGGAACGCGGTGATGGTGTCGCCCCACGACGGCACCGCCGGCGGCGTGAAGGTCAGCGCGTCGTCGCCGGCGCCGGCGAGCCGCACCGTCAACAGCGGCGCTTGTTGCAGCGGCGGGAGCATCACGTACCCGTTGGCGCCGGAGGTGCTGCCCTGGCCCACGGCGCCGTAGGCGACGTCCAGGAATGCCGCAGAGAATTGGTTGCCCGAGCCCGTCCCCGCGTCGACCGACGGTGTGTCCGGCGACGCGTGGATGAAGCGCACCGCCACCGGGCCGGGCGCGAGGCCGCTGTCGTCGACGTACAGCTTGATCGCGATCGCGTTGTCGTTGCCGGCGGGCGGATGCATCAGCCCGAGCGCGGCGATGGTCACGTTCTGGTCGGCTACCAGCGCCGGCAGATCGGTCGTGTCGACCATGCCGACGTCGCACGAGACGGCGCCGCCGGCGACGACGCGAACGTCGTACTGATCGGCCGGTACGGGTAGGTAGCGGGTCGCCTGCGCGTAGGCGAGCCCGGGCGCGGCCACACCCGCCTGTTGGAGCATCGGCCCGCTGAACGAGGTCGAGCCGTGCGGTGCGAGGCAAATGTCGATCGGCCCTGCGTCGAGCGCCAGGTGCGCCACGCGCACGAGCGCCGCGCCCGTCGGCGCAACCGCGGTTGGAGTGGGTGCTGGAGTTGGAGTTGGAGCTGGACCGCCCGAGGGCGTGGGATCCGGAGCGGTGCTGTCGCTGCAACCGACGGCTGCGGTGCAGAGCCCTGCGAACAAGACCTCGAGAAGTTTCGTTCTCATTGAACGCCTCCTGCCCGGTGACTGAGCCGGTGATAAGCAGCGCCGCCGTCGTTCGATAGGAACGAAGAGGTTTCGCGTCGCTTTCGTTCGCGCGAGGAAACAGTCGTCGCTGCCGACGCGCGCTTCGTCGCGACAGCGGGTTCAAGCAGCGCGCGAGGCGGGGTTTAAGCCCACCGAGCAGTTGGTCGACGAGCGATCGCCACCGGCGAGCGATCGGAGCATGCATATGGCGACAGGCAAGCCGAACGGGAAATCAGGCGACGCATCGGCGCAACGTTTGCTCGATGCGATCGGCGCCTCGGAGCTCGAATACTTCAGCGCCGCCGATGAGCGCGCGACCGCCGACGCGCTGCAGTCGTGGCCGCTCCTGGCCGCGGTCTGGCGCACCTTACGCGTCGAGCGCGCCGTCAATGACTCCGATGCGCGTCGCGTGACCGCCGCGGCGGAATGCGCGGACCCGCCCTTGCGCGTCGTCGAGCTGGCGGACGCCGCTTCATCCGAAGGCGAGGAGAACTGAGCATGAAGTCGATCGCGATCGCTTCACTCAAAGGCGGCGTCGGCAAGACGACGACGGCCGCCAATCTGGGCGCGGCCCTGGCCAGACGTCAGCGCGGCGGCGTGCTGCTCGTCGACCTCGATCCACGCAACCAACTCGGCATGCACGTCGGTCTCGCGGCCGACTGCGCCGGGCTGGCGGAGGCGAGCGTGCGCGGCGTGAGGTGGGAGCGGGTCCTGCAACGCAGCCTCGACGACATCTCCTGCTTGCCGTTCGGCGCGCCCCGCGACGGGCTCGGCGGTGAGCTCGACGCGATCTTCGCCTGTCGGGCCACGCTCCTCGCCGACGGGCTGGCGGAGCCCGCCTTGCAAACACACCACGTGGCGGTGCTCGACACGCCACCGTGGCCGTCGCCGTTGCTCGATCAAGCGCTGTCGCTGGCCGACATCGTGATCGTCGTGCTCATGGCCGACGCGGCGTCGTTCGCGACCCTGCCGGCGGTGCGCTCGTTGCTGCGGCGCCGCGCCGCCAGCCGCGCGGGCGATGCGCGCGCCTGGCTGCTCATGAACTGCGTCGACAGCACGCGCCTCAGCCGCGATGTGCAGGCGCTCGTCGCGGCGCAGCCCGAGCTGCCGCTCGTGGAGCCCGCGATCCATCGCGACACCGGCGTGCCGGAAGCGTTCGCGCTGCAGCGGCCGGTCATCCTGGCATCACCGACGAGCCAGGCGGCCGACGACTTCGAGCGCGTCGCCGCGTGGGCGATCGAGGAGCTCGCTGCCGAGAGCCCGGCGCGTCCAGCGCAAGCGAGCCGCGGCGAGGCCAACCCGATCACGGACGTCGCGTCGGCGCACGAGGCGAGCCGATGAAGTGGCTCGCCCTGTCGGTGCGCATCGTGCTCGCCGCGCTCGCCGTCGTCTTTTTGGCCGTGGTCGTGGTGACGCCGCTCGACGTCGGCCCGCAGCTCCTCCTCGGCGGCGCGGCCTTCGCGCTGGCGCTCGTCGTGCGTAACCGCAACTTCGCGAGCACCGGGCCGCTGCTCACCATGTTCTCGATCGTCGCCTCCAGCCGCTACATCTGGTGGCGCGTCTCGTCGACGATCGACTTCGACTCGACGACCGACCGGATCCTCGGGCTCTCGCTCCTGGGCGCCGAGCTCTACGCCTTCGCCGTCTTGCTCCTGGGCGCGTTCCAGACGCTCTACGTGCTCCAGCGCAAACCGGCTCCGCTGCCTGCCGATCGCGCGGCCTGGCCGACCGTCGACGTGTTCATCCCGACCTACAACGAGCCGCTCGAGGTGGTGCGCCCGACGGTGCTGGCGGCGCTGCGCATCGACTGGCCGGCGGACAAGCTGCGCGTGCACCTCCTCGACGACGGCAGCCGGCCCGCGTTTCGCGATTTCGCGGGCAGCGTCAAGGTCAACTACATCATTCGCGCCGAGCACAAGCACGCCAAGGCCGGCAACCTCAACCACGCGCTCAAGATCACCGACGGCGAGCTCATCGTCATCTTCGACAGCGACCACATCGCGACGCGCTCCTTCTTGCAGCTCACCGTCGGCTGGTTCCTGCGCGATCGGCGCCTCGGCATGCTGCAGACGCCCCATCACTTCTACAACCCCGATCCCATCGAACGAAACCTCGGCCAGTTCCGCCGCGTGCCCAACGAAGGCGAGCTGTTCTACAGCTACCTGCAGAGCGGCAACGACTTCTGGAACGCCACCTTCTTCTGCGGCTCGTGCGCGATCATCCGCCGCTCGGTGCTCGAGGAGGTCGGCGGGATCGCCACCGACAGCCTGACCGAGGACGCGTTGACCTCGCTCCGCTTCCAGCGGCTCGGCTATCGCACCGCCTACCTCAACGTGCGGCAGGCCGGCGGGCTGGCCACCGACACGCTCGCCGCGCACATCGGCCAGCGCGTGCGCTGGGCGCAGGGCATGTGTCAGATCCTGCGCGTCTCCAATCCGCTCGTCGGACGCGGCCTCTCCATCGGCCAGCGGCTCTGCTACCTGAACGCCAGCGTCCACTTTCTCTACGGGCTGCCGCGCCTCATCTTCCTGCTCGGCCCGCTCGCGTATCTGATCTTCGGCGCCCACATCTGCACGGCCGCGCCGGCGATGCTGCTCGCGTACCTCTTGCCGCACCTCGTGCACGCGATGCTCGTCGACACGCACACGCGACGCCGCTTCCGCTACGCGTTTTGGAACAACGTCTACGAGACGGTGCTCGCCGTCTACATCCTGGTGCCGACGCTGATCGCGCTCTTGCGCCCACGCGCCGGCGTCTTCAAGGTCACCGACAAGGGGCAGATCGCCGAGGGCGGCTTCGATCGCCGCATCGCGCGCCCGTACCTCATCTTGCTGCTCTTCAACGTCGCCGGCGTGGCGCTGGCGCTGATGCGCCTCATCCTGTGGGACTACTACGACTCGGGCACGGTGCTGCTCAACCTGGCGTGGGCGCTGTTCAGCATCTTCAGCCTCGGCGCGGTGCTGGCCGTCGCCTGCGAATCGCGGCAGCTGCGCCGCACCCATCGGCTGCCGATGAAGCTCGCGGCGATCCTGCGCACGGAATCCGGTCACGCGTACCGCACCCAGACGCGCGACCTGTCGCTCGGCGGCGCGAGCCTCCAGTGGAGCGAGCCGCTACCCGCCGGCGAGAAGGTCGAGCTCGCGCTGCAGGTCGGCTCCGACGAGCACTGGCTGCCGGCGCGCACCGTCGGCAGCGACGAGGGGCGATTACGCCTCGCCTTCGACGGGCTCAGCGTGGGCCAGGAGTCGGATCTGGTGCACACGCTCTTCGGGCGCCCCGACGCGTGGATCGACTGGGAACAGGGACGCCCCGCGGATCGCCCGCTCGCGTCGCTGCGCACCTTGACCGGCCAGAGCGTGCGCGGGATGCGGACGGCGCTCAAGGCCGAGCCACGCGTGATGGGCGGTGCCCTCGCGGCTGCGCTCGCGGTGGCGGTCTGCTTCCTCTTGTCGCACACGGGCTGGCGCCTGCAGCCGGCATTCGAACGCGCCTCGGCGTTGGGCGTCATGGTCTCGGAGCGGTTGCGCTCGGCAGCCGACATGCCGTGAAAAATCCTCGTCGACAGATCGCGTGCGCGGCCCTGCTCCTGTGGGCGACAGCCACGGCCGACGCGCGCACGGGCACGCCCGCCGCGAACGAAGCGTCCGCTGCGCACGCCGAGCCGGGCTGGACCATCGTGCCGCTCGACGAGCTCGGGCTCGACGCCTATACGCGGCGCAAGTGGCGCTCGCCGACGCTGACGATGCGCTATCGCACGCGGCTCGATCGCGTCGTCACCGCGGCCCGCCTGCGCCTCGCGTTTGCCCCGGGAAAGCTCGACGGCGTGACCGCGCTCGCCATCGTCGTCAACGGCGTGCGCGTCGCCGAGCTCCCCGTCGGAGAGCTGCAACCTGCGGAGGCGACCCGCGAGATCGCCATCGATCCGCGCCTCCTCACCGCGGACAACGACGTGACGCTGAGCTGGCAGACGGCACGCACGTCCAATTGCGTCGCGCTCGGCAGCTGGTCGCGGATCGCCGCCGACTCGACGCTGGAGGTGCGCCAGGCGGAGCTGTCCGGACGGATCGATCTGCGCTGGCTGCCGCTGCCCTTCGTCGATCCGCGGCTCGACGCGAGCGCCGAGATCCCGTTCGTCTTCGCCGTCCCGCCGTCGCTCGCCGCCCAGCGCGCGGCGTTCCTCGTCGCCAGCGCGTTCGCGTTGGCGGCGCCGGCGCGACTGTCGTTCCCGGTGCGCGTCGGCTCGCTGCCGCCGGGCAACGCCGTCGTCATCGGCACGCCGGCCGAGCTTCACGCCCTGGGCCTCGACGGTGGCCCCGCGCTCGGCATGATCGAGCGGCCCGGCGGCCACGGCTGGCTCCTCGTCGTCCGCGGCAGCGACGACGAGCTCGTCGAGCGCGCCCTGCGGCTCGCCAAGACGCTCGCCAGCCGCGCGCCCGACAAGGAGCTCGAGCCCGGGCGGCAGATCTCGTTCGCCGAGCTGGTCTCGCGCGAGCAGCTCACGCTGCGCGGCCGCGGCGACGGCCAGGTCCACGTGCCCTTCGTGCTGCCGCCGGCGACCGTCTTTTGGCCCGACGGCAGCCTGCCCGTCAAGATGATCTGGGAGGAGTCGCAAGCGCGAGATGCGCCGCGCGCGCGCATCGTGCTGACGCTGAACGGTCATTACGTGACCACGCTGCAGCGCGCCTGGTCGGTGCGCGCGCCCGGCGTGCACGAGGCGCGCTTTCGGCTGCCACAGGCCTACCTGCGTCGCTACAACGAGCTCACGCTGTCGCGCGAGACGGAGCCGACCGATGCCTGTCCGGCGAAGCACGACGACGAGCTGGTCCGCGTGCTCGGCGACTCCACGCTCGATCTGCGCGGCGCCACCGAGTTCGCGCTCCTGCCCGATCTCGGACAGCTCGTCGCCAGCGGCTTTCCCTTCACGCGAGCGCGCGATCTCGCGGGCACGGCCATCGTGGCGCCGCGCGCGCCGACGCCGGCAACGGAGTCGGCGTCGTTGGCGCTCGCTGCCGAGCTGGCGCGCAGCGCGGGCGTCGTCCCGCGCGGCGCCGAGTTCGTCGACGCGGGCTCGCTGCCGGCGGCGCTCGATCGCGATCTCATCATCGTCGGCAGCGTGCGCGAGCAGCCGCTGCTCTCGCGCTGGAACGCCCAGCGCGCCGCTCTGCCGCCCCGCGGCGGCGGCCTGGTCGGCGCGTTCGAATCACCGCTCCATCGCGGGCGGACGGCGCTGCTGCTCACGGCCGACGGCGCCGGGGCGATGCCCGACGTCGATCTGTTGAGGGCGTCGCTCGCGCTCGACGGCGATCGTCGCAACGTGGCGCTGATCGCCGACGGCAAGCTCGTGGCCCGCGAGGTCGGCCACTCCTACGCGCTCGGCCGTCTCAGCCCCTTGCGGCGGGTCATGTGGTTCTTGTCGCGACGGGCCTACCTCCTCTTGCTGCTGCTCCTCGGCGGCGCCTGGTGGCTGACGCGCGCGGCCTTCGGCGCAGCGGCGCGGCGCGCGCGCCGTCGCTTGACCACGCTCGTGCTCCTCCTGGCCGTCGGAGCGGCAGCGGGCGCGCGCGCGGATGAAGCGCCGGCGACCATCCTGGAGACCCGCGCGCTCTTCTGGGAGCGGAGCGGACGGTGCGACAAGGCGATCGAGGTCTGGCAGCAGCTCAGCCGCCTCGCGCCCACGAGCGCGGCGGCGCAGCAAGGGATCGCGCGCTGCCGCGCCGGGCACGTGTCCGCCGTCGACGACACCAAGGAGCGTGCCGTCGCTGGTGCGCGCGCGCTCGCCGCCGCCGGCAAGTACGACGAGGCCATCGCCGCCTACGACAAGATCTTCAGCGGCGCGCCGCCGGAGGCCTATGCGCTCGAGTATGACGAGACGCTGGCCGGCACGCGCGCCGGCCGCGCGGAGGCGCAAGCCCGGCTCGGCGCGCTCGCGGCCAAGCACGGCGATGCGCCCGAGTACGCCCTGGCCTACGCGCGCTCTCTGGCCTACGCCGAGAAGACTCGCCGCGACGGGATCGCGCGCCTGGAGCGGCTGGCCGCCACCGTCCCCGCGGTCGCGGCCAAGGCCGAGTCGGCCTGGCGCAGCGCGCTGACCTGGCTCGACGCCAACGCCGCCGATCGGCCGCTCTTCGATCGCTATCTCGCGCGCCACCCGGACGACGACGAGCTCGTGCAGCGACGCCGCGCGCTCGATCGGGTGAGCACGCTCGACACCGCCGTCAAGCTCGGTTACGCGCGCCTCAACGGCGGCGCGCTCGACGACGCGGCGGAGACGTTCGGGCGCGTCCTCGCGCGTTCGCCGAAGGACCTGCACGCGCTCGTCGGCATGAGCTGGGTGCGTCTCAAGCAGGCGCGCTTCGCCGAAGCACGCACGTTGGCCGAGGCGGCCAAACGCGGCGCGCCGGCCGCGGCGACGCTGTGGCAGCCACCGCTGCACGCCGCGCTGCTCTGGATCGCGCTCGATGAAGCCGCCGACGCCGAGAAGCACAAGGACTGGCCGGCGGCGGAAGCGGCGCTGCAACATGCACAAGCCGTGGCCGGGCGTGACGGCGCCCTGGTGGCGCTCCGTCGCGGCCGGCTCTTCTTGGCCGAGGGCCGAGCCGCCGAGGCGGAGAAGCTGCTGCGCCCCCTCGTCCCGGCGCAGCCCGACGCGCTGCCGCCGTTGGTGGAGGCGCTCCTCAGCCAGGGCAAGACCGACGAGGCGGCCGAGGTCGAGCGTCAGCTGCCGCCCGACAGCGACGGCACCGGACGCCGCCTGAAGATGGCGATCGCGCGCGCGCGCGCACGCGCGGCCGCGGCCCGTGGCGACAACGCGACGGCGCTGCAGACGCTGCGGCAGGCGCTGGAGAGCGATCCGAGCGACCGTGACACGCGGCTCGAGCTGCTCTATCGCGAGCTCGACGTGCCGGCGGTGAGCGCGGCGCTGGCCCTCGGCGAGGCGCTGCATCGCGAGCGTCCCGACGATGCCGACGTGATCGCGGCGCTGGCGTTGGCGCAGGATCAGAACAATGACGACGCGGCCGCGCTCGCGACCCTGAAATCGATCGATGCGACGCGTCTGACGCCCGACGCCCGCGCGCTTCGCGATCGGCTCGAGCTCGGCGTGACCGTGCGCGCGGCGCTCGAGACCGGGCGCGGCTCGCGGCAGATCGCCGCCCGGCTGGCCGCGCTCGAGCGCGAGAACGAGGCCAACCCCGAGCTCCTCGCCGTCGTCGCCGCGGCGTGGTGGAAGGCGGGCAAGCACGAGCGCGCGCTGACGACGGTGCGCAAGGTGCTCGCCCAGGCGCCGTCGCGGGCCACGCGCCTGCGCTGCGCCGGGATCCTGCTCGATGCCGGCGGCGCCGGCGCCGGCGAGCTCTCGCGGCTGCTCGACGACTTGAGCGCCGAGCCGCGGCTGTCGGTCCGCGAGCGCGCTCAGATCGACGCCATCCGCACGACGCAGCTCGTGCACGCGGTCGACGACGATCGCCGCGCCGGCGAGTATCGCCGTGCCTTCCTGCGGCTCGACGGCGCTCTTTCGGCCACGGCCGATGCTCCGCTGCTCCTGGCCGCGCTGGCGCGACTGCAGGCGAGCGCCGGTCATCCGCGCAAGGCGCTCGCCATCTACGACATGCTCGTCGAAGAGGATCCGACGGATCTGGCCTTCACCGAAGGCGCCGCCTTCGCCGCCGTCGCCGCCGGCGATCTTCCGCGCGCGCGCAAGCTGGCCGCGGCCGCGCTCGAGCACCACGCCAACGATCCGCGCGCGTTCCTCCTCGCGGGACGGATCGCGCTGGCCCGCCACGACGATGCGCTCGGTTATCACCTGTTGAAGCTCGGCCTCGAGCGCTCGCCGGCGGCGCCCGCCGAGAAGCCCGACGGCGACGTGCAGCTGGCGGCGGCGCGCGCGCTCGTCGCCGACGCGCGGCAGGAGCTCGAGGGCGACGAGCCCTCGTCCGACGAAGAGCCGCCGCCCGACGAGGCGCTGCGCAGCGAGATCAGCGCGCTCGACCTGCGCTACGCGCCGATCGCCGGCGCCGGCGTCTCGTTTCGTTTTCGCAGCGGTGATCCCGGCCTGTCGCGGCTCTTCGAGGTCGATCTGCCGCTGACGCTTCAGATGTCGCCGGGCCCCCGCTGGGGCCGCTTCACCGCGCTCGGCGTCCCCGTGTACCTCGGCGGGCAGTCCACCGATCTCACCGATCCCGCCACCGCCGACGCCTTCGGCACCGACGGTGTCAACACGCCGACGACGCTGCCGCTGCGCCTCTCCAACAGCGTCTGGGGCTTCGCGATGGCGCTGCGCTACGAGTACCGCGATCTGCGGTTGGAGCTGGGCTCCACGCCGATCGGCTTCCGCGTCGTCGATGTCGTCGGTGAAGCGGGCTGGGACGGCCACGTCGGGCCGTGGACCCTCGGCCTGCGCGGCTTTCGCAGCGCCGTCACCGACAGCGTGCTCTCCTACTCGGGCCTCCGCGATCCGAGCACGGGAATCATCTGGGGCGGTGTCCGGCGCGAAGGCGGCGCCATCAACATCAACTTCGATCCCGGCGACTACGTGCTGCATCTGCTCGTCTCGTACGCCGCGTTCACCGGCAAGCACGTCGACACCAACCATGGCGGCGCCTACAGCCTGAGCGGGATGTGGCGGTTCTACCGGCGGCCACGGCAGACCGTGGGGCTCGGCCTCGACGCCTTCGTCATGAATTACGCCGAGGACCTGCGCTACTTCTCGCTCGGGCAGGGCGGCTACTTCAGCCCGCAGCTCTTCCTGCTCGTCGGGCTGCCGCTGACGTGGGTGGCGCAAGGCGACGGCTGGACGCTGACCGCCGGCGGCGAGAGCGGCGTCAACTACTACTTCGAGGACGCCTCGCCGCTCTTTCCCGTCGACGGTGGCCTGCAGGGGATCCGCGTCGCCAATCCCGGGCTCGGCACCCAGCTGCATGGCGCCTTCTACCCCGGCATCGAGAAGGTGAACGCCTACGGCAAGGTTCGCGTCGACGTCGCGGTCGACCTCGGCAGCCACTTCGCGCTCGACGCCGGCTTCGACGGCGAGTTCTCGGCGGCCTACAGCCAGGTCATCTTCACGCTCGCGTTCCACAAGGCGTTCCCACGATGACGCGCCTCCTGGCCGCGCTGCTCGTCCTCTCGTCGGTCGGCGCCAGCGCCGGAGCCGAGTGCGGCCGCGCGCCGGACTGGCCGTTGTGGCAGGCGTACGTCGAGCACTTCGTCTCCGCGGACGGCCGCGTCATCGATTACACCGGCGGCGGCGTCACCACCTCCGAAGGCCAGAGCTACGCGCTGTTCTTCGCGCTCGTGGCCAACGATCGGCCGCTGTTCCGCCGCCTGTATGCGTGGACCCGCGACAACCTCGCCGGTGGCCGGCTCGACGACCGGCTGCCGGCATACCGCTGGGGGCGACGCGCCGACAACAGTTGGGGGATCCTCGATCCCAACTCCGCCGCCGACTCCGATCTATGGATCGGTTACACGCTCGTCGAAGCGGGACGGCTCTGGCGCGACGACGGGCTTGCCCGCACCGGCTCCGCGCTGCTTCGCCGCGTCGTCGAGCTCGAGGTGGCGGACCTGCCCGGTCTCGGTGCCATGCTCTTGCCCGCGCCGCGCGGGTTCGTGCACGGCCGGCTGTGGCGGCTCAACCCGAGCTACCTGCCGCCGCAGCTCCTGCGCGGCCTCGTGGCCGACGGTGTGTCCGGACCGTGGGACGAGATGCGCGCCAACCTGCGCCGCATGATCGTCGCGCGCGCGCGCCGCGGCT
>Ga0070679_100001493_pt1 | contig 20765 bp, 17 predicted proteins | sample KBSC63BmetaG_FD_65652 | JGI IMG/M metagenome (GOLD analysis project Ga0070679, IMG submission 65652) | Corn rhizosphere microbial communities from Kellogg Biological Station, Michigan, USA - KBS C6-3B metaG | ecosystem: Host-associated > Plants > Roots > Rhizosphere | place: USA: Michigan... | reverse complement strand
GTAGGCGTTGGCGGCGTAGTTGCGCGGGCGCGGGACCCCGGCGGCGATCAGCGCCGGACGCGCGCCCAGCAGCCGCCCCAACTTCGAGCGCCGGTCCTGGAGGTCGGCCTGCGACGGCATGGTCGCAGTATAGGACGGCGGCCCTAGGAGCGTCGCGCGCGGGGGGGCAGGGGCGCCGGTGGCCGGGCCGTGGCGCCGTCCTCGGGCCAGGCATGTTTGGGGTAGCGGCGGCCCAGCTCGCGCCGCAGGGCCGGGTAGTGCTGCCGCCAGAACCCGGCCAGATCGCGGGTCACCTGCACGGCCCGCCCGTTGGGGGCCAGCAGGTGCACCGTCAGCGGCACCCGGCCGCCGGCGATGGCCGGCACCGCGCTGGTGCCGAAGAAGTCCTGCAGCCGCGACTCGATCCAGGGGGGCGCCGCGGCTTCGTAATGGACGGTCACACCGCGCCCGCCCGCCAAGGTGATGCGCGAGGGCGCCAGCGTCTCCAGCGCGCGGCGCGCGTCGGGGGGCAACGAGGCCAGGATGGCCGCCGTCAGATCGGACCCCGGCGCCGTGAGATCCGCGAAGCCGACCCGCCCCACGCAGGCCAGCCGCACCAGCGCGGCGACGCCCTCGGCGTCCACGTCCGGCAGCGGCGCGTCGGGGACGCTGCGCCGGATGAACGCGATCCGTTCCAGCAGCGCGGGGATGGCCTCGCCGCCGGGGAGGCGCTCGATGCCGCGCGCCAGCGCCGCGTCGGCCAGCAACCGCGCGGTCTCCTCGTCGGGCGGCGCGGGCGTGGTGCGCGCGTCCAGCAGCAGCCCCCCGTAGGCCAGCCCGCTGGTCTGCTCGACGCGCTCGGTGTCGGGGTTGAAGGCGCGTCGATCGACGTCGGCGATCCGCTCGGGAAACAGATCGAGCAGCCACTCGGGCTCGATGCGGGCGCTCAGGCGGACCTGGGGGCGCGTGCCGGCGCGGCCGGCCTGGCGCGCTTCGATCACGTCCAGCGCCAGCAGCCAGGCCCCCGGTTGCGCGCGCCCCACCTCCGCGCTCCCCCCGCCGGCGAACACCACCGCGCTCCCCCCGGCCTCGCGCCGGCGGCCGACGCGATCGGGGAACGCGGCCAGCAGCGCCAGTTCCACCGGCGCGGGGCGCGGTGGCGACGCCGGGGCGCGCCCCAGGCTCCCCAGCAGCTGTCCGCGCGCGCGCCGCACCTCTTCGACGGCGCGCGGCTCCAGCTCCAGCCGGCGGAGCGCTTCGGGACGGAAGCGATCGGCCTCGGCCTGGCGGAAGGCGTCGACCAGGTCGGTGATGTCCGCCCCCCGGTCGGCCTCCGCCCCCGGCCCCCCGAACGACGCGCGGGCGCTGCGCCGGATGTCCCGCTCGGCGATCAGCGCCGCCGCCAGCGCCGCGTCGTCCCGGCAGCCGCCGTCCTGGCCGGCCACGACGATGCGGGCCAGGCGCGGGTGCGTCGGCAGGGGCTGCATCCGCCGTCCGACGTCGGTCAGGCCCTGGGCGTCCACGCCGCCCAGCTCGGTCAGGAGCGCGCGGGCCGCGCCCCAGGCGGCGGCGGGCGGAGGCTCCAGCCACTCCAGCGCGCCGGCGTCGAACACCCCCAGCGAGGCCAGCGTCATGGCCAGGTCGGCCAGATCGGCGCGGGCGATCTCCGGCACGTCGTAAGCCGGCCGCTGATCGAAGTCGTGCGAGGTGTAGAGGCGCAGCGCCCGTCCCGGCCGCGTCCGCCCGGCGCGCCCGGCCCGCTGCTCGGCCGAGGCCCGGCTGATCTTGGCGACCGTCAGCGCGGGCAGCCCGGTCCAGGGCGAGTGCGCGGCCACGCGCGCCAGCCCGGAGTCGACCACCGCCACCACCCCGTCGATGGTCACCGACGATTCGGCCACGTTGGTCGCCAGCACGATCTTCCGGCGGCCGGCCGGGGCGATGGCGCGCGCCTGCTCTTCCAGCGGCATGTCGCCGTGCAGCGGCAGGATCGCGAGCGTCCCGGCCTGCGGCAGCTCGGCCAGCGCGGCCTGGGCGCGCCGGATCTCGGCGGCGCCCGGCAGGAACACCAGCACGTCGCCGTCCGGTTCCTCGCGCAGGACCTGGCGCACGGCGCCCGCCACCCGGCGCTCGAGCGGGCGCGGGTCGGCCGCCTCGGCGGGGGTCAGGTGCTCGATCGCCACGTCGAAGCGCCGCCCCTCCGCCCGCACCAGCGCCCCGTCCAGGAAGGCGCGGGCCGGCTCGGCGTCCAGCGTGGCCGACATGGCCACCACCGTCAGGTCGCGACGGCCGGTGGCCCGCTGGTGGCGCAGCCAGGCCAGCGCGAGATCGGTGGCCACGTGACGTTCGTGCATCTCGTCCAGCACCACCGCCGAGACCCCGCGCAGGCTGGGGTCCGCCAGCAGCTTGCGGACGAACAGCCCCTCGGTGACGAACCGCACGCGGGTGCGCGGTCCTGCCACCTCGTCGAAACGGACGCTGTAGCCGACGGTCTCGCCGACCCGCTCACCCCGTTCGGCGGCCACCCGCGTGGCGGCCATGCGCGCGGGCAGCCGTCGCGGCTCCAGCACCCAGATCTCGCCCGCCTCGCCCCATCCGGCGTCCAGCAGCGCGGCGGGGATGCGGGTGGTCTTGCCGGCGCCGGGCGGCGCCTCGATGACGACCGCCCCGGGCTGGCGCGCGGCCTGGACCACCTCGGGCACCACCCGGTCGATCGGGAGCGGCGTCAAGCCGGGGCGCCCGGCCGTCGATGAATTGGCCACGTGCTGAGACAACCCTCTCACGTTGTGACAAAAGGTGGGTGAAAGGGCGACAACGATCTTTGCGCGCCTTTCATATATGAAGGGCGAGGGGCAATGATTCGCTGCACGACTTGTGGGCAGCGCCTGCGGGACCCCGAGGGGGGAACGGCGGCGGTCTGTCCGGTGCACGGCGCGCAGCCGCCCGCGGCGGAGACCACCGAGGAGAAGGTCCCCTTCGTCGTCCCGCCGCCCGACCTGCCGATCTTCCGCGTGCGCAAGACGCTGGGGCAGGGGGGCTTCGGCGCCGTGTTCCTGGCCGAGCGCATCTCCGACGGGCAGCTCGTCGCCATCAAGGTGGCCCGGGCCGACAACGCCTCGGCCGGCGAGAGCCTGATGCGCGAGGCCTACGCGCTCTCCGTCATCGGGTCGCCTCACGTGCCGGGCGTCTACGAGAAGGGGCTGCTGGGCGACGGGTCGGCGTACGTCGTGATGGAGTTCGTGAAGGCGCCGCTTCTGGCCGTGCGCCTGACCGGGCGCGCCGGGCCGATGTCGCTCGACGAGTTCGCGCGCGACGCGCTGGCCATCCTGGGCGCCGTCGAGGTGGCGCACCAGAAGGGCTTCGTCCACTGCGACCTCAAGCCCGAGAACATCTTCATCGACGACGCCGGCAACGCCCGGCTGTTCGACTTCGGCCTGGTGCGCGGCCTGGAGGGGGGCACCGAGCGGATCGAGTCGACCAAGGAAGAGGCGCCGGCCGGCACGCCGGAGTACATGTCGCCCGAGCAGTGTGAAGGGCGCGTCGAGATCGACGCCCGCAGCGACATCTACGCGCTGGGGGCGATCTTGTACGAGATGCTGTCGGGCGCGCCCCCCTTCTGGGGCAACCCCGTCGAGGTCCAGCAGAGCCATCGCAGCCGGCGGCCGCCGCCGCTGTCGCGCAAGACCGAGATCGCGCTGGCGCTGGAAGAAGCGATCATGCGCTGCCTGGCCAAGGATCCGGAGCGGCGCCCGCCCAGCGTCGCCGAGCTGCGGCGCGCGTTGCAGGCCGGCCTGCTGGCCGAGCGGGCCCGCCTGGCCGCCGCCGCCGCGCCCGCCGCCGGCCCGCCTTCCGAGGGGAAGCCGGCCGCGCCGGCCGCCGCCGCCAAGCCCGCCGCCGCCCCGGCCCGCGAGCGCCGCGCGGTGGCGCTGCTGTTCTTCGAGAGCAAGAGCAACGTGGCCGCCGTGCGCGAGGCGATGTCCAGCGTGGGCGCCCAGCTGGCGCACACGGCCGGCGCGCAGTACGTGCTGGCCTTCGGTCACGAGGTCGGCGACAACCCGACCCGCGCGGCCGCCACCGCGGGCGAGATGTTCGTGGCGCGCGGGATCGCCCGCAAGGTGCTGGTCGACCTGGCTTCTGTCTCGGTGCAGGCCCGCCCCGATGGGACGCGCCGCTACCAGAGCCCCCTCTTCACCAAGAAAGAGCAGTACCCCGCCGAGGGCGACCCGGACGGCGTGCTGCTGTCGCCCGCCGCGCAGGAGGTCCTGCCGGACGTCCCCGTCGAGGCCGTGCCCGGCCCCCGCGGGCTGGCCAAGCCGCGCAAGACCCAGGAGGCGACCGAACGCACCACCACGCGCATGGGGGTCGCGCCGCTGGTCGGTCGCGACGACGTCCTCCGCACGCTGCTCGACAGCGCGCGCGCCGTCGTCGCCGGCAAGCCGACGATCTTCACGCTGCTGGGCGGCCCCGGCTACGGCAAGACGCACCTGGCCCAGATGCTGGTGCAGCACCTGGAGGTGGTGCCGTCGTTCCAGCTGATGTTCGTGCGCGCCAAGGAGGTCCTGGGCGGCGTCGAGGAGCTCACCACCCGGGAGCTGCTGCGCGCCACGCTGGGCCTGCCCGACGCGGCGCCCCCCGATCTGGGGCGCGCGCTGCTGGCCGAAAAGCTGGGGCCGGAGCTGGGACGTGAGGTCTGGGGCGGCGTGGCGGTGTCGATGGGGTGGGCCGCGCCCGAGCACCCCGAGCTGCGCGCGGCGGCGGCCGCGCCTGGCGCCCTGCGCTCCATGGCGGCCCGCGCGGCCGGCGAAGGGTTGCGGCTGAAGGCGCGCGCGCGCCCGCTGGCCGTCGTCCTGGAGGACGCGCACTTCGTCGACGAGACGGCGCTGGACGCGCTGGAGTACGCGGCGCTGGCCGAGGCGGCGGCGCCGATCTGGATCTGCGTCGTGGCGCGCCCCAGCTTCGGGCGCGGCCGCACCGACTGGGCCGGCCGCGCCGCCCTCCGCAAGGACCTGACCCTGCCGGCGCTGGATCCGGCGGCCGCCGCCGAGCTGGCCCGGCGGCTGCTGACGCCGGCCGAGAACGTCCCCGCCACCGCGTTGGCCAAGCTGGCGGCGCGCACCGAGGGGATCCCGCTGCTGCTGGTCGAGCTGGTGCGCGGCCTCAAGCGCGAAGGGCTGGTCCGCCGCGCCGGCAAGGGGCAGAGCTGGACGCTCGCCACCGACGAGCTGGATCGGCTGCCCGATCTGCCGCTGGTGCAGTGGCTGGCCAGCCGCGAGACCGAGTCGCTGCCCCCCGAGCTGATGGCCCACGCGCGCCTGGCCTCGGTGCTGGGTGCCGAGTTCAGCGCCGACGAGATCGAAGGCGTGTTGCAGGAGCTGGAGCGCGCGGGCACCGCCGCCGAGACGCAGCTCGACGCCGGCATCGGGGTCCGCCGGCTGGTCGAAAGCGGCATCCTGTCGCGGCACCGCGGCGGGCGGGTCGGGTTCCGGCACGCGCTGTTGCGCGACACCGTGTATCAGGCCGTCCCCGCGCCGCAGCGCGAAGCGACCCACCGGGCGGCCTACGAGTACTACCGCCGCCAGGACCGGCTGCCCGAGGCCGTGCGCCTGCCGCCCATGGCCTTTCACGCGGCGCGCTGCGGTCTCAAGGCCGACGCCGGGCGCCTGTATCTGGATCTGGCGGCCCGGGCCCGGGCCCGCCACGCCTACCTGGACGCGGAGCTTCTGTACAAGAACGCCATCGAGAACCTGCCCGCCGACGATCAGGCGCGGCAGATCGCGGCGGCCCAGGGGCGGGCGGACATGCGCTACCGCATGGGCCGCCACCAGGACGCGCTGGCGGATTACGCCGCCGCGCTGGAACGGGCGCGCGCCGCCGGGGCGCAGGCGGCCCAGGTCGACATCCTGCTGGACGAGGGGGTCTGCCTGGACCTGATGCGCGACTGGCCGCGGGCCGAGGCGGTCACCGAGGAGGCCGGCGCGCTCATCGCGTCGAATCCGGAGCTGGCCACGCCGGTCATCACCGCGCGCCTGCTCATGTCGCGCGGGCGCAGCTTGCACCGGCTCGACAAGCAGCCGGAGGCGCTGGACACGTTCAAGAAGGCCATCGAGGTCTCCGCGCCGCTGGGCGAGGAGGCGTACGTCCCCTACACGCAGAGCCTGTCGCTGGGGGGCTACATCGCCTCCATGCTGGGCAAGTTCGACGAGGCCGAGTCGGCCTTCGACCGCGTGGTGACCGTGTTCGAGGAGCACGGCGACATGTGGGGTCTGGGCGCGGCCCTCATCAACCGCGCGACGCTGTCGTTCCTGCAGGGGAAGATCGACCGCCTGCTGGCCGACTACGAGCGCAACATCCAGCTCTCGCGGCAGACGGGCATGTCGCTGTTCGAGACGCTGTGCACCCGCGACCTCGGCGAGGTGTATCTGTCGCTGGGCCAGACGACGCAGGCCGAGCCCTACATCCGCCGCGCCCTGCAGATGTACGTGCTGGAGTTCGGCGAGCTGGGCGCGCGCACGGTGAACTGCGAGGTGCAGCTGGCGCGCTGCAAGTGGTACGCGGGCGACGTCCCGGCGGCCGCCGAGCTGTTCGCGAAGGTGGCCGCCAAGCAGCGCGAGGCCGAAGCCTCCGGCAACACCGACGCCGTTCTGATCGCCAGCGACAAGATCTACCTGGACCAGGTCGCGCTGGCGCTGAGCGGCGGTTCACCCGCCGAGTACGACGCGCTCATCGCGCGGGCCAAGGAGCTGTCGATGGCCCCGCAGGACGTCGTCGAGCTGATCGAGTGGAAGGGGATGTCGGCGGTGCGCGCCGGCCGCGTCGACGAGGGGCTGACCTCTCTGCGCCAGGCGCTGGAGATGGCCGAGCAGAGCGCGGGCCTGGTCGCCGACCGCATCCGGAACCAGATCGCGATGGCCCACGCCGTGATGTCGCCGGCCGCCGGGCCGGCCACGCCCGTCCGCGCCGGTTGACCGCCGCCGCGAACCCTGGGAGGGTTCGGGCAGGTTGATCAGCGCGGTTGAATCGGCCATCGAGGTGCGCGAGCTCGTCTTCTCGTACCCGCGCGCGGCGGCCCCCATCTTCTCGGGGCTGTCGTTCGCGGTGCCGGCGGGCGCGCGCTGCCTGTTGCTGGGCGCCAACGGCGTCGGCAAGAGCACGCTGCTGCGGCTGGTCGGCGGCCGGCACATGATCCCCCCGGGCATGGTCCGCGTCCTCGGACGGGCTGCGTTCGAGGACACGCGGCTGGCCAGCGAGGTCGCCTTCCTGGGCGGCCCGTTCCCCTTCGCCGCGGACATCCGGGTGGCCGAGATCCTGGCCGGGCGGCTGGGCGTCGATCCGCGCCGCCGCGGGCGGCTGCTGCAGATCCTGGACGTCGATCCGAACTGGCGCCTGCATCAGGTCTCCGACGGGCAGCGCTGCCGGGTCCAGATGCTGCTCGACCTGGAGCGGACCCTGTCGGTGATCCTCCTGGACGAGGTGACGGACGAGCTGGACGTGCTGGCCCGGGCCGACCTGCTGGCCTTCCTGCGCGAGGAGAGCGCCACCCGCGGCGTGACCGTGGTCTACGCCAGCCACGCCCTCGACGGCCTGGACGACTTTGCCACGCATCTGCTGTTCCTCTCGCCGGGGCGGCTGCGCTGCCTGGTGCCCATCGCCGAGGCCCTCCAGCTCGGCGCGGCGCAGCCCGGCGCCGGTGCCTCCCCGCTGCACCGGCTGTGCGAGCGGTGGATGCGCGAGGATCGGTCAGCGGCGCAGTCGGCTCGCCACGGTGAATCCTCCGATGATCCGGCCCTCCCGTTACGGTAATCTTTCCAGCGGATGCTCGACTTCCCGCCGGATAAGGTCCGCAGCGCCCTCCTGGCGCTGGTGGCCTTCGTGGTCTCGGTCTCGGTCCACGAGTTCGGCCACGCGCTGGTGGCCGACCGGCTGGGCGATCGTCTGCCCCGCCAGCAGGGGCGGCTGACGCTCTGGCCGATCGCGCACATCGACCTGCTGGGGACCATCGTCATGCCGCTTCTGGGCGCCTTCATGCCCGGGGGCTTCCCGCTCATCGCCTGGGGCAAGCCGGTCCAGACCAACCCGCGCAACTACACCGACAAGCTGCCGCGCAAGGTGGGGCGCATGCTGGTCTCGCTGGCGGGTCCGGCCATGAACCTGGCGCTGGCGCTGCTGGCGTCGATCGTCTTCGTGTTGCTGGGAAGAGCCGGTAAGCTGAGCCCTTCCGTGGCGGACGTCCTGATCCGCTACGTCATCGCGCTGAACCTGATCTTGATGTTCTTCAACCTGATCCCCCTGCCGCCGCTGGACGGGTCCGCCGTGCTGGCGGGCGTGCTCCCCGACGCCGCGCAGGCGGTTCCGCGCGCGCTGGAGAAGTACGGCACGCTGCTGTTCTTCGTGCTGTTTCTCTCGGGGGCGCTGGGGTTCCTGATGCGGCCGGCTTACCTCCTCATCGGGGCCTGGGCCGGCGCGCTCCAGCGTCTCGTGGCGGCATGAGCGCCGAGCCGGGCGCCTACCGGGTCGCGCTGCCGGAGTTCGAGGGGCCGCTCGATCTGCTGCTGCACCTCTGCAAGACCCACGAGATCGAGATCGTCAACATCCCGATCGCGTTCATCACCGAGAAGTACCTGGAGTATCTGGATCTGATGCAGTCGATGCCGTTCGACGTGGCGGCCGACTATCTGGTGATGGCGGCGACGCTGGCCTACCTGAAGTCCCGCGAGCTCGTTCCCACGCCGGAGCCGCTGGAGGCGGCCGGCGACGAGGAGGACGGCGAGGTCCTGGACCCGCGCGAGGAGCTGATCCGGCGCCTGCTCGAGTACCAGAAGTACAAGGACGCCGCCGAGCAGCTCGGCAACCGCCCCATCGAAGGGCGCACGGTCTTCGGGCGCGGCGTGCCGCTGGAGGCGGCCGCCGAGTCGCCGATGACCGAACAATCGGTCTGGAAGTTGATCGAGGCGTTCGGCCGCATCCTCGAGAAGGGGAGCGGCCCCAAGAGCACCCACGACGTGATCGTCGACCGCATCTCGATCGGCGTGCGGATGAACGAGCTGCTCGATCGGATCGAGGTGGGGCAGGGGTCGTTCCGGTTCGAGTCCTGCTTCGACCTGGAGCTGCCCGAGACCGAGCTGCGCCACCAGGTGGTGGCCACGCTGCTGGCCATCCTGGAGCTGGCCAAGCTGAAGGTCGTGCGCGTGCTGCAGTCGCCGGAGGGGGACACGCTTTACATCACGCAGGCCAGCGGCGTCACACTGGAGGCCGCGCGGCAGGCGGCCCGGAGCGCCGTGTCGTCGGACGCCAGGCCTCCCGAGGAGAAGAATGAGCAAACGGAAGAACAAGGCTGAATCGCCGGACGCCGCGGCGCCCGAGCCCGCTTTGCCGGAGGTGACGGAGGAAGTCGCTCCCCCGGCGGAGACGGAGGCCGCTTCGCCAGAGCCGGAGGCCCCACAGCCGTCCGAAGACCCGTCCGACGACGAGCCGACCAACCCCGACCTCCGGCACGTAGAGGAGGGGCCCGCCTTCGACGGCGCCGACGGTGAAGACACGCAGGTCGGGGAGGAGCCCACGTCCAAATGGGACGGCGGCACCGGCGCCGAAGGGCCTCCCGAGGAGAACACCGCCCCCGACGCGCCGGCCCCCGAGACGCCCGTCGGCGAGGCGACCGAGTCGGCGCCCGAAGCGGTGCCGGCCGGCCGCCTCTCCAGCATCATCGAGAGCCTGCTGTTCGCCAGCGACAAGCCGCTGGGGCTCAACGAGCTGAAGCGCCTGCTGGGCGAGCGTGACGGCGCCAAGCTGACGGCCGCGCTCGAGGAGCTGCGCGAGCGGCGTCGGGAGACGGGCGTGCACGTGGTGCCGGTGGCCGGTGGCTGGCACCTGCGCACCAACCCGGAGAACGTCGACTGGGTCTCCCGCATCCTGGCGGGCAAGCCGCCGCGCCTGTCGCGCGCCATGCTGGAGACGCTGGCCATCGTCGCCTACCGGCAGCCCATCACGCGCCCGGAGATCGACGAGATCCGCGGCGTCGACTGCGGGCCGGTGCTGAAGACGCTGCTGGATCGAAACCTGGTCCGGATGATCGGCAAGAAGGAAGAGGTCGGCCGGCCGCTGCTTTACGGCACCACGCCCGAGTTCCTGCGCACCTTCAGCCTCAAGGACCTGACCGAGCTGCCCACGCTGCGCGAGTTCCACGAGCTGGGCGAGGCGGAGATGGCCAAGGTCGACGCCGCCGCGCCGGCGCCGGAGCTGCCGGCGCCCCCGCTGCCGCCGCCCCGGCCGGTGGTGCGCGCGCTGGATCCAGCCGAAGAAGACGAACTGCTGAGCGAGCTCGATCGGGCCGCCTCCGCTGCCGCCAAGGCCGCGGGGCCGCCGCCCGGATCGGAGCAGCCGCCGCAACCCGAGGCCGAGGCGGCGCCCGAAGAGAAACCGGCCGAGTAGAGAACGAGGAACCCGTGCGTTTGCAAAAGTTTCTGGCCCAGGCCGGTCTGGCCTCGCGCCGCCGTGCCGAAGATCTGATCGCGGCCGGCTCCGTCAAGGTGAACGGCGTCGTCGTGACGACGCTGGGGAGCAGCATCAACCCAGGCAAGGATCGCGTCGAGGTGGAGGGGCGCCGGGTGCTGGTCGAACAGCCCGTCTACCGGCTGCTGCTGAAACCGCGCGCCTGCCTGGCCACCCTCAGCGCCCGCGCGCAGCGGCCCACGCTGGCCCGCTACGTGCGGGACGCCGAGTCGACCTGGCAGGTGGCGGCGCCGCTGGATTTTCCGGCCGAGGGCGTCGTCCTCATCACCAGCGACGGCGCGCTGGCCGACGCGCTGACCAAGTCGGGGAGGGTCCCGATGACCTACCACATCAAGCTGCAAGGCCTGGTGGGGGACAAGGTGATCGAGCGGCTGCAGCGCGGCTGGCGCTGGGAGGGGCGGCCGGTGCGGCCGGTGAGCGTCGAGGCGCTGGCGGTGACCGAGAAGAACACCTGGCTCGAGCTGGTGGTCCCCGAAGTCCGGCCGCGCGCGCTCAAGGCGGTGGGCGACCTGGTCCGTCATTCGGTGCTGAAGGTCTCGCGCGTCCGGCTGGGCGGCCTGTCGTTCGAAGGTCTGAAGATGGGCGATTGGCGGGACCTCACCAAGGGGGAGATCAACGATCTGCGTAAACGGGCCGGGCTGGCGCCGCCCGGTTCGTAAACGCTGCTCCCCTGCCGCCGCGGAAGTGATAGAACGCCGCCGTGGCAAGCACCAAGCTGGCGAAGATTTCACGCGCGCTGATCTCGGTGTCCGACAAGACGGGGGTGGTCGACCTCGGGCGGCGCCTGTCGCGCGCCGGGCTGGAGATCCTGTCGACGGGCGGGACGGCCCGCGCCCTGGCCGAGGCGGGCGTTCCCGTGCGCGAGGTGAGCGACTTCACCGGCGCGCCGGAGATCCTGGATGGCCGCGTGAAGACGCTGCACCCGCGCGTCCACGGCGGCATCCTGGGGCGCCCCACCGCCAAGCACAAAGCCGAGATGCAGCAGGCCGGGCTGGTGCCCATCGATCTGGTGGTGGTGAACCTGTATCCCTTCCGCGAGACGGTGGAGCGCGGCGCCCCGTTCGAGGACGTCATCGAGAACATCGACATCGGCGGTCCGGCCATGATCCGGTCGTCGGCCAAGAACCACGAGCGGGTGGCGGTCCTGGTCGACCCGACCGACTACGAGCCGGTGCTCGAGGAGATCGAGGCGGACGGCGAGGTGTCGGCGGCCACGCGGTTCCGGCTGGCGCGCAAGGCGTTCGCGCACACGGCCGCTTACGACGGCGCCATCGCGTCGCACCTGGGGCGGCTGTCGGCGCCCGACGCGCCGCTGGCGGATTTCCCGGACACGCTGGTCATCTCCGGCTCGCTGAGCCGCGCGCTGCGGTACGGCGAGAACCCGCACCAGAAGGCGGCGTTCTACGCGCTGGACGGCGCCCAGACGGGCGCGAACGTGTCGCTGGCGAAGGCGGAGGTCCTGCAGGGCAAGGAGCTGTCGTACAACAACCTGCTGGATCTCGACGCCGCGATGCGCCTGTGCGCGGAGTTCAGCGCGCCGGCGGCCGCCGTCATCAAGCACAACAACCCCTGCGGGGCGGCCATCGCCGACACCATCCTCGAGGCCTACCGGCGCGCCCGGGACACGGATCCGGTGTCGGCGTTCGGCGGCATCGTGGCGGTCAACCGGCCGGTCGATGGCGAGCTGGCCCGCGAGCTGTCTGAGACATTCCTCGAATGCGTGGTCGCGCCGGCCTTCGCGCCCGAGGCGCTGTCGCTGCTGGCGTCCAAGAAGAACCTGCGCCTGCTGACCAGCCCGATCGCGGTGGATCAAACCGCCAGCTTCGAGCTGCGCAGCGTGGCCGGCGGATTCCTGGTCCAGACGCGCGACAACCAGACCGCCTCGATGGCGGACGCGAAGGTGGCCAGCAAGCGGGCCCCGACGGCTGCCGAGCTGGCCGACCTGGACTTCGCCTGGCGCGTCTGCAAGCACGTCAAGTCGAACGCCATCGTGTTCGCGGCGGGTGGCCGGACGCTGGGGATCGGCGCCGGCCAGATGTCGCGCGTCGATTCGGCGCGCATCGCCATCTCGAAGGCGCGGGCGCCGCTGGCGGGCTCGGTGGTGGCGTCGGACGCGTTCTTTCCGTTCCGCGACAGCGTCGACGAGGCCGCCAAGGCCGGCGCGGTGGCGGTGGTGCAGCCGGGGGGCTCGGTGCGCGACGCCGAATCCATCGCGGCCGCCGACGAGCACGGCATGGCCATGATCCTCACCGGCGGTGAGCGGCACTTCAGGCACTGAGATGAAGGTCTTTCTGGTCGGATCGGGCGGGCGCGAGCACGCGCTGGCCTGGAAGATCGCAGCGAGCCCGCTGTGCGAGACGCTGGTGGTGGCGCCGGGGAACCCCGGCATCGCCGCCGAGCCGAAGGTCACCTGCATCCCGATCGCCGCCGACGCGGTGCCGGAGCTGGTGGCGGCCGCCGTGTCCGAGAAGGCCGACCTGGTGGTGTGCGGGCCGGAGGTCGCGCTGTGCGCCGGCCTCGGAGACGCCATGCGTGCCGCCGGGCTGCCGTTCTTCGGCCCGTCCCGCGCCGCCGCCGAGATCGAAGGGTCGAAGGCCTTCGCCAAGCGACTGATGTACCAGGCCGGCGTCCCCACGGCGGCCTTCGGCGTGTTCGACGACCTGGGCGCGGCCGAGGCGTTCATCGACGCGCAGCCGGGGCCGGTGGTCGTGAAGGCCGACGGCCTGGCCGCCGGCAAGGGTGTGGTCGTGGCGGCGACGAAGGAAGAGTCGCGCCTGGCCGCCCGGCACATGCTGACCGGCGGGGCGTTCGGCGGGGCGGGGCGCCGGGTGGTGCTGGAAGAGCGGCTGACCGGGCGCGAGCTGTCGCTGCTGGCGCTGTGCGACGGCGAGCGGCTGGCGTTGCTCCCGTCGTCCGAGGACCACAAGGCGGTCCGCGACGGCGATCAGGGGCCCAACACCGGCGGCATGGGGACCTATTCGCCCTCGCCGCTGGTCGACGCGGCCGCCGAGCAGCGCATCCTGGAGACGATCTTCCGCCCGACGGTGCGCGCGCTGGCGGCGGCCGGGCGGCCGTTCCAGGGGCTGCTGTACGGCGGGCTGATGTTGACGCCGGATCGCGGCCCGATGGTGATCGAATGGAACGGCCGGTTCGGCGATCCGGAGACGCAGTCGGTGCTGATGCGCCTGGACGAGGACCTGCTCCCGTGGCTGGCGGGGGTGGCCGCCGGCCAGCTCCCCGCGGGCGCGCCGCGGGTGCGGGCGGGGACGGCCTGCTGCGTGGTGCTGGCGGCGCACGGCTACCCGGAGCAGACGCGCCTCGGCGATCCGATCTCCGGGCTGCCGGCGCCGGCCGACGATCTGCGCGTGTTTCACGCCGGCACCCGCCGCGAGGGGGACCGGCTGCTCAGCGCGGGCGGCCGGGTGCTGGGCGTCACCGCGCACGGCCGCGACCTGGCGGCCGCGCGGGACCGTGCTTACAACGCGATCGAAAAAATTCACTTCGACGGAATGCACTTCCGTCGCGACATTGGACTGAGAGGGAACAGATGAGCGACCAGAAGATCGACGTGGCAGTGATGATGGGATCCAAGTCGGATCTCGAGATCATGCGTCCGGCGGCCAAGATCTGCGAGAAGCTGGGTCTGGCGGTCGAGGTGCGGGTGCTGTCGGCTCACCGCACGCCGGAAGAGACGGCGGCCTTCGTCAAGGACGCGGTCCGGCGGGGCGTGAAGGCTTTCATCTGCGGCGCGGGCGGCGCGGCGCACCTGGCCGGCGCGGTGTCGGCGCACACCACGCGTCCGGTGATCGGCGTGCCGATCGCGAATGGCGCCCTCTCCGGCTTCGATTCGCTGCTGTCGACGGTGCAGATGCCGCCCGGCATGCCGGTGGCGACGGTGGCCGTGAACGGCGCCGAGAACGCCGGCCTGCTGGCGGCGCAGATCGCGGCGGTGGCCGACGCGTCGCTGGCCGAGAAGGTGGCGGGCGAGCGGACGGCGCGGCGCCAGAAGGTGCTCGAGAGCGACGCCGAAGTTCGGGCCGAAACCAAGAAGTGACGACGAACCCGTGATCGACGACGTCGCGGCGGCGGTGGCCGCGCTCCGGCGCGGCGAGGTGGTCGCTTACCCGACCGAGACCTTCTACGGCCTGGGCGTCGACCCCTTCAACGCCGCCGCGCTCGAACGGCTGCGCGCGCTGAAAGGGCGGGGCGAGAAGGCCGTCTCGATGCTGATCGAGGGGCCGGAGATGCTGGCGCGTCTGGTCGCCGACGTCTCGCCGCGCGCGCGCGCCTTGATGGCACGCCACTGGCCGGGCGCGCTGACGCTGGCGCTGCCCGGGCGCGCCGGATTGCCGGAGGTGCTGGTCTCCGACGGGTGCGTGGCGATTCGCCAGTCCCCGCACCCGGTGGCCCGCGCGCTGGTCTCCGCGTTCGGCGGCCCGGTCACCACCACCAGCGCCAACCGTTCGGGTGAGCCGCCCGCCACCACCGCCGCCGCCGTGCGGGCGGCGCTGGGCGACGGCTGTCACGTGCTCGACGGGGGCGCGACCCCCGGCGGCGCCCCCAGCACGCTGGCGCGCGTGCGCGGCGACACCGTCGAGATCCTGCGCGCCGGCGCCGTGCCGCTGTCGGACGGGTGACGCTCAGAAGGTGATGGTTTCCATCACGTCGGGCAGGCTGGTGTTCGGGTTCTGATCGACCAGCGTCCCCGTCCAGGTCCCGTGCGGCGACTGGTACAGCGTGGTTCCGCTGACGGGAGTGGCCGGGCCCAGCGAGGTGATGCTCAGGGTGGCCGCGCCGTAGCTCATTCCTGAACCGGCCCCGGCGATCCACTCGGGCGGATCGGTGGCGCTCGTGTCCTCGACCAGGTTGCTGGCGCCCAGCGCCTGGCTCTGGTCGTAGGTCCCTGTGGCGGGTGAGCCGGGGAGCGCGAAGGTCATCCCGGTCCAGGTGTAGGGCGTCCCCGGCAGGGCGTTGCCGGCGGTGCCCACCGTCCAGGCATTTCCGGCCGGCACGGCGGTGATCGTGACCGCGCAGGGGGAATAGGTGGTGCTGAACGCCCCCGAGAAGGTGACCGTGCAGGCGGTCGCGCCGCCACCGCCGCCCGTTCCACCGGTGTCACCCGTGCCACCGGTCCCGCTCGAGCCGCTGGCGCGCGAGCAATAGGCCGCGACCTGCGCCGCGCACGCGTTGCACTGGACGTCGTCCGACGCCTGACAGGTGCAGGTCTGGCCGCCGAACTGGTACGAGAGGTCGTTGTTCGTGTGGGCGCAGACCTGGTAGCTCTTCGCCGCGTCGTCCGGACAGACTTCTGTCTGGCACGTGACGGTCGGCGATCCGCTCCCACAGCGGAGCGAGGCGAGCGCCAGCGCGCCCAGGAGAACACCGGCCGTCTGGCCCCCAGGGAAGATGCGCACACGCCATTATAGGCGGGCGTGCCTGTCGTGCGATACTCGACCGCCCCATGGCCGTCATCGCTCCCTTCGCTGGCCTGCGATACGACGCGGTGCGCGTCGGCGAGCTGGGGCGCGTGCTCGCGCCGCCCTACGACGTCATCGGCGACGCGGAGCACGCCGCCCTGGAAGAGCGGCACCCGCAGAACGTCGTCCGCGTCGAGCTGCCCCGGGGCGAGAGCGACGCCCGCTACGCCGAGGCCGCCCGGCTGCTGGACACCTGGAAGCGCGAGGGGATCCTGCGGCCCGACCCGCGCCCCGGGTTCTACGTCTACGAACAGCAGTTCCGCCTGCCCGGCGTGCCGGGGCGGACCTATACGCGGCGCGGCTTCTTCGCGGCCGTCCGGCTGGAGCCGTTCGAGCGCCGCGTGATCCTGCCGCACGAGCGGACGCTGGCCGGGCCCAAGCAGGACCGCCTCAAGTTGATGCGGGCCACGCGCACCCAGATCTCGCCCATCTTCGGCCTGTACCGCGACACCGCCGGCGCCGGCCGGGCCATCCTGGACAGCGCCGCGTCCGTCCCGCCCGAGGTGGACACGTCCACGCCGGAAGGCGCCCACCGCCTGTGGCGGCTCGCCGACCCGGCGGCTATCTCCGGGTTGACGCGCCTCCTCGACGATCGCCAGATCCTGATCGCCGACGGGCACCACCGGTACGAGACCATGCTGGCGCTGGGGCCCGAGCTGCGCGCGCTGGACTACGCGGCCGGCACCGCGGCCGCCGATTTCGCCATGATGTTCCTGGCCCGCGCCGAGGACCCGGGGCTGCTGGTGCTGCCGACGCACCGGATGGTGCGCGGCCTGGGCGATTTCGACTTCGGCGCGCTGCGCGCCGCGGCCTCGCCCGCCTTCGACGTGGTCGACGGCGACGAGACCACGGCGGAAGCCATCGAAGGGCGCCTGGGGCGCGAGGGGACGGCCGGCGTGGTGTTCGCGGTGCGCGTGCCGGGCCGCGATCAGACCGCCTGGTTCACGCTGAAGTCGATCGTCGATCTCTCCGCGCTGGGGCCGCCCGCGTTGCGCAAGCTGGACGTGACCGTTCTGCACGGCGTCCTGATGGGACCGCTGCTGGCCATCGACGAAGAGGCGATGGCCGAGCAGACCTTCCTGTCGTACACGCACGACGCCGGCGAGGCGCTGGCCCGCGTGTCGGCGGGGGAGGTGCAGGCCGCCTTCTTCATGAACCCGACCAAGGTCGAGGACATCCTGTCCGTCTGCGAGGCCGGGTTCGTGCTGCCGCAGAAGTCCACCTACTTCCACCCGAAGCTGGCGACCGGCTTGGTCATGTACGGCCTGGACGGTCCGGCGCCGCGATAGCCGTGGCGGAGGAGGCCGTCACCGCCGACACGCTCCTCAAGGGGCGGGTCCGGATCTACCAGCCCGCCCGCGGCGCGCGCATGAGCCTGGACCCGGTGCTGCTGGCGGGCTTCCTGGCGCCGCCCTACGGCCGTTTCCTCGACATCGGCTGCGGCGCCGGCCCGCTCTCGTTCCTGCTGCTGGCGCGCGATCCGGCGGCGACGGGCGCCGGCGTGGAGATCCAGCCGCGCCTGGCCGCGCTGGCCGGCCGCGGCCGCGACGACAATGGTTGGTCGGCGCGCTGGCAGGTCGTCGAGGGGGACGCCCGCACGGCGGCTCTCCCGGACGCCAGCTTCGATCTGGTGGCCACCAATCCGCCGTACCGGACCGTCGAGAGCAGCCCGCCGTCTCCCGATCGCGAGCGCGCGCTGGCTCACCACGAGATCGCGCTGCGCCTCGGCGACTGGATCGCCGTGGCGGCCCGGGTCCTCCGCCCGGGCGGGCGGGTCGGCGTCATCCTGCCCGCCGCGCGCGCCGGGGAGCTCTCGACCCGGCTGGCGGCCGCCGGCCTGCCGCCTCTGCGAACCCGTTTCGTTCACCCGCGCGCGGGCGAGCTCCCGTCGCGCGTGCTGGTCGAAGCGCGGGCCGCGCACCCAGCCGAGCCCGTCGTCGAATCCCCGCTCATCGTCCACGAGCCCGACGGCAGCTTCACCCCCCAGGTCCGCCACATGCTCGGCGAGCCTGTGGTCCCTGCTCCCCGCCCGCCGACAACCGGCGGCGGGTAGCAGGCCAGGATGACGGGCCTCAGCTGGCGGGCGTCGCCGGCGCGGGCGCGGGCGCAGCCGCCGGCGCGTCGGCCTTGAGCGCTTCGTCGATGGGCGGCAGGTCGTCCAGGTTGGGGACCAGCGTGATCTCGATGCGCCGGTTCTTGGCCATGTTCTCCGGCGTGTCGTTGGGGGCCACCGGCGACTGATCGGCGTAGCCGGCCGCCGACAGGCGCTTGGGCTCCATGCCCGCCGCGATCATGAAGTTGGTGACCTCGACGGCGCGCGCGGTCGACAGGTCCCAGTTCGACCGGAACCGCTTCGACTTGATCGGGACGTTGTCCGTGTGGCCGGCCACCTGGAAGTTGCGGTTGGGCAGCGTCTTCAGGACCGCCGTCACCTGCGTGAGCGCGTCCTTGCCCTCGGGCTTGAGGTCGGTCTTGCCGGGATCGAACAGGATCTTGTCGCCCAGCCGGACGATCATCCGGTTCTCGCGGATCTCGACCTGCAGCTTGCCGGCGTCGGTGAGCGCCTTGAACTGGCTCACGAGCTTGCGGAACTGCGCGGCGCGCTCCTCGGCCTGGGCCTGCGCCTTGCGCAGCTCCTCCATGCGCTTTTGCGCCTGTTCCAGCTCGGTCCCCATGTTGCCGCGCTCGGTCTCCAGGCGCGACACGTCCTGGCCCAGCGACGTGAGCTTCTTCGACAGAACCAGTACGCGCGCGTCCCGCGCGTCGACGTCCTTGGCGTGCTGCGCCTTCTCTTGGCTCAGCGCCTTCTGCGTCTCGGCCAGCTGTTCCTTCTGCTGGTCGCGGTCCTTCACGGTGGCGTTGTACAGGTCCTCGTTGACGCCGCAGGCAGCGGCGCCGAAGGCCAGGCTGACGGCGAGGAGGGCGGGGGCGATCGTCTTCGTCATCATCGAGCGGCTCCTTTGGTGTTGGCGCGCGGCGACGGCGTCGGTTTGGCAAACACGCGGTCGACGATTCCGTCGAGGTCGGCGTCGGTCAGGGGGCGTCGGGCCGGCGGGAAGTCCCAGCTCAAATTGGACGCCAGCCGCGCGCGGACGCTCTCGCGGTCGTGACCCAGGCGCGACAGCAATGCGGCCCGCTCTTCCAGCTCGGCCCGGTACATCCCGGTGCGGCGTTCGGCGTCGATCTTGGCGCGGGCGGGCGCCCGGTGTGGCTGCATCCAGTCGAAGGTCGGCGAGCTCGGGCGCGGCATCGCGCCTACTTTAACGCGGTTCGGCTCTCTCTGCGCGCTTGGCTTCTTCCCAGAGCGCGTCTTGTTCTTGGGCGGAGGCGTCCGACACGGCCCGCCCCTGCCCGGCGAGCGTTCGTTCGAGATGACCAAACCGGCTGGCGAACCGATCGGTCGCGTCGCGCAGCGCCTGCTCGGCGTCCAGATTCAGCTTGCGGGCCAGGTTGACGGTCGCGAACAGCAGGTCGCCCAGCTCGCGCTGCATCTCGTCCCGGTCGCCGGCGCGCCGGGCCTCGTCGAACTCGCGCAGCTCCTCGTCGACCTTGGCGCGCGGTCCCTCGGCGTCCGGCCAGTCGAACCCGACGGCGCTGGCCTTCTCGCCGCTGCGGGTGGCGCGCAGCAGGGCGGGGGCGCTCTTGGGAACGCCGTGCAGCGCGCCGTGCTTGCCCTTCTCCGCCTTCTCCTCGGCCTTCAGCTTGGCCCAGTTGGCCAGCACCGCGTCCGCGTCCTTGGCGACCACGTCCCCAAACACGTGCGGGTGGCGGCGCACCAGCTTGCCGACGATCCCGCGCGCCACGTCGTCGATCCCGAACTTCCCCTCGCCGAAGCGCAGCTCGGACTGAAAGACGATCTGCAGCAGCAGGTCGCCCAGCTCTTCGCGGTGATCGTCCACGTCGCCGTCGGCCAGCGCGTCGACCACCTCGTAGGTCTCCTCGACCAGATAGGGGACCAGCGTCTCCAGCGTCTGCTCGCGATCCCAGGGGCAGCCGTCGGGGGCCAGCAGCCGTTGCATCAGGCCGACCAGCTTGGTGACCTCGGCGCCGGTCTGCTTGCCGGGCAGCGGGGTCAGATCGGGAAGTTTCGGGTCGGCCATCGGCGCAGGATATCGCGTTGAAGGCGGCCCAGGCGCGTGCTATCTGCTCTTCGTTGAACGAGAACGTCACCGAGCGGCTGACCCTGGAGGACAATCGGGTCGCCCTGGCCCTCTTCGGCGCGGGTAACGCCAACCTCAAGCTCATCGAGCGCGAGACCGGTGCCCAGCTCCACAGCCGCGGCAACGACCTGACCATCGTCGGTCCGGGGGCCGACGTGGCGGTGGCCCGCAGCCTGGTCGAGCAGCTCTACGGCATGGCCCGGGGCGGCGCGCCCATCAGCCCGGAGGACATCGGCCGGGCGGCGGTGGCCCTGCGGGCCGACGCCGGCGTCGATCTGAAGGACGTCTTCCACGACACCATCCTGGTGGCCGGGCGCGCGCGCCCGATCGCGCCCAAGGGGCTGGCGCAGAAGCGTTACGTCGACGCCATCCGCGAGCACGACATCGTCTTCGGCATCGGGCCGGCCGGCACCGGCAAGACCTACCTGGCCATGGCGCTGGCGGTGCGCGCCCTGATGGAGAAGCAGGTCAAGCGGATCATCCTCACGCGCCCGGCGGTCGAAGCCGGCGAGCGGCTCGGGTTTCTCCCCGGCAGCATGGAGGAGAAGGTCTCTCCTTACCTGCGCCCGCTCTATGACGCGCTTCACGACATGATGGACTTCGAGAAGGCCGACCAGCTGGTCTCGCGCGGCCTGATCGAGGTGGC
>Ga0070679_100001492_pt1 | contig 20774 bp, 24 predicted proteins | sample KBSC63BmetaG_FD_65652 | JGI IMG/M metagenome (GOLD analysis project Ga0070679, IMG submission 65652) | Corn rhizosphere microbial communities from Kellogg Biological Station, Michigan, USA - KBS C6-3B metaG | ecosystem: Host-associated > Plants > Roots > Rhizosphere | place: USA: Michigan... | reverse complement strand
GCCGGTCTCCACCCTCTGCGACGAGGCCAAGCTCCAGCCCACCGTCTTCTACCGCTGGCTCAAGCAGCTCTTTGAGAACGGCGCCGCGGCCTTCGAGCGGGCCACCGGCCTGTCAACTATTTATTTAGTCAGCGGCCACCTGGGGCGCCGTGCCGGTGAATCCGCCAACTCACCCGCCTCGCGGCTCAAATCAACAACGAGCCGCCGACGTCGAACTCTGTGAATGGCGAACAGCTCCGTCGAATCACGGCGTGCGAGCGGGCATTAGATGGAATCCCGCGCAAGATCATCGTCATCACTCTGATCGAAGCGCGTCACCCGTGATTTCCACAAAACGACGGCCACGTTGGTTCAACCCTCGTCCTTCAATGCCTCCGTAGGCTGAATCCGAAGCGCCCGTCGCGTCGGGACGATGCATGCGAGTGCACAGCACAGGATCGTCGACAGCGCGTAGACCGCCGAGTTGCCGAAATCATCGAGATGCACATCCGACAGGTCGTTGTTCGCGAGAGCGAGCGACAGGATTGCACCGACGCCAATGCCCAGCGCCATCTGAACGAGTGGGCGCTTGAAGACGGTCGTCAGGACATGCAGCGGCTGGGCGCCGAGCGCGACGCGCACGCCGATCTCCCGCGTCCGCCTGGCGACAGCGAAAGGCCGTCACCGCATAGACACCGGCGAGCGACAGCATCAGCGTCACGCTCGTCAGGCTGACCGGGAGCTCGAACCAGAACGCACTTGGACTATCCGCCAGACGAGGCAGCGGTTTCGGATCGATCACACGGAGCGCGGGATCGATCGCCTGCGCGAGCTCGCGCAGACGCGTCGCAAATTGCTGCGGACGCCAAGAACGTGAATGGCGACTCGAAGCGTTCCCGTTTCGCGCGGCAGCCTTGTCCGATAGACGCTGGCCCGGCCCCAATCGCCTTCGTTGTCGGAAACGCCGAGATCTGGCACGACACCGACGATCTCATACCACGAGTCGGCGTTGCGATCGCGAGTTGACGCAAAGCGAATCCGCCTGCCGATCGGGTTGCCCCCGTGCAGCACCCGCTTGACAAAAAATTCGTTGACGAGGACGGTGCGCGTCTTCTGTTCCGCATCGGCTGTCGTCAGCGCGCGGCCGTGGATCACTGGCGCGCCAACGACGTCGAAGAAGCGCGGGTCGACGGACACGATCCCGGCGCAGTAGTTCGGGATGCAGTGGTCGTTGCCGCAATTAGGAGGGCTGCCCTCCGCCTCGATCGCATACCACTGGAGACGCATCAACGGCATTTGATCGGCGTACGTGACGTCGAGCACGCCCGGCTCCTGTCGAAGCCGGTCGGCGAGCGCGCGGTAGCGCATTTCAAGCCGCATCGCACGCGCCGCCGGCGCCGTGTCTCCACTCGTTTGGGCGCCGTCAAAGCGATCGATACCCAGTGAGAAATGCGTCGGCCGGGAATCCTGCCGGCGTTTTTCGATCGACGGGGGCTCCCACGCCGATCAGCGGCACCGGAAGCATCGTCGTGAGCGCGATCTGCGCGACGATGACCACGGTCCACACACCGCCGAACTGCAACCCGCCGCCGCCGCTGCACGCAGCTCGGAGCCTGCGGTCGGCGCCGCCCGGCGTCACTTTGAGCGCGGGAACGACGCCGGCGATCGCCGCCGCAAACAGGCTCAGCCCAACGGCATCCAGAATCGTGGTCGTCGAAAGCGAGGTGTCGATCCCAAACGGCAACGGCCCCCCTTTCACTTCGATCATCGTCCAGGTCGCGGCAAGCACGAAGCGCGCAACGATGAGACCAACCACCGCGCCGACGGCACAGAGCAGGAGCGCCTCGGCAAAGAGTTGCATGACGAGGCGCGAACGGCTGGCGCCGAGTGCGGCGCGAACGAGGAGCTCCCGCTCTCGACTGACGGCGCGGGCGAACAACAACATCGCGGCGTTGCCGCACAACAGCGCGGCCAACAGCACGAGGAACACGTTCATCGTTGACTCGACCAACCGGGAGCGGCGGCAAGCAGGTGATACGACGCGTGTCATTGACAGTGCCGATCCTCCCGACGATCTTTCTTCTTCCACAGAGAACGTCCGGGGGAGAGGACGCGGGCAGATGCCACAATTTCCCGAGGAATTGCTGCGCGGAACGCTTGACGCGTTGATTCTAAAAACGCTGACGTGGGGGCCGCGTCACGGCTACGCGATTGCCGGCTGGATCAGACAGACCTCCCGCGAGAGTCTTGCGGTGGAGGACCGTGCGCTTTACCTCGCGCTCCACCGCCTCGAGGACAAAGGCTGGGTCGAGAGCGAGTGGGGGCTGTCCGACAATAACCGTCGCGCCAAGTTCTACCAGTTGACCGCCACCGGACGCGCACATCTCAAGGCCGAATCCTCCAGGCTTGCACGTTATACCGAGGGTCTATTTCGAGTTCTCGAAGCAGGCGCCTGGGAGAGCCGCTGATGCACCGCGAGCCGCGCATTCCCGGACTGCGACGCACGCTGCGGAACCCCGCGGGCCGCATCGAGCGCGACGTCGACGACGAGGTCGCGTTTCACATCGACAGCCGAGTGGCCGAGCTGACCGCCGCTGGTGTCGATCCAGATGCTGCCAGGCGGCGCGCGAAGGCGGAGTTTGGTGACCTGGTCGCATCGCGACGGGAGCTCGCAGCCGTGGATCGGCGCCGATATCGGCGTGAGCTCATCGCCCGAGCGGTAGACGCGGTGTCACTCGAGCTCCGCCACGCAATGCGGTCGCTCGTTCGGGCGCCAGCGTTCACGACTGCCGCGGTTCTCACTCTCGTTGTCGGCATCGGGGCCGTCGTCACGATTTTCGCGGTGGTGAACGGAATACTGCTCCGACCGCTGCCTTTTGGACAGCCGGAGCGGCTCATTGCCGCCTCGCATGACCTACCTCCTTTGGGACTGTTCCACGAGCCGCAGACAGCGTCCACGTATTTCGCGTATCAGCGGCTGGCCCAGACGATCGATGGGATTGGCGTCTACCAAGAAGCTGACGTCAACGTCGCAGAGCCCCGAGGCGTGGCCGAACCTGAGCGCATGACGATGGCCAGAGTCTCGGCGAGCCTCATTCCCACGCTCGAGGTATCACCGCTGCTTGGCCGCGCGTTCGCGGACGCCGACGATCGACCCGGCGCGCAGCCCGTGATGCTTGTCAGCGAGGCAATGTGGCGGAATCGTTTTGGCGGCGACGAGAAGATCGTCGGCCGCAGACTCGACCTGGACGGCGTAAGCTACGAAATCGTCGGCGTCATGCCGGAGAGCTTCCGCTTTCCCACGGCCGAGACACGGCTCTGGGTTCCGTTGAGGCTCGATCCCGTCAATCCGCCGCCGACGGCGTATGCGTACACCGGCATTGCGCGCCTCAAACCTGGCGTCACCATCGCAGCCGCGCAGCGCGATTTTACGTCGGTGCTGCGCAGACTCCCGGAACTGTTTCCCAGTTTCGTTCCAGGAATCTCGACTGAAACGATGATCGCGCAGATGCACCCGCAGCCGGTAGTCGCCCCGCTTGCCGCTGAACTCACGGGGTCGATCGCGCGAACGCTCTGGACCGTCAGCGTCGCCGCCGCGCTCATTCTACTCGTCGCCTGCGCAAACGTGGCCAACCTGATGCTCGTCAAGGCAGACGCGCGCCAACGTGAGATCGCGGTTCGGAGCGCGCTAGGCGCGGGACGCGCGCGCCTTCTCCTGCTCTTCTTCACAGAGTCCGCGTTGGTGACCACGCTCGCTACCGTGCTGGCATTTGCCGCGGCCAGCGCTGCGGTGCGATTGCTCGTGGCTGCGGGGCCTCTCGGCATCCCGCGATTGTCGGAGGTGACGGTCGACGCGAGAGCCGTGGCGTTCACTACCGTCATCGGCGTGTTCGTGGCAGCAGCGTGCACGTTGTTCCCTTCGCTTCGTCTCGGTCCGGCACAACAAAACGCGACACTGCGCGGAGATGTTCGGGGTGGCACGGCGGGGCGCCGACAACATCGCGTCCGCGGAACCCTCGTCGTGGCGCAGATCGCGTCCGCGCTAGTTGTACTGGCGGGATCGGGTTTGTTGATCCGTACGTTCCAACGTCTGTCCGCCGTGCGACCAGGCTTCGATTCGGAACACGTGTCCACGTTCTGGATTTCGCTGCCCGCGGGCCGATACAAGTCGGATACGTCGGTAGTACAGTTCTACGGGGCGCTCGTCGATCGTGTCGCGGCCATGCCCGGCGTCGCCGCGGTTGGCCTCAGCTCACGTCTGCCGCTGGAAATTCACGGGATCGATCAGAATCCCTTGTACCCCGAGGATGACGCGTCATATAGCAACAAGCTTCCCCCGCTGCAACTCTTCACCGCCGTCAGTCCGGACTACTTCAAGGCGATGAGGATACCCGTGCTGGCCGGCACGACATTCCAGCCAATGAGTGTGCAGCGATTCGAGGAGGCGATCATTTCGAGAAGTTCGGCGATCGCATTCTGGAAGGATTCCACCGGGGTTTCCGCTATCGGCAAGCGCTTCCGGCCATTGCCCACTGGACGCCTGTACACCGTCATCGGCGTCGTCGGCGACATACGCGACACCGCGCTCTCCGCGGCGCCGTCGCAAGTCGTGTATTTCCCGGAGACGCTGGAAGCAAATGGTCTCGCGCGGCGAACGAAGCGAACGATGGCGTTGGTCGTTCGTACCGCAGGTGCTGCGGCGGTCGAAGGAACGATCCGGCAGACGGTGCGGGACGCCGACCCGACGTTACCCATCTTCGACGTGCGGCCGATGCGCGCTGTGCTCAGTGCGGCGACGAGCCAGCTCACGTTCGTCATCGCTGTCCTGGCGGCAGCTGCCGCCGTGACATTGATGCTCGGCGCGATCGGGCTTTATGGAGTGCTCGCGTACGTCGTCACGCTACGAGCTCGCGAGCTGGGCATTCGCATCGCGCTGGGTGCGACACCGGGCGCCGTCGCGGCTTCGATGGCGAAGTATGGCATTCGACTCACCGCGATTGGCGTCGCGATCGGACTCGGTGTGTTCACGCTCGCCGCGCGATTTCTACGCACGATGCTGTTCGGTGTGACGCCGGGTGATCCGCTGACGCTCAGTTCGGCGGTGTTCCTGCTCGTGGGAGTCGCGTTGACAGCCAGCTGGCTGCCGGCGCGGCGCGCGGCACGCGTCGATCCCGCGAGCACGCTGCGCGCGGAGTAGCCGGACCCGACGTACCTCGAGCTTGCGAGACAAGACTGTAGCGCCGGCACTTCGAAGATGCGCGGCCAATGTGCCAACTCCGATCGATATCCTGCCAATCAGTAGATGTTCGCTTTTCGTTCGAGATTGGCATTCCGCGCCCACCGGCGTCCCTCTAGCGCACAGACCAGACGTTACTTGCTATACAGCCAAACCAGCGCACTCCCTGGCGCGTGGGCGGCGAATGCGACGCTTCCGCTCGTTCCAGGCTTGTAGGGAGAGCCCGCGGGAGGCGTGACGTCCAGTTCATAGTATCCGCCGGGCACGTTCGTCAGTTCAAATCTCCCCGCTGCGTCGGTCGTGAGCGCACCGAGGAGCTGATGTTTCGCGACTTCACTGGAGTCCACCGGGATGTGCGTGAACTCGAGGTAAACCCTCACGGAAGCGTTGGCGATGCGCTCGTACGCAGTGGTATCGGCCGGATTGGCGAAACGGTCCCCCTGCACGATGCCGCGCACGACGCCGTCCGCCTGCGGGTCTCCCGGGGCGAGCGACAGCGTGTGGCGCGACGCCGAGTCGGCTGCCGAAGTCATGTCGGCATCGCACGCGACGAGTCCGCTCAGTAGAACCGCCATCAAGGCAAATCGAAATCGCATGATCGTCCTCCGTAGACGGAAAGGTGACATCATCTCGACGCGTCCAGCATCAGCATGCAGAACCTCCTCGATTCGCGCGTCGGTCACCCGGCGCTGCGTCAGGGCCGCCGACAGGTGCGACCCGTCGCAGCCTCCATTCCCCGTCGCTGCGCCCACGCCGTCGTCTCAATTCCCCGGCGCTTGAGTTGTTGTCGGAGTTTCCGTTGTGCCTTCACAACGAACGCGCTCACGCCGCTCCTCGTCATCCCAAGCAACCGCGCCGCCTGCGCGTAGCTGAGCCCTTGCTCGCGAACGAGCTCGTACGCTTGCCGGCACCTGGGCGATAGCGATTCAAGCATCTCCCATCGCGCCGCCTCGAGCTCGCGCTCGCGCATCGCCGCCTCTGGAGACATCCAGACGTGTCTCGTCTCGACCACGTCCCGCGCGAACTCCCTATCGCGCTCGAATGAGCATTGGCGTCTGCGCAACCGGTCCACGGCTTGGCACCGAACCATGTTGCTCACGATGACGGAGAGTTGCGCCGCGTGGCCGTTCCACGTTCCATCGCGGATGCTCGCAAGACAGGCCAACACAGTATCCTGCTCGAGGTCCTCGCGATCAGCGGGCAGCACGAGCCGGCGCGAACATGCGCGCGCGAGGCGCTTCACCTCGATGAGCAATCTCTCGAGCTTCGCCTCGTCGACGACGCCCGTTGCCGTGTCGATGGGATGCGCGTCGACCGACGCGCCGGGGTGACACGTATCCATACCAACGCTCCAGCTGGTGTAGGTCGATTGGAATCGAGCTGTCGCATGCTTCGCTGCGGCGCGATGCGCACGACGTCACTCAATACTCCGCACCGACCCCCCAAACGCTCACCAGCCAAAAAACTTCACGCGGCGAACCGGACCATTTATCCGCGCGTGCGAGCATTTTGTTAGCGCCCGAGCGTCATGTCAGCGTCATGCCGCCATGACGCTGACCTGACCCGATTCCGCGAGGGAGACAGTCAAGAAAATTGGCTGGTGAGCGAATCACGGCCCGGTGCGAAGTAAGAGAGTGTCGCACTCGATCGCACCGTCTGTGATGCCGAAGCTGACCGCAGGCCTGACCAACCATCCTGCGGCGCTGAGGCTTACGGGCGACTCGCTCACATGAGCGATCGCTCAGCCGAGCGGAGTTTGCCGAGGGGCGAGCGGAGTTGACCGAGTGCGGAGTCGAGTTGGGGGAGTGCGGAGTGGAGTTGCACGCCAGTCGAGCGCACTTGCGCGCACGACGAGCGAAGCTGCTCGCGCGTCGAGGGCACCAGGCACGTCGGTCGAGGTCAGTGCTCATTGCGATCGAGACGACTTGTTCACATGCAGCACGCGACTTGTCCGGGCGTTTTACATGACCATGCACATCGACTCACGGAATTGACCTCGATGCATAGCCAAGCCAACCTGAGGTCGCACTCGATCGCGCGCGCGGCGCTGACAACCAATTTCGCCGAAGAGACGACTTGCGGTCCCGCCCACGTGAGCTTGAATGGTGACCGACGCGACCATGCTCGTTGCCGACACGACTTGACTACCTCGCTGATGCGGCTTGCACCGGCGCGGAGGCGATCGTGCATCGTCATCGAGCGGACTTGGCGCGGTGTCGAGGGAAGCGGCAGCGCTCTTGAAGCGAAGCCCCCAGAGGCGCGCAGGTTACTTGATCTCCTGTGCAAGCGATCGGGCCGGCCGATCCAAGTCAGCGATCGGCGCTGCTCACCCGACTTGCACCGCCGCTTACGGCACTCGGCGCATCTGACACGCTACCGCGCAGCCCGGGGAAGTCACCTGACACATGGAAAGCATCAAGCGTGCACGGTGGCGCGGGCAGCCAGGTCGCGCGCCGAGCTCACGTTGCACGCTGCGCGATGTGACCGGGCACCGCGAGTGAGCAACCAGGCACACGCCGAAGATCATCGCCACCAACTCTGATCTCATCACCACCGTCTGGCGGCGTGATGCCACCGCCACGGCGCCGTACCAAACCACGCATCGTCACTCAACAGGAGGAGATGTTCATGCAAACTGCGCAGGGCACGATGTTGGAGTCCCTTCGCTCCGTCGAGACCTTCCTCGACGCGCACGCCGACAAGCTCGCCGGCGTGGTCAAGACGGGCGCCCGCCAGAAGCTGACGGACGCCATCGCGGCACTCGATGTCCACGCCTCGGATCAAACAGGGGGCCTGCTCGCGTCGAAGGGCGCGACGCAGAAGAAGCAGTCACTGCGCGAAGCGCTGTTGCGCGATCACATGGCGAAGATCGCGCGCATCGCGGCGGCCGATCTGCCCAACACGCCGGAGCTCGCGCCACTCCGCATGCCACGCAGGCGCCCGACCGTGGAGAAGCTGGCGGCACTCGCCGCCGGTATGGCCAAGACGGCGGAGCCATACTCCGACGTGTTCATCGCGGCCGGCCTGCCCACGGACTTCGTCGCGCAGCTCACCGCGGCGACCGATGCCATGACCAGCGCGATCAGCGAGCGCACGTCGAATCGCGGTCGCCGCAGCGGTGCGACCGTCGGCCTCAAGCAGAAGCTCTCCGATGGCCGCAAGATCGTGCACATCCTCGACGCGTTCGTGAAGAGCGCGCTCAAGGACGATCCGGCGCTCTTGCGCAACTGGAATCTCGTGAAGCGCGTCCCACGCTCCACGGGTCGCGCGGCAGCTGCACCGCCGTCAGCTCCATCGGCGCCGACGCCGGCGCCCACGCCGGCTCCAGCACCAACGCCAGCGCCGACGGGCGTATGATGGCGCGCGGCAACCTCGGACCCAACGTCTGGGTCGTGCGGCATGGTTCGCACTTCTCGATCAAGGAGGAGGGCGTGAATGCGCACCTCGTGCCACCCATCCGTCAGCGGCTCGCAATCACGATCGCACGCTTCGTCGCGCGAGCGAACCGGAGCGAGTTGATCGTTCAAGGCCGCAAGGGACGCATTCGCTTTCGCGACAGCCACGGCGCCGACTCGCGGCGCGCTCGAGGTTGAGCATGAAGAGCACCCTGCTCTCCTCCATCGCGTGGCTCGGCGCGCTGCAATCGTGGGGCGCGCCGGTCTGGTCGCTCGAAACCGCCGCGCGCTGGATCGGCATCGCCGGCGTCCTCGGCACGGTCACTGTGCTCATCTACCGTCTGGGTGTGTGGCGGCAGGAGTTGGAGCACACGAAGACACCGTCGCCGCCGAGGTAAAAGCGCACCGCGAGGAATCGGCGCTCAACTTCGGCCGCATCGAGCGCCGGCTCGATGCGATCGATCACGTGCTCGCGATCTCAGCGGAAGAACGCTCGCGCGGTGCGCGGTGGCGCGCCCGCACCGAGCGCCGGTTGGATTTGGCGAGATCACGCGAAAGACGTCGACTATTTTTTGACGACTATGGGACACGACGACACACGAGGAGCGGTATCATGCTCCCGCGAAGGATCTTGTCGGCCACACTTCCCACGACGAAAGGCGCCATCCCGCGCCCATGCATCACGAGGGCAATCAGGTCGACGTCGTTCGCTTTCGCGAGATCGAGCAGCATTTGCGCCACGTGGTCTCCGACCAAGACCAACTGCTCGATTGTCGTGATGCCGCGCGTGGCCAATCTGGCAGCGCCGCAGCGCCTCGGCGGCTTTGGTCGATCGCGATTCCTGCGCGTGCCACAGCTGGACGTACCACTAAGGCGGCTTCTCATGCGAGACCTCGTTCCGGCCGAACTGCCCGCGACGGCGCTCCACCTCTTCGTCGAGCAGCCCGGAGCGGCGCGAATCGAGGCGATCGAGCGCCGCGTCCGCGGCAAACCATGCGATGTCGTGCAGATCGACGTTGGCCAGTGCGGACGCAGGCGCCTCCACTTCGATTAGCGCGTAGCCAGCATCACGGGAATCTCGTTCCGGCGCACAACCACTTCGGCGACGCTCCCGAGCAGAAACCGCGTTATCCCACTCGCGCCCCGCGTGGTCATGGCGATCAGCTCCACGAGGTCATTGCGGACTGCATCGAGAATCACGGCGCCAGGATCGTCGGATTCCACGACGCGAACTTCCACGGTGGCACCAACGCGACGGAGTCTTTCGGCAACCTCGTACAAGGCCGCCTCGACGACGACGGCGGCGACGCGCCCTCGACGCGCCCTCGCGCTCCGGCATCGTCCGCCTCGGTGTTGCGACTTTCAGGACTGTCAAGCGGAGTCGCGAATCGCTTTGCGTGACGCGAATCGGCAGCGTGGATAAGGACGCATTCCAAGTCGCGGGCACGCGGGAGAGTGAGGAGATGTACGACAACGAGAAGGGATGCGGAACCGTCGAGCGGTACGAGTACGCGACGGAACCGAAGCCTCCTTCCGCTGAGATAATCCGCCCGAGGCGGGACGAGGATGATGGGCTGCGGCGATTCGCCACGAGCCTTTCCGCGACGCTTCCGTGAATGGCTCTACCCACATCACTCGGGGCTTGCGTGGCCATGACCACGAAACGAGCGCCGTGCACCTCGATGTCGTGTAGCAATACTCCAGCGACGTCTGCGCCATCGAGGACCTCCCACGTCGCGGGACTCTGAACGAGCTTGTCGAGCTGCCGGGCGACATCGCGAAGTTCACTATCTCCTTGTCCGACTCATCGATAGGGAGAAGCACGATTGATCTCATCGGCTTGGCCGGTGCCGTCCGTCTGTCACTCGATGCCGGAGGTGTCGCGGTTGCATCAGTGGCGTCGTTGCAGCAAATCAGAAGTGATCGATCAAATCGCGGTCAACGACCGTTTGCATTTCAGATACCTCACGCGCCGGTATGCGCGCGTTCATTCGATCAGTCCGACGGAATGGCACATCGAGACGATCCTAGATCGCGCATGCCGTACGAATCGGGTGACGCAATGGCGCGAACGCCAACGAGCGAGCAAATGTACGGACTCAGTTTCCGCCTCGCGCAACAACGCGACCGGGTCTGGTGACAAACTGATTCGCAAGAATGCGGGAGCGACGATGCCTCCAAGCAAAGTGGCCGTGTCACGCTCCTATCCGCGATGCGGCCATGAAATCAGCGATGCCGCGGTGCTAAGACGCTACTCAATCGGCGTGCGAGAACTTTGATGAGTCGTCGCCACACGCCGACGCGACCCGCGCGTGCGGTCCGGGCCTGCGGGGAGAAACGGCGTTGATCCGGATCACCTCGGCCTACGCCCGAGCGCGATGCCCCATGGACTTGAGCCGGCCGCAAGGGTCCGGACCACCTTCATGGTCTTCGTGTCGATCACGGTGACGTCGTTCCCCGGGCCATTCGCCGTGTACAGTTTTCCTCCGTCCCGCGTGAGCCCGACGCCCCATGGGCGTCGACCAACGCGGACGGCCGCGATCACCGAGTCTGAATTCGGATCGATGACGATCACCGTCCCGCCACGACCGGTCGACACGTAGACGCGCCCGCCGTCCGGTGCCACCGCGATCCCCATCGGCCGGGCGCCATCAGGAAGCACAATTACGCGACGCACGTGTCGTGACGATGGAGCGATGACCGAAACGGTGCCGCTCGCCTCGTTGCTCACGTACGCCTTGCTGCCGTCCGGTAGAAATCCGATCGCCCTGGGCCGTTTGCCTTGCGTGGCGATGCGAGCGATCGCCTCGCCGCTCGCCGCATCGCTGGCCGTGATGTCGTGATCGGTTTCTCCCGTGACCCAGAACGTTTTTCCGTCAGGGCTCAGCGTCACTCCTTCAGGCTCTCGGCCGACCTTCGCCGTGGCGATGGTCCGGCCGGAGATGAGATCGACAATGGTGGCAGTTCCTGCATCCTCATTCGAGACGAACAGCCGCCTACCGTCAGCGCTCACATCGAACGTCTCGGGATCGGATCCCGCGGGAAATACCGCGACGAGTTTTCGACTGATGGCATCCACGACGGCGATGCCATCCTGACTGCGGTCGGTCTTCAACTTCTCGCATTCCTCGTCCGGCATCGTCGGCGGACATTTCGGCGAGCCGCTGAGCGCCACGTACACGCGTTTTCCATCTGGGCTTACCTTTACACCGCGTGGACGCATGCCGACCCCGATCGTGGCAATAACGCTATCACCTCGTGCGTCAATGACCGTGAGATTGCGCGAATCTTCGTTCGAGATGTACACCAGATCGCCAGGCTCACCTTTCGCTGGACTCCGACTCGGCGCAGGTGTCGCGTCCTGGCGGGCTCCGCAAGCGGTGAGTATGAAGATCCCTATAACGATCCGCGGGACGCGGACGCCCCCCCGATTCAGCTCCACGGTCTTGCCGTCAGCCAGGATTGGTGGGCGCGGCGGGCGATCACAGCGTCCAGCCCCAGTACCTTGCCCGACCGCGCAAGAAAGAGCACCGGCATCGCCGCCACAAGTAAGTAATGCAAGCCGAAGGACGCCGGCGAGAGATGCTGCGCCGCGAGACCGTAGCTCACACTCAAGAGCAGGCCACCAATCGCACCGCACCCACTCAGCAATCCGAGCGTCAATGAAACGCCGACGAGCGTTTCGCCCCACGCGGTGAGATGAGCAAAGAGGATCGTGTGCGGGATGACGATGTGATCGAGGAATAGCTTGTACCAGCCGATCGGATTCTCGGCCGTTTGTCGCGCTACGATCTTCGGCATGAGGCTGATCCAGCGCTCGTGCACATCCAGGAATGGCACCGCACCCGCGATTAGTACGCCGTCCATTTTTGTCCACAGCGCCTTGAGGAAAAACAGGCCGATAGCGATCCGGAGCGCGGCGATCGACAGGTCTGGATGCCACATTGCGATGGGACGATGAGTGACTCCGGACGCCAAACCGTTCGGCTGCGCGAGCCGCGCATCCATGCTCATCGCGCCCGGCTCGCTGCCGTATCGATCCAGAAGAACTTTGGCTCATTCGGCGTTCGCATCGTCTCGATGTAGCTCACGAGGGTTTTGATCTGGATCGGGCTCAACTTGCGGCCCCACACAGGCATCCCCATCGGTCGGCCATCGTTGATGGAATGGTAGATGGACGAATCGCTGCCCCCGTATTTCCAGACAGTGTCGCGCAGGCTGGGTCCCATGCCGCCTCCAGCCAGTCCGCCGTGGCAGCCGACGCAGTTGTTGTCCATGAAAAGCACGCGCCCTTGTTCGGCGACGGTCAGCGGTCGGCCAGCCGGCGTGAGCGTCGTACTTTCGGCGCTTGGTTCGAGACTACCCTTCTCCGCGTGCGGAGAGCCTTTGCATCCGGGGAGCGTCGCGACAGCGAACGTGATGGCGGCGATCATGCGATGTCGATGCACGAATTCCTCCGACAGCGTGAGAGCGTTGCTCATGGTCTCGTGAGTGGCACATGGTACTCGGCGAGAATGGTTGCGATATCGCCACGGCGCTTCTCGAGAAGCTGATCGAGAATCTCAGCGAGTATCGTGCTGGTCCGGCGGACGCCGATCGCGATATCGAATGCAATCGGACCGCCCGCAGAGTCCTGCAAACCAGGCAGGGCAACGACGGTCATCGCGACGGGCGCGCGGGCGGCGAAGTATCCCGCGAGCGGCCCCCATGCGATCGCGACATCGATCTCACGGGAAGACACGGCATCAATGATCCGTGACTCTGGATTGGGCAGCGCGTAGTTCCCGAAGATCGGAAATCCCGTGACGTTGTCCACAATGCCGCGCGCGGCGAGCGCCTGAGCCGGCGGCGTGTTGTAGTAGTCGTCGCCGATCACCTGGAGGCCGATCCGGACGCCGCGGAGCGCCGGCGCATCAAGCGACGCCACGCGGAATGTGGCGTCGGCGCGGTACACCAGCGCGTAGCTCGAGCGATAGTACGGCTTGGTCGTGCGGAGTGGACCATAATCACTCGGCACTCCCATGATGACGTCACAAACGCCGGCGTTCAGCGACTTGCGCACGAAGCCTCGGGCCTGCGGAACCCATGTGTATTCAACGGGCAGCCCGAGCTCGCGACCCAACAGCGACGCTATCCTGTTCTCGAATCCGTCGCCGGCGCTGTTCGAGAATGGAAGATTGTTCGGATCGGCGCACACGCGCAGCGCCGCCACCGCCTTCGGTACCGTCGGTACCTGCTGCGCCGGCACGGGAGCGGCGGCGAAGATGGTCAGCGTGAGCATCACCAGCGACAGCGGCTGCCATGGGTCCGGGGTTCTCATGGCAGCACGAAGATGTGAAGCGCGCCGCCCGCTTTCGTCGCTTTGGGCAGATCCCGCACCGCACCCACGGCGCCGAGCGCGGCCCACGGATCATCGAGTGAAAGGTTGCCCGGAACAATGGCGCCTAGCCAGCCACCGACGCCGGAGTAGATCGCGATATACTGCTTTCCATCCGGACCGACGTACGTGATCGGGTTGCCCACTATTCCAGACTCGAAGTGCGTCTTCCAGAGCACGCGGCCGCTCTTGGCATCGACCGCCTTGAAATCACCATCGAGCGTTCCATAAAACACCAGACCGCCTGCCGTCGCGAGCGTGCCGGACCACACAGGGAATTTTTCGGTAATGTTCCAAACTTTTTTCCCCGCGACCGCATCCCATGCAAAGAATTCCCCGCGCGTTTCGTCGCCGCCGGCGGGCGCAAACATTCGCACCGCCGCGCCGACGTACGGTGTGCCGGCGATGTACTTCGCTTCCATGCCGCCGTAATCCATGCACAGGTTCGTAGATGGCACGTAGAACAGACGCGTTTCGGGCGAATAGGCCGCCGGTTGCTCATCCTTCGCGCCGCTCGAGGAAGGGCAGATGTTCGTCGTCAACCGACCCTGGTGCGTCATCTTCTCTGGGTTGAGCACGGGACGGCCCGACTGCAGGTCGACCTTGCTTGCCCAATTGACCGGTTGGAATGGAGCCGCGACGAGCACTTCACCGGACGTTCGATCGATCGTGTACGCGAAACCGTTGCGATCGAAATGAACGAGCGCCTTCCGCAACCGGCCATCGAAAGTCAGATCGGCGAGGATGTTCTCGTTGGTGCCATCGAAGTCCCACATGTCATGCGGCGTCATCTGATACGCCCATTTCGCCATGCCGGTGGCCGGATTGCGTGCCCAGATCGTCGACGCCCAGAGATTGTCGCCCGGACGCATGTCGGGATTCCACACCCCGGGATTCGAAGTGCCGAAGTAAACGAGTTCGAGCTGCGGGTCGTACGACACCCATCCCCATGGCGCCGCGCCGCCCGTCTTCCATTGCTCTCCGCGCCAGCTCGTCACGCCCATGTCCTTGCCCTGCATGAAGGCGTAGAACGGCTTGAAATCGGACGCGAGCAGCGCTGTTGCATCCGGGCCGGTGCTGCGCGCGCGCCAAACCTCCTTGCCGGTGGCGAGGTCTAGCCCCGCGGCCCATCCCCAGACGCCCATCTCTCCACCGCTCACACCAACGATGACGCGATTCTTCACGACGATCGGCGCCATCGTAATCGTCTCACCGATGTTCGCATCGCCAAGCTTCGTGTCCCACACCACGGATCCCGTCTTGGCATCGACGGCAATCGTGCGAACATCGAGCGTGTTGTAGATGACCTTTCCGTCGGCGTAGGACGCGCCACGGTTCACCGCGTCGCAGCACGCCTTTCCGAATGACGCGGGATCGACGTTGACGGCGGACTCCCAGAGCTTCGCCGGTCCTTTCTTCGTGAGGTCGAACGCGATGAGCTTGTTGGGCCAGGGCGTGACGATGTACATCGTGGTGCCGACGACGAGCGGTTGCCCTTCATGGCCGTCCTTGATGCCGGTCGTATAGCTCCATACCTCTTTGAGATTCTGCACGTTGGCCGTGGTGATCTGATTCAGAGTGCTGAACCGCGTGCTGGAGTAATCGCCGGCCGGCGTCACCCATTCCCCCGTCTTGCCGGGTCGTGATGCGTCGTTTTGCGTCTGCGCGTTCGCGGCGGGGAACAGCGCGATTCCGGCGACGACGCACAGTCCGGTTGCAACGCGCGTCGCAGATTGAATGAAGCGTCTCACTGATGTGCCTCCCGAAAGAGTTCGGTGGGCTTGCGGCGCCGTGCCGCGGATCATACGGTGGCGAGAGCGGGCGACGAACGACAATGCGCCTTTAGTACCACCCTGTGGCCTTCCCGTCCTACCCGGCGGTCATCAGCACGAGAATCACTCTACGTAACCGACAGCGGGAACCGCATTCTCGATTGCGTCGACTCATCGAGGACCGGCCCGTCGTCGCTCGGTGGCAACTGAACTTCCGCATCGCCTGCTGCGACGGCGGCCTCGCGCAGTGCATCGTCCGACGATGTGTCCTCTCCGTTTCGCTCATCGCTCGGTTCTCCTAGGGATTCGGCTCGAGCAACGTCAACCGTAAGTCACTTCACCCGTAGCAACGCCGTCATCGTTGGGTGGAATACACGGTCTGTGGAGTACGCAGGTAAAAATGGAAAGTCGCCCGCTTGCTTCGCGTGTATTTCCGGGACACGCCGAGGTCGATCGCGCCGGGTCAAGGACCGAGTTCGCGATGTCGCGGTGTGCGGCACGCGGTTCTTGTTGATCCACGTTATCGCATCACCGGCTTTCATGACCGGCAGCGCCCGCTCGAATCGAGCTATCGTCACCGTAAAAGACGCAGGGGCCTCGCGATCGCGTGGCCATGCCCGCGCCGAATAAGACGAGGCACACGAACACTACATACCAGGCGACAGGCGGGCGCAAAGGCCGGCGCTTCAAAGGCCGGCGCTTCAGTGTTGCGCCATCACTTCTTTCCGAGCGATGCTTGAATGCGCTTGGCTTCCTCGAGGTGGGCGATGAAGGTCGGTCGCGCCTTGACGAGCAACGCCTTGAACTCCGGATTCGTCGTGTTTGGAATCAGCGTCTTGTCGAGTGCGCCGATCACCTGGGCATGATAGGCCACCTCTCGATTCATGTATGCCTTGTCGAAAGCCGCGCCTTCGAGACTCTTGAGATGCGCGAGGTTCTTATCCCCATCCGACTGGAGGCTCTGGCTCGTCGGATTGTCCTGCGGCGTGACGTTGAGTTTCGCCAGGAGCTCGCCGCCTGCCTTGAGGACAGCAGAGTGATCGGTGATCATCCGCTGCGCAAAGGCCTTGACGTCGGCGTTGCGTGACATCGTTAGCGCGAGCTTTCCGGCGTCGATGTCAACCTGGTTTGCAGTGACAACGATCGACGCAATCTGTGCATCGTTCAGCGCCTGACTCCGAACCCCACTGATTGGAAGGAGCAGCCAACCTGCGCAAATGATGATGGGCGCCTTCATTCGTACCTCCCCTGGTGGACGATGTGTCACATCGTTGAATGGCGCCGGGCCACAGCAACCTTCCTGCCACAGGCCGGAACATTCGAGTGACCAAGTCTCGTCGGCTTCGCCTCGGGTGCGATGCGGGAAAGTCTCGTGAAAGCAATCCGTGCTGTACAGCGCCACGCTTGGAATGTGAACGCGCGGGAGGCTACTCGGGATGCGGGGCCGCTCGATGCGGGATTGCTCAGACTCCGCGGAGTCGATCGATATCGAGCTCCCGGGCCCTCTGCCGCGGTCGCTTGAGCACCGCGTTCAAGGAATACTCAAAGCCGACCATACCATCAGTGAGGGTCTGGCGGTCACATCGCGCACTGAAACGCCCGCGCCCTCGACACGATCTATCACCGACACAGCCTTAGCGATGGTTTGCGTCGACAGTGCATGCAACGGCGCCGTGGTCGCGAAACGCATCCGTGGTGCTCGGCGGCATCGTCACGACCGTGGCTTTCCCGATCAGCGCTTCGACCTACATGAGGTCGCGATACGCGGGATCCAGTGCTCGCCCCAGCGGCCACTGAAAGTTCGCGCCCAGCCGCGCGAGCCGGTTCCATCGCGGGCTCGAGAATTCTTTCCGAAAGAGCTGGTAGGCGAGCCGACCTTCGCTCAGGACTGCGGCGTGAGGTAGCGCGCACGGCTCGAGTCACACGGAGCGAACGAACTCTTGGCCGAGAAATCGCAGCCGGCGTGGCGACGCTTCCTCTCGCAATTCAACGACGCGTTCGTCATGCTCGCCCTCCTCGCCATGGCGATCTCGACGAGCTATGGGTTTACGAACGCGACGAACTGCTCCCGTACATGGCCTTCGTCATTTTCGCGGTCGTCGTTTTCAACGCGACGATCAGCTTTGTGCAAGAATCGCGGGCAGCAGCCGCCGTCGCTGCGACTGTGGTTGCCGATGACACGATCCGTCATTCGCGACGGCAAAGCTCACTGTGTGGTCACTGCGTTTGAGATCGTGCCCGGCGATTTTGATCGCCATCGAAGAGGCGACACCGTCGCGGCGGATGTCCGCGTCGTCGAGTCGGCGGCGCTCCAGACGGACGAGGCGGCGTCGGCGGGTTGAGAGCACGCCGGTGTTCAAATACACGGCGCCGATCAATGCCGAGGCCGCGGTCGGTGCACCTCGCCATGCTTTCTCCACCGAGCGTAAATAGCGTGCCTAGTCTCAATCATCAGTCGGAGACGTGGCCGCGACCTCCGGCAGCGGCACGACGCGGATGCCGCGGGCGAGGGTCTGCGCGACCGGACAACGATCAGCGAGGCGGAGGAGGCCTAGGCGCTGCTCGGGCGTGAGGTGCCCACTCAGCTCGACGTCGCGCTCGAGTCGGTCGATTCCCACCTCATCTCTCTCGCAGTCCTCACAATCTCTCTCGTGAACTCGGCTGTGCCGGAGCCGCACGGTGATCTCCTTCAGCGCCCAACCCCTGCGATTGGCGTATAGCCATATCGTCATCGAAGTGCATGCGCCGAGCGCGGCGGCCAGATAGTCATAGGGCGTCGGCCCGCCGCCGGTCCCGCCGAGTGACGTGGGCTCGTCGGCGATCAGGGTATGCCCCCCGGCGATGATTTCCGTCCGGAACCCGGCTGCCTTTGTCCGGACCACGATCTCGTCCGATTGCGCCATGATCATCCCCATCCCAGTGGTGTGATGCGCGCCACCTGCTTCGGCCATTTCCGGCTTGTGATCCGGCCCGGCCGTGATCGCCAGATCCACGACACGCGGTGTGCTCTGGCACTCCGGCAAAGGAAGCTCAAGACGCCAGCTCGTCCCATGTCGGTCGAACGGTAGGCGCCACCGATGTTCGCCGCGCCGCATCGCGAAAAGCAGCATCGCCATCGGTATCGGGTCGACAAGAGCTCGTTCCACCGAGCGTTGCGCCCGTCATCGAAATGTGAAAAACCGTGAGACGTGCGCTTTTTCCGCCCGTCACCCGCTCGCGGCGTGCGCGGCATATAACGTGCTCGCTCCGCGGGCCTCCGGCGCTCGAGACGTGGCAGCGCTTGAACCAACACCAGGCGCCGCGACCGACACTGATTTGCTGATGTGCTGATGTGCCGATGTGTCGATGTGTCGATGTATGAACGTATAGCAGCGAGCCGCTCGCCCCGGTTTATATCACGAAATCCGGATGCTCATCAGCGAGTGATGATATGTCTCTCAAATGGTATGTAAGCCCCCGCATGGTGGCGCTGTCAGCCGACGCTCCGGTGCTCGAAGCGGCTCGCGCAATCGAATCCAACAACATCGGTGCGGTGATTGTCGCCGACAAGGGACGCGTCGTCGGGATCGTGACGGACCGGGACCTTGCGGTGCGCGTCGTCGGAAGGGGGCTGGATCCGAAAGCCACGACGATCAGCGAGGTGATGAGCACAGGTGTCGCGACGCTCGCACCGACGGACAGTCAGGCTCGTGCGATTCGACTCATGCAGACACGAAAGGTCCGACGGATTCCGCTCGTCGAAGGTGAGCGCCTCGTCGGCATTGTCACGCTCGACGATCTGCTGCTCGACGAGGCCGCGCCCATCGATCGTCTGACCGCCATCATCCAGGCACAGATCGGTGAAGGGGGGCCGGCGGAAAGCAGTCGCTCACCAGCGCGTAAACGCAGTGCGGCGCGCGCGGAGGCGACGTATCGCCGATTGGTCAACCAACTGCAGGCCGATGCCGGCATCGACGCAGCCGCGGAGGCGGAGGCCGCGCTCGAAGTCGTGCTCGATTCCATAGTGCGGCGACTCACGCCCGACGAGGCCGACGATCTCATCTCGCAGCTCCCCTCACTGTTACAGCCAACCTTGCACGCGGCACCGCCAGGCCCGGATAAGACAGTCACTCGCGACATCATTGAGAGGGAGCTCGCCCGCCGCCTCGACGTCGAGCCAACGCGCGCCGCACACGTCGTCGACGCCGTCGGGGCTGCGCTCGCGCAGAGCGTCAGCGCCGGGCAGATCGACGACATACGCATTCAACTTCCGAGCGACCTGCGAGAGATCTTTCCCGCAGTGGCATCGACGAGCCACCGGCGGCCCTCGGACCGATGAGGGCGTCACATGTCGCGTCACCTCGACGGACGGGCCGGCCAGCGCGGTACACTCGGTTGGAGAGGAGCACCCAACTCTCGTGGATGCCCACGCCCACACAGGCGATAACTCGGCCGAGCCTCCCACAAATCCTGCCGGTGTCGAGCGGAAGGTTGGCGGCACGCTCGCCGTTGGATATGCGGCCGCCGTCGAGGAAGTCCCGCAGCATGGCCGTCAGCTGCGCCGTACGCCGAAGTCGCGCTCCGAGATCTCGAGGCGGGACATTTACGTTCGTCACGTCGCGACAGTCGACCGCGGACGAGGTGAATCGAATCCTCGCCGAAGAACCGGAGATCGAGCGTTAAGGGGCCGGCGAGGTCGGCGGCACGAACTCGGTGCTTGCGATCGTGGATATGACCGCGCGGAACGAACGCCTAGTCACAAGCGGCAGGTCGCGAACAAGGATTTCCGAGGAGGTGGGATGCGCCATGCGGGCATCCTCACAAGCGTTGTCGTCGCGTGTCACCTCACATGCAGCACCGCCTGCATTATCGGGTGAAACGTGCACGTATACGGAAACTCCCCAGGTCGCGTCGCTGTAAATGTCCACGAGGCGCCAGGTGCGATCGCGCCGGAGTCGAAGCCGCCGGCCTGCGAGGTGACCGTGTGCGGAACGAGATCCTTGTTGATCCACGTGATCGCGTCTCCGACGCGCACC
>Ga0070679_100001486_pt1 | contig 20806 bp, 13 predicted proteins | sample KBSC63BmetaG_FD_65652 | JGI IMG/M metagenome (GOLD analysis project Ga0070679, IMG submission 65652) | Corn rhizosphere microbial communities from Kellogg Biological Station, Michigan, USA - KBS C6-3B metaG | ecosystem: Host-associated > Plants > Roots > Rhizosphere | place: USA: Michigan... | reverse complement strand
CCCCCGATCAGAACAACACCACTCTCAACGGGCTCAACTTCGGCGGCTCCAATTTGCCGCGCGATGCCAACGTCAGCACGTCGCTGGTAACGACTCCGTACGACGTGTCGCGCGGCGGTTTCAGCGGCGCGCAATTCCAGATTCGCGGCCGCCCGGGCTCCAACTACATCACCCGGACGATGAGCCTCAACGTCGATGCGCCGCAGCTGCAGTGGACCGACCGCGCCGCGCGAAGCCTCGGCCAGCAGTACAGCAATCTGTCCGTCGGCGGCCTGCTCGCCGGTCCCATCAAACAGGATGCGTCGTTTTACAATTTCGCGTATCAGCTCGGCAGGCGTTCCAACGATTTGCGCTCGCTGCTCAACACCGACGCCATCGGCTTGCAAACCTCCGGCATCGCGCCGGATTCCGTGACGCGACTCCTTTCGATTCTCCAGGCTCTCGGCGTCCCGATTGCGACCAACAGGCTTCCGAGCAGCAAGCTGGGCGAACAAGGCTCGGTATACGGCTCCTTCGACTTCACGCCGCCGTCGTCGTCGAGTGGCCAGTCGTTCAACATTTCCTACAACGGCAACTGGAACCAGCAGACGCCGGCGTCACAGCTCACGAGTGAGCTTCCTGCGCACAGCGGCGATCGCACCAACTGGAATGCCGGACTGCAGACTCGCCACACCAACTACTTCGGTGTCGGTGTGCTGAGCGAGACGTCGCTCGGTCTCAGTCGCTCGCGGAACTACGGGTCGCCCTATCTCGACCTGCCGAGTGGCACCGTGCGGATCAATTCGACATTCCCGGACGGGACGAGCAGCATCAAGACCGTCGCCTTCGGCGGCAGCTCGAGCATGAACACGAGCCAGACCAACACCGGCACCGAGCTCACCAATCAGCTTTCGTGGTTCAGCGCCAGCAACAAGCATCGCATCAAGTTCACCACCGAGCTCCGTCGCGATGCCTTCACCCAGAACCAGCAAGTCAACACCCTCGGCTCCTTCACCTTCAATTCTCTGGCGGACCTGGAGGCGCAGCAGCCGTCGTCGTTCAGCCGCCAGCTGTCGCCGCACATCAGGAGTGGCAGCCAGTTCATCGGCGGGATGTCGCTCGGCGATTCGTATCGGAGGAGTGACAACCTCCAGATCCAGTACGGCCTCCGGCTCGACGGCAATCACTTCTCGGCGACGCCGACCCTCAACCCCGATCTAGAGACAGTTTTCGGCGAGCGCAACGATCGCGCGCCCAATCACGTTTACGTGAGTCCGCGCATCGGATTTTCGTGGAGCTACGGAACAGCGCCGCAGATCGAGGGATTCATGGGAGCGGTGCGCGGCCCGCGCGCGGTGGTGCGGGGAGGCATTGGACTGTTCCAGAATACGCCGAGCACCTCGCTGATCAGCGGGGCAATCGACAACACCGGACTCGCGAGCGCGCTGCAACAGGTTTTGTGCGCCGGCCCGGCGACGCCGCCGCCGGACTGGTCCACTTACGGGACAGACCCGTCGACGATTCCCTCGCAATGCGCGGACGGCAGCGTTTTCGCGAGCACCGTTCCCAACGTCACCTTCTTCTCGAAGGATTACGCCGCGCCGAGAAGTCTGCGCTCCAATCTCAATTGGAGCGGGCCGATCCTCAGCAACCGGTTCACCGCCAACATTGAGGCGACCTACTCGCGCAACATGAATCAGGCGGGCATCGTCGATCTCAATTTCAGTCCGACGGTGCAATTCACGCTGCCCGACGAAGCGCAGCGCCCGGTGTTCGTCCAGACGACGAGCATCGCGCCTGCAACGGGGTCGATCGCCTCGGCTGACGCGAAGGTGAGTCCGCTGTTTTCGCGGGTGACCGAGCTGCGATCCGATCTGAAGTCCGACAGCAAGCAGCTTCGCTTCGGGCTCTTTCCGTCCAGCTTCAACAGCAAGTTCAACTGGTCGCTGTCGTACGTGTACTCGAACCTGCGCGAGCAGATCCGCGGGTTCACCAACACCGTCGGAAATCCGCTCGATGTCGAGTGGGCGCGATCCCCGTTCGATTCGCGTCATCAGATTCAGTACAGCCTCGGCTACAACTTCTTCGATGCAGTGCGGGTCAACTGGTTCGGCAGCTTCAGATCGGGAACGCCTTACACGCCGATGGTGCAGGGCGACATCAATGGCGATGGCTACGGAAACGACCGCGCGTTCATCTACGATCCGGCGAGCACCGCCGATCCCGCGCTGGCGTCGGCAATGCAATCGCTGCTGAACAGTGCGACCGGCGGCGCGCGCGACTGCCTGATGAAACAGCTCGGCAACCTCGCCGCTCGCAACAGCTGCCAGGGGCCCTGGACTTCCCAGGCGACGATGTCGCTCTCCTTCAACCCGCTGAAATTCAGAATGCCCCAGCGGGCAACCTTGTCTCTCCAAATCGGCAATCCTCTGGGAGCAGCCGACTTGCTCCTCCACGGCAACGACAAGCTGCGCGGCTGGGGACAGTTCTCGCTCCCGGATCCCAACCTGCTCGCTGTACGCGGGTTCGATCCGACGACCAAGCGTTACACCTACGACGTCAATCAGAGATTCGGGTCGACCCTGCCCGCGCTCACCGCTGTGAGAGCGCCTGTCACTGTCACTGCAATGATGCGCTTCGACCTCGGACCGACGCGCGAGCGGCAGGCGCTCACTCAGCAGCTCGATCGCGGGAGAACGTTGAAGGGGAACAAGGCGCCCGAGCCGATGCTGCGCGCGATCTACGGCAGCGGCGGCATCCCCAATCCGCTGGCGACGATTCTGCGCCAGGCCGACACCCTTGGTCTGACGGGGCCGCAAGCCGATAGCGTTGCGACGATGAATCGTCGCTACGTGGTCAGCCTCGACTCGATCTGGGCACCCGTCGCCAAGTACATGGCGGCGCTTCCCGACAATTACGACAAGGACGAAGCGTATGCGCGCTACCGCCGCGCCCGCGAAGCATCGGTCGACATGCTCATCAGACTGGTGCCGGCGATCAAATCGGTCATCACCCCTGGCCAGCGGCGCAAGCTACCGCCGTTGATCGCGAGCTATCTCGATACACGCTACCTCGCGTCGATTCGCTCGGGCACGGCGGGTGCCGGTAACGGCATGATGATGTTCCCCGGCGGGATGATGATGATGCCGGCCGGTGGCGGAGGCGGTGGTGGCGGGCAAGTGATTATCATCAGAAACTGATCGACATCAGTCGACGCATCGAATCTCGGAGTCGAATCGTGAAGAAAACTCTCGTCCTGGCGATCGCGTTTGCGACGGCCGGCTCCATTGCTTCCGGCCAGGCTTTGCCGCCGCTTCGCCAACTCGGTCCCGTCACCGCAGTGACGAAAGATTCGCTTGGCGCCATCTCCACCATTCGTCAGCTGAGTGACGGCAAGGTTCTCGTCAACGACATCATCGGCCGGCGGGTGCTCTTGTTCGACTCGACGCTCGCGAATGAGACCGTTATCGCCGACACCACCAGCGCGACCGCCAATGCGTACGGCACGAGGCCGGGCGGCCTCATCGCGTACCGCGGTGATTCGACCCTGTTCATCGATCCCGCTTCGCTTTCGATGCTGCTCATCGATCCGGGTGGGAAGATCGCGCGGGTGATGTCGGCACCGCGCGCGCAGGACGTCGGATTCCTGATCGGCGGCCCGTTCGGCACCCCGGGCTTCGACCCGCAAGGGCGATTGGTTTACCGCGCGCCGCCGGATTTCCGGGCGTTCGGCGCGTTCGGTGGAGCGAGAGGCGGGCCCCCGCCGACGCCCCCCGATTCAGCGGCGATTGTGCGATTCGATCTCGCCACGCGAAAGCTGGACACCGTCACTTACTTCAAGACGCCGAAAATCAACCTCACCATCAGCCAGGCGCCGAACGGCGGCGGCGTGCGCGTGACGTCGACGATCAATCCGATGCCGCAGGGCGACGACTGGGCGCTGATGCCCGACGGCACCATCGCCATCGTCCGCACCAGAGACTTTCACATCGACTGGCTCGACTCGACGGGGAAGGTGACCGCCACCCCAAAGATTCCGTTCGAGTGGGAGCGTTTGACCGACGAGCAGAAAGTCGCGTTCGTCGATTCCGCGAAAACCGCGATCGAAAAGCTCCGCGCCTCCGGTCAGTTCGGGCTCGGTGTCGGGAACCAGATCGTAACTAGGACAGTCGGCGGAGCACCGGGGGGTGCCCCGGCTCCCGCTTCCCCTGCTGCGCCGAGCACGAGCGGAGCGCCGGCGACGGGCGCGAATGCCACCACCACCGTCACCGCGGTCGGTCCTGGCGGTGCCGGTTCCTCGCAGCTTCCACCGATTACCATGGTTTCGCCGAGCGAGCTGCCCGACTACCGACCCGCATTCACACCCGGCTCGACGCGCGCCGACCCCGACGGCAATCTCTGGATTCGCACCACCCAGGTCGCCGACGGCCGTCCGGTCTACGACGTCGTCAATCGCAAAGGCGAGCTGATCGACCGCGTCCAGATCCCCGCCAACCGCGCCATCATCGGTTTCGGCACCGGGGGAACGGTGTACCTGGGAGTTCGCGACGGCAGGGTCGCCCATCTCGAGAAGGCGAGGCTCCACTAGGCTTCGGGGGAGAGCGTCTCGCGCTTCGGCGGCCACCACATGAACGGAAGCGGAGCCGATAGCTGGACAGCCGCAACGCCGCGAGCTCTCGGGAAGCATCGCGTCTCGGCATAGCTGCTCAGCCGCTAACGGCTCCGCGCTTCAGTACTGTTAGATGCCAGCGGAACCGCCGAGACCCCTACTCCGCAGTAACGCGCGCGCCACCACCCTCGCCAACGCCATTATAGTGACCATCGGATTCACCCCCGACGATGCCGGGAATAAACTGGCATCCGCGACGTAAACGCCGTTCAGTCCGAACACCTCCCCGCGCTCATCACACACTGCATTTCGCGGCGTCGTCCCGATCCGGCACGTTCCCATCTGGTGCGCGCTGAAGAGCGGCAGTCGGTTGGGCGCGGTTGAAGCCGACTCGATCTTCTGACAGAAATCGCCGATCGGCTCGCCACTCTCCCGTTCCCAAAGCAGCCGCTGAGCGTGCAGGGTGAGAATACGATCGGCGCCCGCGGCGTGATGGATTCGCGCCACCACCGCCATGCCGTGCTTTATCAGCTGCTTCTCCTGCCGGCCAAGTCGATAGTCGAAGTACGGCTCCCCTTTTCTGGTGACGCGCACTCGTCCGGCGCTGAAGTCGCGCGTCAGCACGATGAACGGCGCTACTCTCCGCGCGCGCTGCATCTCGCGTCGGTGCTCGCGGGCGCCCGCCCATGGAATGCCGACCGCCAGCAGCCCGGGATGCGCCGGCGCCGCCTCGATCCTGTACCCGTAGTTGCCGACGAGATGGCTGAACTGGTCGCACACGATCGTTTGCGGCGGGCCCCTCCAGGCTTCGACGTCGTCGGCGTAGACGCCGAGCAAGGCGACCGTTGGATGCAGAAAAAGGTGAGCGCCGAGATGCGGGGACCGATGTCCCGACCGCATCAGCAGCACGGGGGTTTCGAGCGCGCCGGCCGCGAGGACCACCTTCTGCGCGTGCACCGTTACGCTTCGAGCGACGCCCGCTGAATCGGTGTAAATCCCTTCGACGCCGGTGACCTTGCCACCGCTTTGCGCCAGCTTCCTGACCGCGAAGCCGGCAATCACCCGCGCGCCCGACCGCAGCGCGTCCGACAGGTATGTCGTTGCCGCGCTCTGCTTCCCACCGACGCGGCATCCGAACATGCAATTCCCGCATTGCGATACGTCGCAGCCGAGCGAGTTGCGCGCGATCGTGTCCCAGCGGTAGCCAAGGCTTTTTGCTCCGCGACAGATCGCTGAGTTGTTCTCGTTGACCTCGCTCTCGTCCGTCGACGCCGCGATCCTTCGCCACACTGCGTCCAGCGATTCAGTGAAAGTTTCGCCGGCGAAGAAACCGCAGCCCGAGCGCTCCGACCACTCGGCGCGAACTTCGTCGGGAGTGCGAAAACACGATTGCCAGTTGACCGTCGTTCCGCCGCCGATCGACGAGCCCGCCAGCAGCGACATGCTCAGGTCGCGCGTCCCAGCCAGTCCGCCTTCGCGAAAGAGCTGCCGCATTCCAACCAGCTCGTGCTGATCGAAATCCTCCCCGCTCCAGCCGCTCCCGGATTCCAGGACCACCACGTCCTGACCGTCGGCCGCGAGCTCCGCGGCCACCACGCTCCCGGCGGCACCGGAGCCTACCACACACACGTCGCACTCGATTCTGGCCGCGATGTCGCTGACCCTCGCCACTGGAATCCGGGGCGCTGTCGCCTTCGCATTGAGCTTCGCATCGTAGCCGACCGAGCGCAGCAGCGCGTCCGATTCCACCGATCCGTCAGCGGCATAGGTGTGCAACATCACCAGACTTCGCGCGCCCTGATAAGCCGTGCGGAGCTGCGGCAGACGGCTGCGCGCCAGTCGGAGCAGTACCCGCTCGCGGGCCGGTAGTGAAAGTCGCGAAAACGGAGTCGCGTGCGCTGAAACGGACGCAATGAAAACCGGATTCTCGAGCAGCGTCAGGAACAGGCGGAACGCCGCGCGCTTGGTCGAGTCGATTCGATAGAGCGCCTCCGCGACCTTGCCCGCAACTCCCATGTCGCGCGCCGACATGCTGAAGAGCGCTGGATCCTCGTCAGGGGCGAAGGCGAGCGACGGGACGAAGGTGTCGCACAGCGCCTCGAGGGCGCCCATCTCGCGTTTGGTGAGATTCATTTCCGTTCCCGCCCTCCGTGCTGCCCTCAAGCTATCCACCGGCGGCAGACTTGCTATCCCGGTGCGGAAGCAGACATTTTCTCCCCACGACGAGGAGGTTTTTCTGGCAGGGTACGACTTTACGACCAGGGTACGCGGTGCCCTGATCAAGGCGCGCGACGAGGCGCACCGGCGCAATCATGAGTACGTGGGCACCGAGCATTTGCTGCTCGGCCTTCTCGCCGAGGATGACACCCTCGTCATGGATGTATTCGAGAATCTCGGCGTCCGGCCCATCGATATCCAAACGACCGTCACTGGATATCTCACCGACGGTCCGCCATCGATCAGGTCGCGGATCCACGACTTGCCTTACACGGCGCGGGCGAGGGTCGTGCTCGATCAGGCGATCGCCACCGCCCACGAATTCGGCGACGGCTATGTCGGAACCCAGCACCTCCTGCTTGGCTTGATCCGCGAGCGCACTGGCCTCGCTGCAACAGCCCTCACCGCCGCCGGTCTCACCGAGCCGATCCTCCGGCGCGAGATCGTCCGCCTGTTGCAGGGCGAAGGGGTAGCCGCCGCGCTCGATATCGATGGCAGCGACCACCGCGAGACCCAGGTCCCTCTCAGCATTGCCGTCGAAGTCCGGTACGAGGACGGCACTCTGGCGAAGAAGATTTTCACCTCGCCCGACGAGGCGATCGGATTTCTGCGCGACAAGTCAGCGGCTGACTAGCGCTCCAGCTCCTTCATTCGCTGCACCGCGATCCTGATTGGAACGAACGTCGCCGCCAGACAAATCAGCGTCGCACCGCCGAAGCCGAACCACATCGCAATCGGGTCGCCCTCGACCTTCATGTATCGCGCGCCGACGTACTGATAGACCGGCCGCGCCTCGAGCACGATTACCAGTCCGATCAACACCACCGACGCCATCATCAGGACCAGTCCGCCGAACGAGGTCGGTATCTGCGCCGCGTTCTCGGTGTTGAACTTCGGAAACAGCGCGCCGAATCCGAGCGCCAGCCCGGCGATCGCGAACGTCATCATTGTGATGGTGAAGATCGACACCATCATCATGAAGCCGCTCACCTGCAGCAGGATATCGGTGGCGAATACCAGAATCAGCGCCAGGGCGAGCAGCGGAATCGTCCCGACCCAGAACTTGGACCACAGCAGCTGCCGCATCTCCAGTGGACTCGAGCGCAGGAGCCAGAGCGTCCGGCCCTCGAGGCTGATTCCCGGAAAAATGAAACGCGCCGCGATCGAGGCGAGCACGAACCCGGCGAGGATCAGGTTCACGAACGGAATCACGTTGGCGAGGAAGAACGTCACGCCTTCGCCCCGCAGCGGCAGGAACTTGATGTTGAACACGTAGACCACCACCAGCACCGTGAGCAGGATCAGCTGCGACCACTGGGTCGTGTCACGGAAGAAGAGCCTCATTTCCTTGAGTACCAGCTCGCGCCGCATCACACCCCACGGGGTGAGGAGCCTGGCGACCATCCGTCCCAGACTACCCTGCCGCACCCAGCGCTCGCCGCTCTCCTGAGACTTGCTGAATCCCCGCGCGTAGAGCCATCGGTGGAGCAGCGCGCCAAGGACGACGACGAACGCGGCCGTCGACCACAGGAGATAGAACGACAGTATCTCCGGATCCCGGCGCAGCCACGTCATGATGCTCTGCGCCGCCCACTCGCTCGGCATCCACGGCGACGTCGGAGTCCGGAGCAGCGAGATGAATTCCACCAGCGAACGGAAGCCTTCGGGGCGGGCGAGCCGCTCCGGTCTCACCAGCCGGAAGATCAGCACGATTCCCGCGGCGGCGAGAATCGCGATCACGCTGAGGATGTCGCGGGTTCGGCGGGCCGGAAAAATGTTCACCAGCAGCAGCGTCACCGCGCTGCCGATCGCTGCGGGGATGATCAGGAAGGGAATGATCGCGCCCGCGGCGACCAGCGGGTAAAGGATCCCGCCCTCATAGCTGATTCCGTAGGCGGTGAGAACCGGCGTCGCGACAAGGACCACCATCCAGCTGGAATGCGCAGTGGTCTCCAGCAGCTTCGCTCCGTAAAGTCGGAGCCAGTCGACCGGCGCCGCTACCAGCAAGTCGAGATCCTTTGCCAGAAAAAAACTCGACAACGCCGTCACGACGTTCGATAGAATGAGAATCCCGAACAAGCTGATGAACATCAGCCCGAGCAGTTTTGCGGCGAGCAGCGCGCCGATCTCGGGAATCCCGCGGAAGTACTTGAGCAGCCGGTACAGCAGCCCGAACACGAAGATCCAGAAGATCGCGCCGATCAGTACAAAAAGAATCAACCGGCCTGAGCGATTATCCGTCTTCCCAAGCGGGCGCGCCTTGGTCGCCAGAAACTTCGGCGACAGCACGTGAAGGAGCCCCGGCGAACCCATCCCGCTAGGCATCGAGCACTTCCATCGCATCGCGCGCGGCACGCTCGCCGGTCAGCTTGAGGAAGATCTCCTCCAGCCCGCCGCCGCCGGTCGACTCGGCGCGCAGATCCGAGATCGTCCCGACCGCGCGGATCTTCCCGTGCTGGATGATCGCGATCCGGTCGCAGAGCGTCTCCGCCACCTCGAGGGTATGGGTCGACATCATGATGGTGTGGCCGCGGCGGACGTACTCGCGGAACAAGTCCTTTAGAATTCGCGCCGCTTTCGGATCGAGTCCCACCATCGGCTCGTCCACGACGATCACCTGCGGGCGGTGAATGAACGCGCTCGAGATGATCAGCTTCTGGCGCATGCCGTGGCTGTAGCTCTCCACCAGCTCGTCACCCCATTCCTCGAGATCGAACAGCGCCATCAGCTCGCGCGCGCGGTGTTCGACCTTGTCGCCGTCTTGGCCGTACAACCCCGCGACGAATCGCAGGAACTCCGCTCCGGTCAGCTTCTCGTAGATGAACGGACGGTCGGGAATGAAGCCCAGCCTCGATTTGGCGGCGAGCGGGTCGGTTGCCAGATCGATTCCAGCCAGATGGATGCTGCCGGCAGTTGGCTGGAGAATCCCCGCTATCATCCGCAGCGTTGTCGTTTTGCCGGCGCCGTTGGGGCCGAGGAATCCGAACAGCTCACCGTCGGGCACCGACAGATCGATGTTATCGACCGCGGTGAAGGAGCCGTATTTCTTGGTCAGACTTTTGAGCTCGATCATCTATTTGGCTTTGACGTTCTTGAAGGCGATCTCGAATGCGGTGCGAATTGCCGATAAACCGCCGGCGTGACCGGCGACCAGCCGGCCCTCGGCGTCGAACCAACCAGTAGCTCCGTTGGGAGCGCCATCGATCCGCCACGCGCGCACGGTGTCGCGGTGTGCCTCGGCCCACGTGCCGTCGCGGGCCGGCGCCGCGCTATCCACCACCGTGAAGAGAGACTCGGCGCGAATCTGCAGCTCGGGTCTGATCACGAGGCGCGTCGTTGGGTCGAACACCGACATCGTCTGCTTCCGTCCAATGGTGTGCGGCCCGCTGAGCATGAATGCGACCGGCGCCAGCGCCGGCGTGAAAAGCGGCGCGACGAAGCTGTAGCGCGCCGGCGGGTGCCGGGTCTTCTTTCTGCCCGCGATGAACAACACGGTGTCTTCCTGAACTGCGGCGTTCACGGAAAACGGGCGGGTCGGTCGTGCGATACCGATGGTCAGATCGGCGAGCCGGAACCCACGGGTTAGTCTGGTCTGCCAGCGCGCCGATGTTCGTTCCAGCGTTTTTCCGACTGGTAGATCGCCGACGAAATACTCTTCGCTAACGAGCGTGTTGGAGGTCGTATCTACAGCGGACGACGCGCCGCCGATCTGCTCGCCGTCGCGCTCGATGGTGTAGTAGAAGGTCGCCGGCTGGAGTCGCAAAGCGACTTCGGAGAGTTGCTGCGCCTCGCTGCGATTCTCGTTGCGGCGGAACATCATCGTCATCCCGCCGGCCCACAATGCAACTATGATCACGGCCAGCGCGCCGCGACTGGAATTTCGGATTGATTGTGCGAGCGAATCGGGGCGGGAGTTCACCCCAATAAGACGATTTAGACGATCGTTAGACTCGTCTCGGCGTTGATCCAGCCAAGGTACCGGTCGAGGCCGCCGGTTACCGGCACGGCGAGCAGCTCGGGCACCTTGTACGGATGCAGCTCCTTGAACGCGCGCTCGAGGCTGTGGAAGGCGCCGGATCGCGTTTTGAGCATCACAACCACCTCGGACTCGTCGGCCAGCTTGTCTTCCCAGCGGTACAACGACCGGGTGCCTGGCAGAATCGTCCCGCAAGCCACTAAACGTCGTTCCAGCAACGCCTTGACGAACTTCACCGCTTCGTCCGTCGTGGCAAGGGTTGTGAGTACTACTACCGCGTCAGTGTGAGCCATTGTCGGCTAAAAAGTGTCGGTTTGCACGAATCTAATCAGACATTCTTAACAACACTCCGGTAACAACACATCTTTGGGTCCGGGGTACAACCATACGGCATGACGCTAGATCCTTCGCTCTACATCAATCGCGAGCTCAGTTGGCTGGAGTTCAATGCGCGCGTCCTCCACGAGGCCTTCGACGCGCGCAACAAGCTGCTCGAGCGCGTCAAATTCCTGTCGATCTTCAGCAGCAACCTCGACGAGTTCTACATGGTGCGCGTCGCGGGAATCAGGCGGCAGATCGCGGCCGGCGTCCAGCACAACGCCCCCGACGGAGTGGCGCCCGCGCAGCAGCTCGCAATGATCCTGCAGCGCGTCGCCGAGCTGATGGAGCTCCAGCGCAAATGCTTCTACGAGGTGCTGCTGCCGGAGCTGGAGACGGCCGGCATCCGATTGGTCCCGATGAGCGAGCTGACGCCGCAGGAATGGCTGCGCCTAGATCAGTTCTTCGAGTCCCAGGTCTTCCCCGTGCTGACTCCGCTCGCCGTCGACCCCGGGCATCCATTCCCCTACATCTCCAATCTCTCGCTCTCGCTGGCGGTTCAGATCCACGATCCCGCCAGCGGCGCGTCGCGTTTCGCCCGCGTCAAGGTTCCAAAGAGTCTGCCGCGCTGGATTCCATTCGGGCGTCCCAACCAGTTCGTGCCGCTCGAGCAGGTGATCGGCGCCAACCTCGGCGCGCTGTTCCCGGGAATGGAGATCAAGGGCTACAACACCTTCCGCGTCACCCGCTACTCCGATCTCGAGCTCGCCAACGCCGACGACGATGATGATCTGCTCACCATGATCGAGGAGCAGGTCTTTCAGCGCCGTTTCGCGGAAGTGGTGCGCGTCGAGGTCGAGCTGGGCACGCCGCCGGAATTGCGCGCGCTCCTTCTCGCCGAGCTTCTGGAGGACCAGCCGCCGGAAATGCCGGCGCTCACCGAGGCTGATCTAATCGAGACGGGCCCGCTGCTCGATCTCGGCGATCTGATGTCGCTGGCGACGATGGACGTCGCGCCGCTGCGCGATCCGCCGTTCATCCCCGTCACGCCGCCGGAGCTCCGCGATCCGACGCGCTCGATCTTCGATGTGATTCGAGAGCACGACGTGCTCGTGCATCATCCGTACGATTCATTCACCGCCACCGTCGAGCACTTCCTGACGGCGGCGGCGGTCGATCCCCACGTACTGGCGATCAAGATGACGCTCTATCGCACTTCGGGTGATACCGCGATCGTGCGGGCGCTCACCGAAGCGGCGCAGCGCGGCAAGCAGGTCGCGGTTCTGATCGAGCTCCAGGCCCGCTTCGACGAAGTCAACAACATCACCTGGGCGCGAACCCTGGAAGGGTTTGGCGTCCACGTCGCCTACGGGCTGCCCGGTCTCAAGACCCACACCAAGACCGTGCTCGTCGTTCGTCGGGAGCCGGACGGTACGATCCGTCGCTACTCCCACATCGGCTCGGGCAACTACAATTCCAAAACGGCGCGCATCTACACCGACATTGGGCTTCTCACCAGCAGCCCGAACATCGGTGCAGATCTTACCGATCTGTTCAACGCGCTCACCGGCTTCTCGCACCTCACCACCTACCGCAATCTCCTCGTCGCGCCCACCAACATGCGCGCCCGCTTCCTCGAGATGATCGATCGCGAGGCGGCCAACTCGCGTGAGGGACGGACCGCGCACATCATCGCCAAGATGAACGCGCTGGTCGACCCCGAGATCATCGAGCACCTCTACGCCGCGTCGCAGGCGGGCGTCAAAATCGATTTGATCGTGCGCGGCATTTGCTGCCTGCGACCAGGTGTGCCCGGCGTCAGCGATAACATCAGGGTAATCAGTATCGTCGGCCGGTTTCTCGAGCACTCCCGCATCTTCTACTTCGCCAACAACGGCCAGGAGGAGCTTTACTTCGGATCGGCCGACTGGATGCCGCGCAATCTCGACCGGCGCGTCGAAGTCGTGGCACCGATCGAGGATCGGTCACTGCATCCGCGGGTTTGCTCGCTTCTCGAGACCAGCCTCGCCGACAACCGGACTGCGTGGGATCTCCAGCCTGATGGGTCGTACACCCAGCGCAAGCCGGGCGCGAATCCGGTGGTCTCGATTCACGAGCGCTTTCTCGTCAACGCATGGGGACTGGACCCGCTGCCGCCGGGAAAAGAGAACGGTCAGACCACCGGCGAGCATCCGGTGCCGATTCAATCGGCGGTACCGACCTCGTCGTCGTAGGTCATCACCGAGCCGTCGGGCGCCACGATCTCCACCGGCACGCCCGCGACTTCAGCAAGCAGATTGGATTTTCTGCTCGCTCCCCACAGCTCGAGCCGCAGATTGTCGTTCGCCCGCGCCGGGACCGCTGTCAATCTCAACGCTCGTTCCATCCAGCGCACCTTGATCTCGCCCACCGCGCCGGCGTGGCCGCGATCGAAGCCGTCGGCCACTCGCAGCAATGCGGAAAGCCGTTTGATCGTTTGTCGCATCGGCCGCTCCAGCGCGCCGTAGTTCTCGTGCTTCTTCCTCGGCTCAGCGCCCCGGTGGTAGCGCGCGACGTTCGCGACGACGATCTGCTCGGCCGGGGTCATTCCGAGCAGCTCGGCGTGCTCGATGAGATGGTACGAATGCTTGTTGTGCTTCTCGTAGCTGATGTGATAGCCGATGTCGTGCAGCAGCGCGGCGTCGGCGAGTAGGCGCCGATCCTCCGGGTCGCAGCCAAGGCGCTGCCCCAGTGAGTCGAAGAGCTGGAGTGCCAGCTTCTGGACGTGCCGCGAGTGCGGCTCCTCGAAGTGTGAGCGCTCCGCCAGGTCGCGTACCGATCTCTCTCTCGCTTCGCCCGGATCGGCGGGGAAGACGACGACCTGCGCGCTCTCCAGCAGCAGCCCTTCTCTGATGCCGTAACTCGACACCACCAGCTCGCGCGCTTCGACCCGCGCCGCAACTTCTGCCGCCACCGCGAGCCCGCCGACGATGATGTCGCTGCGCGCCGGGTTCAGGCCCGGCACCGACTGCCGCTCTTCCGGCGACATGTTGTGCAGCAGGTCGACGACGTGCTCGAGATCAATTCGCGGAATGACGGTGCCGTGAACGGTCTTCGCCGTCTCCATCCCGCTCCGCGCCAGCTGAATCGCGGCGAGGCTGGTGAAGGTTCCGCCCGAGCAGATGATTCGCGCCGCGTGCCAGTGGCGCGCCGGCAGATATTCGCGCAGCTGTTCGCGGACGTGCTTTCTGAGCTTTCGCAGCGCCTTCTTCTTCTGACCGGCGTCTTCCAGATATCGCTCGGTCATGCGGATTGCGCCGAGTGGCAGCGAGATGACTCGCTCGACGAGGCCGTCGGCACTCAGCGTGAGCTCGAGCGAGCCGCCGCCAATGTCCATCACCACCGCGCGCCCGGCGCCGAGGTCGAAGTGGGCGAGCGCGCTCCGGAACGCCAGCCGCGCTTCGTCCTCGCCGTGTAGCACTCTGACGCTGAGTCCGGTCTCTCCTTTCACGAGATCCAGAAACTGATCGCTGTTCTCGGCGTCGCGCACCGCGCTCGTCGCGACCACTTCGGAGCGCTTCGCTCCCAGCTGCTTCGCCAGCGTCGCCATGCGAGTCAGCGCAACTAAGGCGCCCTGCACGGCCATCTCACGCAGTCTGCCCCGCTCGTAAAGGCCGGCACCGAGGCGGGGAGCCGCCTTCATTTCATCCACCACCCTGATGACGCCCGTCGGCGACACGTCGGCAATCGTCTGCCGAATCGAATTCGACCCGATGTCGATCGCCGAGATCCGAATGTCGCCCTCGGCTCTCGGTGAGGCGTTGGTGCTGAGGGTGAGATGTGGGTTGGATGCAGCCATGACTCGAAAGTTGTACGCTCCGTCCTCTGAGCGATACCTCGTCAATTGCGATCTAGTGGCACTTCCTCGCGCCGGCATCCCAGATGCGGCCGTCGACACCGATGAAGGTATAGCTGTACTCGTCGGAGCCAAGCGCCAGCTTGAGAACTCCGAAATGCCCCTGCACATGGACGACGGAATTAGTCGAGTGCGGGTAACGGATTCCGCGCAGCTCGCCGCCACCAGTGCCGGCGATTATCTCCTGCATCCCTGCGGCCGAGTCAGCTACGCCAGCCGCGTTCAGCGGTGCGAAGCGCTCGTAGTCGTGCTCGTGCCCGCCGAGGACGAGGTCTGCTCCGCCCTCGGCGAGTATCGTCCACAACGGACGGACTTCCCTCGTCCCGCCGTAATCGCCTGAGCTGAACGGCGGCCGGTGGAAGTACGCGAGAGTGCAGAGCGCCGGGTGCTCGGCGAGATCGCGGCGCAGCCACGTCTCCTGAGCGCGAGCTTCGGCGGGAGTTCCTCCATCGAAGTAGAGCTCGCTGTCGAGCGAGATCGCGTGCCAGGCGCCGACGTCGTAGCTGTAATAGCCGCGCCCCGCCGGACCGGCGCGATCGCCGAAGAACGCGAAATACGGCGCTCCGCTGCCGCTGTCGTAGTCGTGGTTGCCCGGTGAAGGGTGGATCACCCGCATCACTCGCGGCGATCCCCACGATGGCGCGAAGCAGCGCGAAAAATCCCGGCTCACTCCCTCCGCACCCGATGGATAGGCGTTGTCACCGATCGTAAAGACTTCGGTGCGAATGTTCGCGATGCTGTCGCTCACGAGCAGGCTGTCGATGAGCTTTCCGGTAGCTTCATCGCCATTGGTGCCACAAACGCCGATGTCACCCGCGCCGATCATCACCACCGCGCCGGGCAGTGTGATTTCCTGCAGCGGCGGACCGTTCGGCGCTTTCGTTGGCGAGCTGTCACCCGAGCAGCTCGCGAGCAGAGAGGCCAGCCCGACTGCGATTAGCGACGCCAGCGCACGGGGAACGAGCGCCGCACCGGCGATCGGAGCCCGCCGACTCACTGCGCCCTGCTCAGAATGCGAAGCCGACGTTCGTGACGACTCGGTGTTTGTCGCGATCGGTGAAGAGAATGTTCACGCTCTTGCCCGGGTTCAGGAAGCCGAGCCAGAATCCAGCGCCGGCTGCGGTGTGCAAGCCGCCCGGCGACTCGCCATTCAGATAGACCTTGCCGGCGTCGAAGAAACCGATCGCACCGAGGTCGAGTGGCACGATCAGCGGGAACTTCGCGAGGGGCACTCGCAGCTCCGTCGTTCCGTACAAAGAGGCGTCTCCGGCGAAGCGCTGCTTCTCTTCGGTACGGAACGTCTCGGAGCCGCCGAGAAATGCGGCGTCGAAGTATGGAAACGGGCCCCACAGCTTCTTCCCACCGAAGCGCAGCGCCAGCACTGGCTTTTTCGGGATGTTGAACGTGACGTAGCTCGCCGCCCAGGCATCCAGCGATTCGTAAGCCTTCGCTGCGTCCCAGATCCCGGGATACCCGTTGGCGGCGACGTCGAGCACGACCCGCGGCCGCAGGGTGTCTGGATAATCACGGCTCTCCAGGTGCGCCTTCATCTGCAGTCCCGCCTGCCCGAACTTTGTGAACCCATACGGCTGTTGCTGCGCGATGAAGCGGTTGGCGAGGCTGTCGGTTCTCGTAAACTTCAGGATCGGCCCAATCGATACATCGCTCACCGCGTTCAGCGACTTGCCGATCGCCGGCCACAGCTGCCACTGGCGCATGCGCACATCGTACAAGCGTCCGCGCAGATCAGGCACATCGTTGCCGAAGCCGTGGAACTGGACCACATCGAACTGCGACATGCTCGCAGACACCGGGATGTGCACGTCGGATTCCTCGAACCGCTTGTCGAACGCGGTGCGAATGCGCAGCCGGTTGCTGCTCGCCGAGTACGCAAGTCTTGCAGCCTCCATCGACGCGTACGGCACCTTTCGGAATCCGTAGTCGTATTTCGTGACGCCGATCTCGGGGAAGATGCCGAGCCCGCGCTGCGAGTGAAGGCTCGCTACCGGCTTGATTGAAGTGCCCCGATCCTTTTGCGGCGGGATCAGCTTGCCATAGGCGCGCTGCCATGGCCGGCGGTTGAACAAGTGATTGAATGCCATGTCGACGTTGGCTTTCTCGTCGATTGTATCCTTTGCGTACTTAACTTTCGTCACCGTGCCCGCATCGTAGAACTTGGTGACGTTGCGACGTCCACCGACCGTCGACAGATCGGTGAAGGCATTTGTGCCGTTCCCACCAATGATGCGCAGCGGAATGCTGCGCGGCGAAGCGCCCTGCACGACCGCGCGATCATTCCCGCCATGCAGATAGATCCGGATCTCCTTCGTATCGCGCAAATCGAAGCGCCGCGCGAAATACGGCGCGTTGGTCCCCGACTGGATTACGACATCGACGAGACCGTTGCCCGATCTCGTCACCGTCAGCTGGTCGTCGGCGTCGGTGCCGTGAATGTCCGCCACCCGCCACAGCTCGGTGTAGTACCGGTCGGCTGCTCCGCGCAGCCCGTTCCGCCTCGCCTTGAGAATCGAGGCGATCCCGTTGCGCCGCGCTTCATATTCGACCGGCATCCTCGCCACCGCATTGTCGATTACCTGGTCGGTGATGCGGCGCATCAGGCTGTTTGCCGTCGAGTCCCAGACGTTCCTGTCCAGACTCTGGAGCATCCGACGGTCGAACTCGCCTGCATTCGCAAACAGCGCCGATGGATCCGGATAATTCGGGCTGAATGTCACCAGGCTTGGCACCGCAAAACGGGCGAGGCTCAACAACAATCCTTCGTACGAGACGAACGCCTTGTCGCGATCGCGGCCGATCGGCTCGTATGGATCGGTGTCGTCCTTTCCCAGACGCGCCCAATCCCATTGATCCGGATGTCGATCGTTGTCCCCGATCAGCATGTCCACCAGCCGGGCCGTGAGCAGCGCCCGGGCATCGATCCGCGTCGAATCGTCGGCGTTGATCTTTTCCAGAAGATCGTCACTGCCGATGATCTTGTCGGCATTCGCGAAAGCGCGACCTTCCTTGGGCACGTTCGGAAACTCCTCGATGGTGCCAAGCACTCCCGCAAAATCCTTTCTGAACTCGCCCAGCGCCGGATCGTCGGGCATGAAGTAAAGCTGCGGCGTCGCGTGCAACAGATTCGCCGCCTGCATGAACGGTGGTACCGCGAGCGCGCCCATCGGGTGAGACGCGCTTCCTTCGTCGCGCACGATGTACCAGATCAGCGTGTGCTCGTACTCGGGCCCGAGAATGAGGGCGGTCTTCTTTACCTGGCGGAACACGTACTCCGAGCTGTCGGACGTCACGAAGTGCAGATTCTTCGCCTGCATCCCGCCGCCTTCCTTGGTCGGCGTGATTCCGCCCTTGAATGACCGCAGGTCGAGGATCGGGACTGTGATCGGTGTCGTCCACTCGTCTCGATAGTTGTCGCCGAGCAGGGATCGATGCAGGCTGCCGGCTCGGTAGATCTCACCGGGAATCACCAGCACGCTGTCAGTGCCGATCTTGCGAACGACTCTCGTTTGGGCCGCCGCTCGCCCGGCGTTGCCGCCAAGCGCGAGCGCCGTCGCAGCCACGACGACGAGCGCTGCTCGACTGATTTCAAGCTCAGCCAAACGATTCACGTTTACTCCGGCCGCCAACGGTAGAGAGAGAGCGTCGCCGGCTTGACGTTCGCCTCGTCGCTCACGAGCAGCAGACTGTCTCTGGTGATTGCGACGCCCTCCGCCTGCCGGTGTTCGCCCGGCAGTGGCTCGGAGCGCAGCACCGTCCCGTCGGGTGACAAAACGACGAGACCCTTCTCGTGGGACGCGATCACCACGTAGTTCCGGGTGATGGGATCCACGGTGATGTCTGACGCCCGAAAGTTTTTCCATTTGTTGGATCCGACGACTTCCTCGAGCGGGACCCGCATCATGCTGATCGTCGCGCGATTGAGCGGCAGCGGCAGCCGATAGATCACCAGATCCTGGTGCGCCTGCTTGTCGAGCAGGCGCTTACATGCCATCAGCAGCCGCGTGCTATCGGATTCGTACGCCAGACTCTCGAATTCGCATTCCTTCTTCAGCCCGCTGTCGAACACCTGGAAGTTGACCTGCTGGCCGTCCTCGCCTTCTCTGAACCTGAACAGCTTCCCGTTGCTCGCCATCAGGTAAATGTCGTCTCCGGCGATTGCGATCGCCTCGAAATCGTCCTTCTGATTTCCGATCAGAGAGAATCCCTTCCGCACGATGCCGGTCTTCGGATCGATCTCGTAGATCCGTCCCGCGTTGTCGTCATGCGCGAACACCGTTCCGCGCGAAGTCAGAGCGAGTCCGGATATCTCGCGCAGCTGCGGCGGCATCAGCCACTGCGCGACCGGCGCGCTTTTATCGGCGCTGGCATCGACGGCTGCGATTCGCTTCGCGACTTCCGCCCGGCGGGTGGACTCGACCTGCCGAAGTTCACCCGCCTTCGCGCTCGGTGTCTCTCGGCAAGCGCTGACCAGCGGAAGCACGCACATCGCTGCGATCAGGCTTCGCCCCATCATCCCTTGGCGCCGTTGCCTTTTCCATCGTCGGCAGGAACTCCCGCCTCGATGTTCGCGGAGGCGATCACGCCTTCTGCGTTCTGGTGGATGGCGGTCAGCACCTCGTCCCGTGGAACGCTCTTTCGCAGCCGCGTCAGATAGTAGATCTCCGATGGTTTTCCGACGTGCGTCACTACTTCGTCGAGCATCCAGCGCTTGGTCGTTCGCTCGAGAACCGGCTCGACCCGTTTTTGTGCCTCCGATACCTCGTCGGCCGTGACTACCAGCAGGGAGTCGTACCGCGGTTTCTTTTTCTTCTTTCCGACGGTCTTCGAGACGCGCGTGAACCGGTCGGCGAGAGCTTCAGCCTTCTCCGGCGTGAGGGAGAGGATGAGGTCGCGATCCGGGATCTGATGATCACCAGTCGGACTCGCCAGCGCCTCGAGCGGGCGCGACCATTGAGCAGCTGCGGTCGGCATCAGCATGTTCCGGCCGTAGTCGTAGTGCCACGTGATGATCAGCACGAAGTTGAAGATGATGGAAATCACGGCGCCGACCGCTAGCGATTGAACGCCTGCCGCAAATCCGACCACGATGCTCAGAAAGATGTAAACCAAGTCTCGCGAATCCCGCATCGTCGTCCGGAAGCGTACCGCTCCAACGACACCCGCAAGGCTGAACGCCAGCGCGAGACTGTTCTGGACGATGAACACAATGCCCGCCACCACCAGCGGCAGGATGATCAGAGTCTGCACCACGTTCTGATTGTGCTGGCCGCCCGAGGGTCGCGCCGACATGTACACCCACGTCACCGGCAGCATCAGCACCAGCGCCCCGATCAGAATCATGATGGTGGTCGCGGCGACATCGACGAGTGACCCCGGTCCGAAGCTGACCGAGGCCGTCGGTGACGAGCTCAAGGCGTCCGTCAGTACGGTAGGCCCTTCGGGGACGTCACCCAGCCCTTTAGCGGCGATCCGGGCGATGGTGCCGGGGAAGAAGACTGAGAGAATCACCACGATGAGCGCGAGGATCGCGTAGTAGGCCACCAGGCGGCGCACCGGACGATCCGACTTCATCGTTAAAACATCGATTGCTTCCCTGAGCATTGGCATATGTAGGGGGGATAGAGTGCAATTTGGACGCCTGAGCTTGCACGTCCCGCCACGCTCACGCCAGAGGGCGCCGAACCCGCCCGCTTGAGTCTCGCCGTGCAATCCGCGACTTTACGAGGCTATGCCAGAAGAGTCCCTGATCGTCCGCGGCGCCCGCGAGCACAACCTTAGAAACATCGACGTAACC
>Ga0070679_100001484_pt1 | contig 20819 bp, 16 predicted proteins | sample KBSC63BmetaG_FD_65652 | JGI IMG/M metagenome (GOLD analysis project Ga0070679, IMG submission 65652) | Corn rhizosphere microbial communities from Kellogg Biological Station, Michigan, USA - KBS C6-3B metaG | ecosystem: Host-associated > Plants > Roots > Rhizosphere | place: USA: Michigan... | reverse complement strand
TCAAATTCGCGCGCGACTTCAACGAGCGCTTCCCCGGCTTCGACACCGACATCCACGGCCTCGTCGAGGAGGAGATCGACGGCCGCAAGCGCTATTTCGTCGATTGCGTCGCCGCCGCCCAGGTGATCGCGGTGCCGGAGGTCCGCGATACGCCCGGCATCAGCACCGGCGCGGTGACGCGCGCGACGCCGTCGAAGCGCCGCGCCGGCGGGCGCGACGCCTAGCGCCCGGCGGGCTTGCGCCGGCCGAGCGTCTGCGACAGCGCGAACAGAAGCGTCGTCACGCCGATCATCATCGTCGAGATCGCCGCGATCGTCGGGTCGATCTGGTCGCGCAGCGCGTTGAACATGTTGCGCGTCAGCGTCGAGTTCGGGCCACCCGACACGAACAGCGCGACGATCACCTCGTCGAACGACGTCAGGAACGACAGCAGGAGGCCGGTGACGACTCCAAAGCGGATCTGCGGCAGCGTCACCGCGAAGAAGGCGCGCAGCGGCGGCGCGCCGAGGCTCTTCGCCGCCATCACCTGGCTCGCGTCGTGCTGCTTCAGCGAAGAGGCGATGACGATGAACACCAGCGGGATCGCCAGCATCGTGTGCGCGAGCACGACGCCCGTCAGCGTGTTGACGAGCTTCAATCGCACGTACGCGTAGAACACGCCGATGCCCACAAGGATCAACGGCACGATCATCGGCGTGACGAGCAGCGCCCCGGCGGCGCGCGCGACGCGCCGGCGCGCGCCGTCGAGGCCGAGCGCTGCGAGCGTGCCGAGCGGCGTGGCGAGCAGCGCCGTCAGCGTCGCCGCCTTGAACGACGTCGCGGTCGCCTGCATCCACGCGGCCGACGCGAAATAGGCCTCGTACCAGCGCAGCGACCACTGCCGCGGCGGGAACTCGAGGTACTGCGACGCCGAGAACGACATCGGGATGACGATCAGCGTCGGCACGACGAGAAACGCGAGCACGAGCACCGCGATCGCGTAGAGCCACAGCCGCGCGCCGTGCGTGACCTGCGTCTCGCTCGCCGGTGACGTAAGCCAGCTCATTGGACGTCGCTCCGGGCTGCGCGCTGCGGAGCCGATTCTTGCCTGGGACGGCGCTGCGCGCTCATGGCGCGCCCCCACCGGCGCCGCGCCCTCGCGGCAGCAACCGCGCGGAAACCCCGAGGATCGCCAGCGTCAGCACGAGCAGCACGACGCCCTGTGCGCTGGCGCCGCCCCAGTCGAAGAAGATCTCGATGTCGGCGGCGATCTGGTTCGACACCATGTTGACCTTGCCGCCGCCCAGCACCGCCGGCGTCACGTAGAAGCCGAGGCACAGCACGAACACGATCAACGCGCCGGCTACGAGCCCGGGCAGCGACAGCGGCAGGAACACGCGCAGGAACGCGCGCGTCGGGCTCGCGCCGAGGCTTGCCGCGGCCTTCAGGCATTCGCGGTCGATCGCGCGCATCGCGCCGTAGAGCGGCAGCACGAAGAACGGCAGCATGATGTGCACCATGCCGACGAGCGTGCCGGGGAGGTTGTTGACGAGCGTCAGCGGCGCGCCCCAGAGGCCGAGCTTCATGCCCAGCGCGTTGACGAGGCCGTTGCGCTGCAGCAGCACGAGCCACGCGTAGGTGCGCACCAGGAGCGAGGTCCAGAACGGCAGCATTACGAAGACGAGCGCGATGGCGGCGATGCGCGCGGGCAACGCCGCCAGCACGTAGGCGAGCGGATAACCCAGCGCGATGCAGATGAGCGTGGTGAGCGCGCTGACCTGGAAGGTCGTCACGAACGCGCGCCAGTACGCGGGCTCGGCGACGATCCGCCGGTAGTGCGCCAGCGTCGCGTGGCCGTCGTCGCCGAGGAAGGACAAGCCGAAGAGCCAAGCCACCGGCACCAGCATGACGATCGTGATCAGCGCGAGCGCGGGCAGAGCCAGCGCGAGCTTCGCGAGCCGCTCGCGCCGCGCGTCGCGTGCCAGCGCGCGGGCGTTGCCCGCCGTGCCGACGCCCGCCACGGCGCTCGCCATCCGGCTCAGCCGCGCTCGCCGGCGACCAGCACCGCGTTCGCGGCGGCAACGCCGAAGCGCACGCGCTCGCCGCGCACCGGCACGCTGCCGGCACGCGTCGCGACCTTCCGCGCAAAGAGCGCGCTGCCGTCGGCGAGCGTGGCGTGCACGAGCAGCGTATCGCCCTGGTAGATCACCTGCTGCACGGCGGCCTCGAACACGTTGTCGGCTGCTTCGTGCGGCGCGAGGATCTCGAGATGCTCGGGCCGCAGCACCAGCGACAGCGGCCCCGGATCGGACGGCGCCGCCGTGATCGCGAGCGCGCGGCCGAAGCACTCGAACCCGCCGCCGCGTCGCTCGACGCGCACGAACGTCGACTCGCCGATGAAGTCCGCGACGAAGGGATCGGCCGGGCGCTCGTAGATGGCGCGCGGCGTGTCCACCTGCGCGACGCGGCCGCCGTTGATGACGGCGATGCGATCCGACATCGTCAGCGCCTCGCGCTGGTCGTGGGTCACGTAGACGGTCGTCGTGCCAAGCCGGTCGTGCAACTGGCGGATCTCGATCTGCATCGCCTCGCGGAGCTTCTTGTCGAGCGCCGACAGCGGCTCGTCCATCAGCACGACCGACGGCTCGAACACGATGGCGCGCGCGAGCGCGACGCGCTGGCGCTGGCCGCCGGACAGTTCGTCGACGCGGCGCGCACCGTAGCCACCGAGCTTGACGGTGTCGAGCGCGGCCTCAACGCGCCGTGCGACCTCGGCCGCCGGCACGCCGCGCAGCTTCAGCGGAAACGCGATGTTGCCCGCGACGTCCATGTGCGGGAAGAGCGCGTAGCTCTGGAACACGAAGCCTATGTCGCGCTTGTGGGGTGCGAGGCGCACGACCTCGCGCTCGCCGAAGCGCACGCTGCCGACGTCCGGCCGGATGAACCCGGCCAGGACCATCAGGAGCGTCGTCTTGCCGGAGCCGGAGGGTCCGAGCAGCGTCAGGAACTCGCCGCTGCGGATATCGAGGTCGACGGCGTCGAGCGCGCGCGCGCTGCCGTACGACTTCGACACCCCGCGGATCGTGATCGGGATCGCGGTGCGCGCGGCCATCGCGGGAGCTTACGCCATGGCCGCGCGACGCGGCGTCACTCCGACAGCATGTTCTGGTACAGGGTGGCGGCGCGCGCCTCGTTCTTGATGTACCAAGCGAGGTCGATCGGCAGCTGCTTCGCGGCGTTGGCCGGGTACGAGGGCAGGCGCTTCGCGTACGCGGCGTCGATCGTGCCGAGGTCGTAGGCCTTCTTGTTCGGCGGCCCGTAGGTGATGTACTTGGTGAAGTCGGCCTGGTACTGCGGCTTGGCGATCTCGGCGAGGAACTTCGTCGCCGTCGCCTTGTGCGGCGCGTCGGACGGGATCCCCGCGCAGTCGTAATCGAGCAGCGCCTGGTTGAACGTGTAGGTGACGGGCGCGCCGTCCTTGGCGACCACGTCGAAGCGGCCGTTCCAGCCCGTGATCATGTCGACCTCGCCGTCCTTCATCAGCTGCGCGTGTTGCGCGCCCGACGTCCACCACACGGCGATCGACGGCTTCAATTGCTTGATCTTGGCGATCGCGCGCTCGATGCCACCCGGCTGCGACAGCACCTCGTACACTTTGTCCGGCGGCACGCCGTCGGCCATCAGCGCGGGCTCGAGCGCGCCGGCCACCGCCTTGCGGTATGAACGCTTGCCGGGAAATTTCTTGACGTCCCAGAAGTCCGCCCAGCTTTGCGGGCCGTTCTGCCCGTAGGTCTTGGTGTTCCACGCGAGCACGGTCGAGAACACGTCGAGCGCCATGCAGTACTCGCCGGCGAGGCCCGGCGCGTAGTTCGACACGTCGATCGCCTTGTAGTCGAGCTTGCTCAGCATGCCTTCGGCGCCGGCGCGCGCCGCGCTTCCCGAGCCGCTGACGACGACGTCCCAGGTGTTCGCGCCGGCTTTCTGCTTCAAACGCAGGTCGCTGATGCTCGTGTACGTCTCTTCCTTGACGGTGATGCCGAGTGCCTTGGCGGCAGGCTGGAACAGCGTCTTGCTCTGCGCGTCCTGGTAGGCGCCGCCGAACGACACGACGGTGATCTCCTCGGCGCTTGCGGCGGCGGGAACGAGCGAGGCGACGGCGCCGGCGAGTGCGGCGAGCGCGACGGCGGCGAGGCGATGGCGAGCGATCATGGGAGTGTCTCCACGAGGGAAGCGATGGCGATGCGAGGCGGCCGCACGCGAGCGGCCAGTGTCGGAACTACGTGGTCGCGGCAAAAGGTCCATTCTGGTTCGTTCGGCATACCGCTTTGCGGCTCGAGAATCGGGTGCCGGCCGCGCGCGAAACGCGGCGTTCGCAAGTGGCCAAGGTCGCGGGCGCTGCCCATCACAGCCTTGCGGCGACACCCTTGATGCGACTGTAGCTTCGCAGCGCCTCGAGGCCCTTCTCGCGCCCGAAGCCGGAGCGGCGGTTGCCGCCGAACGGTACTTCGATGCCGCCGGCGAACCACTCGTTGATGTATACCTGCCCGGCGTCGACATTGCGTGCGAACCGATGCGCCGCCGCGAAATCGCGCGTGAACACCCCCGCGCACAGCGCGTACGGCGTGCCGTTGGCCAGCGCCACGGCCTCGTCCTCGCCGTCGAACACCTGCACGGCGAGCACCGGGCCGAAAATCTCCTGCTGCACGGTGGCATCGCCAGCGGGCACGTCGTCGAGGATCGTCGGCGCGTAAAAGTAGCCGTCGTCGAAGCCGGCGACCGTGGCGATGCGCCCTCCGGCGATCGCACGCACGCCACGTGACAGCGCGCCCTCGACGGCGGCTGCAACGCGCGTGCGCTGCGCCGACGAGTTGAGCGGACCCATGCCAGGATCGCGCAGGCCATGACCGAGCGTCAACGCAATGGCATGCGCCGCGAGTGCGACCACCAATTGCTCGTGCACCGCGCGCGCGACGACGACGCGCGATGCCGCCGAGCAGATCTGGCCGGCGTTCTCGAAGATGCCCGCGGCGATGCTCGCGGCCGCCGCGTCGACGTCGGCATCGGCGCAGACGATCGCCGGCGACTTGCCGCCGAGTTCGAGCAGCAGCCGCGTGACGTTGTCGGCGGCGGCGCGCATCACGCGCTGCCCGGTCGCGACCGATCCGGTGAACGTCAAGTGATCGATGCCCGGGTGCGCGGCGAGCGCCGCACCGGCCGTGGCGCCAAGGCCCGGCACGACGTTGCAGACGCCCGCCGGCAGCCCGGCCTCGAGCAGCAGATCACCGAGCATCAGTGCGGTAAGCGGCGTCTGCTCGGCCGGCTTGACGACCAGCGTGCAGCCGGCGGCGAGCGCGGGCGCGATGCTGCGCGCGGCTGTCGACAACGGGTAGTTCCACGGCACGATCTGCGCAGCCACGCCCGCGGGCTCGACGATCGTCCACGCGACGTGCGCATCGTCCTGCGGCAGCGTGTCGCCGTGCAGCTTGTCGCAGGCGCCGGCGTAATACTCGAACGCGCGTGCGGCGCTCGCGACGTCGCCGCGCGACTCGGTGAGCGTCTTGCCGACGTCGAGCGTCTCGGCGACGGCGAGCCGCGGCGCGTGCGCGCGGATCAGCGCGGCGGCGCGCTGCAATATCCGGCCGCGCTCGGCCGGCGCCGTGCGCCGCCAGCGGCCGTCGAATGCGCGTCGCGCCGCGCGCACCGCGTGATCGATGTCGTCGGCGCCTGCCGCGGCGAACGCCGCGAACGCGCGGCCGGTGCCGGGATCGATCGTCTCCATCGTCTCGCCCGATGCAGCGGCGACGTGGCGACCGTCGATCAGCAGCGTGTCGGGCAATCCCGCGATGCGGCCGGTGGCGAGCGCCTCGCGCACGAGTGCGTCGAGCGCGGGCGCGGCGATGCCCTTCATGCGATCTCGCTCTTCTCGTACCCGGCGCGCGCGAGCCATGCGGGCTCGATCTCGATGCCCCAGCCGGGCTCGCCCGAGATCGTCACGTGGCCGTCGCGCACGACGTACGGATCGCTGCGGAAGAGGCCGTACTGCCACGGGTAATAGTCGGCTTCCTCGATCGACAGCTCGAGGTATTTGCCGCCGTTGTCGATCGCACAGAGCAGGTGCATCGTAAACAGCGTCACGAGCGACAGGTTCGCGCTGTGCGGCGTGCAGGGCAGGCCCGCGCGCGCCGCCAGCGCCGCGACCTCGCGCGTGCGCAGCATGCCGCCCATGTAGCAGACGTCGGGCTGGACGATGTCGACGACGCGCGTGCCGACCATCTCGCGCCACGTCGGCAGGTAGCAATCCTGCTCGCCGCCGGTGACGTCGAGCGTGAGCGCGTCGCGCACCGCGCGCGTGTCGTCGAGCTCCCAGTAGAGGCACGGCTCCTCGTAGTGCGCGACGCCGGCGTCCTCGAGGCGGCGTCCCACCTCGATCGCGCGGCGCGCCGAGAAGCCGCCATTGGCGTCGGCCAGCAACGCGACGTCGGGACCGAGGCGGTTGCGGATTTCCGGGATGATCGACTCGGTGCGGCCCGGCCACTCGTCGACGTCATGGCCGCATTCGGCGCCGACGCGGAACTTGAACGCGTCGAAGCCGTGCGCGTCGCGCAGCCGGCAGAAGCGGTCGGCCTCGTCGCGCGGCGCGATGTCGCGCTTCATCGACGACGCGTAGGCGCGCAGCGGCCGGCGCGTGCCGCCGAGGAGCTCGCAGACCGGTTTCTGCTCGACCTTGCCGGCGAGATCCCACAGCGCGGTCTCGACGCCGCAGATGGCACGGCACAAGTACGAGCCGGGAAACTTGTGCTCGCGCTCGGGGATCGCCGCGACCAGGCCCCCGATGTCGCGCGCATCGCGGCCGAGGGACCACGGTGCCACCTGGCGGTGCGTGATCGTCGCGGTGATGTCGGCGTTGTACGGCGACATCTGGCCCCACCCCTCCGCGCCGCTGTCGGTCGTCACGCGCACGAATCCCACGAAGCGACCGGCGAACGTCTCGATCCGCGCGATCCTCATCGGCTGGCTGCCATCCATCCGGCGATCATCGCGGTCGCAATGGTCGCGTATAAAGGTCCATTTTGAACATTCCGTGATACCGTTTCGGGATGCGCGGGGGGCATCTTCGATGGTGAAGCGGGCGGGCGGCGCGTTGCTGCTGTCGGTGGCGATCGACCACGCGTCGCCGCGGCCGGTTACGACACAGCTCTACCTTGCGTTGCGCGAGATGATGCTGGCGGGCGGCATTGCCGCGGGTGAGCGGCTGCCGGCGACGCGCACGCTCGCGCGCGAGCTCGGCCTGTCGCGCACCACGGTGATCGAGGCGTTCGACCGTCTCACTGCCGAAGGCCTGATCGAGCCGCGCGTCGGCGCGGGCACGTACGTGTCGCGCGCACTCAACGCCGAGCGGCCGCGCCCGGCGCCGGCGCCGACCGCGGCGCCGATGCGGCCCGCGCCGCGGCTCGCGCGCACGATGACAATCGCCGTCGAGCGTTTCGGCGAGCGCGCGCGCCTGCCGCAGGTCGCACGTGCATTCACGACGGCGCTCCCGGCGTTCGACGCGTTCCCGATGGCGCAGTGGGCACGCTTGGCCGCCCGCCACTGGCGCTCGCATCGCGCCGACATCATGGGCTACGGCGACCCGTATGGCCTGCCGGCACTGCGCCGCGCGATCGCCGCGCACCTGCGCCAGAACCGCGGCATCGAGTGCGACGCCGAGCAGGTCTTCGTCGTCGCAGGCGCGCAGCAGGCGTTCAACCTCGTCGGCTCGCTGCTGCTCGATCCGGGCGACCCCGTGTGGTTCGAGAATCCCGGCGCGATCGGCGCGCGCAACAGCCTCATCGCGTCGGGCGCCGACCTTGTCCCGGTGCCGGTCGACGCGCAGGGTCTGCGCGTCGACGAGGCGCAGGCACGCTGCCCGCGCTTTCGCCTCGCGTTCGTGACGCCGTCGCACCAGCAGCCGCTCGGCATGACGATGAGCCTCGAGCGGCGCTTCGCGCTCCTCAAGGCGGCGGAGCGCGCGCGCGCGTGGATCATCGAGGACGATTACGATGGCGAGTTCCATTTCGGCGGCGCGCCGTTGCCGACGCTGAAGAGCATCGACGCCACCGGCCTCGTCATCTACGTCGGCACGTTCAGCAAGTCGCTGTTCCCGTCGTTGCGGCTCGGCTACCTCGTTGCGCCGCCGGCGCTCGTCGACACGCTGCGCTCGGTGGCCGGCAAGCTCTTGCACGGCGTGCCGACCGCCGTGCAGGCGGCCGTCGCCGAGTTCATCGACGAGGGCCATTTCGCCGCGCACGTGCGGCGGATGCGGCGCATCTACGCGGAACGGCACGACGCGCTGTGTGCCGCGGCGGCGCGGCGCCTCGGCGGCTTGCTCGACGTCGTGCAAAGCCACAGTGGCCTCCACACGGTCGGCCATCTCGACCGCGCGCTGCCCGAGCTCGCCGTGTCGAAGGCTGCGCTGGTGCGCGACATCACCGTGTCGCCGCTCGCGCGCTACGCGATCGCGCCGCTCGACCTGAACGGCCTCGCCCTCGGCTTCGGCGGCATCACGCCACCCGAGATCGACGACGGCGTCGCGGTGCTCGCCGAGGTACTGGAAGACTTGCGGCGGCGGCCGTCGCGCGCGGCAGGCGTGCGCTGACGCATTTCGCATACGACAATGGATCGGCGGTTTTACCAGAGTGGCCCTCGGCGCCGCGCGCCGGCGCATGCCAAGCTCGGCCATGGAGGCTGATTACGTGATCGTGGGCGCCGGCTCGGCGGGCTCGGTGCTCGCCGATCGGCTCTCGGCGAGCGGCCGGCATTCGGTGCTGGTGCTCGAGGCGGGCGGCAGCGACCGGCGCTTCTGGCTCGACGTGCCGATCGGCTACGGCAAGAGCTTCTACGACCCGCGCGTCAACTGGATGTACCGCACCGAGCCCGAGGATGCGCTGGCCGGCCGCCGCGGCTACTGGCCGCGCGGCAAGGTGCTGGGCGGCTCGAGCGCGATCAACGCGATGGTGTACGTGCGCGGCCAGCCACGCGACTTCGACGAATGGCGCGCGCGCGGCAATCCGGGCTGGGGCTTCGACGACGTGCTGCCGTACTTCCGGAAGATGGAAGCCGCGTCGCGTGGCGCGAGCGCATGGCGTGGCGGCGACGGCCCGCTGGCCGTCACCGACCCGACGCCTGACGTTCATCCGCTGTGCGAGGCGTTCCTGCGCGCCGGCGAGGCGCTGGGCTACGTGCGCAACGCCGACTTCAACGCGCCGCCGTGGTCCGGCGTCGGCATCTACGAGATCACGACGCGCGGCGGGCGGCGGATGTCGACGGCGCGCGCGTACCTGCATCCGGCGATGCGGCGGGGCAACGTGCGCGTCGTCACCGATGCGCTCGCCGATCGCGTCCGCTTTGAGGGCACGCACGCGCGCGCTGTGGCGTTTTCGCGCGGCGGCGTCGTGCACGAGGCGCTCGCGCATCGCGCGGTGATTCTCGCCGCCGGCGCGATCGGCTCGCCCGCGATCCTGCAGCGCTCGGGCGTCGGCCCGAAGCGCACGCTGGCGGCGCTCGGCATTTCCGTCGTCCGCGACGCGCCGGCGGTGGGCGCCAACTTGCAGGACCATCTGTGCATCGACCATCTGTACCGCGCGCGCGTGCCGACGCTCAACGACGCGCTGCGCCCGCTCCTGGGCAAGCTCGCCGCGGGCCTGCGTTATCTCGTCGCGCGCCGTGGCCCGCTCGCGCTGTCGGTCAACCAGGCGGGCGGCTTCGTGGCGGCCAAGGCGGGCGGCGCGCCCGACCTGCAGCTCTACTGCTCGCCGCTGTCGTACACGCGCGCACCGGCCGGCAAGCGCCCGCTGATGAGCCCCGATCCGTTTCCCGGCTTCCTGTTGAGCGCGCAGCCCTGCCGCCCGACGAGCCGCGGCTCCATCGCGATCACCTCGCGCGAGGCGGCGACCGCGCCGCGCATCGTGCCGAACTCGTTGTCGACGTCCGACGACATGGCGGCGATGATCGAAGGCAGCCGGCTCTTGCGCCGGCTCGCCGCAACGCCCGCGTTGGCCGCGGTCATCGCCGAGGAGCTCGCGCCGGGCGCGGCGGCGCAATCGGACGACGCGCTGGTCGACGACATCCGCCGGCGCGCGGGCAGCGTGTTCCATCCGGTCGGCACTTGCGCGATGGGTCCCGACACGCGCGACGCGGTTGTCGACGCGCGCCTCGCCGTGCACGGCATCGCCGGCCTGCGCGTCGTCGACGCGTCGATCTTCCCGAGCCTCACGTCGGGCAACACCAACGCGCCAACGATCATGGTCGCCGAGCGCGCCGCCGATCTCATTGCCGAGGATGCGCGGTGAACCGCTCGATTTTCACGCCCGATTGCCGGTTCGAGCCGTACTGGTGGGACCGCACGCCCCGTCCCGAGCTCGCGACGCGAGCGCTGCCGGTGCATGTCGACGTGCTGGTCGTCGGCGCCGGCTACACGGGGCTGCACGCCGCGCTCGTCGCCGCGCGCGCGGGCCGCAGCACGCTGGTCGTCGATGCCGAGGCGGCGGGCTTCGGCTGCAGCAGCCGCAACGGCGGCCAGGTGTCGACGAGCATCAAGCCGGGGCTCGACGCGCTCGCGCGCCGCCATGGCGCCGACGCCGCGCGCGCAATTCACGCCGAAGGCGAGCGCTCGCTCGAATGGCTCGGCGAGTTCATCGCGGCGGAGGCGATCGACTGCGACTTCCGCGTTGCCGGCCGCTTCCATGCCGCGCACTCGCCGCGGCAGTTCGATGCACTGGTCGAGCGCGTCAAGCACGCGGCGCCCGGCGCAGCGTCCGACGTCGACATCGTGCCGCGCGCCGAGCAGCGCCGCGAGCTCGGCACCGATGCGTATTTCGGCGGCGTCGTCTACCGCCGGCACGCCGCCGTCGATCCCGCGCGCTATCACCAGGGATTGCTCGATCGCGTGCTCGCGGCCGGTGCGACGGTCGCGGGCCGCTGTCCGGCCATGGCGATCGAACCCGTGTCGGCGGGCTTTCGCGTCACCACCGCGCAAGGCGTCGTCGCGGCGCGCGACGTCGTCGTCGCGACCAACGGCTACAGTGGCGCGCTGGTGCCGTGGCTGCAGCGGCGCGTGATCCCGATCGGCAGCTACATCATCGCCACCGAGCCGATCGCCGCCGACGTGATGGCGCGGCTCATGCCGCGCGACCGAATCGTCAGCGACTCGCGCAAGGTCGTCTACTACTATCGCGCGTCGCCCGACCGCACGCGCATCCTGTTCGGCGGCCGCGTGTCGTTCCGCGAGACCGACCCCGCGATCAGCGGCCCGCTGCTGCATGCCGAGCTCGTGTCGCTGTTTCCCGAGCTCGCGGCGACGCGGATCAGCCACTCGTGGTTCGGCTTCGTCGCGTACACATTCGACGAGCTCGCGCACATCGGCGTGCGCGATGGCCTGCACTACGCGATGGGCTACTGCGGCTCGGGCGTCGGGATGGCGAGCTACCTCGGCATGCGCCTCGGCCATCGCGTCATCGGCGACGCGGAGGGACACACGGCGTTCGACGACCTCGACTTCGCGACGCGTCCGTTCTACACCGGCAACCCGTGGTTCCTCGCGCCATCGGTGCGCTATTACCGATGGCGCGACCGTCGAGGCTAGTGCCGCGCTACGGCGTCGCGCGTCGGCTCAGGGCGCTTCGGTCGGCGCGCACGCCGCCTTGATCGCCTCGAACGCGTCGGCTTCGGCGTCGAACGCGTGCTCGGTGCCGATCGCCTGCATGTAGCTGCCGCGCTCGAGCACCTCGCGAACGGCCGGCCGCAGGTGCGCGAGCCACAGCGTTGCGCCGTCCTGGCGCAGCGCGTTCGCGCACTCGGCGAGAAGCTGGCCGCCGGCGACGTCGACGAAGTTGACGCCCGACAGCAGGAGCAGCACGTGCTTCGCATCGGGACGTTCGGCGCGCTCCGCGTCGAAGCGGTCGCGCACATGATCGGTGGCGCCGAAGAACAGCGACCCTTCGATGCGCAGCACGTCGAGCGCGCCCGGCGGCGCCGCCGATTCGAGCGCCGGCGACGCGACGCGCACCACGCGCGGCCGCGTCGTGCGCTGCAGGTAGACGAAGAACGACGCCAGCACGCCGACCAGGATCGCGAACTCGAGCTGCACGGTGAGCGTGGCGACGAGCGTGATGCCGAGCACCCACGCCTCGGCGGTCAGCGTGCGGGCGACGCTGCGGATCGCCGCGAAGTCGATAAGACCCCACGCGACGATGAAGAGCAGCCCCGCCATCGTCGCGAACGGCAAGAGCGCCGCGAACGGCGCCAGCACCAGCAGCAGGAGCAAGAGGAACAGCGCGGCGAATACCGCGGCGAGCGGCGTGCGCGCGCCGGCGCTGACGTTGACGCCGATGCGGTTGAACGATCCCGACGACGGGAAGCAGGAGGTGAACGAACCGGCGATGTTCGACAATCCCTGGCCGATGAATTCCTGGTTGGCGTCGAGTCGCTGTCCCATCCGGATCGCCACCGCGCGCGCCACCGACACCGCCTGCGCGAGCGCGAGCGCGGCGAGCGCGACGGCGCCGGGAGCCAGGCGCCGCCAGTCGGCGAAGTCGGCCGATGGCGCCGAGAGCTGCGGGATCGCCGACGGCAGCGCGCCGATCGTGCGCACGTGAGCGATGCCGAAGCGCGCATAGAGCCATGCGAGCAGCGTGCCGGCGAGAAGGCCCGTGATCATGAAGGGGACCTGCGGCAAGAAACGGCGCCCCGTCCAGGCCGCCGCCATCGTCACGAGCCCGACCGATGTGGTCGCTGGATCGATGGCGCGCCATTGCGCGGCGACGCGCGCCAGCGTCTCGACGATGTCGCTCGACGCCTGCACGGTGAGACCGAGGAAATTGGCGAGCTGTCCGACGATGATCAGGATGCCCGCGCCGGCGGTGAAGCCGATGATCACCGTGAACGAGATGAAGTTCACCATCGCGCCGAGCCGCGCGATGCCGAGCGCGAGCTGGATGATCCCGACCATCAGCGTGAGCGTCAGCACGAGGCGGATGTACATCTCGCTGCCGGGCACCGCCATCGGCGTGACGATCGCGAACACCGCGAGCGCGATCGTGTTGGTCGGTCCCGACACCTGGTGCCACGACGAGCCCCAAAGGGCCGCGACGATCGCCGGCACGATCGCGCTGAAGAGCCCGTACTCGGGCGGCATGCCGGCGAGCGTCGCGTACGCGATGCCCTGCGGCAGCACCACGCAGCCGCCGACGAGCCCGGCCAGGAGGTCGGCGCGCAGCGTCGCGCGGTCGACGCGCGGGAGCCAGGTGAGGAACGGCAGGACGCGCGAGGCATAGCCCGCGCCATTCGGCAGGATTCGACGCAAAATCGGGGAGGAGCGCGACGGCGAAGCCGTCATGATGCCGGTGCGCGCCTCGGGTGCGCAACTCGCGGCGGCGATTGCGGCCGCGCGAGCGCGCGACGAGGTCGGGCGCTACGCCGCGACGCGCGACGCGGCGGGCGGCACGATCGCGGCGGCGCTTTGCGCCCGCGCGGCGCCTTGCGCGTGCGCCGCGGCCAGCGAGGCGATCACGCACGACGCCATCCGCGTCTCGATCGACTCACCGTGCGCGGGCACGACGATAGGCAGCTTCGCGCCGAGGACGACGCCGCAGGCGAGCCCGCGTCCGACGGCGACGAGGCTGCGGCTCAGCATCACCGCCGCTTCGAGCGACGGCGCGATGAGCACGTCGGCGCCGGGACGGTCGCGCTCGCCATCGAGCGCCCCATCCGGCAGCAGCGGGCCGTCGACGATCGCGCCGGGAAAGGCGCCGTCGGCCGCCATCGATTTCAACGCCGCCGCCTCCGACGTCGACGGCAGCACCGTTGCGACGACGTCCATGCCGGCGACGAGCGCCACGCGGGGTGCCGCGTTGCCGAGCGCGATCGCGAGGCGCACGGTGTTCTGCACGATGTCGCGCTTGGCGGCGAGGTTGGGCGTGAGGTTCAGCTGCGCGTCGGCGACGAGCAGCCAGCGATCGATGCCGGGCACGTCGAGGAACAGCGCGTGCGACAGCCGCGTGTCGCCGCGCAGTCCGGACCCGGGCGCGGCGACGGGCGTTAGGAGGTCGCGGTCCGACATCGCGCCCTTGATCAGCGCAGCGACGGCGCCGGTCGCGGCGAGCTCGACCGCGCGCGCGGCGGCGACGGCGGGGTCGTCGGCGGTGCCGACGATCGGCAGCCGCGAGATGTCGATCGCCGCGCGATTGGCGGTATCGCGAATGCGGGCTTCGGGACCTACCAGCGTCGGCGCGAGAAAGCCCGCGAACGATCCGGACAGCGCGAGTTGCAGCGACTCGCCGTCGCAGGGATAGACGACCGCCGCGGCGAGCGCCGGCAACTGGCGCGCGCGCTCGACGAGTTTCTGGACATGCGCTCGCTGGCTCACTGCACGACCTCCGCGCTACGCGCTTCCGGGCAAATGCGTACCGGCGACGGCACGCTTATCCAGCCGAGCGTCGCAAGGCGACCCCGGGTTGTCAACGCTCGCCGGACGGAAGGCGAGCCATGCCGCGTGGCCGTCGTTGTTGCGCCGCAACATCGTGACCGGCGCGCCGTCGCCCGATTCATGGCCGCGCGCCGTGGCAGCGCGCGCAAACTGCAATGCGGGAATTAGCCGCGCCCCTTCCAGGGAACGACGAGGCGCTCGATGTAGCGCATCAAAAGGTCGAACGCGTAAGCGACGACGCCGATGACGACGATGCCCATGATGACGACGTCGGTGCGCAGGAAGTTCGACGCGTTGAGCACCATCTGGCCGAGGCCTTCCGTGGCGGCGACCATTTCCGCGGCGACGAGCGTCGTCCAGCCGAAGCCGATCGAGATGCGCATGCCGGTGAAGATCTCCGGCATCGCCGCGGGCACGATCACGTGGAAGATCACCTGCCACTTTGACGCGCCCATCGAATAGGCGGCATTGATCTGCTCGAGCATCACGCTGCGCACGCCGGCGCGCGCCGCCATCGCGAGCGGCGCGAAGCAGGCGAGGAAGATCAGCACGATCTTCGCCGTCTCGTCGATGCCGAACCAGATGACGATCAGCGGCAGGTACGCGAGCGGCGGCAGCGGCCGGTAGAACTCGATCGGCGGGTCGAGGATGCCGCGCGCGATGCGCGACACGCCCATCGCGATGCCGGCGGGAACCGCCGTCACGACGGCGAGCAGGAACGCCGCGAACACGCGATACAGGCTGGCCCAGAAGTGCTCGGGCAGCGGCTTGCCGCCCTGGATGTCGCCGCGCCACGCATCGCCGAACGACTGGATGATCTTTTCCGGCGTCGGCAGGAAGAGGTCGCGGATCCAGCCCTCGTGCGTGGCGACCCACCACAGCGCGAGCAGCGCGACCACCGTGACGATGCTGATCAGCGTGCTCGAGCCCTGGCCGGGGATGCTGTACCCCGATACCGTGCGGGTCGCGGCGGCTTTCGGCGCCGTTGCGCCAGCGGCTTCGGCCGGAGGCGGCATGGCGGGCGTCGCGCCCGCGTCGACGGCGGGTCCCGCGCCGGCGGGCGGCGTCATGCGGCGCGCTCCTCGTCTTCGCGCGAGCCGTGGATGACGTTCAAGACCTCCTCGCGCAGCGCGATGAACGCCGGATCGGACTTGACCTTGCGCGCATCCTTGCACTCGATGAAGCGGCGGCCGAAGTCGAGCTTGTAGCGGTGCGCGATGCGCCCCGGCGACGGCGTCATCACGACCAGCTCGGTGGCGAGGAACAGCGCCTCCTCGACCGAGTGCGTGATGAAGAAGAACATCTTGCGCGTCTGCCGCCACAGCAGCAGCATCAGCTCCTGGAGCTGCTCGCGCGTCAGCGCGTCGAGCGCGCCGAACGGCTCGTCCATCAGCATGACCTCTGGGTCGCTCGCCAGCGCGCGCGCGAGGCCGACGCGCTGCTGCATGCCGCCGGAGATCTCGTAGATCGGCGCATGCGCGAACTTCTCGAGGCCGACGAGCTTCAGCTTGTCCATCGCCACGGCGCGCCGCGCCGCGCGATCGATGCCGCGCATCCGCAGGCCGAACTCGACGTTGGCGACGACGTCGAGCCACGGCATCAGCGCGTGCTTCTGGAATACGACACCGCGGTCGGCGCCGGGGCCGAGCACGGGAGCGCCGTCGAGCATGATCGAGCCGGACGAGTACTCCATGAAGCCGGCGATGCACGACAGGAGCGTCGTCTTGCCGCATCCCGAGGCGCCGAGGGCGACGACGAAGTCGCCCGGGTCCATCGCCAGGTCGACGTCGGCGAGCGCGTGCACCGTCTTGCCGTGGCGCCCGGCATAGTGAACGGAGAGATTGCGGATTTCGAGCTTGCTCAAGGAATCATCTTGTCATTCCCGCGCAAGCGGGAATCCAGCCGTGACGTCACGGCTGGATCCCCGCTTTCGCGGGGATGACCATGAGGCGCCGCAGGCGCCTCATGGTCACTTCATCGCGTCGCGCGCGTACGAGTCGTTGACCGCCACCGAGTAGTCGGGCAGCGTCTTCTCGATCTGCTTCTGCGACTTCTGGAACTCGGCGGTCGCGGTGAGCGCCTTGGCGGCGAGACCGCCCTTCGACAGCCATTGATCGACCTGCTCCTTGAGCGTCGGGAAGTGATAGAGCGCCATGCCGGCCGGAACGTTCTCGGCCTTGGCACCCGACCACTTCGCGACCGCCTTGACCTCGGGCGACGACTCAGTCCACTTCGCCTTGTTGTCGCGGTAGTGGGCGTCGGCGGAGGCGAGCACCTTGACGAACGCGACGACGAAGTCGTGATGGTCCTTCGCCCAGTTGCTGTTGACGACGTAGCCGTCGAACGTCGCCTTGCCGGTCTCGCGGGCGATCTTGCCGGAGCTCGTGATCACCTTGCCGTCCTTCTTGACCTCGGAGAGCACCGGGTCCCAGATGAAGGTCGCCTGGATGTCGCCGCGCTGCCATGCCGCGCGCACTTCGGGCGGCCGCATGTTGAGGATCTGCACGTCGGCCGGGTTCACCTTGGCCTGCTCGAGCGCAATGATCGTGTCGAAGTGGCTGGTGGAATTGAACGGCGTCGCGATCTTCTTGCCCTTCAAGTCGGCGACCGAGTTGATGCCCGAGTTGTTCTTGACGACCAGCGCCTCGGCGTCGCCGATGTCGTCGAGGATCCAGAAAAGCTGCAGCGGCTCGCCGCGCGACACCGCGGCGGCGATGCCGGCGGAGCCGACCTCGCCGAGCTGCACGCTGCCCGACGCCAGCGCCTTGATCACCTCGCCGCCGCCGCCGAACTGCTTCCACGTGATCTTGTAGCCGGTGGCCTTCTCGAGCGCCTTGGAGTCCTGCATCACCCGGTACGGGTCGAGCATGTCCTGGTAGGCGATCGTCACTTCCTTTTGCGCCAGCGCCGACGACGCGGCGGCAACGCCGATCGCGGCGATGCCCGCGGCGGCGACGGACTTCAGCATGTCACGGACGTTCATTGGCGGTACTCCCCTTGGATGGACCGGTTGCGGATCGACGCGCGTCAGAGCGCGCGCAGCGTGCTGCGAAGGAGGTCGGCGATCGAGTCGACGTGCGACTTCTCGGCGATGAGCGGCGGGGCGATCAGCGCGCTGTCGCCGGTGGGCTTGAGGTGCAGGCCGTTGTCGAAGAGCTTTTTCTGGAGCGCATGGCCGCGCTTGCCGGGCGCGCCGTCGGGTGCGAGGTCGATCGTCGCGAAGAGGCCGTAGCCGCGGATGTCCTTGATGATCGGGATGTCGCGCAGCGACCAGATCGCGTCGAGGAAGTACGGCGACAGCTCACGTCCGCGCGCGAAGAGGTCGTCGCGCTCGTAGATGTCGAGGGTCGCGAGCCCCGCGGCGCACGCCGCCGGATGCGCGGAATACGTGTAGCCGTGGAAGAGCTCGATCGCGCCTTCCTGCGCGGCATTCATCACCGCGTCGTGGACGTGGGTCGCGACCGCGACCGCGCCCATCGGCTGCGCGGCGTTGGTAAGGCCCTTGGCCATCGTCATGAGGTCGGGCGTGACGCCGAAGCTCTGCGCGGCGAACGGCTGGCCGGTGCGGCCGAAGCCGGTGATCACCTCGTCGAACACGAGCAGGATGCCGTGCTCGGAGCAGATCGCGCGCAGCCGGTCGAGGTATCCCTTCGGCGGCACGAGGCAGCCGCTCGACCCCGCGATCGGCTCGACGAAGCACGCGGCGATGTTCTCGGCCCCGTACAGGTTGACGAAGCGCGCGAGGTCCTCGGCCAGGTCGGCGCCGTGCTCGCCCTGGCCGCGCACGTAGTAGTTCTCCTTGACGTGCGTGTGGCGCATGTGCGCGACGTGCAGCCCGGGGCCGAACTTGCGGCGGTTGTTGACGATGCCGGACAGCGCGACACCGCCGAAGTTGACGCCGTGGTACGCACGCTCGCGTGACACGAACATCGTGCGGCCCGCCTGGCCGCGCGCCTGGTGGTAGGCGAGCGCGATCTTCATCGCGGTGTCGATCGCCTCCGACCCCGAGTTGACGAAGAAGATGCGCTTCAGGTCGCCCGGCGTCAGCTGCGCGACGCGCTCGGCGAGCGCGAAGCTCTTCGGGTGGCCGCGCATGAACGGCGGCACGAAGTCGAGCTCGGCGAGCTGCTTCGCCACCGCCTCCGTGATCTCCTTGCGCGCATGGCCCGCGTTGACGCAAAAGAGGCCGGACGACGCATCGATGATCTTGCGGCCGCTTTCGGTGAAGTAATACATGCCCTCCGCGCGCACGACCATCTTCGGGTCGGCCTTGAAGTCGCGGTTGGACGTGAACGGCATCCAGAACTCGGCCGTCGAGCCCGTGACGGCGGTCGGCGCGGCATGTACTTGAGGTTCGTTGTGTCCCATGAAGGTCCTCCGATGCGCGCGGCGTCGCGTGGTCGTCCCGCCGGCGGAATCAAGCATCTTACGCGCGAAATGTAGACACTGATCCGGGCATTGGCAATACTTGCGTCCGGATTCTGCGACTCGATATTCCGGAAATTGATAAGAACATATCCCATGACCGCGCAGCGCCGCGCGGCGCCGCGATGAGCGCGCAGGACACCCGGGCCGCCGCGTTCGATTACGTGATCGTCGGCGGTGGCACCGCCGGCTGCGTGCTGGCCAACCGGTTGAGCGCCGACGCGCGCCGCCGCGTGCTCGTGCTCGAGGCCGGGCCGCGCGACAACTACCTGTGGATCCACATTCCGATCGGCTACGGCAAGACGATGTTCCATCCCCGGTACAACTGGGGGTTCTACACCGAGCCGGAGCCGTCGATGCACGGCCGGCGCATTTACTGGCCGCGCGGCCGTGGTCTTGGCGGCTCGTCGTCGATCAACGGCCTCATCTACGTGCGCGGCCAGCCCGCCGACTACGATCGCTGGGCCGCCGCCGGCAATGCCGGATGGGGATGGCGCGACGTGCTGCCGTACTTCATCCGCAGCGAGGACAACTCGCGCGGCGCATCGCCGATGCACGGCGCCGGCGGGCCGCTTGCCTGCACCGACATCGGCGCGCGCCATGAGCTGATCGACGCGATCATCGCAGGCGCGGGCGAGCTTGGCGTGCCGCGCACCGACGACTTCAACGCCGGCCACCAGGAAGGCGTCGGCTACTACCAGCTCTTCACGCGCCACGGCTGGCGATGCAGCACCGCCGTCGGCTACTTGAAACCCGCGCGGGGGCGCGCCAATCTCGCCGTCGAGACGGACGCGCAGGCGACGCGCGTGCTGTTCGACGGCCGGCGCGCGGTGGGCGTCGAGTATCGACAGGACGGCGAGACGAAGACCGTGCGCGCCGGGCGCGAGGTGATCCTCGCCGCCGGCGCGCTGCAAAGCCCGCAGCTCCTGCAGCTGTCGGGGGTCGGCGACCCCGCGCACCTCAACGCGTTCGACATCCCTGTCGTGCACGCGCTGCCGGGCGTGGGCGCGAACCTGCAGGACCACCTGCAGCTCCGGTTGCTGTTTCGCTGCACCAAGCCGATCACCACCAATGACGACCTCAACTCGTGGTGGCGCTCGCTCGCGATCGGCGCGCAGTGGCTGTTTGCGCGCAGCGGCCCGCTCGCGGTCGGCATCAACCAGGGCGGTCTTTTCACGCGCGTGCTGCCGGAGTCGGCGACGCCCGACGTGCAGTTCCATTTCGCCACGCTGTCGGCCGACTTGGCGGGTGCGAAGCCGCATCCGTTTCCCGGCTTCACGTTCAGCGTCTGCCAGCTCCGGCCATCGTCGCGTGGCCGCGTGTCGCTCACGTCGGCCGATCCGCTCGACGCGCCGGCGATGCAGCCCAACTACCTGACGGCGCCCGAGGACCGGCGCTGCGCGATCGCCGCGGTGCGCTTTGCAAGGAAGCTCGCCGCGACCCGTGCGCTGCGGCCGTACATCGCGGAGGAGGTGCGGCCGGGCAAGGCGATGGACGACGCCGACGACACATCGGTGCTCGAGTTCTGCCGCGAATACGGCGCGACGATCTTCCATCCGTCCGGCACCTGCAGGATGGGACCGGACGACGACGACACCGCGGTCGTCGACGCGCGGCTGCGCGTGCGCGGCGTCGACGCGTTGCGCGTGGTCGACTGCTCGATCATGCCGACGCTGGTCTCGGGCAACACCAACGCGCCGGTGGTGATGATCGCCGAGAAGGCGAGCGACATGATCGCGGCCGACGCGCGCTGACGGCGCTTTGCCCGTCATCCCCGCCAAAGCGGGGATCCAGTGGTGACGCATCGATCAACGACGTTCATGTCGACGTCGCGTCACGTCTGGATCCCCGCTTTGGCGGGATGACGAGCTCTCTATCCGCCGCGTGCCGTGTGCCGGGGCGCGACGAGATCGACGGCGAACGACGCGGCGAGCGCGTCGGCGGCGCGCTTCAA
>Ga0070679_100001483_pt1 | contig 20820 bp, 20 predicted proteins | sample KBSC63BmetaG_FD_65652 | JGI IMG/M metagenome (GOLD analysis project Ga0070679, IMG submission 65652) | Corn rhizosphere microbial communities from Kellogg Biological Station, Michigan, USA - KBS C6-3B metaG | ecosystem: Host-associated > Plants > Roots > Rhizosphere | place: USA: Michigan... | reverse complement strand
AACTCGGTGCGGAAGAGCGCGCCGGTCGGGCATGCGTCGAGGCAGCCTGCATGCGTGCAGTGCTTGCAGACGTCGGATTCCATGAGCCATCGCAGAGGCTCAGGCTGACCATCTGTGTCGGTCCCGTCGGCGTCGACACGCAGAGGCTTGCGCTGCTCGATGAACGCGACGTGGCGCCAGGTATTCGCATCGAGTTGCGACGTGTTGTCGTAGCTCTCTCCCGTCCAGTCGAGGCCGTCCGCCGGGATCACGTTCCACTCCTTGCACGCCACCTCGCAGGCCTTGCAGCCGATGCAGACGGTCGTGTCCGTGAAGAAGCCGACGCGCGGCTTGGCTTCCCTGCCGTACGAGGCGGTACTCACTGCGCCCCCGCCCGCTGCCGCAGGTCACGCACGAACTTGGGCAGTGCGGCGCCGCGCGGCCGCCGACCCGGTCGGATGTCGCAGGTCAGCGCCTTGACCTCCTGGATGTGGACGTTCGGGTCGAGCGCCATGTGTGCGAGGTCGTTGGCGGCGTCGCCGGTCGTCAGGCCGCGGGCGCCCCAGTGGTACGGAAGCCCGACCTGGTGCACCGTCCGGCCGTCGATGCGCAGCGGGCGCATGCGTTCGGTGACGAGCACGCGCGCCTCGATGGCCGCGCGCGGACTGACGATCGTCGCCCAACCGCCGTGCTCGAGCCCTCGTTCGCGGGCGAGCCCGGGGTGGACCTCGACGAACATCGCCGGCTGGAGCTCGGCGAGGTAGTCGAGGAAGCGTGTCATTCCGCCTGCTGTGTGGTGCTCGGTCAGGCGGTACGTCGTCACGACGTACGGGTAGACGAGCGACTCGGCAGGGCTGTACGGATCCTCGGCCAGGTCGGTCGTCTGACGCGCCGGGTTCGACTGCTGCTCGTAGAGCCTGTTCCGGAACGGCGACTCCTGCGGCTCGTAGTGCGTGGGGAGCGGGCCGTCCTCCAAGCCCTGCGGGACGTAGATCCAGCCGAGGCCGTCGGCTTGCATGATGAACGGGTGGCTGCCGGCGATCGCGTCGGGGCCTGTGGCGTCGTCGGCCGGCGTGTAGTCCGGCGGCTTCTGCTCGTCGAAGTCCGGCACGTCGTCGCCGGTCCACTTCTTCTTCCGCGCGTCCCACCAGACGTAGCGCTTCCGTTCGGACCACGGCTCGCCGTTCGGGTCGGCCGACGCGCGGTTGTAGATCAGCCGCCGGTTGGCCGGCCACGCCCAGCCCCACTCGGGAGCGACGGGGGCTTGCTCCCAGTGGGGCTTCCGCCGCGCCGCCTGGTTCACGCCGTCGGCGTAAGCGCCGCAGTAGATCCAGCACCCGCATGACGTCGAGCCGTCCGGCTTCAGCTCCTTGTACGAGCCGAGCGGCTTTCCGTCCGAATCGCTGCCGTTGATCTCGGCGAGAACCGCTTCCGCGCTCGGTTCCTGCAGCACGCCGCTCGTGGGGTAGTCCCACGTCAGGTCGAGGATGGGGCGGTCCTTGGCATCGGTCGACCCGGCAAGCCGCTCGCGGATCCTTCGGCCGAGGTGGTAGTAGAACCAGAGCTCGGAGCGGCAGTCCTGCTTCGGCTCGACCGCCTTGAAGTGCCACTGCAGCAACCGCTGCGTGTTCGTGAACGAGCCCTCCTTCTCGACGTGGCTCGCCGCCGGCAGGAAGAAGATCTCGGTTGCGATCTCCTCCGTGCGAAGCTCGCCAGACTCGATCTCGGGGCCGTCGGACCAGAACGAGGCGCTCTCGATCTCGACGAGGTCGCGAACGACGAGCCAGTCGAGCTTCGCGAGCGCCAATCGTTGCGCCTTGCCGTTGGCGGAGCCGACCGCAGGGTTCTCGCCGGCGATGATGTACCCCTTGACGGTTCCCGCGAGCATCTGCTCGACCGTCCAGTAGACCGAGTGGTCGTCGTCGATCCGCGGCAGGTAGCCGAAGGCGAAGTCGTTGTCGGGTGTCGCAGCGGAGCCCCACCACGCCTTCAGGAGCGAGACCATGTACGAGCCGGCGTTGCCCCACCAGCCTCGTTCTGCCGACGAGCGGTCGATGTAGTCGTCGAGGCCTTCGTACTTCTCCGTGTGCGGCATCTCGAGGTAGCCCGGGAGGATGTCGTAGAGCGTCGGGATGTCGGTCGAGCCCTGGATCGACGCATGCCCGCGCAGGGCCATGATCCCGCCCCCCGGCCGACCGATGTTTCCGAGCAGGAGCTGGACGATCGATGCGGTGCGTATGTACTGAACGCCGACGGTGTGTTGCGTCCAGCCCACCGCATAGGCGAAGGCCGATGTGCGGTCACGACCCGAGTTGCGGCAGAGCGCCTCGGCGACCGCTTCGAACTCTGCGACGGAACACCCACAGGTCTCCGCGACGACCTCCGGTGTGTAACGCGCGTAATGGCGCTTGAGGATCTGGAAGATGCAGCGCGGGTGCTGCATCGTCTCGTCGCGTTCGGGAGGGTTGCCGCTGCTCATTCCACCCCCGTGCGCGCCGTGTGCTGCGTGGCCTTTGACATGTGATCCCGTGAATCCCTGCTCGCGTTGGCCCGCCGCGCCGTGCACCGGAACACCCGCGTACTGCCACGTCGTCACGTCGTACCTCGCCTGTTCGGGATCCCAGCCGGAGAAGAGACCGCCGTTGTCCTCCGCGTCGACGAAGTCCTCGTGGACGATCACCGGTGCGTTCGTGTAACGGCGTACGTACTCGTCGAACCACTTCTCGTGGGTGAGGATGTAGTTGACGATCCCGCCGAGGAAGACGATGTCCGAGCCTGCGCGGATGCCGACGTGCCGCGTCGCGACGGCACTCGTTCGCGTGAACCTCGGGTCGACGTGGATCACCTCAGCGCCCCGTTCCCGCGCCTCCATCACCCACTGGAAGCCGACCGGGTGGTTCTCGGCCATGTTCGACCCCATGATCACGATGCAGTCCGAGTTCGCGAGGTCTTGCTGGTTGGTGGTCGCCCCGCCTCGTCCGAACGAGGTGCCCAGACCGGGCACCGTCGAGCTGTGTCATATGCGCGCCTGGTTCTCGACCTGCACGATCCCGAGCGCGCTGAGGAGCTTCTTCATCAGATAGTTCTCCTCGTTGTCCAGCGTCGCGCCGCCGAGATTGCCGATCGCGAGCGTTCGCCGCGCCGGGTTGCCGTCCGGCGTCTCGTCCTGCCAATGCGCCTCGCGCGTGCGCACGATCCGGTCGACGATCAGGTCCATCGCGTCGTCGAGCGAGAGGTCCTCCCACTCGGTGCCGTACGGGCGGCGGTACTTGACCCTGTACTCGCGCGACGGGCCGTCGTGGAGGCTCTTCGACGCCGAGCCCTTCGGGCAGAGCCGACCCCGCGAGATCGGGCTCGCCGGGTCGCCTTCGATCTGGATCACCTTGCCGTCCTTGACGTACGCGAGCTGCGCGCAGCCGACCGCGCAGTACGGGCAGATCGACGGTGTCACCGAGTCCGAAGCGGCGATGCGCGACTTCAGCTGCCTGGAGTGCCGCGACTGTGCGGCTTGGCCGCGCCCGAGCGGGTCGCCCTCCGTCAACTGCCGGACGAGCGGCCAGTCACGCAGCAACGGCAGCGCTTTCACGCCTCGTCGATTCCACGGAGAGGCGAGAAGAAAACATATCGCGACCCGGTCTTTCGGCTCTCAGGTCAGTCGGCGTCGAGCGAGCGTGAACGCCGTCGCGGCGAGCGCTGTCGCGGTCACGAGATGCGTGCGGAGCAGCAGTTGCAGGCTGCGCGACGTTGCCTGCGCGTCGAACGGGCCGTGCGCGGCTTGCGTTCCTTGAACCGGTTCGAACAGGTTGTCGGGACGGTCACGTGCCGGCTCGTCAGTCTGCTGCGCGTCGAAGCCGGTGCGCGCCAGATACCGGTCTGCAAACGAGGGCGCGATGGCGTTGCCGACAATCGCCTTCACGGTCGGCCAGCCGACCATCAGCTCGCGCCGCGGATGATGCGCTGACCAGACGATCGCGTCCGCTGCGACTTCAGGTTGGAAGATAGGAGGGACCGGCTGCGGCGTCCGCGGAAGCTTTCCGCGCGACCATGTGAACTGGGGTGTGTTCACCGCCGGCAGCTGGACCATCGTGAGCTGCACGCTCGATTTCGCGTGCAACAGCTCGCAGCGGAGCGACTCGAGGAAGCCTTGCAGCGCGTGTTTCGAGCCGCAGTACGGCGCCTGTAGTGGGATGCCTCGGTACGCAAGCGCAGAGCCCACCTGAACGATCACGCCGCGGTCACGCGCGCGCATGCGGCGGAGTGCGGCGAGCGTTCCCCACACCGACCCGAAGTACGTGACCTCGGTCGCACGGCGGAATTCCTCGGGTGTGACGTCGCTCATGGGCGCGAAGACGGTTGCCATTGCATTGTTGACCCACACGTCGATCGGCCCGAGCTCGCTCTCGACGCGATCTGCCGCGGCCTCGACCGCTGCTGCGTCCGCGATGTCGGCCGAGATCGTGAGGCATCTCACTCCGAGCGCTTCCAGCTCGCGTTGCGTCGCCGCGAGGCGGTCTTCTCCTCGCGCGATCACTGCAACGTGCAGCCCCTGACGCGCGAACGCCCTCGCGGTCGCCCGTCCGACGCCTGCCGACCCGCCTGTGACGACGGCGATTCGATGAGTGTGCCGCACTCCCTTCTCGTTCCTCGCGGCGCGAGGTCGCAAACGAATCGTAACGCGATATGTTTCCGCGTTCGCCTCCGGGGAACGATCGGAGAAACGACAAGGGGGTCCAGATGTCGACGATCGACGAACGGCGGGAGCGAGCCTCAGCAGGCGTGGACTTCGGATCGCAGGACGGCTGGCTCGAAGACTTCGCGCGACCACGCGTCGTGCTCTCGCCGATCGCGGCGCCGTCCGTGCTGGGGCTGTTCGGCTTCGCTGGCGCGACGTTCGTCGTCGCGGCGAACCTCGCCGGGTGGTACGGAAACCCGGACACGCCCGGCTATCTGTTTCCGTTCGCGGCCTTTTTCGGAGGGCTCGCGCAGTTCACGGCCGGAATGTGGGCATATCGTGCTCGTGACGCGGTCGCGACCGCGATGCACGGGATGTGGGGAGCGTTCTGGCTGAGCTACGGGCTGCTCAACCTGCTCGTCGTCACCAAGGCGCTACCGACCGGCGAGACGATGGATCATGCTCTCGGCTTCTGGTTCATCGCGCTGTGCGCAATCACGTTCTCGGGGATGCTCGGCGCATTGGCCGAAGGCGGCCTCGGCGTCGTGTCAGTCCTGGGCACGCTCGCGGGGGGCTCGGGGCTCGCGGCGATTGGGTTCCTCGACGGCAGCGCACACGTGCAGCACTGGGCCGGGTGGGTATTCCTCATCTCGGCGTTCCTCGCGTGGTACGTCGGCACCGCGATGATGCTGAAGGCGGCCGCGGGCCGGACGGTCCTGCCGCTGTTCAAGACATCGCGCGACGCGAATGTGCCAGGCCGCCGTCCGACGCGTGCGATCGAGCTCAAGTGGGGAGAACCCGGAATCAAGATGGGTCAGTAGCGCGACGCCGTACTCTCGCGGCGCGAGCGCCGTGCAACCTCGCGCCGCGAGCGGCGTACGACGGATGGAGGTAGTGATGGGATTGACGAGCGCCGACTTCTTGCTCCAACGGCTGCACGAGAACGGCGTGCGCCGCATCTACGGCTATCCGGGTGACGGCATCAACGCGATCGTCGGCGCGCTCGAGCGGCAGAAGGAGTTGATCGAGTTCGTGCAGGTGCGCCACGAGGAGCAGGCCGCGTTCATGGCGTGTGCCCACGCGAAGTGGACGGGTGAAGTGGGTGTCTGTCTTGCCACCTCCGGTCCCGGCGCGATCCATCTCTTGAACGGCCTCTACGACGCGAAGCTCGACCACGCACCCGTCCTTGCGATCGTCGGGCAGCAGTCGCGGATGGCGCTCGGCGGCAGCTACCAGCAGGAGGTAGACCTGCAGAACCTGTTCAAGGACGTCGCGCACGAGTACTGCGAGACGGCTCTCGTGCCGGAGCAGATCCGGCACCTCGTCGATCGTGCGCACCGGATCGCGCTCGACCAGCGTGCGGTCACCTGCCTGATCGTCCCGAACGACGTCGGCGAGGCCGAGGCCGTCCCGGAGCCGCCGCGCAAGCACGGGACGATCCACTCGTCACCGGGCTGGAGCGCGCCACGCGTCGTACCGACGCGTAGCGACCTCGATCACGCCGCGGAGATCCTGAATGCCGGCGAGAAGGTGGCGATCCTCGTCGGCCACGGCGCGCGCGGGGCGACCAGCGAGGTGATGGCGCTGGCCGACAAGCTCGGAGCCGGCGTCGCCAAGGCGCTGCTCGGCCGCACGGTGCTCGACGACACGCTGCCGTACTGCACGGGGTCGATCGGGCTGCTCGGCACGAAGCCGAGCTGGACGCTGATGAACGAGTGCGACACCTTCCTGATGATCGGCTCGTCGTTTCCCTACTCCGAGTTCCTGCCCGAGCCGGGGCAGGCGCGCGGCGTGCAGATCGATCTCGACGGCCGCATGCTCAACATCCGCTACCCGATGGAGCTCGGGCTCGTCGGCGACGCGAAAGCGACGCTCGAAGAGCTCCTGCCGCTGCTGCAGACGAAGGCGGACACGTCGTGGCGCACCGAGATCGAAGAGGACGTCGCCGACTGGTGGCGCCTGATGGAGGACCGCGCCATGCAGGACGCCGACCCGATCAACCCACAACGACTGTTCTGGCAGCTCAACCACCACCTCCCGGACGACGCGATCGTCACCTCCGACTCCGGGTCGGCCGCCAACTGGTTCGCGCGCGACCTGAAGCTCGGCCCGACGCATCTGGCGTCGCTCTCCGGCAACCTCGCGACGATGGGTGCCGGCGTGCCGTATGCGATTGCCGCGAAGTTCGCGCACCCGGATCGTCCCGCGGTCGCGCTCGTCGGCGACGGCGCGATGCAGATGAACGGAATGGCGGAGCTGATCACCGCGGCGAAGTACTACGAGACCTGGGCGGACCGACGACTCGTCGTGCTCGTGCTCAACAACCGCGACCTCAACCAGGTGACGTGGGAGCAGCGTGCGATGGAAGGCGACCCGAAGAATCCCGCGACACAGCAGATCCCGGATGTTCGGTACGCCGACTTCGCGCGGCTGATCGGGCTGGACGGCGTGCGGATCGAGTCGCCCGACGCGATCGACGCGGCGTGGGAGGAGGCGTTCGCAGCGGACCGCCCGTTCGTGATCGACGCGGTCACCGACCCCGAGGTGCCGCCGCTGCCGCCGCACATCACGATCGAGCAGGCACGCCACTTCATGTCAGCCCTCAGAGGTGGAGATCCGCATTCGCGGGCGCTGATCACCGAGTCGTTCAAGCAGAAGATCCTCGAGTTCCTGCCCGGCCGGTGACCGTCGATCGGCTCGAGACGTGCTGCTTCACGATCCCGACCGACGACGTCGAGTCGGACGGGACGCTCGAATGGGCGTCGACGACGATCGTCGTCGTGGAGGCTGTGGGCGGCGGTCATCGCGGCCTCGGCTGGACGTATGCGCCCGAAGCGGCCGAGAGTGTCGTGCACGCGTTGCTCGCGCCGCGGGTCGTGGGGCAGAGCCTGGACGATCTCGGCCGGCTGTGGCTCGAGCTCGGCGCCGCCGTGCGCAACGCGGGCCGTCCGGGCATCGCGTTCTGCGCGCTGTCGGCGGTCGACCTGGCGCTGTGGGATCTCCGCGCGCGCCTGCTCGACGTGCCGCTCGCAACGGTCGTGTCCGCAACGCACGACCGCGCGCCGCTGTACGGCAGCGGCGGCTTCTGCTCCTACTCGGACGAGCGGCTCGCCGAGCAGCTCGGCGGCTGGGTCGAGCAGGGGCTGCCGTGCGTGAAGATGAAGCTTGGTCGCGAGCCCGAACGCGATGCGCACCGGCTGTCCGTCGCGCGCGAGGCGATCGGGGACGCGGAGCTGATGGTCGACGCGAACGGCGCGTTCGGGGCGAAGGAGGCGATCCGCTGGGCCGAGCGCTACGTGGCGGAGTGGGACGTCCGCTGGTTCGAGGAGCCCGTGTCGTCTGCTGACGCCGACGGGCTGCGGCGCGTGCGCGACGCGAGCCGGCTGGAGGTCGCCGCCGGCGAGTACGGCTACGTGCTCGCGGACTTCCGGAACCTGGTCGGGAGCGTCGACTGCCTGCAGGCCGACGTCACCCGCTGCGGCGGCCTCAGCGGCCTGCTCCGCGTCAACGGTCTCGCCTCCGCCCACGAACTCGACGTTTCAGCGCACTGCGCGCCGCAGCTGTCGGCTCATGCGTTCTGCGCCGTCGACCGGCTGCGGCATCTCGAGTACTTCCACGATCACGTGCGCGTCGAGTCGCTGCTGTTCGACGGCGTGCTCACGCCGGTCGATGGTGCGCTCGTCCCCGACCGGTCGCGCGCCGGGAACGGGCTCGAGCTGAAGCGCGCGGATGCGCAGCGGTGGGCGGCGTGATCGGTCGCCTGCTCCGCAACCTCCGGGACGGACGGACACAGCGTCTGCTCGCGGCGACGACGGCGCTGTCCGCGCCGGCGCTCGGCGTCGAGATCTACTTCGAGCATCTGAAGGGCTCGTTCGGCGACAAGTGGATGTGGACGCCGCTCGTCCTGACCCCACCGCTGGCCGCGGCCGGTATCGCGGGCGTCGCGTCCGAGCGGGCGGCGAGAACCGTCCTGCCGCTCGTCTCGGCGCTGTACTTCCTCGACGGGCTCGTCGGCATGGTCACGCACGTCCAGGGGGTTCGCAAGCGGCCGGGTGGATTCCGCGAGGCGCGGTACAACCTCACGATGGGGCCGCCGCTGCTCGCCCCCGGGTCCCTTTGCCTCGTCGGCGCGCTCGGTCTGGCGGCGGCGGTCGTTCGGCGCGAGCGGTAGATGTCGCTGCGCGACCAGGCACATCCGAACCCGCACAACCTGAGACACCGCAACGGCACGACGCCTCAGCTCGTCGGCCGCTATCCGCACTACGACGTGCTCTCAGAGGCCGGCCACTGGGACGAGGTGACGCGGCGCGTCGTCCTCGACCGGGTCGAGCGCGTGCCACCGATCGTCTTCTTCACAGAGGCGGAGGCAGACACGTTGAAGGCGTTCTGCGACATCGTGACCGCACAGGACGGCGAGCCGCGGATCGCTGTTCTCTCGTACATCGACGAGAAGCTCGAGACCGGCGTCGGTGACGGCTGGCAGCATGCCGGCCTGCCCGGTGACGGCGACGTCTGGCGGACGGTCGCCCGAGGCCTCGACGAGGAGGCGGGCGGTTGCTACGCAGAGGCAGCCGAGGAGACACGGGTGGAGATCGTGCACCGGTTCGCGAAGGCCGAGCTGAGCGACGGCGTGTGGCGCGAGCTCGACGTCGGGCGGGCCTGGGGCGTCGTGATGCGCTACGTCGTGCAGGCGTTCTACTCGCATCCGTGGGCGTGGAACGAGATCGGGTTCGGCGGTCCGGCGTATCCGCGCGGCTACTCGGCGTTCGGTTCGCCGCACCTCGGAGAGCGCGAGCCCTGGGAGGGCGCCGAGTCCGTGCACTACGACCCGGTGCGCGACGCGAGGAAGTGGGGGCTCGATTGACGGGGCTGCCGGCCGACAACGACTCGGCCGTCCTGCTCCACCCGCACAAGCGCGGCCTCCAGAACCTCGACCGGATGGCGCGATACCGCGATGGCGATGTGGTCGACCTCGCGGTCGTCGGTGCGGGTGCAGGCGGCAGCGTGATCGCGCAACGGCTCGCGCGCCGCGGCTGGAAGGTCGTCGTGCTGGAGAAAGGGCCGCTCTGGGACCCCGACCGCGACTGGGTGAGCGACGAGAAGGGCGCCGGCCAAGCGGGGTTGTACTGGACGGACAACCGCATCATCTCCGGCGAGGACCCGATCGAGCTCGGCAAGAACAACTCGGGCGTCGGCGTCGGCGGCTCGATGACGCACTTCGCGGGGTACGTCCCGCGACTACACCCGTCCGACTTCGAGGTGCGCTCGCGCGACGGTGTCGCCGTCGACTGGCCGATCTCGTACGCGGAACTGAGGCCGTCGTTCGAGCGCATCGAGCTTGAGTTGCCGGTCGCAGGTGAGTACTGGCCGTGGGGCGACCCGCACGGCTACCCGCACAAGCCGCATCCGGTGGCCGGTGCGGCGCTCGCCGCGTGGGAGGGCGCGCGCAGGCAGGGAATCGAGATGCGCGTGGGGCCTGTCGCGATCACGAACGGCAGGTTCGGGAACAGGCCGCACTGCATCTATCGCGGGTTCTGCCTCGAGGGCTGCAAGGTGAACGCCAAGGCCTCGCCGTTCGTCACCCACATCCCGGATGCGATCGAGCACGGCTGCGAGATCAGGCCCGACTCGTTCGTCACCCGCGTCGAGATCGACAACGCGAACGGCCGGGCGAGCGGCGTGTGGTACATCCGCGACGGAGTCGAATGCTTTCAGCGAGCGTCCGCGGTCGCGGTCTGCGGCTACGCGATCGAGACACCGCGGCTGCTGCTCAACTCGGTGTGCCGCCGGCACCCGCGCGGGCTCGGCAACGCCGCCGATCTCGTCGGCCGCTACGTGATGGTGCAGGGCGCTCCGCAGGTCGCCGGACGGTTCCCCGAGCTCCTGCGGATGTACAAGGCGCCCCCGCCCGAGGTCACGTCGGAGCAGTTCTACGAGACGGATGCGCGCCGGGGGTTCGTCCGCGGCTTCTCGATCCAGACGGTCTCGCCGTTGCCGATCGGCTGGGCCGAGCACGTGCTCGCCGAAGGCCACTGGGGGCAGTCGCTGCGCGAGTACATGCGCGACTACAACCACTGGTCGGTGCTCGGGATCCTCGCCGAGTTCCTGCCGCTACCGGAGAACCGCGTGACGGTCGCGGACGAGAAGGACGCGTTCGGCGTCCCGATCGCGCACTTCAGCTACACGCAGTGCGACAACGACCGGGCGATCGTCGGGTATGCGAAGAGCCTCCTCGAGCAGGTCTGGGGGGCAGCGGGCGCGCTGGACGTGCTGACGATCGATCGCTACGCGCACCTCGTCGGCGGTGCTCGCATGGGCTTCTCGCCGGACGACTCCGTCGTCGACTCCTCCCACCGGGTGTGGGGCGTCGACAACCTCTTCGTCGTCGACGGCTCGGTGATGCCGACGCAGGGCTCGGCCAACCCGGCGCTCACGATCATGGCGCTCGCAGATCGCTGGTCACGACTCGTCTGACGCCGTCACGCGCATCCCATGCACGAACACGATGGCGCCGCCGAGCCAGCCGCCGAGCGTGAGCAGCGCGAAACCGATCACGGTCAGGACGAACGACCCGGCTCCGACAATTCCCTTCGCGTAGTCGTGGTGGCCGACGAGGACGGCGACGAGGAACACGCCCGACGCCGCGAGCATCACCGTGAGGTGCCACGTCGCCTTCTTCCAGATCGTGCTGCCCCATTCGAGCTCGATCCAGTCGAAGAACCCCGTCGTCGCCGTGAGCGCGGTCGAGCAGAGCCCGACGACGAGCGCGAGCCACCACGCCACCGCCGCGCTCCGGTCGACCACGCCGATGACGTTGAGGAACGCGGCGACCGTGGCGAACGTGTACGTGCCGATCGTGACGTCGGTCAGCGGTGGGTGCAGCGGGTGGCCCGGCAGCCCCCTGATCAGATAGCCGAGCTTCATCGTCAGCTGCCCCCGACGCCCGCGGCGGCCAGGAGCACGAGCACGAGCGTCGTCGCCGCGAGCAGCCCGTGCAGCCCGACGATCGCGATCGGGAAGTGCTGCTCCGCCGGGGTGTCGGGCGTCGCCCCGCCTGCACCCGCCTGGCGGCGGCGCAGCCAGATGCCGAACATCGTGAAGCCGAGGAGCGCGACGACGAGCAGCAGCACGAACGCGATCCACGCCAGGGCGCTGGAGTCGTTGACGACATAGATGATCCAGAGGACGAGGCCGGTCGCCGCGAGCAGGAAGTGGCTCATGATCAGCGGCGGCTTGATCCGGCCGCCCGAGCCCTGCGACTTCATCCCGCCGCGGGCGAGCCAGATCGAGAGGAGGACGAACCCGCCTCCCGCGGTCAGCACCCAGGTGATCAACGCAGCCCACTTCATCGCCGGCCTCCTTGCTCGGGGATTTCTTCTATGTTCAAAAATCTTACAAATACAGCGACCATCGTGCGGAGCGAGTGGTAGCGTCAGTGCGGTGGACAGGCTTGACGCACTCGGCGATCCCGGCCTCCGCAGTACCGTTCTGCTCGTTCGTGCGGCGCGCAATCCACTGACTGCAGACGATGTCGCGGAGCAGTTGGACATCTCACGGAGCGTTGCGCGCTGGCGACTCGAGCGGCTCGTCGAGGCAGGGCTCGCGATCGTCGAGTTCGAGCGCCGAAGCGGCCGCGACGGCCCCGGCGCAGGACGCCCGGCGAAGACGTACGCGGCCGCGCCCGAGACGAACGCTGTCGAGTTCCCGCGTCGCTATTACGAGGCGCTCGTCGGGCGGCTCGTCGACGCGCTTCCGCAACGCGGCCGCGCGAAGCACCTCGACGGGGTCGGCTACTCGTTCGGGCTGGAGCTCGGCCGAGCGGCGCGGGTGCGTCAGGCGGCGACCATGCGCGGCGCGCTCGACCGGCTCTGCCGCGGCCTCGGCCGGCTCGGGTTCCAGGCGGCCATCGAGTCCGTACGCGAGGGCGAGGCCGTGATCGTCTCCGCGACGTGCCCCTTGCGTCCCGTCGTCGTCTCGGACAACGACGCCCGAGCGCTCGACGCGGGGATGTGGCGCGGCCTGCTCGCGGCAGCCGCCGGGCCGACGGCGGCCGCCACCGCCCGCTGCAGCACGCAGAACTGCCTCGACGGCCGGGCGCCGTGCCGAATCGTCGTCGCGTTCGGCGCGCGCCGCTGAGTCCCGGCTGACAGGATGCAATGGTCATCCGTCGAGGGAGGTCACGTTGAAGGACTTCAGGGAGTTTCTGCTTCGCGGCAATCTCGTCGACATGGCCGTCGGCATCGTCATCGGCGTTGCCTTCGGTGCAGTCGTAACTGCGCTGGTCTCGGATCTGATCACCCCGCTGATCGCCGCCATCGGCGGCCAGCCGGACTTCTCCACGCTGACGTTCAAGATCAACGGGAGCAAGTTCCTCTACGGGTCGTTCTTCAACTCGCTGATCTCGTTCGTCGTAATCGCCGCGGTCGTGTTCTTCTTCGTCGTCAAGCCGGTCGGGAAGCTTCTCACCCGGTACAAGAGCGATCCTCCGGTCGACGAGACCGTCCGCGAGTGCCCGCACTGCCTGAGCAAGATCCCGGTCGGTGCGCGGCGCTGCGCGTTCTGCACCCAGGAGGTCGCAGCGGTCTAGTAGGAACGAGACGGCCTTGCTCACGACGGTAGGCTGGGCCGCCGTGAGCAAGGTTCTCGTCACCGGCGGCGCCGGCTTCATCGGCTCGAACCTCGTACGCGCCCTGCTCGAGCGCGGTGACGAGGTCGTCGTACTCGACAACTACGCCACCGGCAGCCGCGCGAATCTCGACGGCCTCGACGTCAAGGTCGTCGAGGGCGAGCTCCGGTCCTACGAACGCGTCCACAACGCCGTCCGGGGCGCCGAGGTCGTGTTCCACTTCGGGGCGCTCGGCTCCGTCCCACGGTCGGTGCAGGACCCGCTGACGTCGAGCGCGGTGAACGTCGAAGGCACCCTCAACGTGCTGCTCGCCGCGCGTGACGAGGGAGTGCGCCGCGTCGTGTACTCGTCCAGCTCGTCGGTGTACGGCGTGCGGCGCGACCTGCCGGTGAGGGAAGACGCTCCGCCCGACCCGCTGTCGCCGTACGGTGTCACCAAGCTCGCGGCCGAGCGGTTCTGCGTCGCGTTCGCGCGCGTGTACGAAGGGCTCGAGACGACGGTGCTGCGGTTCTTCAACGTGTTCGGGCCGCGCCAGAGCCCGCACTCGCAGTACGCGGCAGTCGTACCGCTGTTCATGACGGCGATCGCTGCCGGCGAGCCGATCACGATCCACGGCGACGGCGAGCAGTCGCGCGACTTCACCTACATCGGAAATGTGGTCGACGGCGCGATTCGTGCCGCGTTCGCGGACGGTGCGAACGGCCGCATCTTCAACATCGCCTCGAGCCGTTCCGCGAGCGTGAACCACCTCGCGGACACGATCGGCAGCATTCTGGGCCAGCCGGTGCACAAGGAGCACACCGCATCGCGCACCGGCGACATCCGCGACTCGTGGGCTGACATCACCGCCGCGCGTGAGTTGCTCGGCTGGGAGCCAAGCGTCGGGCTCGAAGAGGGCTTGCGGCTGACCGCCGCGTCCTTGCTCTAGGCCGGCGCCGCGGCGCGCTGCTCGTCCCGCAGGTACTGATGGATGAACGCGATCGCCATGCTGCCCTCGCCGACGGCCGCAGCGACCCGCTTGACCGGGCCTGAGCGGACGTCGCCGCACGCGAAGATCCCGGGCACGCTCGTCTCGAGCAGGAACGGATCTCGCTCGCGCGCCCAGTCTGCAGTCGGGACACCGGCGCCCGTGAGGATGAAGCCGCGCTGGTCGAGCGCGATCTCGGGGGGCAGCCAGCCGGTCTCGGCGTCCGCGCCGATGAAGATGTAGACGCCGCCCGAGGCCTCGCGCTCGACCTTCCCGGTCGAGCGGTCTGCGACCTCGACCTCCTCGATCGCACCGTCGCCGTGCGCTGCGACGATCTCGCTCTGAAGACGGACGCTGACGTTCGCGCGCGTCGCGAGCTGGCGGATCAGATAGCTCGACATGCTCTTCTCGAGCGACTCGCCCCGGCACACGATCGTCACGTTGCGGGCGTGGTTGGAGAAGAACATCGCCGCCTGGCCGCCGGAGTTGCCGGCTCCGATCACGTGCACGTCGTGCCCGTGGGTCGCGGCGGCGTCGCTCGGCGACGCGCCGTAGAACACGCCGCGCCCCGTGAGATCGCCGAATCCGGGAATGTCGAGGTTGCGCCACGACACGCCGCACGCGAGCACGATCGTCCGCCCGTGCAGCACGTCGCCGCCGTCGAGATGCACCTGATGGCGGTCGGCGTCGATGCGCGAGATCGTCCGTGTGACGAGGATCTCGGCGCCCAGCCGGCGGGCCTGCTGCAATGCGCGCCCGGCGAGCTCGTCCCCCGAGACTCCGGCCGGGAAGCCCAGGTAGTTCTCGATCCGTGACGAGGTTCCCGCCTGCCCGCCGGGCGCCGCGCGCTCGACCACGATCGTCGAGAGCCCTTCCGATGCGCCGTACACGCCGGCTGCGAGGCCCGCGGGCCCGGCGCCGACGATGACGACGTCGTACGAGCCGGTCTCCGGCTCGGTGCCGAGGCCGAGCAGCTCCGCGAGCCGGCGGAGCTGCGGGCGGATGACCATCTTGCCGCCGATCACCCGCACCGCCGGCTGATCCTCCGGTGCCGGCAGCGGCCCCGGGCCGTCCCAGCGCTCCTCGAGGTTCGGCGTCTCCGACGTCAACCACTCGAACACCACCTGGTTCCGGTCGAGGAAGTGGCGCACCTCCGTACACGCGGCGTCCGTGCGCTCACCGACCACGATCGCGCGGGGCGGCACCGGATCGGACGCGAGCCCCTGCAGGCCCCCGGGACCGCTCATGCGATGCGCGGCGAGGCGCCCGACTTCCTTCGCGACGTCGGGTGCGGTGGCCGCGACCGAGTGGTAGTTGCGCGGCCCGACGCGCATGACGCGCGACGGCTCGCAGGCACGGAAGCCGACCGGAAACACGGTGCCGAGCGTGATCGGCACTTCACCGAAGATGTCGCCGGGGTCGCGGCGTCCGACGATGCGCTCTACTCCGTCGACGGTCTGCACGGCCTCGATGCAGCCCTCGATCAACCCGAAGAGGGCGCGCTCCGAGCCCTGCTCCGCGGCGAACTCGCCTGGTGCGAGGGTGAGATCGGCCGCAGCGCGCGCGAGTTGCGCACGGTCGTCCTCGCCGAGCTCGGCGAAGATCGTGATCCGGGTGACGTCGTCGGGGGTGATCACTCGGGAAAAACTAGCTCGCGCGGAACGGCTTCAACGGTGAGCGCAGTTCCGTCCCGGACGAGCTCGATGCTCGTCGGCGTCCCGATCGCGTCGGCGAGCATCTTGCGCTGGATGTCGCGGGTGCCCGCGACACGGTCGCCGCCGACGGCGAAGACGATGTCGCCGGGGCGCAGCCCTGCGGCAGCCGCCGGGCTTCCTTCGACCACCTCGACGACCTCGATGCCGTCGCGCGCGTCGAGCTCGCGTGCGATGCGCGGCGGCAGCGGACGCGGGCCGCCCGCGATGCCGAGGTACGCGCGACGCATCCGTCCGTCGCGCATCAACGCGCCGACGATCTCGCGCGTGACCGCGTTCACCGGGACGGCGAGCCCGAGCCCGATGCCGGCGACGGCGGTGTTGATCCCGACGACGCGTCCGTGCGAGTCGCAGAGTGCGCCGCCCGAGTTGCCCGGGTTGAGGGCGGCGTCGGTCTGGATCACGTCGTCGACGACGCGCATCGTCGCTCCGGCGCGCGTCGGCAGCGACCGGCCGAGTGCCGAGACGACCCCGGCGGTGACGGAGCCGCCGAACCCATGGGGGTTTCCGATCGCGACCACGAGCTGCCCGACCCGCAGGCGGCTCGCGTCGCCGAGCTCGGCAGCGGCGAGCTCGCCGTCGTGCGTGCGGAGCACGGCGAGGTCGGAGAGCGGATCGCGGCCGCGGATCTCTGCTGCGAGTGTGCGACCGTCGTCGAACGTCGCGCGGACGCGGTCGCCCCCGGCGACGACGTGCGCGGAGGTGAGCAGGAAGCCGTCCGGTGTGATCGCGACGGCGGAGCCGCTGCCGCGTGGACGCGCGCCGCGAAGCAGCTCGACGGCGGCGACCGACGGCGACACGCGCTCGGCGGCCTCGATCACCGCCCGCGAATAGGCGTCGAGTGGCTCTTCTTCGTCGAAGCGGTCGCTGACGAGCGCAAATCGGGCCATGCGGCGAGGGTAGCTCCGGGCATCCGCCTCGTGCGGGCCTGCAACTCCGAAGAATTCCTTTACCTGGCAGGACTAGCGTCCCGCGGAGCCAAGGACGAGCTACGTGGGGATCACGAGGACGACACTTGCCGGAATGTGCGCGCTGCTGGTGGCCGCGCTGCTCGCGGGCGATCTGTCGGCGGCGTCTCCGAAAGACAAGCTTCGCGCGAAGAAGGCACAAGCCGAGGCCGTGCTCGTCCAGGTGAACAAGCTCAACCGGAGCTTCGAGGCGAGCGTGGAGGCATGGCACGGCGCCGGGTACGAGCTCGTGGTCACGAAGCGGCAGCTCGTCGTCGACCGGCAGCGTCTTCGCGTGGCCGAGCGCGAGCGCCGCATCGCGATGGCGCACGTCGCCGCTCGCCTGCGGGCGCTGTACGAGAGCGACGACGACCAGAACACGACACTCGGGATCGTGCTCGGCAGCTCGAGCGTGACGGACATGCTCGACCGCATCGATGCTGCGCGTGCCGTGGCCGCGGCCGACAAGAAGCTGACCGAGCAGGCCACCGCCGCACGCAACCGCTACGCGAACGCGGCCCGCGCCGCGGCGGCGACGGTCGAGCGGCGGACGGTCGCGTTCCAGCAGCGAGACCGTGAACGGCAGCGCATCGGCGCGATGCTCGACGAGCGCAAGCGGTTGCTCGCGGGTGTGCAGTCGGAGGTCGCGACGCTCCAGGCCCAAGAGGCAGCCGCGGAGGCCGCGAGGCAGGCAAAGCTCCGGGCCGAGGCGCAGGCCCGGCTCGCTGCGGAAGCGCAGGCGCTGAAGGCGCAACAAGCCGCTGCGCAGGCCGCAGCGGCAGCGGCTGCGGCGCGCGCGAAGGCCGCGACCACCGTGCCCACGGCTCCGAGCACGACGACGACGGCAGCTGCGCCGCCGCCACCGCCGACGGTTGCGCCCGTGACGACGACGAGTGTCGCCGCGCCCGTTCCCACGATCCCTGCCGGCCCGGGGCATCCGCAGGCCGCGACGATCGCGCTGCGGTACCTCGGCATTCCGTACCTCTGGGGCGGCGCCTCGCCCGCGACCGGCTTCGACTGCTCGGGCCTCGTCATGTACGTGTACGCGCAGCTCGGGATCTCGCTCCCGCACTACGCCGCAGCGCAGTACCAGCTCGGCACCGCGGTCGACCGCAGCGAGCTCCAGCCGGGCGATCTCGTCTTCTTCGACGCGCTCGACCACGTCGGCATCTACATCGGCAACGGCCAGTTCGTGCACGCGCCGCAGACCGGCGACGTGGTCAAGATCACCGCGCTGGCGGATTTCGGCGACGGCTACGTCGGCGCGCGACGTCTGTAGACGATGAGTGAGCCGCTTGCCGGCATCGGGGTCGTCGACTTCTCGCGCGTCCTTGCCGGCCCGCTCGTCGCGATGACGCTGGGCGACCTCGGCGCCGACGTGATCAAGGTGGAGTCACCGCTCGGCGACGACACCCGCCGGTGGAAGCCGCCGCAGGACGCGCAGGGACGCGCCGCGTACCACCACACTGCGAATCGCAACAAACGCTCGATTGCCCTCGACTTGAAGTCTGAGCGCGACGTCGAGCTCGCGCGCAGGCTCTGCGAGCGCGCCGACGTCGTCGTGTCGAACTTCCTGCCCGGCACGCTGCAGCGGTTCGGCCTCGACTACGAGCGCATCGCAGCCGTCAACTCCGGTGTCGTCCACTGCGAGATCAGCGGATTCGGTGAAGGAGCGGGCGCGACGCTGCCCGGCTATGACCCGCTCGTTCAGGCGCTCTCCGGGTTGATGTCGGTCACCGGCCCGGCAGGCACGCCGTCGAAGACCGGCGTCGCCGTCACGGACGTCGTCGCTGCGCTCTACGCCACGATCGCCGTGCTCGCTGCGTTGTACGCACGCCGAGACACCGGCCGCGGCCAGCGCGTCACGATCGACCTGCTGCACGCGAGCCTCGCGCTCCTCGCGAACCAGTCGACGGGGTACCTGGCGAGCGGTGACGTCCCGCTCGCGCTCGGCAACGTGCACCCGTCGATCGAGCCGTTCGCGACCTATCGCGCGGCCGACGGCGAGCTGATGATCTGCGCCGGGAACGATGCGCAGTTCCGGCGGCTCGCCGACGTACTCGCTCTCGAGGACGACCAGCGCTTCGCGTCGAACGAGCTCCGCGTCGCGAACCGCGACGAGCTACGCCTGCGGCTCGAGGCGGCGCTCGCCGAGCGGCCGCGTGCCGAGTGGGCGTCCGCGCTTGCCGCTGCCGGCGTCCCGGCCGGGCCGGTGCAGGCGATCGACGAGGCGTTCTCGCTCGCGACCGAGCTCGGCCTCGCCGTCGTCGACGAGACCGACGGCGTGCGCACCGTCGCGTTCCCGGCGCATCTCTCCGCCACGCCGGCCACGGTCCGGCGGCGGCCGCCGGGCCTCGACGAGCACGGAGACGAGATCAGGGCTCGTCCGATCAGGAACGGGTGATCGTGACCTCGACGCCTGCGTTCTTGAGCAGCGTCGAGAACGGGCAGCCTGCGTCGGCGCGCTCGAGCAGGTCGTCCGGCACGTCGTCGGCGCCGCCGATCGTCACCTGTGACGCGACGATCTGATGGCCCTTCCCTTCGACCTCGTCCATGACGATGCGGCACGTGAGCTCGAGGTGGACGGGCGGTGTCCCGGCCTCGGTCAGCTCCGTCGCGATCCCCATGGTCAGGCAGCCCGCGTGCGCGGCGGCGAGCAGCTCTTCGGGGCTCGTCTTCTCCGCGTTGGCGGCGATGCGTGTCGGCAGCGAGTAGGGGAGGTCGGTGAATGCGCCCGTGTGCGCGGTGATGCGGCCCTCGCCGCGTGCGACGTTCCCTTCCCAGACGACGGTGGCGCTGCGCTCGATCCGCGGCATCAGACGCCCGCCCGCGTGCCGTCGGGGTAGTACGCCTCGGCGGGCGAGCCGGCCGGGCGGAACACGCCGAGCACACGCATCACGCCGTCGCCGGTGTTCGCGAGGCTGTGCACGAGCGTCTTCGGCAGGTGGATGCACGTGCCGGGGCCGATCGGCGCCTGTTCGCCGCTGATGTCGAGATAGCCCTCGCCTTCGAGCACGTAGATCACCTCGTCGTAGTAGTGGAAGTGGTCGGGAGCCCGCCCCGAAGGGATCAGGCCGATGAACTGCGTCGCAGACGCGCACGGCGCCCCCAGCACGAACTCGCGTCCGGCGGTCGCCGTTCCCTTCTCGACCTCGTCGCAGTCGACGACCGCAGGCCCGTCGGACGGATCCGGCTCGTGGACGAGCACCGAGATCGCCTGCGCGTCGCCGGTCGCGGTCCAGGCGCTCCCGGCCGGCACGAACAGCGAGATTCCGGGGCGCAGAGCACGTTCTTCCCCGTCGATCCGGGCGCTTCCCGCGCCCGTCAGCACGAACACGAGCTCGTCGGCGTCGTGCCCGCCGAGCTCGCCCGACAGCGCGACGAGCCGCTGCGTGAACACGCCGACTTCGAAGCGGCGCCCGTCTGTCCGGTCCTCGGGCTGGAGCGCGTAGTCCACGGCGCAACCTTACGCGTTGATCGAGATTTGATCATTGACACCGAAAGCGCGACAGAACATGATCGCTGCTCCAGCGCTTGACCCCCCGCAACAACCTGCCCCCAGGCAAGGAGGACTACTAGATGAAGAAGGCTTTCGTCCTCGCATTGGCGGTGCTCGCTACGTCGGTCGTCGCTGCCAGCGCGCAGGGCAGCCAGACCGCGTCGGCCCGCTCTCTGGCCAGCTTCAACTGCTCGAAGACGATCACGCTGCCGTTCGTCACGCCGATCACCGGCGGCGCCGGCTTCCTCGGCGCCGAGCAGATGAGCTGGGCGAAGTACGCCGTGAAGACGCTCGCCCCCGGGCTGAAGCTGAAGGTGAAGCTCGTCGGCGGAGACACCCCCGTCGAGCAGGGACCCGCCCCGGCTCAGACGCTCGCACAGAAGTACATCGGCACCCCGAGCGTCCTCGCGGTGCTCGG
>Ga0070679_100001479_pt1 | contig 20842 bp, 46 predicted proteins | sample KBSC63BmetaG_FD_65652 | JGI IMG/M metagenome (GOLD analysis project Ga0070679, IMG submission 65652) | Corn rhizosphere microbial communities from Kellogg Biological Station, Michigan, USA - KBS C6-3B metaG | ecosystem: Host-associated > Plants > Roots > Rhizosphere | place: USA: Michigan... | reverse complement strand
ATCACGATCGCAGACCATGACGGCGTGACGGTCATGCTCGTTGTTGCGCTCGCGGATAAGCCGCATCGGCTCGCCGGGCTTCAGGTTATTGACCGCATCGACGGTCCCGCGAAAACGCATACCCACCATCGTGTAGAGAGATTTCATCCTCCGAGTCCCCACCATTTGATCTGACACCCATCGCAGAATTGCGCGACGTGGCCATCCTCCTTCGACAAGATCAGGGGGACGTCATCCTCGCCGATGGCTGTGAAGCAGTAGGAGCAGACGGCTGAGCGGACCGAATCGGGCTTGCCCCACGCGACATGCTCCCACTTGAAACCAAGCCCCGGCCGGATGGTGAAGCTCACGCGGTAGTAGCGACCTTCTGCGCCAGCTTGACGAAGTGGGAGCGGACATCCTCGGACATCACCTTGAAGGCGCGGGCAATCGCGATGCCCTCGCGCGTTGCCATGAAATCCTGAAGCTCGATGGCCTCTGGGTCGTTGTGGCGACGGCCGTCAGGCGGCGGCATCAACTCGCTCGGATCGCACTTGAGCGACTGGCCGATCAGCATCAGGGTCGCGGTCGAGACGCGGTTGACGCCCTTTTCGTATTTCTGGATTTGCTGGAACGTGACGCCCAGCGCCGCGCCAAGCTCCTCTTGGCTCATGTCGGCGAAGAGCCGCCGGCTTCGGATTTGCTTTCCGATGTATTCGTCAGCACCATTGACGCTTCGCTTGGGCAAGATGAACCTCCTCGTTTGAAATCGTGCTCGATGTGAGCTTGGACACAGGCGTTAAGGATGAGAAGCTGACGGGTCAGGGCCGACATCCGGCCGTGCAGATGCACAAGGCTGGCCGGCGGCGCGCGTGTCGAGCGCACGCGCTCGATCTCCTGCGTTAAGGTTCCCAAAGCGGAAACCACTTCGCCGATCTCGATTTGCAGGTAGGAGGTACGGAGGAAGAAGTTTTCGCGGACCGTGTTGGTGGCGACCACCTTCAACATCCGCTTCAACACGTCGCCCATATCCGCCTCCCCATCAGGTTGCACAATGGGAAACATGGGATTGATCCCTAGTCAAGCGCAATGTGGTGAACGGGGAAAATTTTGCACTTCCGTGTTTGTACCGGTTGACAGCGGGATATTTCCCGTAGCTCTTATGTCGCCATGGGTCGCATGGCTTCGATGGATCAGTTTTTCAGGTTGGTGGAGCGCTTCGCGGAAGCGAAGGGCATCACCGAAAGCACCGCCTCCGTTCACCTTTTCAACGACGGCAAGCGGCTGCGGTTGCTTCGCGAGGGCGGCGACCTTGGCGTCCGCAAGATGGAGGACGCGATCCAGTATTTGAGTGACCACTGGCCGGAGGGAACCGGCTGGCCGCGCGAGATCAAGCGGCCCGACAAGGCGGCGTAAGGCGTACCGGCCGCCGGGGGAGACTGCGGCAAGTTTTTTCGATTTTGGAATTGGTTGGAGCCGCGCGGTCTCCGATGCCGGTCGCGCGCGGCTTGGGAAGGGGAAACGTGGCAGTCGTGCAAGCACCGTCCGAGTGGACGGATGATCGCGTTGAGACTCTGAAATCGATGCGCGCCACCGGCTGTTCGGCCGGCGAGATCATGATCGCGCTCAACCGCGACACCGGCTCGGAGTTCACGCGCTCCGCCGTGCTCGGCAAGATCGCGCGGCTTAAGCTCCCGCTCTCCGCCGATGCCGGCATCAAGCACGTCAACCGTGACCTAAAGCGGGCGCCCAAGCGGCGCACTCCGGCCGCGCCCGGGACGATTGAGAGTCCTCCGATCGCACCCGAGCCCAAGAAATTCTTCGTGCGCGAGGTGGCTGGCTTCTCAGCCGAGCGCTGCGAATACGAGACAACGTGCAAAGAGCCGCCCATCAAGGGGCGGTTCTTTTGCGCCATCCATTGCGCCATCGTCTACACGCCGGCGAAGAAGCCGAACGCCACGTCATACGATGCGCCACGCCCGCACTATCGCCCACCCACAAGGAGATGATCATGGCGACCGACGACGGCAAAGCTACGGGACCACAACTGTCGAACGAGATGAGCGACGACCAGCGCGCCAAGCTGACGTTCCAGCTTCGCGACAAGTATCTGGTCGCGCTGGATGCGAAGAAGAGGGCGGATAACGCGCTGAAGCTGCTCGGCAAGGAAATCAAGGCCGACCTCGGCAAGGGCGGCTTGCAGGACATCAAGGACATGATCCGCCTGTCCGAGCCGGAGGGCGAGGAGGCCCTGCGCGAGGAGATGGAGCGCCGCGTGCGCGTCATGCGCTGGCTCGCCATCCCGATCGGCGCACAGGCTGATCTGTTTCCGAAGGACGATCGCCGGCCCATCACCGAGCGCGCCTTTGCGGAAGGCAAGAAAAGTGGCCTTGCCGGCGAGACGTTCCGCAATCCCTACCACCAAACCAACGATGGCCATAAGGCCTATGAGAAGGGCTGGCAGGAAGGCCAATCCGTCATCCTCGCCAAGATGGCTCCGCTCGACACGGCGGCAGCCGCCGACAGTCTGGCGAACTAAGCCATGCTGGAACGCGGCGAAGTCCTCGGCATCGATCCGAACACCAACACCGGCTTTGCCTATGGCATCGCCGGCGAGGTGCCGCGGCTCTGGTCGATCGACTTCCGCCGTGATGGCGATCTGCATGACTACTACGGCAACCTCTTGGCCTATGCGGCGGCCTTCCTTCGCGACAACCCGGTCAAGCTGATCGGGATCGAGGAGCCGCTCGCGCCGTCCGGCATGGGTGGCCGCTCGAACCACGACACCACAATGGTGACGATCGGGAGCTTCGCGATCTGGATCGGCATCGCGAAGGCCAAGAAAATTCCCTACCAGCCGGTCCGCGTCGAGACGTGGCGCAAGCACTTCATCGGCGTGGGCAGGCTTGCGCACATCAAGAGCGCCAGCGAGCGGCGCAAGGAAGGCAAGAGACTGGTCGAGCACCGATGCAAGCTGCTCGGCTGGAAGGCCCCGGACGATAACGCAGCCGACGCCGGAGGCATTTGGGACTGGGCCGGCGCGTCATTCATGAGCGTCCGGCCCGATCGGCTGCAATTGTTTGGGGCCTGAAATGGAGCATTGCTATGACGACCGTTAATCTAGGGGAAGTTGCGGTGTCTCTCCTCGCTGCGCAGAGCCAGCTTGAAGACACATCGCGCAAGCTGCGGCGTGTTTGCATCACCGTCGGGCTATCGGGCATGGGCACCGAGCTTGCCGTCGAGGCGGCCGAGCAAGACGTCGTCAACGTCAAGGTTGCATTCGAATTGATGAAGCGTATCTCGCGCCATGAAAAGAAAATCCTCACGTACCTCGCGAAGTGCGAGCGCGAGCCGGTCAGTCTGCTCGACAGGGCCATCATTCCCATGAGGGCCGTTGCCGCGCTACTCTAACCTCATTGCGTGGCTGTGGCGTACCCATCTGCATTCCTAGACGACCTGCGCGCCCGACTGCCCGTCTCCGAGGTGGTCGGGCGAACGGTGGAGCTTAAGCGCAAGGGCTCGGAATTTGTCGGGCTTTCGCCGTTCCAGCAGGAGCGCTCGCCCTCGTTTACCGTCAACGACAACAAGGCGCTGTGGAAGGATTTTTCCAGCGGCAAGGGCGGCGACATCTTCGCCTTTTGCATGGAAGCGCTCGGCATGGACTTCCCGGCCGCGGTGGAGGAATGCGCCAAGCTCGCCGGCGTCTCTCTGCCGGGCGAGACGAACGGCGCGAGGCCGCCGGCGCAGTCGAAAAAGTCGACATCACCGAAAGCACAAAAGCCGGAAGAAGGTCCGCCGGATAACGATCCACCGTTCGATCCAGATGCCTACGACAATTCTGGACGCAGCGAGCCGGGCGGCCCCGTGCAGCGGACCAAGCGCGAGATCACGCGGACCTATGACTATACCGACCCGGGCGGCGCGCTGATCTATCAGGTGTGCCGGGTCGAGTGGCAGGAGGACGGCAAGCGCAAAAAGACGTTCATGCAGCGCCGGCCGGGGCCTGATGGCTCATGGATATGGGGGCTGTCCCCGGGCGAGTTTCTCAAGTCCCGCGATGGCGACTGGTATCAGGCCACAAAAGAACGAATCGCGAAATGGAAGGGGGCCGAATCAAGAACATTCCCGGTCGGGGCCGAGCACGGGCTCTACCGACTGGTCGAGTTGCGCGAGGCTGGCGACGATGACGTCGTCTACCTTCCGGAAGGGGAGAAGGACGTCAATACCCTGATCGACGTCATGGGGCTGGTCGCGACCACCAACAGCGGCGGCGCCAAAAATTGGCGCGCCGACCATGCCGAGTTCTTCCGGGGCCGCGACGTCGTCATCCTCTGCGACAACGACCAGCCGGGCCACGACCGTGCCGATCTGGTCGCAAACACGCTGCGCGGCATCGCGCGGCGCATCCGCGTCACCGACTTCCTGCCGCTCTGGCCAGAGGCGCCCAAGGGCGCCGACGTCACCGATTGGGTGCGCGACCGCGAGGGCAACGCTGGCGAGCTACAGGCCTTCGTCGACACCATCGCCGATTGGAAGCCGGCTCCATTCGAATCGAAGTTTGGCGGCATCCCGTTCGAAAAGCTCGACGAGCCCGGCGAGGAGCATGAGCACCTGATCGACGGCATCCTGACCGTCGGCGACAAGTCGATCATCGGGGGCGCCTCGCGCTCCGGCAAGAGCTTCCTTGCGATCGATGCATGCATGTCGATCGCCACGGGCCAAGAGTTCTTCGGCCACAAGGTCATGCGGCCGGGGCTGGCGGTGTATCAGGCCGGCGAGGGCGGGCGCGGCATCAAAAAGCGTTTCCGCGCATGGCGCCAGTACCATCGCCTCGATCCGGCCGCGCGCATCCCCGTCTACATCCTGCCGGCGCGCATCGACATCCACTCGGCCGATGGCGACACCGCCAAGCTGATCGAGGAGTTGCACGGCATCGAGCGCATGTATGGCATGCCCATCGTCGCCTTCTTCATCGACACGCTGGCCAAGGCCTCTGGCGTTGCTGATGAAAATTCAGGGAAGGACATGGGCATCGTCATGGGCAATGTCGACAAGATCAGTGAGGCCTTCCCGCGCACGCACGTCTGCTTGGTCCACCACATGAACGCCGGCGGCACCAAGCTTCGTGGCCACACCTCGGTGCATGCCGGCGTGGATCAGGTCATCCTCGTGACGCGAGATGAGGAAAACCCGCGGCTGCGCACTGCGGTGCTCGACAAGCAAAAGGATGAGGAGGACGGCGCCAAAATCTATTTCGAGCTTCCGCAGATTACGATCGGCTACCGCGCGATCGACGGCAACCCGATCACCTCCTGCGTGCCGGTGCCAACCGGCACGGACGTAAGCTTCAGGCAATCCGGCAAGCCGAATGTCGAACGATCGAAGATGAGCGACACCAACGCGCTGATCTTCCAATCGCTGAAGGACGCCCTCGTCGAGGACGGCATTCCAGCCCCGCCCGCGCTGAAGCTGCCCCGCGTCATCACTACCGTGGTCCACGTCAAGCACTGGCGCAGCCGGTACAAGGCAGTCGCCTCCGACGTCGACATCACCGACAACGCTGCCAACCAGCAAATGAAGCGAGCCTCCGAAAAGCTGCTGCGGCTTAAGCTGATTGGAAGGATCAACCCCTATGTTTGGCTGACCGGGCGGGGTTCCTTCACCAAAGCATCCGACATTGTCGAGCCGAATGCGGAAGGAGACACGACGCCGGAACAAGGCGAGTTCCCCGAGACGTAAAAGTGACAGGTCGCGCAAAATGGCCTGTCGCTTTTGGCGAAGGTGACAAGCCATAGACGTCTTCTAAGTATTTGATACTACTGGTAGACCCAGAAAAAAGTGACAGCTTTTTCGGGCTGTCACTTTTGACCTGTCACTTTGTCACTTTTTTCGTCATTCGGCCGCGAAAAGCCGCCGCTTGATCGCGGCGCAAAAGGCGTCCCGAACCTCCCGGCTGGCATCGCGATCGAGCACGTTGAGCATCCACTCCACATTGCTGGCGACCGGTCCGGTGGGGCCGTCCGGGCTCTTCTCCGCCCGGCGGATCGTATCGGCGCCGTTATTGACCAGCGTCGTGCCGGCGTCCGGGTGGTTGGACCGATCGGACCGCAGCCGGAAGCCGGTCAGGCCGCAGAGCTTGGCCATCTCGGCATGGGTGAAGGCCCGGCCGATCACGGCCCGGCCGATGTCGTGTCTGGCGTCGCCCAGTTCTTCGCCGGTCATTCGTCTTTGGCCCTCTGGATCGTATCGAGCAGGAAGTGCATGACGCCTCCCGCCTTGACCGCGTTAGCGAACAAGGCCGGATCGAGCGCCGGGAAGTTGTCGCGGAACGGCATGGTGGATTTTTCCAGCACGGTTGCAGCCGTGATGCATTCCTGCGCAAGGTCGCGGTAGATCGTCGCCAACTCCCGCGCGGCTTGGTGGAGGTGATGCCTAGTCACGTATGGCATTTTCGATCTCCTCGTGAGCCACGATCGATTTCCAGCGCCGCACAAATTCGGCGAGCCAGAGCCGCTGCGCCGGCGAGAGTGCGGGATCGTCGACATGCTTGTCGGCAGCGCCGAGCTTGAGCCCGTTCACAAGGTTGAACGTCTGATACTCGGAAATCAGGATGGCGAAGGTCAGCGCGTTGTCGGCGGCATAGTCGATCGCCTCGGCGAGCGTGTCGAACACCAAGAGCCCGTCGCCGACTGCGACCATGTCGCCGAAGCTGGTCGGCGCATGGCGAAGCTGATGGCCGGCAATCGCCGGGTATTCCGGAAAGCCGCTCATGGCCGAAGCTCCGGTGGTGGCGGCTCCGGCCATTGCCAGAGCTTCACGCCGTTGCGATGCGCCTTCGGTCGCATGATCTCGCCGGCATCGATCGCGGCCTCGACGTCATTCTTGCCGAGATACCATCGGACGTCGGGAATTTGCGACTTCAGCACGTCGACGGTGTCGCCGCGCTCGTCGTAGCCGTAGAGCACGCATGGCCCGGCGATCAGCCGGTGGCCGATCGAAAAGTAGCTCTGCTCCTCCGCCGGCACGAACAGCCCAAACTCATAGACGACATAGGCGAGCGAGCGGGACAGCGTGCCATGGTCGACCGCGTTGGGCTTGAGCCCAGCCATCTCCTCGGCCAGTACAAGCTCCTTCGCATCGACCGTCTCGATGGTGCGCTCCTTCGGTTTGACAATCACGAATTTCAAGATTGCATCCTCCTTTTCGATTTGGCCTTGTAGCGCGCCCATCTGAGCGCGCCTTCGTAGTCCGCAGTCTCAAGCGGGCTGTCATCAAGCGAGCCGGCAAGGCGTGCTTGCAGCGCCTCCTCGATCGCCAAGAGCCGCCGCTTTGAAAGCGACGGCCCACGATTCGGCTTGGTATCCTCGCTCAAAACTGCGGCTCCTCTTCTTCCGGCACGTCACGCGCGGCGATCATCGCGTCCGCCATGCCGTAGCAGGCGACCGCGATGGCGTGCGGGTTGATCGGCGTGTTGAAATTTGTCGCCGCGCAAAAGCCTTGCAGCGCGGCGGCGGCAAAGTAGTCGCGTAGCAGCATGCCGCGGTCACCCATCGGCGTGCCGTCGACGGCGGTCCATGTGAGCGGGAACGTATAAGGCCCATCAGCCATTGGCCACCTCCTCGCGCGCTGCAAACCTCGGCACAAAGCAGTTCTCGTATTCGAGCGTCATCGAGTTGAAGTGGCGCTCGATGCCGAAGATGTCGTGGAAAAAATTCATGTCATCCGCGGCGAGCAAATCGTCGAGCCGCAGCGGCATCATGACGTGAGCCATCACCAATTCGGCGCGGACGTTTTGCATCGGGCGCCGATCGGGAAACGCCAGTTCGACGCGCTCCGCGATCTTGATGATGGTGTCGATCTCCGTGCGGGAGATAGGGCGCTTCTTCATCGCCGCGCCTCCCGCTCTTTCTCTCGCGCCGCGTAGCGATCCTCCACTTCCTTGCGGAAGCGATCGAAGGCGGCGAGCACTTGCGGGATTTCGAGGTAGACCCAATGATCGCCGTTCTCGCGCCGCGCGCGCAGCTTGTAGCCGAACCCGTCGAATGAGGCGTAGAGCCCATCGCCGAGGTATTCTTCCTTTGGCATGTTGCACCTCGTAAAAACCGGCGCGGCGGAATTGCCGCGCCGTCTCGTTTATCTTCAGGCCGCTGCGTCCAAGATCGTGCCGGCAACGATCTCCTGCGCCAGCCGGTCATCGGTGTTGAGCATGGCCCGCGCGTTGGCGGTAATGGCTTGTGCCATGTCCCACGCCGAGCGCGGCGGAGTGCCTTCCTCCTTCTCGCCTTGCTCCAAGATCGCCTTGGCGCGCGAGAGCGAGAACTTGCGCGCGGTCAGGAAGGCAACCGCCTCCTCCTGATTGGTGGCGACCTTGGCCTCCTTCGCGGCCTTGACGCCGTCGATCAGCTTTTGCTGTGAGCCGTCGGCGTAGGCCTTCAGCGCCGGCTGGGCCTGCTGCAACCACCGATCGGGCGCGAGCCGGGTGTGCGCGATCCTGATCTCTTGGAAGCCTTCGACGCCCCAGAGGTTGCGGTTCATGCACACCCCACGCAGGTAGAACGCGGCGAGCTTCAGCGAGCGCGAGCCGACTTCCGAGTTTTGCACGAAGAAGCCCCGGAAGATCAGGTCCGGCTCGCCGCTCTTCAGCTTGCCGATCTCGATCGGGTTGCGATCGTCGACAAGGAACATGAACACGTCGCGGTCGGAGGCGTAGAGCGTGGTCGAGTCCTTGGTCACCGGCGCGTTGGGATCGTAGAGGTTGGTCGACCAGTCGAGCACGCCGGGAATTTTCCAGCGCATCTCGCCGCGGCCACTGCCGGCGACCTGCCGCACCGCCTCGACCACCTCGTAATCGGGGATGCGGCCGTAGTCCGGACCGGTCGCGGCATACAGTTCCTCCGATCCGCCGTAGAGCTTGATCTCCTCGATCTCGCGCGCGTGCTTCAAGCGCCACGACAGGACGTCCGCAACCAGCGGCGAGGGTAGTTCACGCAGGAAGGAAGCCGGCGACTTTGCAAGGCCGGCCATCTGGCCGAAGGCCCAATTCGTCGGTGCAACCTCGCGCGCATCGATCCGCGCGCCGGTATCGACCTTGACCCCGACCGTCAGCTTGTGAAGGTCGGCCGGCGAATTGATCTCAGGCGTGATCAACTCGAAGTCGTCGGTCTTGGCCCGGGTGGTGAAGGAGCCCTCGTAGAAATTGCGCTTGAAGTCGTGAAGGTCATTCAGCGACAGGAAGCGCTGGTCGGCAGGGCGCGCCATCCACTGCATCGAAACCTCGCCGTTATGGCCGCCGCGACTGGGGTCGACGCGGAAGGGGGCCGTGGTGGTTTCGTTGGCTTGGGTGGTCGTGATTGCGTTCATTCAGTTCACTCCTCGGGTTGTGAAGCATGATTGCTTCGTGCTGCGGCGACATGCGCCGCAGGTCGAAACATCAGTCCTCCTCGATCTGCTCATCGGCCGCGTAGTTCGGATTGGTCAGCACTTCGGGGCGGTAGCGCGAGAGCTTCTCGCGCTCGCACTTGGCGCAGACGCGGGTAAGCTCGATGCCGCGTGCATCATAAGCCCACCACGATTCGCGGCCGGAGCCGCAGGGGCACAGTCGGATTTTGTAGCTCACGCTCGCCTCCTAAACTCGATGTCGCCGGCGAGCACCTCTTCCCGCGCGGCAATCCATTCCACCATGTCGCCAAGCGTGCGCTTCAGCGCCAAGCATCCAAAGCCGTCCCGATCCCACCGCCATCGGCTGCCGCGTTTCGACACGGTGCCCATTGGCTTGCCGAGCACGAAGACGTCATAGCTCATGCACTGATCTCCCTGACCTCTGGCACACCCTTGCGCCACTTCACCGAGCAGACGATGGTTTCACCGCCGGCTTTCACCACGTAGCTGTCACCGCGCGACTTGCGGACATAGTCAGCCGGCAGGTTGCCGGCTTTCATGAACGCGCGGCCGATCTCGAATGCATCGCTCGAAATCGACGTCGCAATGTAGGGGCAGCGCGCGTCAGGCTCGGCGAAGTAGCCCTCCAAGAATCGATCAGTCACAACCGTTGCCATCACTTCCTCGCTTTCACCTTGGCCGGCGCCAGCTTCGGGCGCCCGGCCAGCCATGACGCGGCGAGCACGACCACCGCGCCGATCCACACCGCGGCGCCCATCACGCGGCCACCGCGTAGAGCGCCGGCCGCGCCGCTTCAGCCGCGGCTTCCTCGCGCTTCCGCTTCTCCGCCATCACGGCGAGGTAGGCGGCTTCCACGTAGGCCGCGCGGCCGGGCTTGGCCCATGAGGCTTCAAGGGCGCCGGACAGGGCATGGGAGTGGCTGGCGCGGATCGCGGCGAGCACCTTGGCGCCAGACGGGGCAGGCTCCGGGCGGGCCAGCGGCGCCGGCAGCATGGCGCGGTGCTTGGCGAGCACCGCCTTGATGACGGCGGCACCGTAGGCCTTGCGTTCGGACACCGGCATTTCGGCAACCGACCCGGCCTTGGTGGCGAGGCGGCGAAACTTCTCAACCGAGGCGCCCATGGCGCGGTACTCGGCCGGCATTTCCCGTTCAGACTTTTCGGGGGATTTGGCCATTTCGATCTCCATCAAAGGCGGGGCGAAGCCCCTTGGCACAGTCAAAAGCTACGACGTGGCGTCGCAGATTGCAAGCGGAATAGATACGCCATTATGTCGCACCTGATTCCCTGATCTTGCGGTTGATCTCGGCAAGGTATTCGCCGATCGGAACCGCCTCATATTTCGCGGTATTCAGGGCTTCCACCACGCGGCGGTTGAACGTCTCGAATAGGACCGTTCCGGTCGCTTTTTCTCGCACTACCCAGCTTGCGCATGTTCGCATGTTTAGCTCCCGACAGTAGTCGAACGCGCTGCACGCGGTCGGCGATCGGCACTGTTCCTTCAGGCAGGACGGGCGCGTCATCGTCGCTCCCTGATTGGCAGGCTGTAGACGTAATTCGCCTTGGTCCGCCACCACCCGCCGCAGGCCTCGCATTCGACGGCCGAGTAATCGCTTGGCGTCCGGTGGTAGCCATTGAAGGCCGAGTGGTTGCAGCGGAAGTCGCGAACGACCCACCGCCGCTCGCCGATCGGCTTGTTGCGCTCCTCGCATCGGCAGGGGACGCCTCCGCTCATAACGCACCCATTTCGCACAGCATCGCCAGCTTGTGGCGGTTGTAGGCCTCATTGGTCTTGATCTGGCGGGCCGACTGTTTGCCGGTCCCCTTGCACGACCAGCACTTGCCGACGTGGCTGGCCCGGCCGTTCACGATGGCGCCCCAGCGGTAGACGCCGGAGCCCTTGCACTTGGCGCACTTGCCGGGCTTCTCATTGGGGACGGAAAGATCATACATCGGTCACACCCCGACCCATTCCAGCGCCTCGCCGGCGGCGATCTTGGCGGCCGAGATGCGGGCCCGGTAGACGCACAGCGCAACCGCCCGCTCGCCACGCGAGCGAGCTTTGCCAGCCAATTTCAGCAGGGCGGGCAGGGGCATTTTGTAGAGCTTTTCGAGTAGCATGGTTCCAACTCCATCAAGGCGGGGCGAAGCCCCGGAACACTCTCAAGCTACGCCATTATGACGTACTTTGCAATGCCTATTTTTTATGATGTTCCGAATAGGACCGGAAGCTTTCCTATGTTTCACGTGGAACGTTTCACATGACTCCGAATCAGCTTGATGCCTGCATCGACGCCTATGCGAGCGCCGCGGCCTGTCGCCGCGACGTCGCCGAGGCCGAGGTTGAGCGGATCATCGTCCTGATCGAGGGCGCGCGCCGGGGCGGCCGACTGACCGCGCTCGCCAAGGGTTACCGGCTCGCCCGTTCCTCTGGGGAGACGCGCGAGCCGTGGTCGGTGTTCTATGCCCGGTGGATCGCCGGACAATGTGCTGATGCCGGCCGCGAGGCTTCATCAGGCCAATCGGCTACAGGTGGCGATGGCGTGGGCGCCGAACAGCATCGTGAAGACGACCACCCAGAAGGCAGCGAGCCGCAGCAGCATCCCGGCGGGCGTCATGGCGATGGTTTGGTGGCGACCGGCATGACGGGCTCACGGCCGCCCTGCGGGGGCGGATAGAGCACGATGGAGCGCGCCGGCGCCAGCATTGCCGCGGGGACGAACATCACGTCCCTGACCGCTCGGACGGCCTCCTCGACGTCCATCAGCCCGATCGGCTCGCCGTGGCTGTCATAGGCCGTGACATAGCCGAGCCCGTTGTAGCGCTCCAATGGCTCGATCGGCTCGACCTGCGCGGTCTCGTTAAACTGGTTAATTGAACGAGCGACTGCCGGCGTCGCAATGAGCAATGCTGCCGCGCGCGCCAGAAGCGAGCGGCGCGAGATACCTTCCGTCATGTTGGACTTCCCCTCGTCGTTGATGGATCGCCAGCCCGGCGGAAACCGTCACCCTGACGCACGCCATCGCGACGTGCAATCAATCTCGAATTGAAAGTGGGATCACGAAGGCGGGAAGCGATGACATGAGCCTTACAAACGCACCACCGCGCCCTTCGGTACCCCGACTCACGAAACAAAGTGGCGCAAACCTTAACGATAGGTCCGAAACGGCCGTGACATAGGTATTTATTCCGGGGGTGCCTTGGAACCCTTTGCTGCTACAGGCGGACCCCGAAAAAAGTGACAACTTTTTGCCTGTCACTTTTTTTCTGTCACTTTTTCAAAAAAAAGCTGTCACTTAATAATGTCATGTCGTTGAAATCAAACCAATAAAATGCCCTGATGAAGCTTCTGCGTGTGGGGTGGCCCTTGACTCCCTTTCCACTACCTGATCGCATTCGCGCGCGCTCCTCCATCACGCAAACGACTGCAAGGGAGGGGCGGGCGAGCGCTACACGCGAGCGCCGACCCCGGGCACTCAGAGTTCTCCGGCCTTTGGTGAAGACTCTGTCTGCGACCCCGGAAACGAGACGCGCGCTTGAGGCGCGGTCTCTCCCTCGCAAAATCGTCCACCTCAACACCTCGCACAAACAACCCATTGCGAGCCAACTGGACGAATGTTGTGGATCATCAGCGAAAGCCGTCCACCCAAAATTGATAGCGACATCTTGGCGTAGTAACCCGCTGTTAGCAATTAGGGGAACAGTGTGCGCGGGCGGAAATTGCGCTCAACCCTCTGGGTGCGATTCGCGCGCGTGAGGCGGAGGCTGCGTACAGATGGAAGCAAGAGTAATCCTTGCGCGGATCGGTGGCGCGATGCGCGCTGGTCGAAATCCCCCTCCCATTCGGCCTGTGGACCGCTTTCCAGCCCCAAGCGGCGGCATCGTTGGCAACGGCCATGCCGATGCAGCGCCGGCGACCAGAGCTGCGCCACGCCTGTTTGAAATCCCCTTCGGCGGCTATCTGATCGTGGTCGAGCGCGAGGAGCGCCGGCCATGCCAGCGGCTTCATAGCGAGGAGCATGAGCGCCTCGCCATGCTGGAACGGGCATTCCTGACGGTGGCCGGCATCTCATTCGTCGCGCTGGTGATCCTGATGGTTCTGGCGGTGGTCAGATGACCGGGGTCATCGTGGCCTTTGCGATCGGCTTTGTGCTGGGCGGCGCCGTCGTCTGGCTGTTTTTCCCACCCTTGGATTGATCCATGACGAACGAAGAGATCGTGGATGCCGTCGCCGCGCTGCGGCTCGCAATGACCAAAAACGATGACGCCAAGGCGTTGCAGGCCGGCTTGGCGCTGCTGACCAACTTCCTGCAAAACGTTAACGACATTGCCGCTGCGGCGCGCAAGCAGACGCCGAACTGGGTTACCCAAGCGGAGGTTCGCATTGGCGGGGATATTCCATGACCTATCACCGCCGCCGGCGCGAGGTTGACGAGACTGAGGCCTTACTCAAGCCCGGCGACTTCGGCGTCATCGCCGCGCTCGTCTTCGTCGTGTTCCTGATCGTGATGTTCGGGTTGTTCATCGCATGACAACCACTGATCGGCCACGCTGATGGCATGGGAAACCCTCACAAGATCGGCGACCGCGTCCGGCTTGCACCGCGCGCCGCCAAGGGCCGGATGGCGGCCGGGCCGCAGAACAGCCGGCCTTACCGGGTGCCGTGGAATGAGCGGATTGGCACCGTCTGCAAAGTCAGCCGGTGGAGCTACGTCATTTGGGATGGCCTCAAGACGCTTGAGCAGATCGAGCCGCGGTTTTTGGTGGTGGTGACATAATGGCGCACGGATTTGCGGCTATCAAATACACGGGCGAATTGCTCGTTCTGACCGTCAGCGAAACCGAGCGCGGCGCCATGGTGAACTGGCTGATGGCCATCGACGGCTCGCCCGTCTTTCGCGGGGATACCGACGAATGGATCAAGCGACGCTTCACCGAGCGCGCGATCTACCGGGGCATGGCCACGATCGAGCCGGTGCTGATCACGATCGACCGGAGCGGCAGAGCATGAGCGAGCATCACCTCGGCGATCATCGCCATGACGCGCCACGCCACAACAGGTTCGAGGACATGCTCGCCGCTGTTCTCGACCACACAGCCACCGACAAAGAGCATGCACGGGCTCTAGCAGCCGGGATCGCCGAGTTGCTGAAAACGTGTTGGAGGATCGAGACTATGACGCAGGCGTTAGTGGATGCCGTCACCGGCTTGAACGGTGCGGTGCAGACCTTGTCGAGCAATCTTGCCGACCACGATACCAAGGTGCAGGGCATGCTTTCGGCGTTGCAGGCCGCGCTGGCCGCCTCAACCGCGCAGCCACCCTCAAGCGACCCGGACGTCGCCCGCGCGATCGACGCGATCAGTCAGGCATCGAGCGGCATCTCGGCCGCGGCCCAGCAGATCGCCACCGAGAGCGCGGCGATGGCGAACGCGGTTGCTCCGCCGGCACCGCCCGCGGCTGATGCAGCCCCTCCGGCGGCGCCGGCGACCGGCTCTTAGACGCCGGCGCCATCTGGGATTTAGAGCAGTAGTTCCCGTCATACACAGCGAGAGCGAGGCACTGGGTACGGACCGCAAGTCCCCCCGTGGGCGGTTATAGGGCCGCCCCTTCGAAGAACACCGTTGCTTCGCAATTCGACCTCTCCCCGCTGGGGAGAGGTAAGTGGGGCCCGGTTCACGATGAAGGCGAGAGCCGGTGCCATATCTCGACGCTCCAACCGAAAGGCAAAAATTAACATGACCACCTCAGTTCGAGTCCACGTCAACGGCCCCTATCGCGCGACCGTGGTTCACACTCGCCCGGACGGCTCCGTCGACGAGACCGTCGTGGTGGAAGGCAACTATGGCGGTTCGCCCAATCCGAGCGGCGAGCACTACTTTGTCCTGCACCACGGGACGAACAACCAGTTCACCATCAGCGAGACGTCGATCGATGCGCCGGCGCAGGCCGACACGGCGGCCGTGCAGCAAGACCCCGATGCGCCCGCCGGCAGCGATGCCGCCGGCTCCGGCAATGAAACTTCGCTGTAACGCTCGCTTAAGATCACCGGAACAAGATTGTCGCGCGGCCGGGTTTCGGACAGGCCCGGTCGCCTTCATAGCGCCGAACACTAGCGGGGTAACGTGGCGGCCCCGAGCATACCAAGCGATCCTGCCGTCGACGGCGCTCCTCAACCCGCCGCTCGATCAGGTTCAAACAGGCGCGGCGCTGTCGGGTAGTCACGCACCCGGTATGACTCGCCTGAAGGATCGCAGCGCTGGCGATCGGGGCGGCGTCGGTTCATCCGCCCCAGCCATTTCGGAGGTTGTGCGCGATGGCGCGCGAAACAGGCGTCGTTAAATTTTTTGCAGAGCAGCGCGGCTTTGGTTTCATCATGCCGGACAATGGCGGTCCGGAAATCTTCGTTCATTCCTCGGACTTGACGCGCGGCCTCCTTCGCCTCGATCCACGCCAGCATGTCTCATACGAGATCGCGAAGACAGACAAGGGCAACGGCACCAAGGCGATCAAGGTGCAGTTGGTGGAAACGAGCGCCGCCTGACGATGCCCAAGATCGAGATCAGCGTCGACATCGGCGGGCGCGGCACGGTCAAGGTCGACGGCGTCGACTTGAGCGGTGTCGTGTCCGGCTTCAATCTTCGCGTTCGCGCCGGTAAACTCACGACGCTGACCATGCAGATGGTTGCCGACGTCGACTTCAAGGGCGCCGGCGAGGTGCGCACGATCAAGACCGGCGCATGAGCATCACGCTATTGCGCGGCGATAGCCGCGATCTGATCAAGACGCTGCCCGACAATTCCGTCGACGGCTGCGTGACCGATCCTCCTTATGCACTCGACTTTATGGGCAAGCGCTGGGACACGGGCGAGATCGTTCACGACGTGGCGTTCTGGCGCGACGTGCTGCGCGTGCTCAAGCCCGGCGCGCATCTATTGGCGTTCGGCGGCACGCGCACCTATCACCGCATGGCCTGCGCCATCGAAGATGCCGGGTTCGAAATCCGCGATCAGGTGCAGTGGCTCTATGGCTCGGGCTTCCCGAAGTCGATGGATGTCAGCAAGGCGATCGACAAGGCGGCGGGTGCGGAGCGCGAGGTTGTCGGCAACACCGCCGAGTTCTCTGGTCGCACTCTCGGGCGCGGCATCAGCGCCGGTTATCATGGCGGCATTGTCTCCGGCCATTGCCGCGATATCACCGCGCCTGCCACCGATGCCGCGCGGCAATGGGACGGCTGGGGTACCTCGCTCAAACCAGCCAACGAACCGATCTGTCTGGCGCGGAAACCTCTGTCGGAGGGCACAGTTGCCGCGAATGTCTTGAAGTGGCGCACGGGTGCGCTGAATATCGACGGGTGTCGGGTGGAAGGTCCGGGCGTGTTGCGCAGTACGGGAAACGGAAAGCGCGATCGCACGGACGGTTATGGAATGCAGGGCGGCGTTATCGGCGGCAGCGAATTAGGCCGCTTCCCTGCCAACGTCATCCATGACGGCAGCGAGGAAGTGCTGGCGGGGTTTCCGCGCGCGAAAGGCGCGATCAGCAACGGCAAGAAAGCTGGCACCGGTTATCACGCCAACTATGGCGAGATGCAGCAGTCCGCGAGCTATGGCGATGACGGCAGCGCCGCCCGCTTCTTCTATCACGCCAAGGCCAGCAAGCGCGACCGCGCCGGCTCGAAACATCCGACCGTGAAGCCGGTCGCACTGATCCGCTACCTCGCGCGCCTGATCATTCCGCCCGGTGGCGTCGTGCTCGACCCGTTCGCCGGGACCGGCACGCTCGGCGAAGCCGCGCATCACGAAGGCTTTCGCGCGATCCTGATCGAGAGCGAGGCCGACTATCAATCCGACATCGTCAACCGCATCGCCAATCTCGGCATCGCATAAAAAAATCCCCGCCGTGAAGCGGGGATAGTCATTGCGTCTAGCCTTGGGGCCTGTCATCTCAACTGCTCAAGACGGCAATCGTTCCGCCTTCAGCTTGGCGATCACCTCTTCCCAACTATCGCCTTGCGCCTTGATGACGAAGAACATGCCGTTCGACGTTCCGACCGTGAACCGGTAGTGGTTGGTCAGCGACATTAGCCGGTTTGCGGCTTCGCTCGCGGCCTTCCAATCATCTAGCAGCGATCGATACTCGGCATCAGCTTCTAGGATCACCGATCGCCGGGCTTCCATCTTGGTTTTGAGATCGTTGCGCGTTGCAGTGGCGGCGCGGAGTTTAATCAGCGCCTCCTCTCTTTCGTCGGCGTCCGGCGCCTTCGGGTCAACTCGATAGCCGAGTGATTTGCCGAGGAGCTTGCCGAGCTTTTTGATGGCGTCTTCGCGTCTCATTTTTTCAGCGCCTCACTTCGGCACGGATATCATCCTTCTGGGACAGGTAGTCATCGGCATCTGATGCCCACATGCCGAGCGCCTCCAACATGCCGAGCGCCGACTCGTAGCTCAGTTCGCATTGCAGGTATCGGCGCTTGATCTTTTCCATGCGCGTGGGCTCGCGCTTTGCATTGTCGCTCATATTGATCCTCACGATTTCAAACAGCCCGGTTGAGCCAATCCCAACCGACGCGAGCATTTTAACATGAATGAGAATCGCGCCGACCGAAGCGATGTGGTCAGACAGTGTGAAGCCGCAGCGATTCGCTCAAAACGCGACTTCAAAAAAATCGAAATGATGGAATCGCCGCAGTTGAGCGCGCTCAAAAGCGCGCGTCACACAGCGAATTGCTAGGTGATTATAGAAGTGAGGCCTGCGACGTTTTGTCTTTTTCGTCGCGGTGGTTCTCTCCCTGTCTCGATGGCGATGTCGAAGGCGCAAAGTGGGCGCGGCGAGCGTCGCGGTAGTAACTCAGAAATACCCCGCGCGCCCATTCCAGACTGTAGAATCCGTGGTGGCTCAACAGGCTATCGCCAGTCATGTCGAGGCGCGTGTAGCCCGTGCGCCAGCGACGATGGAAGTCGATCCCGATCAATCTCCAACGCTTAGCCATGACGATCGTCCTCCGGAGACGCCGCAGGCTCGGGGGATGGTGGGATGCCCGGTAAGGGCGAATGGCGCGGCTTAGCCGCTTGCTTCGCGCGGATCGCTTCGATCTTGCCCCAGATGCGGACAAGCTCAGTCTCCCCGGCCGCATGCATGTCGAAACCGTTGGCTAGGCAGAGCGCAGCGAGCGTGACCATGACGCCGCCGACCTCATGATTGATGTCGCCGTCCGGTCGGCCGTAGACATAATCAACGAGCTGATGCGCGTCGCTCTGGGTGCAGCCGCACGCCTGCACAAGCTCCAAAGCTTCCTCGATGAAGCGGTAATTCCGCTCAATCTTATCAGCCGAAATATCGGGACCGAAACAGGCCATCAGCCACGGATGCACGCGCGCTTGGAACGCCTCCCGCATTCCCGGAGGCGTTGAGGGGGTGGACGGAGCGGCGTAGAGAGGCGGACCCATCTGTTCTTCGCGCCACGCCACCGGCTCATTCTGCTGCGCAGCCGTGGCCTTGGCCTTGTCGCGCTCGGCTCGCCAAATGTCGAACACGGCACATTTGTGCCACCAATCATAAATCAGCGTCATCAGGTCCCAGCGAGATACCAAAGCCATCTCGTCTGGCGCGCGAGGGTCATCTCGGTCGATCGATATACGCAACCGCGCTACGGCCCTCGTCAAATGCTGACCAACCGGGTCCTTGCGCGGGTCCCATTCCTCGACCGTCTTGGGATAGTTTTCGTTCTTGGTTTCGGCCGACCAATGCGGGTGAGGATCGCCAAGCTTTGGCGCAGCCGGGGCGGGGTGGGTGAGGGCGGCGGGCAACGTTTCAAGCCGCCGTCTAAGTGCCCTGACAAATAGCCGCTTGGCTACCTGATTAGCCCAATGGTTCGGTTTGAATGTGAGTTGCTTGCCACGTCCATGCTCAATATCGAGCGGATGGCAACCGGTATCCGTGCAGATGTCGTTCCACGCATCTTGCATCGCCTCGTCAATGGCAGCATGCGAGCAAACGTCGGCGAGTAGATCACCAAGGCGCTCGCGTAGTCGCTCGATTTCATCGGCAGCCCTTTCAAAATGATAAGCGTCGCCGTCCGCCGTGCCGGTGCGCTCTTCCTTCGCAGCCTTCGCGCGCTCGCGTAGCGCATCTACAATGTCAGCACTCATTTTTTCTTCACCCTCCTCGTTGCCTCCTCACGTAGCCACTCGATCTTCATCCTCGGCATCTCCTTCACCCTGCCGATCAGGGTCCCACTTGTTCTTCACGTAGTCGATGGGCTGGCGCGAGCATCCGACCACGTCGCCGCTCGCGTTGACATGGATCATGATCGCGTTGTTCCACGGGATGCGGCCGGAGCCATCGGTCGCTGCCTTGCCGACCACGATCCGGAAGTCTTTGAACGCCGGCGATCGGTTGCAGGCGTAGACGTTGCCGATCTCGACCGTCTCGCCGCGATGGATCGTCATGGGCGACATGTCGACCTTCAAATCAATTTCTCGCTCTTCTCAGCCTCAGCATAGTCCGCCATGATCGCCTCGAAGACGCCAATCTGGTAATCGGCCAGCGTCTTCGTCATCTTGCCTTCGTCGACACGGCGCGCGTACACGCGCCGTCGATACTTGATCTCGCGCTCGATCGCCTCGCGCTTTTGCTCTGCCGTGAACATCGTTCCACATTCCTTAACCGTTAATGTTCTTAATATACGTCACCAAGTCGTAGCACGCCAGGGCGCCGCATGGGGAAAACTGCAAAAAAGAAGAGGCGAAAGCCGACCAAGATCGGCCGATCGAGGATCAAGCTGACGGCTGCCCAGCTAAAAACGATTGCCCGGCTGGCATCCTTCGGCTGCTCGATCGAGGAAATCTCGCAAATCCTCTCCGGCATGGGCGTCAAGGGCGCCTCGGCGTCGACGTTATTCCGCCGGCTGGCAGATGACAGGAAGGTCGCCGCGATCATCGACGCCGGGATCGCCACCGGCAACGTGCGGCTGCGCTCGCGGATGATGAAACAGGCGATGATGATGAACGGTGCCGGCGTGCATCAGGCGCAGTTCCTCGCCGTCAACCGGCTCGGCATGTCGCGCGATCCGGACAAGCGGAAGGTGGTAGACCCGACACATGGCGCGAACCTCGAACTCGCGGACGCCCGTCAACGAGTGGCGGCCCAGCTTGAAGCTATCGCTAAACGCCTCTTTGGCGGAGCAGATGGCATCCAACCCGGAGGCCATGCGGAAGTTTTACCACTCGCTATCGAGGACCGAAGCGGAAGCCCTCCTTAGTGACTGGTCATTCTGGGCGCGGCGCAATCAGCTTGCGCCGCCAGGTGACTGGCTGACATGGGCGATCATCGCCGGCCGCGGCTTCGGCAAGACCCGCTCTGGCGCCGAATGGGTGCGCAGTGTCGCCTATCCCAAGGGGTCAACACCGCTCATGGGCGGCACGGTCGGCCATATCGCGCTGGTCGCAGAGACCGCGGCCGATGCGCG
>Ga0070679_100001477_pt1 | contig 20855 bp, 14 predicted proteins | sample KBSC63BmetaG_FD_65652 | JGI IMG/M metagenome (GOLD analysis project Ga0070679, IMG submission 65652) | Corn rhizosphere microbial communities from Kellogg Biological Station, Michigan, USA - KBS C6-3B metaG | ecosystem: Host-associated > Plants > Roots > Rhizosphere | place: USA: Michigan... | reverse complement strand
AACCGCCTGAAGTCGAGCGGCGGGATCAAGGACTTCGCGCCGATCGAGAAGAACGGGATGTACCGCGTCACCCAGGCCGACGGGTCGGTGACGATCTGGTATCCGGAGGCCGGCACCACCGAGACCGCGAAGGGCGTCGACTTCACGGCGCAGTACTTGCTCGACGCGCACCCCGAGCTGTCCGCGGAGACCGCGGCGCACGTGATGGACGCGCTGAAGTCGGCGCCCGGTGCGGACGTCGGCAAGCTGATCGATCTGATCGCCGGGCCATCGGGTCAGAAAGTGCTGACGTGGCTCTCGCATCCCGAGACCGCCGCGGCCCTGAAGGCGAGCGCGCGCGGCGGCGAGCTCGTCGCGTTCGTGCTCGGCGACGAGAGCCTGCAGGCCCAGCTCGAGACCTCCGGCAAGGATCTCGTGACCTGGAACGATCTTCCTTACGAGGAGATCTACGGGTCGCGCGGGGCCATGCAGCTCGGGGAGCTGCTGGCCGACGTGACGGACTATCGCGGCTCGATCAGCGCGGACCTCGCGGCGGCGAAGACGACGTTCGCGGAGCTGCGCGATGCGAAGAAGGCCTACGGATTCTCCGAGGCAGCACCGTCCACGGCGTACGACCCGGCGCACCCACCTGCGCTCGACGCGCAGGACTACATGCGCGACTACCTCCAGCACAACAAGCTGGTCGGCGAGCTCCACATGGTCGAGCTCGACGGCGGGACCTGGTTCCTGCGCACCCAGGACGGCAAGCTCGTCGACGGCTACTTCTTCGCCGCGGGCGCGACGCTGCCGACCGTCGTCGATATCGCCTCGGCCGTGGCGACGCTCGAGCAGGCGAAGACGGACCTCGCCGCCGATCCGACGCAGAAGGACGCGATCAGCGAGCGCGTCGCGCCTTCGGTCAAGGCGCTCGACTTTCTCCGCCGCGTCCGCGGCATCGACGACGCGCACATCAATGACCTGCTCGATACGTTCGAGGCGCGACCTGCGACCGCGCCGGTCGAGATCAAGCCCGCCGACCCGGCACCTGCCCCGCCGCCCGAGGTCGTGCCCGTCACGACGAAGAAGGTCCGCAGCAAAGCGCGCGACGAGATCCTCGGTCAGGCCGACCGGATGGGGCTCACCGCGGACAAGGTCCCGGCGGAGATCGAGGCGCTCCAGAAGTGGAACCCAGCGGATCCGACGACTGCGCCGCCCGACATCGAAGGCGCCTTGTCGGCGGCGCGTGACGTGATCGCAAAAGAGCTCGCGCGTTCCAAGGAGGCCGCGAGCAAGTACTACGGCGCTGGCAACCTCAAGAAGATCCGCGCCGAGTTCGCGACCGAGGCGCAAGCCGACGAAGCGCTCCGTCTGGTGCTCGGCAAGCACCAGCGCACGATGGAGATGATGCACGGGATGGCGCTCGCGACGAAGCCAATCGCCGGCGAGATCAAGAGCCCGATTGCGCTAGAAAAGATCTTTGCGAACGCGCCGACCGCACGCGATGCGCGTCTTGCCTTCGAGATCTACGGCAAGCTGCGCGATAGCGGCATCCCCGGTGCCGATCGACTGTTTCGCGACATGGCCAAAACGCCGAAGGACTTCCGCGGCGGCATGTACACACTGCGCGCTATTGCAGACGGCACGATCCCCATCGATGAAGTCAAATCGCTAGAGACGAAGGAGTCGATCAGCTACGACGTCGACGGCAAGGTCAAGGAGGTTGTCCGCGAGCACGACGTCGTGCTCAAGGACCTGACGACGATCGAGATGAAGGCGTGGACACAGTTCCTTGCCGACAAGGTCTCCTACCAGTTTGGCAAGGATGCAGTATTACGCACGAACAAGTTCACATCCCCGGAGGGGCTCCGCGGATCCCGCTGGATCTTCGAGAAACTGCCCGTTCTCACCGAGGGCGAGCCACCACGCACGCGCACAATGACGGAAGCAGAAGCAAGACAAGCGATCCTGGAAGCGATGGAACAAGGAATACGTGACTGGGGCGCGAAGATCCAAGCCGACGAGATCGATGTTCGCGCCGTCGTCAAGGCGCTACACACCTACGCCAAGACGATCATCAACATCTCGAGGTTCGAATGACGATCTTGCTACCCGACACTGGTCGTCGCCGCGACTTGATCACGTATGACGTCGGGACGACGTTCCGCCTCGCTTGGAGCGCACCCGTGCAGGCGGAAACAGCGACGATGGGTTTCGTTACCGTCGACAACGTGCGTTGTCTTCGCGACGACTATCGCGGTCTCGTCGAGGTGGGCCGCGAACCGATTTCCGATAGGCGCTATTCGCCATGGAAACGCTGGGACCTGCCCTTCGAAACTGCATCCCAGAACACCGACGGAACCATCTCGCTTGCGACGGCCAACCTCGACGTCTATTCGTGGCGACCCGGGAAGCCGCCGCAGCGGTTCTGGAAGATCCCGGCGCAGGCTGCAACCGTCAACAAGCGCAGTGTCAACGTCCGACGCGTCGATGAAAACCTCGTCCTAGTAGCGGACTACAAACAGGACAAGTCCTCTCTCTGGAGCCTCGGCGAAACGGAACCATTGTGGTGTTCATCGCTACTCGAATGGTTCATCCGACTCGGCGACCGCGCGATCGGTGAGTTTTCGGATCGGGCCCAGGTGCTGGTGTGCTTCGACCTCGCAACTAGAGTTGAGCTCTGGACGCTCGATCTTCGCAGTGATGTTGATGCGTTTGATGTCGTCGGGATTGTCGACGGAGTGCTGTGGTATCACGGCAAGAAAGCGTGGCTGATGATCGACCCGATCACCGGCCAGAAGATCCGCGAGGTTCCGAAGAACTATCGTGGGCTCGGCACCCTCGAGGCGCCCGGCATCTACTACGTATCTAGCGCCGGCTACTACTGGCAGTACGACCTGCGCAACGGCGCTGAAGAAATCGTCAAGCGCGAGTATCCGAACGGCGGTGAGTATCCGAGTCGCCCGTGGGGATTGCTCGCCAGTGACGGACGATACCTCGTCTGCGACGATCGTATCGGCTTATGGGTCATCCACACCGACGAGCAGCACACGCGCGAAGTGGTGTGGCGAGCACCGGCGCGGATCGATCGCTGGACGATCGCGCACGGCATGGTCTACGCGGTCGACGAGCGCCAGGTCATGCACTGTCTCGGCGACGCCATCACACCCGTGAAGACGTACGATCCACCGCCGCTCGTTCCAGAGATCCGCACGTTCGAAGCCGATCCGGAGCCGCCGCTCTCTGCACTCTGGCAGTCGCGGGAGACGTTGCCGATCGCAAACCCGAAGCGAGATTCGCAAGGCCGCCTGGTTGCCGGCACGTTGACGACCGATACCGTGATCGATGGCCTCCCCTGCCGAGGCGGCGAACGCGTCACGTTCTGGATCCCGGATGGGTGGCTCGAGAACGCCACGCTCTCGCGCGAGGTCGACCTCGCCGACTTCACGCTGCCCGCCGGCTCGAAGTTCATGACCTGGGACTGTGGCTCGATCTTTCACTCGGTGTTCCCGGCGCTCGACCGCGTGATCCACGGCGTGCGCATCCCGGCGGGCAGTGAGGTCCTGCTCGACGAGCAAACGGGGCGCACGGTCCGCATGCTGTTCCTCGGCGGCGACCTCCAACTCGAGGCGCGCGACGAGCATGGCAGGCTCCAGCATCGCCGGCTCGCGAAGGGTGACGCGCTGTACTGGCAGCGCGGCGGCTGGTGGTTCGACATGCCGGAGGACTCGTGAGCTGGTCGCCGGCGATCGACGATGCGCTCGCGCGCCGGCTCGGCCTCGGCGTGCTCGATCGCGCGATCTTGCGCGAGGCGCTCGCGGTCGAGCTCGGCGAGCGCTCGGGTCCGCTGACGATCCACGCGTTGCTCCACGGGCGAGACGTCGCGCAGGTCACCGAGCGCCTGCAAGCGGACCGACCGCTGCGCAGCCAACACATCGTCGAGCTCTCCGACGCTGGACCGTTCGCGCACAGAACGATCGGGCTCGACGCGTCGTTCTGGCCGGCGCTGATCGGCGTGGTGCCGAGCGGTGCCCCGATCGCCACGCGAGCTCACACGACGCTCGCGACGATGCTCCTCGCACCGGAGACTCGAGCCCGTGCGGCAAGCGCGGCGGCGTGGGCGAATGGACGCCTCGACGCGGCGCTCGTGATCGCGGGTCCAAGCGGTAGTGGTCGCGCAGCACTCGCGACCGCGATCCTCGCCGCTGCAGGTCTCCAGATCCTCGAGCAGTCGAGCGAGCAACTGGCGGAGCGCGGTGCAGCGCGGGTCGCGCGCGATGCGAGCTGGCAAGGCTGCGCGGTGCTTGTCACCGGCGTCGAGCGCAAAGACTACGGCCGGATCGCCGACCTCTCCGCACTGGCGGCCGGGCCGATCGCGATCACCGCAAGTGCGACGAGTGCGGCCGCGGCGATCCAGCTCGGTCGCACGGTGTGCACGATCGAGCTCGAGGTTCCCGAGACCGAGTTGCGTGAGCAGTTGTGGCGTGCGCGCCTCGAGCTCGAGCCCGAGATCGCGCTCCGGATCGCCGAGCGGTTCGCGTTCGGTCCTGGAGCGATCGAGGTCGCGAGCGCGCTCGCCCGCTCGCGGGCGTCTGCGGACGGTCGCGAACGTGTCAACGAACAGGACCTCTCCGAGGTGTGTCGCGCTGCCGTCGACGTCGAGATCGCCGGCGTCGCACAGCGAGTGAAGGCGCGCTACAGCCGCACAGATCTCGTCGTCGCCGACGACGTGAGCCGCGAGCTCGCGCTGATCGAGACGTGGATCGAGCGCGGGCCAGCGGTGTTCGGCAATGATGGCGCCGGCGCGCGGTTCACGAACAGCCCAGGTCTGACCGCGCTATTTCACGGGCCGCCCGGCACCGGGAAGACCCTCGCTGCGCAGGTCGTCGCGAGCCATGCCGGCTGCGAGCTGCTGCGCGTCGACCTCGCGACGGTCGTCGACAAGTACATCGGCGAGACCGAAAAGCACCTCGACCGCGTGTTCAACATCGCCGCAGGGGCCGGCGCGATCCTGTTCTTCGACGAGGCCGATGCGCTGTTCGGCAAACGCACCGAGATCACCGACTCGCGCGATCGTTACGCGAACCTTGGCACGAGCTATCTCTTGCAACGACTCGAGCAACACCGCGGCCTGTCGATCCTCGCGAGCAATGCGCACGAGAACTTCGATCCGGCGTTCATGCGCCGGTTCCAGGTCGTCGCCGAGTTCGCGATGCCGACAGCGCCTCAACGCAAGCAGATCTGGGAGCGTCATCTGCCCGCGGCGCGTAACGCCGATATCGATCTCGAGTTCCTCGCCATGCGCCTCGCGCTCGCGGGCGGCGACATTCGCAATGCCGTGTTCGCGGCCGTGCTGCTCGCCGAGAAGGACCGCGCCCAGCTCGCGATGGCGCACGTGCTCACAGGCGCGTGGCGCGAGATGCGCAAGGCCGGCCGCTTGATCGAGGCGAACATCCTCGGACCGTGGCAAGCCGTCGTCCTCGGCAAGGTCGGAGCGGTCCCGCCCGCCCCGCGGCTGAAGACGCGGGTGTAAGGAGATGAAGCGATGTCGCTCTACCTCACGATGGCGTACGCCGTGAACAAGACGCAGGCGGCGGCGGCGGTGACGAACGCGACGCTGATCCTGCGGCAGAGCAAGTACGTGTTCGATCTCGGTCAGGGGCCGCTCGGAGACGCGCTGACCACGTACGCCGAGGACATCCAGGCCGAGCTCGGCAACGAGCTGGACATCGACGTAGAGCTCGACGACTTCGGGACCGCGCGCGGAAGACACGACCCGGCGCGCGCACTCGCCGTCATCGCGGCGCTGCGGGCTGCGCTCGACGCGGGTCGCGACCTGATCGTGACGTGGATCGACGCGGACTGGAGATCCCCCGGACTGATGCGCACCCAGCTCGCCGACTTCGAGACGTTCTGTCAGTTCGGCATCGCGCACGGGCTCCAGTTCAGTCACACGTTCGGCTGAGCCGCTTGAGAACGCCGAGCGCGACGTGATACCAAAGCTAGCGGTGGGGCCGAGGTGGCATTGCAGCGCGAGCTCGCTCGGCTGGACGCGTTGCTCGCGACCGGCCTGCGCCCGGCAAAGCTCGCCGCGCCCGAGCTACTCGCGTCCCTCGCGACCGAGCATCGAGCTGCCGCGACGCCGGCCGTGCCCGACGACGTCCGCACCGCGCTGCCGAACCTCGCGCGGATGCTGTCGCTCTACGGCTTGTCCGCGTTCGATCGCGATCTGTTGCTCGTCGCGGCTGCGCCGGAGATCGACTTCCGCTACGCCGACGTCCTCGCGAATGCGTCGGGCACGGCACAACCGACACTCGGCGCGCTCGTCAACTTGCTCGTCGCTGCGTACGGCTTGCCGCGCGATGGCGCCCTCAGCCGCACCGCGCTCGATGCACCGCTCCTGCGCAACGCGCTGCTCGAGCTTCACGCAGGTGCGGATACGCCGACATCGCTCGCGCGCGTGCGAGTTCCCGATCCGGTGTGGCGCCGGATGATCGGGCTCGATGGCGGATCGCGGTTCGAAATCCTCGCGCGCCAGCCCGTCGCGGACCTGTTGCTCGAAGATCCGATCCGCGCCGCGTTCCAGCGCGCCGTCACGTGGCTGCGTGATGGGTGTGGTGTTGCAGGACCTCGCCGGGTTCGAGGTCCGGCCTTCGATGGACGAGCTGCTCGACGCGTTCGAAGAGGCCGTCCGGCAGATTCCGTCGGACATGCTCGCGGATACCCTCGGCGCGCGAAGCGTTCGGGTCGTGGACTGGCCCGAGCGGCGTCACGCAGCGCCGGATCCGGCGTTGACGGAGCATCTGCGTGCGGGGCTTCAGGCGGTCTCGCGTACGTATCAGAAACACGTCGGGCGCTCGCCACACATCCCCGAGTTGCTCGAGGTGATGGCGTTCGAGCTCGCGGACGATGCGTCGCCGTACGTGCGAGACGCCACGCAGCCGTTCACGCGGTTCGTGCTCGCGTAGCGCGCTGTCACCAGACGTCGGAGCTGCTGGGCGCATGGACGATCCGCACGGTGCGGCGCAGCCACGGGATCCAGCCGGGGTCGCGATCGAGGCCGGCGCGGCGGACCTCGAGCGTGACGCTCGCGAGTGGCAGCTCGATGGTGAGCTCGTCGTCGGTGAAGACGATCCGACCCGACCGGGCGATCAGCGCGGCCGCAGGCTCGCGCGACCAGGGCACGGCGAGGCGCTCGCAGACCATCGCGGCGAGTGCCGCTGCAGCGACCGCGGGGACGCGCTCGCCCTGCCCTGTCAGTGATGCGAGGCGACTCGCGAGCTCGTCCGCGGTTGTCGCAAAGCCGCGACGGGCGAGCCAGCGGCCGAGGCTGTCGCGGATCTTCGCGACGACCTCGTCGATCGCCCACGAGGGCATCGCGCCGGCATCGCCGGTGCCCGCGATCGCCGCGAACGCCGGATCGTCGTTCAGGTCCGGTGCCAGCGAGGCAATCGCCTGCGCGATCACCGGACCTTCGGCAGTACCGGCGCACCAGAGGTGCTCCCCGAGCTCGAGCTCGAGCACGGACGCGAGCACATAGAACGCACCACCGGCGGCGGTCGAAACCGAGCTCGCCGGATGTCGCTCGAGCTCGCCGGCCTGAACCGCGTCACCCGATGCGGTGACCGGCGCCGGTTCGAGCCGCGGCGAAACTTCGCTCGCGCGGTCCCGCGGTGGCGCGGGGTCGGGCCTGGCGTCGGGATCGGCCGCGGGCGCCTCGTTCGTCTCGCCGGGTCTGACACTGCCGGGCAGGATCCGCGTCGCGCGCGGGAGCACCGCTCCGGGCCGCCGCGGCACCACCGCCGCCCGTGCGGCCCCGGGCTGGCTGACGCGCGCGCGCACTGCGGCAGGCGCTCGCGCCACCGCAGCGTCGACCGAGTCGGCAGCGGTCAGCCACGCGACGACGCGAGGTACGGCATCGAGCACGATCACGCGATCCCACAGCGCATCGAGCGCCGGCAGCGGATGGTAGAACGCCGCCGGTGCCCGCTCGGTCAGATCCGCGATCGCGACCGCGAGCTCGTGGACCTCGTCGACGAATACCGCGATCGACGTGCCGGCGCGCGGCCGCGTCCATCGGATCCGCTCGCGCGGGGACTCTGCCGCGGTCGCGGTGCGAGACCTCGGTAACGGCCGGCGTTGCTCTTCGGCATCCGCGAGGATGCCCTCGGCGAGCTCGACGCCGAGCTTGCGGTGGAGATGCGTGTCCGCGAGCTCGCGCGCGTCGAGGCGCCAGCGCAGCGGCAGGTGCGCGATCCGGACGATCGCATCGCGGCCGAGCCGATCGACGATCGCCTCCTCGAGCGCCTCTAGGACGTTGCGGAGCAGCGTCTTCTCGGCGAGGTCGCGCCACGTCTCGGCGTGTTGCGCATCGCGCTCGCCGACCCGGAGTCGCAGCGAGACCTCGCGGACGTAGCTCGTCACGAGCCGTGTGCTGCGGCCCGTTCGAGCGCGCGATCGACCGAGGCTTTCGCGATATCGAACTTCTTCGTCACGTCGGCGGTCAGCGCCTTGCGCAACGCAGGCTCGCGCAGCATCGCGCTCGGCTTCGCGACCTTGGTCTTGCGCGCCGCAGCAGCCGCGGAGTCCGCGATCTGGCCGAGTGCCGCGTCTGCCTTCGTCAGCAGCTCGTCGACGGCCGCGGGGTCGGCCGACGGTACCGCGGCGAGCACGCCGTCGGGGCCTGCTGCGACAAGGCTCGCGAGCATCATTCCACCGAGCGAGCTCGCGAGCTGACTCGCGGGCGCTCCGAGGTCGGTCACGGCCGTCGCGGGAACCTCGCGTGCGAGCTCGGTCGTCGCGCGCGCGACCACCGAGCGATTGATCGGAGACAGCGCGGGCGTCAGGCCGCGCACGATCGGCTCGACCGCCGCATCGATGGAGCCCGTCGCGACGCCAGCGTTCATCGCCGGCGCCCTGACCTCGACGACGGTCCCGTTCGCGAGTCGCGACCGGTACGTCGCGAGCGGCGCGTTGCTCGCGCCGACGAGACCGGAGACCACGTGCGCGACGAGGCTCGCCGGGCTCACGTCGGTCGCAGCGCCCCGGCTCGCGGCACCCACGGCGACGCTCCCCATGCCGATCGGCACCGCGACCGCGTCGTAGTGGTTGATGTTCGTCGGCTGCCGCTCGATCACCTGCGTCGCGAGCGTCGGGATCTGGAGCCCAGCGAGGCAGCAGATCGCTTGGCTGATCCGCCCGGCGACGACGTCGATCGGAGCGAACCCGAACACGCCGAGCCAGTGGTTGATCAACGGCCCCGTGATCACCTCCCGGCGGTGCTCCCACATGTCGAAGCCGACGATCTGTCCGAGCTGCGTGATCGTCGCGCAGCCGAGGTAGACACCGTGATGCTCCGTCGAGCACCGCGGGCCGGGATACAGCATCGCCTCGCACCAGCACTCGAACAGCCGCGCGATCAGCTTACCGAGCTCCTGGCGCTGCGCCTCGGTCGCGCTGTTGACGTCGATGCCGAGCAACCGCCACGCGGCGATGTAGAGCAACTGACCGAGCATGCGCGACGCGGTCCACCCACCGCCCGAGCGACTGGTGACGTCCGCGAAGTACGCGTAGATCGCCGCGAGCAGCAACACGCGTAGGTCTTCGGACGCGTGCGCGGGGTCGGCCATGATGCCGCCGCGCAGGACGTCGAAGCAGCTGCCCGTCGCCGACGCTTCGCCGACGGTGGATGTCGTCACGACGGAGATGTTCGCCACCTTCGTCACGACCTGATCGTTCGAGCCTGCGTTGACCGTGAGCTCGCCGGTGATCGTCATCGTCGCGAGGCCCTTCGCACGCTCGCCGAACATCTGCTCGAGCCCGAGCGAATCGATGACGTAGCTGAACGTGCGGGTCGCAGCCCTCGCATCGCCGAGCGCCAGCTCGAGCGACCAGAACTGCTGGAGATCGAGCGGTGGCGCGACCATGTCGACGACGACATCACCGTCCTTCACCTGCCCCTGATAAAAGCCCCAGCCACTCGTCGGCGTCAGCTCGAACTGGACCACGCCGGACCGCGTCGCGCTCGGTGTCCGCGTGCTCGAGATCGTATCGGCGTTGACCGTCCCGTTCGCGAGCGGCGTGACCGTCGTCGAGGTCGCACCGGTCCCCGGCGTCGTGATCTTGAGCGACACCGGCAACGTCGAGTCCGGCGTGACGACCGGTGCCGGCGCCGGAGCCGGCGGGAACAACGCATCCCGCAGCTGCGGATCGGTGATCGACTGTTTGAGCGTGTCGAGGTCGGCGATGAAGTCGTCGATGCAGGTCGGCGGCTCCGGAGGCGGTGGCGGCACGAGCAGCAGGCGCGTGGTCTCGCGGATCCGCGACGACTCGCACCGGCTCGTCGGTGGCGTGCAAGCATCGGTCTGGACGGGTCGAGCATCTTGCGGGCACTCGACGTACTGGAGAACCAGGCACGCGCTGCGCAGCGGGTTCTGCTGGTACCTCGCCGCCGCTTCGAACACTGCGGGCGTCGCGGACCGGTACAGCGGATCGGCTAGCTTGATCAGATCCGCCTCGGCGATCTGGACCGGGCATTCGACGACCAGGTCGTTGCCGCAACAATCGAGCGCGTACCCCGGCCCGAGCACGAATACACGGCGAGCCGCATCCCAGCGGACGCGCAGGCCCCACACGACACCTTCACCGAGCGCGCGGTTCGTGAGCCGGCGCTTGATCCGCCAGTAGCGCTGTTCGTTTTCCAAATCGGATTGGGTCAGCACCATGCCGTCGAAGAACCGCGTGCGCACGAGGCCGCCGGCGAGCGCACCCGGGGCGCACGTGCTGCAGAACGTCGACGTCGATGACGATGGTTTGGTCCCACACGAGCAGCTCATAGACCCTCCACGGCGAAGTCACAGGGAATGCAATCGTTCGGCACGGGCAACTGGTTCGGCGTGCACGGCGGCTGACAGATCGCCTCACGCAGGCAGCGCATCAGCTTGCAGATCAGCGCGAGCAGGCAGCGGCTAAAGTTCGCGCGTGCTTCGCGCGCCGCGGCGGCGCCCAGCGTCGCGGCGCACACGACGGTCTCGACGCATTCGAGCAGATCGCAGATGATCGTCTTCACGCAGTCGCGCAGGCGATTGCGCGTCGCGCAGGACGGTGTCCACGGCGTGCAATCCTCCGGCGGTGTGCAGCAACCACACGTGCACAGATCGCCTGCCGACCTCCCGCGCGGAATGCAATCCGTGCACGAGCTCGTGCCGCCACAGCCACATCCCGTCCCACCACACGTGCCACCGCACGCGCAGTACGACGGCTGGCCACAGTCCGGCGTCGTGCCCTTCATCGCACCGACGGCCGCACGGCGGCGCGCCGCCGACGAGGTCGCGACGTACGACAGTGACGAGCTCGCGGCGGCGGCGCGGACGATCGACGTACTGCCCTTGCGACAACCACAGCCGCCCGTGCGCACCGGCGCCCGCGGCGGTGGCGCGGAGGCCATGGCCGGCGTCTCGGGCGCGATCGCGGCGTAGCTCCGGACCCGCGCGGCAGAGCGCAGCTCGCGCGCCGACATCACCGGTGCGCTCGTCGCGTTGTTCGCGTTCGAGACGGCCGCAGCCGCGGTCGCCGGTGCTCTCGGCGGCGCAGCTGCCCACGCCGCCGTCGCGCGAAGCGCCCCGAGCACGAACGGGAGATCGAGCGCCGGCGCGTAGCCGCGCTCGTCGATCGTGAACTTCGTCGAGTGGGGTGCGTAGTCCGTCGAAGGTAGCGGAAGCGTGCCGGCCTCGAGCACGAGCTTCGAGAATGCGAACTGGAGCACGCGAGCGTCGCTCGCCTGCGCCTGACCATCGCCGATCGCGGCCAGCGACGGGCCGAGGTACATCCGCGCGAACGGCGCGACGAGCCGGGCCGCTGCCGCGAGCGTCTCCTCGACGGTCGGATCCGGCTCCGACGATGCGTTCGTCACCACGCTCACGGCGTCACCTCCGCATAGGGCGCGGGCCGGAGCGCTAGCGCACCGCCGTCGTTCACGATCTTGAAGTGGAACGACGGTCGCAGCGGGCGTAGCGGCCGCAGCTGATCGTCGACGATCGGCGTGGCCTCGGCGCTGATGATCGCGAGCCGATACAGCTGGTCCGCGGCGAAGAATCCGGCCGGCAGCGTCACCGCGAGCCCCGGCGGCGATGCGACGTAGGTCGCGGTTGGCGCGGTGCCCGGTGCTTGCCAGCCGGTCGCCGGATCGAGCCGGCGCAGCTCGTACGTCGCTCCCGTCGCAGTCGGACCGACCACGGCCGACGTCAGGCCGATCACCAGCTGGTCGTTCGCGCCGCCCGGGGTGAACGCGAGCGCCTGCACTTCCGGCCCGCTCGCCGCCAGCGCACCTGCCTCGAGGTTCGCGCCGACATCGCGGAGCAAGAGGTCCTCGATCAGCGCCGACGAGTACAGCATCGTCGCCTGGGCCTCGAGCTCGTCGATCTCGATCACTTTCGCGCGCGTCGGATCGAGCTTCGCGCCGAAGCACGCCAGCACGAGCCAGCCATCGTCGGTCGGCACCGGGCAACCGACGAGCAAGAGGTCGCGGACCTTCGCCGCGAGGTCGCCCCCGCCGAGCGCCCCGCCCGCGATCGGATCGAGCTTCGCGCGGGCAGGCGCGAGCGGTGGCGGCGCGTGGGTCAACGCGTCGTCGTGGAGCTGGAGTTGCAGCTCGAACTCCTCGCGAACGCGGCCGTAGTCACTACCGGTCGCATCGCACGCGCATGGGTCGCGCGGCGCCGGTTCGAGCCCCGACGTGCATTCGCGGAAGCGGATCGTGACGCACAACCGGAGCAGGTCACCATCGAGCACCGGTGTCCACGCGGGATCGACCGCGAGCTGCGCGGCCCGGTAGTTCGCATACCAAGCGGCGACGTCGATGCACTGGTCGTAGCCGACGATGATCTCGCGCCCGCACGAATCCAGCGCGGCGCCCTTGGTCACGCGTAGTACGGTCTCGCCAGGTGCAAACAGCGCACTGCGCAGGCCGCACAGCACACCTGCACCATGCAGGTGCTGGTTGTGAAACCGCAGCTTGCCGGCGTGGTAGCGCTGCTCGTCGACGAAGTCGCTGACGTTCAGGCGCTTGCCGTAGAAGTAACGCAGCCGCACGAACCCTGACGGCAGTGCGCCGCAGGTTCCGCAGTCATCGGGTGGACAGTCGAGTGTGTATGCCGACATCGTTACCTCAGCTCAGGGTGAAGTCTTCGTCGAGAGAGATCGGACCGAGTCGCGGGCTCGGCGCCTCCGCAATCGGAAGCGCGAGTTGACCGAGCACGGCGGGGTGGGAAGGGGTTATGCCGAGTGGCGGAACTGCTTCGCCGCCGACGAGCACCATGTCGATGCCCACCCTCGATGTGATGCCAACCCGGGGAGAGCCGGAGATCACGTGGAGGTCGTACGTGGTGTGCGCGGGTTTGATCGATTCGATGATCGCGCGCGCGGCACGGTCGACGAGGTCGGCGCTGCACGCGGCGCCGTCGCTCTGGACCCAGATCGTGAAGTGGTGGGCGCGCGCGTTCGGTCCGCCCCACCGGAAGTCCTCGACGATCGCCGGTGCAACACCGAGATAGATCTCGAGGTACTGGACCATGCCGCCCAACGTGCCGCGATGTGCGAACAGCTCGTTCGCGTGGATCACGAGCTGGCGGCGGCGCTCTGCCGGCCAAGACGGATCGAACACGAGCCCGAACCACGACGCGATGAATGCGAGCCATTCGGGAGAGCTGGCCCGCGGATCGACCATGCGCGCGACCTGCTCGTACAGTGCCTCGACCGTCGTCAGCAGGCGCTCCGGTAACGCGAGGTAGCGCTCGAGGAACAACGCGCCGCTCGGATCGTTGTCGTCTCGCCGCGCGTAGACCGCCGGGAGATAGCGGAGCAGCGACGGCCGTGGCATCAGTAGCCGGACCGACCGCACGAGCGGAGTTGCCGTCGCGTACGGATCGCCCAGGTGCGCGACCGCACCCTCGAACCGCAAGCGCAGCCACAGGTAGCGACCGCGATCGGTCGCGACCGGATCCGGCACCGTGAACCGCGTCCACGTCGCATACGGCACCGGCGGGCCGGGCTCGAGCCACACCGTCGCTACGTCGGGCTGCGCCCAACGTAGCTGTGCGACCTGGGAGGTCCCGGCGATATCGTCGTAGACGATGAGCTGCTCCCCGTGGGGCACGTCGATGTCCCACGGCAGGCTCTCGACGATCAAGCGATCACTCGTGGCCTGGATCCGCACCGCCGCCGACGAGAAGTCACCGACGACCGGCGGCACGAACGCGATCCCGACGGGATCGCGCACGACGAGCGCCACGATGATCGTCGCGCTGACAACGCCATCTGTCACGGTCGCGGTGTCGCCATCGCGCAGCATCGCGGCGACGGCATGCGATGCCGGCAGATCGTAGAGCGTGCCGTCATCGGCCGCTGCCGACAGATCGAGCGTGTCGCCCGCCGCGAGCGTGACGAGTAACCGAGGCCCTCCCGCGAGCGCGATGCCGTCGCGCTCGATCAGCGACACCGTCGCGCCCGGGCCGTAGAGCTGCAGCGTCCCGCGCGCCGTTGCCTGCACGGTCCGTCCACCGATCGCGACGATCGTCAGGTTCGTGGCCTCGGCGCTCGCCGTACGCAGCGCGATCACGTCGCCCGTGCGCAGCGTCCGTGCGAGCGGCCATTCCGCAGCAAAGCCATTCGTGCTGATCGGACCGGTCCCGGGCAGCGTCGCGATCGGAGCGACCATGCGGAGGTACGGCTCCGCGCGTTTGCGCTGCCACCTGCCCTGGTCCGACAGGACGAGGCGATCGGATTCTCCGTCGGTGGAATCGACACCGGTGAGCGGCAGCGGCACAGGGCTCGCCGGCGCCCACGCGATCACGGGCGGCGCGATCGGATCGTCCGAAGCGAACGTCTGGATCTCGAGCGCGGTGCCCGCCGGAAGCTCCGCATCTACGATCACGCGATGCCAGGCCAGGTCATCGGCGCGGCCATCGATCGGCCCGATCATCACCTCGCCCGCCGGCGCGTATTGAACACCGACGAGCAGCTCGGGCGGTGGATCCGTCGCCGTCGTGGGTTCGCCGCCGAAATCATACGGCTCCGGAATCGACCAGTGTTGGTCGACGACCCACACGACGCACCCGACGATCGCGACGCGAGCCGGCGCGGGCACGAACCCGCTGGGCGCGCGCGGCGGCACTGGTGCGAACATCCCGACCAGCACGAACCGGTCGTCGTAGATCCGGATCCGCCCCGCCGCGCGGTCGGCGACGGCGAGCCGCCCGGCGCCGAACGTCACGGCGACCGGCTCGGTCATGCCAGCGAGGACGATCACGACGTCCCCGCTACCGGCCCGAACGATCTGGACGCGGTGGTTCCCGGTATCCGCGATCGCGAGCAGCTCGCGGCGCGGATCGAGCGCGAGCCCGAGCGGATGGACGAGCTTTCCGGTCTCGAAGCCGCGCGCGCCGACGAACAAGCGCCAGTCCTCGCAGTTGCATCGCCGCAGCACGCGATCGCCGGCGGGATCCGAGCGGTACACACATCCGTCGGGACCGACCACCGTCGTGCCCGTATCGTCGGTCGAGAGCGGTCCGGGTGCGAGCAACAGCGCGATCCGCGCTGGATCGAACACGACGTCGGTCATGGTCGCGCTCGCCCAATCCTCCGCACGGCGCAACACCATCCAGACCGCGTCGTTCGGATCGCGGCCGGGGTGGAGTGCGCCGTCGGAGAAGATCGAGCTCATGCGCGGAGGATCACGTTCAGCGTGGAGGTGTCGACGAACACGTTCTCGTCCGCGTAGAGCACGAGGACATCGGTGTCGGTGGCCGTCGTCGGGCAGCCCGTGAGTCGGTGTGCGATCGCGCGTTCGAGCCGCCACGTCATCGGCGGAGGCTCGCCCGCCGGCGCCGGTGCCTGGTTATCGAACCACGCGACGAGCGAATCGACCTGGTCGACTCCTTCGCAGCGCATGACCTCGGCGACGAGCTCGCCGTGATGGATCGTGGCGCCGAATGCGGTCCCCGTCCCGGCGACGCCGCCGGCGAGCACGTGGAAGTACTTCTCGAGCCGCGTCGAGATGGTCTCGCGCACGTCGGCAAGCGCATAGCCGGGCGAAGGCACCACCGTGACCTCGAGGTTGAAGATCCGCACGTACTGCGCGGGGACGACATAGACCTCGGTCGTGATCAGTCGATGCCGATCGAGCCATGCGCATACCGTGCGGAGGACTCCCTCGGTCGCGGTCGGGTACGGCCCCGGATCGTCGGGAACGACCACGACTGTCACGACGCCGGGCGCCTGCGTGTCGACATCGACGCCTGGCGCATCCTCGCCTTCCGCGATCAGAGGCTTGCGGAGCGCGAGCGCCTCGGCGCGTGCGATCCGGACGCCGTGGGTCTCGCGCGCGATAACTTCGAAGTCCTCCGCGGTGACCGCGCGGTCGCGCGTGCGCAGCGCACTCGGCGTCCGCTTCTTCGCCTGCTCGAGTGTCTCGGCGTCCTTACCGCCGCGCGCCGCGACGATGTTCGTCGCGTCCTGGATCGCACTCGGCAATGAATCGGGTTGGTTGACGAGGCCGGCGGCGACTTCCGCCGACTTGCCTCCGCCGTGGCGATAGCGGAGTGCGACGATCCGGCGCGCGAGCGCGGGAATCTGGCCTCGAATTCCGTCGCCGAAATAGATCGTGCCGGCCTCCGGATCGAGGACGTAGACCCGGTCATCGGGACCCGCCGTATCGAAATCGGTCACTTGCCGCCAGCGATGGAGCTCGAGGTCGACCGGATCCTCGATCGCGAGCTCGAGCGTTCCGGTCAGGATGTCCTGCTCGGGGAGCTGCGCGGTCTGATCCGAGATGCCCGTCCCCTTGCCCAACAGCTGGTTCACGACCGTTACCGCGTTCGTCGCAGGGCCGGTATTGAACGACACCGCACGCAGTGAGAAGTGCCAGTCGCGGTGTGTGAAGTGCACGCCGATCCAGCCGCTGATCGGCACGACGTTCGCGAGCCCGCTGACCGGATTCTTGATCGCGCCGATCAGCGGATGCTTGATCGGGGTCGGCACCGGCGTGCCGGTGCCGCTCGCCTCCGCGCACAGCTGCTCGACCGTCTTCGGCGGCGGGATCCGCGGATCGATCCATTCGCCGTCCGGCACGGGGCCGAGCGTCGTAGGGATGTCGAACCGGATCTGCCCCGAACGGGTCCAGCCATCGGTGGTATCCGAAAGGATCGGTAGCGCGACCCAGGTGCCGGTCGCCTCGCCGGGACGCGGCGGGCGATAGAACGTGTAGGCCGTCGTCGCGACTGCCGCAGCGGTGGGCGCGTCGCTGTTGCAATCGCCGACCGCGCGAGGATCGGGCTGCTCGTCGTCGTCGAGCTGGACGGTCAGCGTCACGCGCTGGCCGAGGAATCCGGCACTCACCATCGGGTTGAATGCGAGGCCGAGCCATAGGTGCTGCTGGTTCTGCTCCGTCGGCCGCGCGAACATCGGCACCGGTTGCTGCGGCCAGTCCTTCAGCTTCGGCTGCTTGCCGTCCCACGCGAGCGAGAACCGGGTCGCGAGGTAGTCGGCCGCGGTGTCGGTGTCGCTCGGCGCGCCGGTGCCGGCCGCGAGGTCGCGCAGATCGCTGGACAGCGTCGTGACGAGCGCGGCCAGCTGACCGGGCACGACGTTCACGATCGCGTCGAGCTCGAACACGTCGGGCTTGCCCTTCACGCGGATCGTCGCGCCCTGCGGCACGGTCACCGCAGTCGCGAGCTCGGGCTTGCCGAGGATCAGCTCGATCACCGTGCGCGCGGCCTCCGCCGGCGCGAGCGTGATCCCGACGAGCTTCATCATCTCGACGTAGACCTTGTCGGGCAGCCGATTGAGCCGGTAGCCGATCTGCTCGCCGAGATGAGCGAACAGCTGGAGCAGCGTGATGCCAGGATCGGATTCGTTGTGGTTCGTCCAGTCCGGCGCGTAGATCGGAATCTGGCGGCGCAGCTGTTCAAACAGCGGGCGATAGCTCAGGTCGTCGAGCTGTGGGGACTCGATCGGCATCTACGCTCCCTCCGTCAGATAGAACGGATAGACGAGGTTGTAGAACGCGTTGGTCTGGCGGATCACGTAGTCGATATCGACGAGCAGCACGTGCGGTTGCACGGTGGCCGGATACGCGCTCACGCGCTGGACCTGGATCCGCGGCTCCTGCGTTGCGAGCGCGTTCGTGACATCGGCCTCGACGCGCGACGCGAGCGCGGGCGTATTCGAATCGAACACGCGATCGCGCAGCGTGCTGCCGAAGCCCGGCTCCATCACGCGCTCGCGCTGGGTCGTCTCGATCACGAGCCCGATCGCCTGCTCGACGTCGACTTCGTCGCTGACGAGCTGGAGCGAGCCGTTCGTCGGGCGCACAGGGAACGCCCAACCGCTGCCGAGCTGAGGTTGCAGACTCTTCGTCATGTCAGGCCCCGATGTTCGTGGGTGGACCGGAGGGGCCGGTCCCCGTCGCGTGCTGGTGGTTCCAAGAGACACCATCGAGCACGATCTGGCTCGACGCGACGGAGCCGGTCGTCTTGATCGAGAGCTGCGATCCCTCGATGTGGATCTCGAACCCTCCGGCGCTCTTGATCAGGATCCCTCCGCCGCCGGGAGAGTCGTCGAGCGTGATCTCGTGGCCCGAGCGCGACACGATCGTCCGCGTGTTGTTCGTCGCGGCCTGATCCGCTTGGCCGGGAGGTCTGCGCTGGTCGTTCCACACCGAGCCAAGGACGACCGGCCGGCTCGTGTTTCCACACTCGAACGCGACGACTACCTCGTCACCCACCTCCGGGCGAAAGAACGCGCCGTGGCCATCGCCGGCCATCGGCGTCGACAGTCGCGCGGGTGTCGACGGCGCGTCGAGCGAGGTCGAGAGGTAGTCGAGCTCCATCCCATCATCGCCGTGCGACCGCACCGTCGCGTACGCGATGCCGTACTGCGGCATCATCCGGTTGAAGCGCTCCTCGAGCTGGAGCAAGCGCGCGAACAGATCCGTCATAGGTGCCCCTCGTACGTCATCGGGTTCTGCATCCCGGGCCGGCGCAGCGTGAGCTGCGTCTTGTAGCCTTGGGCGTCGAGCGTATGGATCGCCTTGATCACGTAGTAGACCCCGTCGAACGGCGCGTGCAGCCCCGAGACGTCGACGTGGATCCCGGCGCGCAGCGACGGAAACCCGATCGTCGAAGCCTCGACCGACAGGAACTCGCGCGCCTTCTCGCGCAGCTTCGCGATCGCGAGCAGGCGTGCACGCTCCTCACCGAGGTTCGTCGCCGGGACATCGAGCGGTGCATCGGTCGGGACCGACACCCCCTGGAGCAAGGTCTGGCGCAGCTCGAGCGCTGACATCGGTGCCGGCGTGCCCTCGGTCCGCCCCAGATCGCGCGCGACCTCCGCGATCGCACCGGCGCCCTCCACCGAGTGTTGGATTCGCTGCACGCTCGTCGGGTTGCGGCCCGATACCTTCACCGAGGTCGCGAGATCCCAGACCTTCAGCTTCGGCGTGAAGTCGACGATGTTCCGGCCCCACACGAGCGGCACGTAGAAGCTCGGCGCGTGGCCGTTCAGGAGCGAGCGTGCCGGCTCGAAGTGCATCATCACGGCGCTCGTATCCGCCGGAGGCGTCGTGCTCTGCGCCGTACCTGGCTCGTCGAGCGGCAGGTAGTTGCGCGTGAAGTCCATGAAGATCTCGAAGTCGAGTCGGTCGGCGATCGACTGCAAGAACTGCAAGTACGTCTGCGATTTCTGGTGGGTGACCGACTGGAGGTCCTCGGTGATCGTCGGCCACTCGATCGCCGACCCGGTGTTCGCGAGGTAGCCGTTGCCGTCGCGCGTCTGGTTCGTGACCGTGCTCCCAGCGAACGGCGCGTCGCTGTTTCCCGAGCGCGTGACCACGTCGCGGACGATCTGCTCCTCGGTCTGACCGCGCGGGTAAGGCTTGTCCGCGCTCGGCTTCTGCTTGAGCCGGCTCAGCAAGTCCTCGCCGGTGATCGTGACCTGCGATGGTCCCGAGCTCGCGAACGTGAACTGCATGTCGTTGATCTGCGCAACGATCATCTTGGTCCACGGCGCGTCGCCGTACGACAGATCGAGGCGGACCTTCTGGCCGAACCTCAACCGATCGAGCGCGTTGTAGAGCCACGGCGGCTGCATCGGCAAGATGGAGTCGCCTTGCTGCTGAAACCGGGTGTTATCGAGCACCACGGTAAGCTGCGCGACGCCGGTATTGACGAGCGTGACGCGCGCGCTGACGAGCGCGACGTGGTTCCCGTCCGGCCAGTTCGCGCCGACCACCGTGTTCGATTCGACATCGACGAGCTGCGCGCGTGGCGCGAAGAACTGGGTCACGGAGTCCGTCATCCGCGAATCCTCAAGAACTCGTCGAGCTCGTCCTCGAGCATGCGTCGGATCGCGCGGCGTGCCTGTGCCGGATCCGTGCCGGCAGTTGACGACGGAGCCGGACGGTCGTCACGCGCCTGCCCTTCGAGCGCCGCGACGACCTCGATCTCGCTGTCGATCTTGTCGATGTGGACAGCCATGGGTCAGAGAGGTGGAATCACCAGCAAGGTGCCTGGCACGAGGATCCGCGGCCGGGCGAGGTTGTTCGCGCGCGCGATCGCGGGCCACTTGCTCGCGTCGCCATATTCGGCGGCTGCGATCGCGTCGATCCGATCGCCCTCCTGAACGGTTCTCGTCTTGGTGCGATCAGGTGACTCCAGGGGACGGGACCGCGCCTGCAGCTGCGGCGGAGCGTACTTCTTCAGCGTCATCGTCACGCGAGCGCGCAGGGCGTTGCCCGCGTCATCGAACATCGCGAACTTTTCGCTGTAGCTGCCGACGACGCCCGTGAAGTGCAGCTTGCCCCACGTGAACAACACGACCGGTGGCGC
>Ga0070679_100001476_pt1 | contig 20861 bp, 18 predicted proteins | sample KBSC63BmetaG_FD_65652 | JGI IMG/M metagenome (GOLD analysis project Ga0070679, IMG submission 65652) | Corn rhizosphere microbial communities from Kellogg Biological Station, Michigan, USA - KBS C6-3B metaG | ecosystem: Host-associated > Plants > Roots > Rhizosphere | place: USA: Michigan... | reverse complement strand
AGAAGCCGGTGCAGCGCATCCGCTACGCCGAGAACGAGACCAACTACTGCGCGGTCTGCCAGACCGGCGGCAAGCTGCTCGCGGATCGCGGGTTGTCGCGCCTCTTGCATGGCGACTGGCCGCGCTCGCTCGACGAGATGGACGAGCGCAAGGAGTCAGGCCGCGCGCTCGTCGCGAGCACGAACGTGAAAGACGACGCAGGCGCCGAGGTAGACGAGGCCGCCGGCGAGCATGTACTCGGGAAGCCGGTGAAACAGCCCGGCGCCATAGCCAAACGCGACGGTGACGGCAAGGAGCGCGGTGAGCGCGCGGCTGCGCGTGCGCCCGAGCTTGGGAACGCGCAGCGGCGAAAGCATGCCGGCGGCGCCGGCGAGAAGAAGAAGCGGCAGAAACGGTAGCGTCGCGTCGAGGCGAAGGCCGCCGAGGAGGCGCCACGGGTCCGACGTCTCGGGCGCGATCCACGACGGATCGGAGTACTTGAGCGCCGTCAGAAAGGCGACGCCGACGATGCCCGCCGTCATCGTCGAGGGCGTGCCCGAGTAGTGCACGACGGGCCCCGAGGCCGACGCCACGTTGAAGCGCGCGAGGCGCACCGCCGTCGCCAGCGTCCAGATGGCACAGCAGGCGACGAGCGCGGCCCGCCCCGCCGCCGTCGCCCAGCCGAGCGCCGGGTGCTGGAAGAAGAAGGAGTAGAAGACGGCCGGCGGCGCAATTCCGAAAATCGTGAGATCGGCGAGCGAGTCGAACTGCACGCCGAACGCCGACTGCGCGTGCAGCATCTTGGCGGCGGCGCCGTCCAGACGATCGGTGAGCGTGCCGTACAGGCACCACCACATGGCGGCGACCACGCGATGGGCGACGGCGTCCTCGATCGCCAGCACGGCGAACACGATGCTCGCGGCGGTGAACGCGTTCGGCACCGCATAGCGCCAACGCGCCGTCGCCATGCTCGGCCCGCCCCTAGCCGCCCTTTTGGCGGTCCTTGCCCATGAGCTTCGAGTAGAGCAGCTGGCCGAGGCTGTCGATCATCATCTTCTCGACGGCGCCTTCGAGCCGCTCGCGCTCTTCGGGGCCGTCGTAGATGAAGCGGATGCCCATGCCCGGCTCGTGGTCCTCGGCGACGCCGGGCGGCGACGGCTCGCCCTCGCGCTTGACCCATTTGACCTCGCCGCGGATCTCGATGGGCTTCTGCATCTTGGGCACGCCGAGCTGGAACAAGAACACGGTGCCGATGTCGAGCGGCTTCTTGGTGCGGATGAAGGTGCCGCCCTTGCAGATGTTCTTGGTGTAGTCCGCAAAGAAGGTGTTGAGCTTCTTGTACTCGACCTTGAGCTGGATGGGGACGCGTGGCTCAGCACGCCGGTCGTCGTCGGACATTGGATTGCGTGCCTTGTAATTTGAGGATATCCCAAGAGCCGAGTGCGAGTCGAGAGGGGCTCAACCATCGTTCTGGTCGTCCTCATTGTCCTGGGCGCGGGGCTATGCTTCGTGCCCCTGTTCGACGTGCTCGGGTACGAGTGGTGCCTGGCGATGGCGGTGGCGGCGTCGCTGGCGGGCGCGAGCCTCGGCGCCCTGCGCGTCGGGCGCGAGCGGCGCGAGCGGACGGCCTCGGCGGTGACGGCCGCCGAAGCGCACGCCGGGCGGACGGTCGTCGCGCTGTGGTGGGGCGCGACGCGGAGCGTGTGGCTGTGCCTGTTGGCGCCGCTCGGCGCGATCCTTTTGAACGCGCTGCGGGTGCGCAACTGCGACCTGGGCGCGGGGATCGCCTGGTTCGCGATGCTGCCCCTGTGCTCGGCGGCGTGCGGCGCCGCGGCCGGCGTGGTCGTGGGTCTCGTCAGGCCGTGGCGCGGGCGGGCGGCGCCGGTGGCGATCGCCGTCGGGATCGTGGTCGCGTCGGTGGCGTGGGGCGTGTGGCGCTTCTACGCAGCGCCGCCGATCTTCGGGTACGACCCGTTCGTCGGCTACTTCGCCGGCACGCTCTACGACGAGGACGTGGCCATCGGGCGCGCGTTCGGGTGGGCGCGGCTCTATCACCTCGCCGTCGCCGGCGCGGCGCTCGCCATCTGCGCGCGCCAGCTCGACGGCACGCGGCTGGCGCTCGGGCGCGCCTCGGCGGGCCGGGCGCGGGCGACGCTGGCGGCGATCGTGCTCGTCGCCGGCGCGATCCTGTTGTGGCACGGGCGCGCGCGGCTCGGCTTCGCGCTCTCGGCCGACGACATCGCCCACGAGCTCGGCGCCGAGCGGCGGACCGCGCACTTCGTCCTGCACTACTCGCCGAATGGGCCGTACGCCAAGGAGATCGCGGCCTATGCCGAGGACGACGAGCTGCACTGGGCGCAGCTGACGGCGCTGTTCGGCAAGGCGCCGGCGCCGCCGATCCACGCCTTCCTGTTCGACAACTCGGGCCAGAAGCGCGCGCTCATGGGCGCGGCGCACACCTTCATCGCCAAGCCGTGGCGGCGCGAGATCTACCTGCAGCACGATCCGTGGCCGCAGGAGGTGACCGCGCACGAGCTCGCGCACGTGTTCGCCGGCTCGTACGGCGATCCGATCTTCGGCATCGCGCGGCGCGGCCTCCGCTTCAACGTCGGGCTCATCGAAGGCGTGGCGGTGGCGGCGTCGTGGGCGGGCAATCCGCTGACGCCGCATCAGATCGTGAAGGTGCTGCGCGACGCCGGGCTCGTCGACGCGGGCACGCTCGGCTCGGTGATGGGGCCGCGCTTCTTCGGGATCAACGCGGCGCAGGCGTACAACGTGGCCGGCTCGTTTTGCCGCTTCCTCCTCGACACGCGCGGGGCCGACAAGCTCGAGCGGCTCTATCGCGCCGCGGGCAGCGACGGAAGCTGGCAAGAGATCTACGGCGTGTCCTTCGACTCGTTGCGCGACGAGTGGCTGCGCGTCGTCGACGGGCAGACGGTGCCGGCCGTCGAGCGCGCGGTGGCGATCGAGCGGCTCAAGCGGCCGAGCGTGTTCCGGCGGCCGTGCGCGCACGCGCAGGCGCTCTTGAAGCAGGCGGCGCGCGCGGCGGCGACGGCGGGCGATCGCAAAAAGGCGCTGGCCGACTGGAACACGGTGTGCCGCGACGACGACTCGGCGGAGAACGCGCTCGATCGCGTCGAGGCGATGATCGCGGCCGGGCAGCTCGCGCCGGCGCAGGAGGAGCTTTCGCGGCTGCGCGATCGCGTCGACCCGGTGACGCGCGCGCGCCTGCTGATGCTCGCCGGCGACGTCGCGGTCCTGCGCGGCGCCGAGCCCGACTACGACGCCGTCGCGGCGCTGCCGCTCGAAGAGCCGATCGCGCGGCTGGCCACGGCCAAGCGCGAGCTGGCGCATCGGCCGCCGTCGGAGGCGCGCACGCAGCTCCTCCAGATCCTGGCCGCGCCCGCCGGCACGCGCGACGCGACGCTCGATCTCTTGACGCTGCAGAAGCTCGCCGACGCGCACCCCGACGACGCGCTCGTGCACTATCTCCTCGGCCGCCAGCTCTACGGACGCGGACGCTTCGCCGACGCCGCCGGTGCCCTCGCCCGCTCGCTCGCCGGCACGCTGCCCGACGGGCGCTTCATCCGCGAGGCGGTCAAGATGCGCGCCATGGCGCTCTTCCGCCTGGGCAAGCGCGGCGAGGCGCGCGAGATCTTCCAGGCCATCTCGTTCGACCCGAACGCGCCCGAGGGCGCGCGGCTCGAGGCCAAGCAGTGGGTCGCGCGCTGCGACTTCAAGATGCCATGAAGCTCGCCGTCATCCTCAACCCCAACGCGCTCGGCGTGCGGCGCGCGCCTGGCCTCGCCGATCGGCTGCGCCGCGTCGCCGACGGCGCCGAGGTGGTGGCGACGCGGACGCCGGGCGAGCTGGCCGCGGCCGCGCGCCGCTTCGCCGACGACGGCGTCGAGCTGGTGGCGACCTGCGGCGGCGACGGCACCAATCTGTCGACGCTGACCGAGCTGGTGCGCGCCTACGGGCGGCAGCGCCTGCCCGCGTTCGCCATCCTGCGCGGCGGCACGGTCAACACCATCGCCGGCAACCTCGGGATTCGCGGGCGTCCCGACGAGATCCTCGGCCGCATCGTCGCCGCCGCGCGCTCGGGCGGCGTACCGACGGTCGGGCAGGACCTCATCGAGGTCAACGGGCAGTACGGCTTTCTGTTCGCCTCGCTCATGGGCGCGCGCTTCCTCGAGGCCTACTACGGCGGGCTCCATCCCGGCGTCGCCTCGGCGGCGCTGCTCACCGCGCGCACGATGGTCTCGTCGCTCATCCAGGGGCGCACGGCGCGCTGGCTGTTCTCGCCGGCCGAGGTCGCGCTCACCGTCGACGGCGAGGCGCTGCCGCCCGAGGCCTATCGGCTACTGGTGGCCTCGACGGTGCCGGACGTCGGCATGGGCTTTCGCGTGCCGTGGCAGGCGGGGCGGCAGGCCGGGCGCTTCCACCTCGTCGCCAGCGGGCTGTCGACGAGGTCGATGGCGCTGCAGCTGCCGCGCGTCTTCGGCGGGCGGCCGCTGACCGGCAGGCCGCACCTCGATCGGCTGGCGGCGCGCGTGGACATCCGCTTCGGCGCGCCCCAGAGCTACACGCTCGACGGCGATCTGTTCCGCGCCAGCGAGGTGTCGCTCGCTACCGGCCCGCGGCTGCAGATCGCGCGTGTCTGACAAATCGCGCATCTGTCTGACCTAATTTACGCCTGCGGCTGCTAAACTATCGCGCAGTGCAGTTGTTCGCCGTGGTCCTCGCGTCGTTCTTGGCTGTGGGCGGCGCCCTCCCCGACGGAGCCTTCGTACGCGTCGACGGCGGCAACTTCGTCGTCGGCGACAAGCCGTTCACCTTCATCGGCGCCAACCTCGACGTCATGCACGGCGCCGACGAGCGCGCGCGCGCGCCCGAGACCATCGCCGCCGCGCGCGCCGACGGGCTCACCGTCGGGCGCGTGTGGGCGCTCGGCGAAGGCGACGCGACGGCGACGCCGTGGAGCCGCGCCAACGTCTTGTGGCGCACCGCGCCCGACGCGTGGATCGCGGCCGGTCCGCGCCAGCTCGATCGCGTGCTCGCCTCGGCGCGCAAGAACGGGCTGCGCGTGATCGTGACCCTGTCGAACTACTGGGACGACTACGGCGGCATCCGGCAGTACCTGGCGTGGGCCAAGCTGCCGACCGACACGTGGGACGCGCGCGATCGCTTCTTCAGCGACGACAAGACGCGCGCCATGTATCGCGCGCACGTGCAGGCGCTCGTCGAGCGCGTCAACACGGTCAACGGCGTCAAGTACGCCGACGATCCGACCATCTTCGCCTGGGAGCTGATGAACGAGTCGCAGGTGTCGACGCCGGCGGGGGCGACCGCGCGGCGCTCGTGGATCGACGAGATGGCGTCGTTCATCAAGGCGCGCGATCCGAACCACCTGGTCACGCCCGGGGTCATGGGCTACACGTCGCGGGCCGAGCGCGCCGAGTGGCTGGCGGTGTGCCGGCTGCCGACGGTCGATTACTGCGACAGCCACCTGTATCCGGAGACCACCGATCGCGTCGGCAACCGCCAGCGGCTCGAGCAGTACATCGACGATCGCGTGCAGCTGGCGCGCTACGTGGCGCACAAGCCGCTGGTGTTCGGCGAGTTCGGCTTTCGCACCGACGAGGCGGGCTACCTGGAGACGCCGCGCGCCGACTGGTACGTGACCTTCTTGCAGCGCGCGCTCGCCGACGGCGCCGCCGGGGCGCTGGCGTGGATCTATCAGCCGTGGCTGGGCAAGGCGCGCGATTTTGGGATCTACGTCGATCGCAGCGACACCGACGACGTGCGCGCGGCGCTGCGCCGCTGGGCCGCGTTCGCGGCGACGACGCCGGCACCGTCCAATCCGCTGCTCGGCGACGCCAAGGGCGACGCCATGCTCTACGATCCGTACGTCACCGAAGAGCGCTCGCCGTATCAGCGCGTGGCCGACGGCGTCGTCGAGATCCCGCCCGGTGCGTTCAGCTCGGCGCGCTGGGAGCGGCTCGGGACCTGGGGCGACGGCGACGGCGCGCATGCGTATGGCGCGGGCGACGGCTGGTTCGACTACGTGTTCACGCTCGCCAAGCCGGCGGTGCCGACGCTCGAGGCGCGGATGTCGTCGGAGTGGCCGGGCAAGAGCGCGCCGCCCGACGGCGGGTCGGACGTGGCCGTGCTCGTCGACGGCGTGCGCGTGGCGACGCTCGGCGTGATCCCGGACGACGGCGCCGGGCGCGTCGAGAAGGTGGCGCTCGGCCGGCTCAAGAAGGGGCGCCACACGCTGCGCCTCCTGGTGGCGCCGGGGCCCGGCGCGCACGGGCTGTGCGTCTACGGCAACGCGAACGCGCCGCTGCGCATCGTCACCGAGGAGGGCCAGCCGGTCGCGCCGGAGAAGGCCCCCGCTCCGCCCGCGACGCGGGCTGCCGCTCCGCCCGCGACGCCTTGAACGCTACATCCCGCCGATGAACAGCCAGCGCTTGCCGTCGTTCTCCAGCTCGAGCCGCTTGTCGTTCATCTTGCGCTCCCAGCGGTCGCCCATCTCCGTCGCCAGCTGATAGCTCGCGTCGTAGCGGATGTCGACCTGCGCGCGATGGCCGTCGATCTGGATCGCCCGATACTGGATGTTGTAGCGCAGCGTCTTGAGCGCCGACATGCGCTTCGATAGGACGTCCTTCAGGCCGTCGTAGCCGTAGTCGTCCTGACCGCCGGGCGTGCCCGAGTCCTCATAATAGTTCGGATGCGCGAGCGACAAGAGCGTGGTCGCGTCGCGGTCCTCCATCGCGTGGCGATAGCGCTCGCAGACGTCGAGGATCTCCCGGTTGGCCTTGGTGTCGGGCACCTTGGTCCCAGGGATCGTGTTGACCGTCGCGCAACCGCTGAGACAACCGAGCGCCGCTACCAGCGCCAGGACGAGCCGATTCATGCCTACTCCTTCCACACGATCCAACGCCGTTCCGCTCTTCTTATTCCACGTCCAAATGTTTTCGGCAAAAGTTTCATGGTATAAGCCGCAACACGGAGGGCTCATGACCGAGGCCGATCGACGCGCGCGCGAGTACCCGCGATACGAGGTCAGCGCCTACGTCGACTACACCGGCAGCGAGGTTCTGCTCTATCACCGCATCCAGAACCTTTCGCTCGGCGGCATCTGCATCACCACGCCCAGTCTCGAGGAAGTCGGCAGCGTGGTCGATCTCGTGATCAACTTTCCCGAGCTCTCGACGTCCCTGTCGCTGCGTGGCGAGGTGGTGTGGGCCAACCGGGATCCGCCGATGGAGATGGGGATCCGCTACGTCGAGATGGACGACACCAAGCGCGAGACGCTCAAGCAGTTCATCTCGCGCGTGAAGAAGTAGCGCGCTCACCGACGGCATCACGAGCGGCGCGCGCGGTCGGCCACGCCGGCCGTGGAGAACGTCGCCATGCTGGAGAAGAGGCGCACCGCGTGGCGCACGAGCTCGGCGGCGAGGATGGCGCCCGTGCCTTCGCCGAGGCGCAGGCCGAGGTCGAGGAGCGGCTCGAGCTGCAGCGCCGCGGCGAGCGCGCCGGCGCCGCGCTCGCCCGAGCGATGCGAGAGGACGAGGTAGTCGCGCACGCGCGGCTCGAGCGTGACGGCGACGAGCGCCGCGGCGGCGGAGATGAAGCCGTCGACGACGACGGGGACGCGGCGGCCGGCGCCGGCGCGCATGAGGCCGGCCATGGCGGCGATCTCGAGCCCACCGACGGCGGCGAGCGCACCGAGCGCGTCTTCCTTCGCCGGCGCGTGGCGCGCCAGCGCGGCGGTGACCACGCGCGCCTTGTGCGCGACCGTAGCGTCGTCGAGCCCGGCGCCGTGGCCGCAGGCGACCTCGGGCGAAAGGCCGCCGAGCGCGCAGGCGAGCGCAGCCGCCGGCGTGGTGTTGCCGATGCCCATCTCGCCGGCCAGGAGCAGCTCGCAGCCGGCGTCGGCGGCGGCGCGCGCGAGCCGCTCGCCGACGGCCATCGCGGCGCGCGCTTCGTCGCGGCTCATCGCCGGCTCGCGTAGCAGGTTGCCGCTGCCGGCGCGCACCTTGTCGGCGACGAAGCGTGCCCGCCGCTCGCTCGGCTGCGGCAGCGCGCTCAGATCGCCGGCGACGCCGACGTCGACGACGGTCAGCGCCACATCCGCGGCGGCGGCCAGCACGCTCACCGCCGCGCCGCCGGCGAGCATGTTGCCGACCATGGCCGCCGTCACCGACGAGGGCCAGGCGCTGACGCCCTCCTCGACCACGCCGTGATCGCCGGCGAACACGAAGAGCTCGATCCGGGTCGGCGGCGCCGGCGTCGGCGTGCCGCGCGCGCCCGCGTACCAGGCCGCCAGCGGTTCGAGGCGGCCGAGCGCGCCGTGCGGCTTGCAGCGCGTCCGCCACGTTTCTGTGACCGCCGTCGCGCTGGCGCGGTCGAACCCCGGAATCTCCGGAATTCCGGAATTTGGGGCGGGCGTCCGCCCCACGGACCGCGGCGCGCTCGCGGCGAACTGCTCGCGGTGGATGGCGTCGGCGACGGGCCGGCGCGCGCGCCAGCCCGTCTCTTCGAGCAGCGGCCGATCGCGAAACTCGATCGGCTCGCCGACGCACAGATAGGCGACCGGCTCGATCCCCGGCGGCAGCCCCAGCTCGCGGCGCAGCACCGTCGGCTCCACGATGCTCACCCAGCCCACGCCGATGCCCTCGGCGCGCGCCGCCAGCCACAGGTTCTGCACCGCGCAGCAGGCGCTCCAGCGCAGCGACTCCGGCTGCGCCGTGGTGCCGAGCACCGCCTCGTCGGCGGGGCGCAGGTCGACGGTGACGCAGACGTTGACCGCGGCGTCGAGGATCCCCTCGAGCTTGTAGGCGAGGTACTGCTCGCGCCGCTCGCCGGCGGGGAAGCGCACCGCCTCGGCCGCGCGCACGCGCAAGAAGCTGTCGCGGATGCGCTCGCGACGCGCGCGGTCGCGCACCACCACGAAGTCCCACGGCTGCGAGTAGCCCACCGACGGCGCCTGGTGCGCGGCCGCGAGGATGCGCTCGAGCACGTCGTCGCCGAGCGGCGCGCCGGCGCGAAAATGGCGGATGTCGCGGCGCTTGCCGATGACGTCGTAGACCGCGCGCCGGTCGTCGTCGGAGAACCTCACGGGGTTACAGTCTGCCACGCGGCGACGAGGCGTGACACCTCGTCTTCGCCGCGCACGCCGAGGCGCACGTACGCGGGCAGGCCGAAGCTCGTGCAGTCGCGTACGCGCACGCCGCGCGCCAGCATGCCGGCGGCGAAGCGGGCCGCGTCGCCGACGTCGACGACCACGAAGCTGCCGCCGGCGGCGACGGGCGCGATGCCGTTGGCGGCGAGGCGCGCGATCATGCGGCCGCGCAGCTCGGCGATCCTGGCGCGCACCGGCTCGATCGGCTCGGCGAGCGCGGCCAGGCCGGCGGCGATAGCCGGCTGCGACACGTTCCACGGCGGCAGCGCCGCCTGCACCGCGCGCGCGACCGGCGGCGTGGCGAGGAGGTAGCCGAGGCGCAGGCCGGGCAGCGCGAAGATCTTGGTGAGCGAGCGCAGGACGCAGACCCGCTCCGACGGCGCCGTCGGCGGCACGTCGTCGCACAGCGGCTGGTAGGCCTCGTCGACGGCGACGAGCGCGGCGCGCGCCCCCTCGATCGACGGCACCGCCAGCGTCGGATTGCCGGGCCGCGCCACGAACAGCAGATCGCACTCGGCGTCGACGGCGACAGCGGCGACCGCGGCGCCCGACGCGCGCGCCGCCTGCGCGTACTCGCCGAACGCGGGCGCCACGTAGCCGACGCGCCGGCCGGCGCCGCCGAAGACGCGCGCCAGCGCCCACACCAGCTCGACCGAGCCGGCGCCGACGACGACCGCGTCGGGCGTCACACCGTGCCGCGCCGCCACCGCCTCGCGCAGCGGCAGCGCCGTCGGATGTGGATAGCGCGTCACGTCGGCGGCGCGCCACGCCGCCATCACCGACGGCGGCGGCGGCAGCGGCGAGACGCCCGTCGAGAACTCGACCACGCCCGGCGGCGCGTCGCCGCCGTGCACCGCCGGCGGCAGCTCGACGAACTCGCGACGCGGCTCAGCCATGCGCGCGCATCCACCACGCGCCCGCGGCGCAGGCGATGGCGCCGAGCGCGCTGGCGACGTAGAGCATGCTGACGGCGCGGTCGATGGTGTCGGCGCCGACGGGCGCCACCGCGTCGCCGAGGCGATAGCAGCCGATCTTCTCGAGCGACACGCCGAGCGCGCCGGCCATGGCCGCCATCGGGCGCCCGGCGTTCGGGCTCTCGGTGCGCGCCGCGTCGCGCCACCAGATGCGCAGCGCGCCGGCGGCCGACGCGCCGACGATCGCGCTCGCGGCCACGAACAGCGCCGCGGTCACGCGCGCCGGCACGAGGTTGGCCGCGTCGTCGAGGCGCGCCGCCGCCTTGCCGAGCCACTCGGTCTCGCCGTGATAGCCGATCATGGAGTCGAGCGTGTTGCACGCGCGATAGGCCAGCGCCGCCGGCACGCCGCCGACGGCGAAGAACAAGAGCGGCGCCACCACCGAGTCGGACGCGTTCTCGGCCACCGACTCCACCGCCGCCGCCGCAAGCAGCGGCTCGTCGAGGAGCGCCGTATCGCGCGAGACCAGCGACCGCAGCCCGAAGCGCGCCCGCGTCACGTCGCCGTCTTCGAGCGCGCGCGCCACCGCCGAGGCCGCCTCGCCGAGCATGCGCACCGAGAGCGCGCACTTGAGAAGATAGATCTCGACCACGATGCTGAGCAGTGGGGCATGCAGCTCGAGCACGCGGCCGACCAGCCACGCCGCGCCGCCGAACGCGAGCGGCCCCGAGAGCGCCATCAAAAGGCCCCAGGCAAACGCCGCCGCCGGCGCTTGCGGCGCGCGCCGTTGGAGCGCCGCGTAGAACCTCCCCATCCACACCACCGGGTGCGTGCCGTTCGGCGGCTCCCCGGCCACGACGTCGAGCGCCAGCGCTCCCGCGAGCACCACCAGCGCGTGCGACGCCGGCGTCATCCGCCCGCCACGCGCCCCTGCACGCCGCGCGCGACTTCCTCGGCGATCCAGCGGCGCACGCCGCGGCCCACTGCTTCGCGCACCGATGCGCCGATGAGCGAGCCGGCGACGGTGTGCTTGCCCACCCAGCCGATGGGCTGCCCCGCGTCGGGCGCCGCGATGACGATGCAGTCGGTGCCGGTGCCGCTGGCCAGCTCCGTCGAGCGGCGGCTCGGCACGCGTCCGGCGAGCACGGCGGCGGTGCGCGCCTCGGTGGCCACCGAGAGCGCCTCGGCCAGACCGCCTTCGTCGAGCGCGTGCGAGAGCTGCACCAGGACGTTGATGGTGCCGACGAGCGGCGCCGACCTCATGGGGCCCGGCGTGTCCCCGACGGCGATGGCGTTGCCGAGCCCGACGGTGGCCACGGCGCGCGCGGCCACCCCGTCGCGCGACTTCTCGACGCAGTCGAAGGTCGACAGCGCGCGCGCGGTCATCATGCCGACGGCGCGCTCGAGCCCGTGGCGCCTCAGCGTCTCGGCCAGGAGCTTCGCCGCGTCGGTCGACGGCGTGAGCTCGCCCTGGGCCACGTAGCGCCACGCCACCGCGCGGGTGAGGCCGAGACCGCCGCCGCACACCGCCCACGACAGCGTGCGGTGCACCTCGGGAAAACGCACCACGAGCAGCCGCTCGTCGTCGACGAGCGAGGGCCAGCCGCCGATCATCGTGCCCACCTCCCCCACATGCGGGCCACGGAATACGCTCGCCGCCGCGAAGCGTCAAGCCGATTCAACGCAACCGCAGCGGCAACCCGGCAGCGACGAGGAAAACTTCATCACAGGCGGAAGCGAGGCGCTGGTTGACCCAGCCGGCGACGTCACGGAAGCGCCGTGCCAACGCGTTGTCGGGCACGATGCCGCCGCCGACCTCGTTGGTCACCAGGACGACCGGCCGGGCGGCGGCGCGGGCGGCCGCGGCCACTTCGTCGGCGGCGGCGAGGAGCGCGTCGTCATCGGCGCCGGCGAGCAGGAGGTTCGTCAGCCAGAGGGTGATGCAGTCGACGAGCACACCGGCTTCGTCGGGCGCGCGCACGGCGTCGGCGAGCGCACGCGGCGCCTCGACGGTGCGCCACTCGACGCCGCGGCGAGCGCGATGGTGGGCAATGCGTGCGCGCATCTCGTCGTCGAGCGCCTCGGCGGTGGCCACGTAGCGCCACGGCCCTCCGGGCGCCAACTCGGCGAGGCGCGTCTCGGCGACGCGGCTCTTGCCCGAGCGCGCGCCGCCGGTGACGAGGACGAGGCGGCTGCCGGCGTGCGCGCCGCTCATGGACGCGCCGCCCACGCCGCCGCGGCGACGTACGTGGTGAGCTCGGCGAGCTTGACGACGGCGCCGAGCGTGTCGCCGGTGATGCCGCCGAGATCGCGCGAGAAGCGCCAGGCGCCGACGAGCGCCACCAGGCCGGCCGCGCCGACGGCGGCGACGCCGAGCGGCCAGGGCAACAGCGCGAGCGGCGCCACGCCGGTGGCGAGCGCGAAGACGAGCGCGAGCGCCGGCACGCGCTGCGCCACCGACGCGCCGAGGCCGCCTTCGGCACGCGCGTAGGGCAACGCGGTCAGCGGCAGCGCCGCGGCGCGGCCGAGCGCGTGCGCGGCCACGAGCGTGCGCCAGGCCAGCGAGGCCGGCAGCGCGGCGACCGCGGTCACCTGCGCGCCGAGCACGAGCACGAGCGCGACCACGCCGTAGGTGCCGACGCGCGAGTCGCGCATGATCTCGAGGCGGCGCGCGCGATCGCGGCCGCCGAACAGGCCGTCGGCGGTGTCGGCGAGGCCGTCCTCGTGGAACGCGCCGGTGACGACGATCGCTGCGGCCAGCGCCGCCCACGGCGCCAGCGACGGCAGGTGCGCGCGCCACAGCGCCCAATGCGCCGCCGCCGCGCAGCCACCGACGGCGGCACCGACGAGCGGGAACCAGCCGGCCGCCGCCCCCAGCTCACGCGCGGACGGCGCCTCCGGCAGGCGCACCGGCACGCGCGTCATCAGCTGCACCGCGACGAGAAACGACCGCATGGCGCGTGATATGTAGCATGGGCGATGTCGATCTCGAAGGCAGCCCGCGCCACCCCCGCGCGCGTCACGTCCGTGACGCTGCTGTCGCTCGCCCTCGCCGCCGGCGCCATCGTCGGCTCGCTGCTGCTCGGGGTCGAGCACGTGTCGCTGTCACGCGCGTTTGCCGATCGCTCGTCGCTCGACGCCGACATCCTGTTTCAGGCGCGCGCGCCGCGCGTCTTCCTCGGTGCGCTCGTCGGCGCCGCGCTGTCGGCGGCGGGCGTGGCGTTTCAGGCGCTCCTGCGCAATCCGCTCGCCGATCCCTACGTGCTCGGCGTCTCCGGCGGCGCGGCGGCGGCCGGCACCGCGGCGGCGCTCGTCGGCGGGGCCAGCCTGCTCGGGATCTGGACGCGCCCGGCCTTCGCGTTCGTCGGGGCGCTCGGTGCCGTGGCGCTGGTCTACGCGTTCGGCCGCGTGCGCGGGGCGCTGGTGCCGCACGTGGCGCTGCTCGCCGGCGTGGTGGTCAACGCGCTCGCCGGCGCGGTGATCCTGGCGCTGCGCCTGTTCCTGGCGCCGTTCGCGCTCGCCGACGCGCTGGCGTGGCTGACCGGCTCGCTCGGCGCCGTCGACGGGCTGCGCGTGGTGGTGCTCGGCGTCTACGCGCTGGTGGCGCTGGTCGTGCTCGGCTGGTCGGCGGTCGACATGAACGCGCTGTCGCTCGGCGAGGAGGCGGCGCGCACCGTCGGCGTCGACGTCGAGCGCTCGCGGCGCATCATCTTCTTCGCCGCGTCGCTGCTCACGGCGGCGGCGGTGGCGTTCGCGGGGCCGATCGGCTTCGTCGGGATCGTGGTGCCGCACGCGCTGCGGCGGCTGGTCGGCGCCGATCATCGGCTGCTCCTGCCCGCGTCGATCTGCGGCGGCGCGGCGTTCCTCGTCGCCACCGACACCGCGTCGCGGCTCGCCTTCCTCGCGCTCGGCACCGAGCCGGCGGTCGGCATCCTGACGGCGCTCATCGGCGCTCCGCTGTTCCTGGTCATCTTGCGCCGTCGCGGCGGGGAGCGTGCTCTATGAAACGACTGGTCTGCGCAGCGGCCCTGTTGATGATGGCGGCCTGCCATCGCGTTCCGCCGCCGCCGGGCGGCGTGCGCCGCATCGTCTCGCTGGCGCCGTCGACGACCGAGATCCTCTACGCGCTCGGCGCCGGCGATCGGCTGGTCGGCGTCGATCAATACAGCGACTATCCGCCCGAGGCAGCCAAGGTGCTGCGCGTCGGCAGCGACCTCCAACCGAGCGTCGAGCGCATCGCGGCGCTCAAGCCCGACGTCGCGTTCGTCGCCACCAGCGCCAACGCGCGCGAGCTGCCCGAGCAGCTGGGCCGACTCGGGATCCGCGTCGTCGTCTCGCAGGTGGTCACGCTCGACGACGTCTGGAAGGACATCCAGTCCACCGGCGACGCCGTCGGCCGCCACGACGCCGCCGTCGCGCTCGTCGCCAGGTTGCGGGCGCGCCTCGAGTCCGTGCACGCGCGCGTGGCGACGCTGCCGCCGGAAAAGGCGCTCGTCGTGGTCTGGGCCGATCCGCTCACCGTCGTCGGCGGCCACAGCTTCGTCGACGAGGCCATCCGCATCGCCGGCGGCGAGAACATCGCCGGCGACTCCAAGCAGCCCTATCCGCAGTTCTCGGTCGAGCGCATGGTCGCGCGCGCGCCGGCGGTCATCGTCATCGGCTCGCACAAGGGCGGCCCCGATCCGACGCCGCTTCTGGCGCACGCGTCGGTGCCCGCGGTGCAGCAGAAGCGCGTCCACATCGTCGACGGCGACCTCATCTTCCGCCCGGGGCCGCGCCTCGTCGACGGCATCGAGCTCATGGCCAAGCTGTTCCACCCATGATCCGCGCGCGCCAGCTCTCGTTCGGCTACGGCGACACGCCGCTCCTGCGGGGCGTCGATCTCGACGTCGCGCGCGGCGAGATCTTCGGCGTGCTCGGGGCCAACGGCGCGGGCAAGTCGACGCTGGCGCGGCTCCTGCTCGGCCTCATGCGCCCCGCGTCCGGCGAGGTGCGCATCGACGACCGCGATCTGGCGACGCTGTCGCCGCGCGAGCGGGCCCGCCTGGTCGCCGCGGTGCTGCAGGACGAGCCGCTCGAGTTTCCCTTCAGCGCGCTCGAGGTCGTGCTCATGGGCCGGCGCGCGCGCCTCGGGCCGTTCGGCTTCGAGGCGGCCGCCGATCTCGAGGCCGCCGAGCGGGCGATGCGCGACACCGGCGTCAGCGAGATGGCGGCGCGGCCGCTGAGCGAGCTGTCGGGCGGCGAGCGGCGCCGCGTGCTCATCGCGCGCGCGCTGGCGCAGGACACGCCGGCGCTGGTGCTCGACGAGCCAGCCGCCGCGCTCGACGTGCGCCACCAGCTCGAGCTGTTCGCGCTGCTCGACGCCAAGAAGCGCGCCGGCTCGGCCGTCGTCGTCGTGGTCCACGATCTCAACCTCGCCGCGCAGTGGTGCGACCGCGTGGCGCTGCTCGTCGCCGGCGCGCCGGCGATCGTCGGGCCCGTCGCCGAGGTGCTCACGCCCGAGCGGCTCGGCGCCGCCTTCGGCGTCGAGGTCGCCGTCGGCGCGCACCCGACCACCGGCGCGCGCGTGCTCTACCCCATCCGAGGTCTGCCGTGAAACCCGCTCCGGTTGGTCGCGTCGCCGTGCTCCTGTTCGGCTCGGGGCTGTGCGCGCTCGTCTATCAGATCGCCTGGCTGCGCGAGCTGCGCCTGGTGTTCGGCGCGTCGACGGCGGCGTCGGCGGCGGTGCTCGGCATCTTCATGGGCGGCCTCGGCGCCGGCGGGCTCCTGTTCGGCAAGCGCGCCGCGACGGCTGCGCGCCCGCTGCTCCTCTACGCGCGGCTCGAAGCCGGCATCGCGCTCGTCTCGGCGCTGACGCCGCTGTTCGTGGTCGTCGCGCGCCGGCTCTACGACGCCGTCGGCGGCACGCCCGCGCTCGGCCTCGGCGGCGGCACGGTGGCACGCCTGGTCCTCGCCGCGGTCGTGCTCGGCCTGCCGACGCTGCTCATGGGCGGCACGCTGCCCGCCGCCGCGCAGGCGGTGACGCGCCCCGGCGACGTCGGGCGGCGCGATCTCGCGGTGCTCTACGGCGCCAACACGCTCGGCGCCGTCGCCGGCGCCAGCCTCTCGACCTTCGTGCTGCTCGAGGCGCTCGGCACGCGGCGCATGCTCTTGACGGCGTGCGTGATCAACCTCGTGGTCGCGGCCATCGCCACCGCGCTGGCCACGCGCATGAGCGATCGCAGCAGCGCCATCGACGTCGTCGACGCCACCGGTGACGAGGCGCCGCGGGCCGAGGCGGTGTCGCCGCGCTTCGTGCTCGCGGCGGCGGCGATCGTGGGCTTCGCGTTCCTGCTGATGGAGCTGGTCTGGTACCGCATGCTCGGGCCGATCCTCGGCGGCTCGTCGTACACGTTCGGCCTCATCCTCGCCGTCGCGCTCGCCGGCATCGGCGCCGGCGGCGTGGCCTACGCCTTGTTTGGCGGACGGCGCCCGGCGACGCTCACCGGCTTCGCGCTCACCTGCGCCGTCGAGGCGGCGGCGCTGGCGCTACCCTTCGCGCTCGGCGATCGTCTCGCGGTCTGGGCGGCGACGCTGCGCCCACTCGGCTCGGTCGGCTTCTACGGCTTCGTCGCCGGCTGGACCGCGATCACCGCGATCGTCGTCTTCCCCGCGGCCTTCGTCTCGGGCGTGCAGTTTCCGCTGCTCATCGCGCTCTACGGCCGCGGCGACGCCGACGTCGGGCGGCAGGTCGGTCACGCCTACGCGTGGAACACCGCCGGCGCCATCGCCGGCTCGCTCGCCGGCGGCTTCGGCCTCATGCCGCTCATCAGCGCGCCCGGCTGCTGGCGGCTCGCGGCGACGCTCCTCGCCGTGCTCGGGCTCGTCGCCGTCGCGCTCGCCGGCCGCACGCGCGTGGCCGCGCTGGTCGCGCCCATCCTCGCCGCCAGCCTGGCGCTCGGCCTCGTCGCCCGCGGCGGGCCGACGGCGGCGTGGCGTCACGGCTCGGTCGGCGTCGGCCGCGCGCCGGTGTCGGGCACGCCCAACTCCTTCGAGCAGTGGGCGCGCGATCTCAGGCGCAACACGCGCTGGGAGCGCGAGGGCGTCGAGTCGTCGGTGGCGATCAACGAGAAGTCGGGCTTCGCCTTCGTGGTCAACGGCAAGGTCGACGGCAACGCGCGCTCCGACGCCTCGACGCAGGTCATGGCCGGCCTCATGGGCGCGCTCGTGCATCCGGGCGTGCATCGCTCGCTCGTCGTCGGGCTCGGCACCGGGTCGACCGCCGGCTGGCTCGGCGCGGTGCCGACGATGGAGCGCGTCGACGTGGTCGAGCTCGAGCCGGCGATCCTCGACGTCGCGCGCATGTGCGCGCCGGTCAACCACGACGTCCTCGCCAACCCGCGCGTGCACGTGGCCATCGGCGATGCGCGCGAGGTCGTGAGCACCACCCGCGCGCGCTACGATCTCATCTTCTCCGAGCCGTCGAATCCGTACCGCGCCGGCATCGCCAGCCTGTTCACGCGCGAGTTCTACGAGGCGGCGTCGTCGCGCCTCGGCGACGACGGGCTCTTCGTGCAGTGGCTGCAGGCCTACAACGTCGACGCGCAGACCATCCGCACCATCTACGCCACGCTCGCGGCCGTGTTCCCCGACGTGGAGACCTGGATCACCGAGGAGTCGGACCTCCTGCTCATCGCCGCCAAGCATCCCGTCACCTACGACGTGGCGCGGCTGCGCGCGCGCATCACCGAGGAGCCGTGGCGCACGGCGCTGGCGCGGGTGTGGCGCGCCGACGAGCTCGAAGCGGTGTTCGCGCGCTACGTGGCCAACGCCGACTTCGCGCGCGCGCTGGCGCCGCTCGAGGAGGGGCGCCTCAACACCGACGACATGACGCGCGTCGAGTTCGGCTTCGCGCGCGGGCTCGGCTTTCGCGCGCGCCAGTTCGACGTGTCCGAGCTGCGCGAGGCCGCCGCCGAGCACGGCTATGCCACGCCGCACGTGGTCGACGGCAGCCTCGACGCCGCGCGGGTCGCCGATCGCACGCCGTCGATGTTCGCCGCCGACTGGCGCCCACCGCCGACGCCCGACGACGACGAGCCGGTCGGACGGCGCCACCGCGCGGCGGCGATCGAGAAGTGGGAAGACGGCGCGTTCGCCGAGGCGGCCGCCGAGTGGCGCGCCCAGGACGCCGAGCCGGGCGACTCGATCGCGCTCGCCGCGGTCGCCGAGTCGCTCGCCGACGCCGGCGACGCCCGCGCCGAGGGCTACATCGCGCGCCTCCGGCCCATGCACGCCGTCGAGGCCGATCTGTTCGCCGCGCGCCTGCAGCTGCGCCAGGGCCGGGTCGCCGAGGCCGCCGCCACGCTCGAGCGCGCGTTCGTCGAGGCGGCGCGCGATCCGTGGCCGCTGCCGCACGTGCTCGGCCGCGGGCTCGCGCTCGCCGTCGACGTGGCCGGGCGGGATCGCGCCGCCGGCGAGCGGCTGTGGCGCGCGCTCGGCGAGCCGTTCGCGGTGCACCTCGCCAACGACGAGCGGCTGCGCCGGCGCGCGCAGATCGCCTGGGCCGTCGACTGGCCGCGGCTGTGCACGGAGTCGCTGGCGCCGATGGAGCCGGACGTGCCCTTCGAGGCCGAGCTGCTCGCGCGCCGCGTGCGCTGCTACGAAGCGACCCACGACCACCGCCTCGCCGCCGCCGAGCACGACCTCGCCCGCTTCGCCGCCCACGAGCCCATGCAGCTCGCCAGCGGCCTGCCCGGCGACTAGCTCAGACCCGCTCGGCCCCGATCGCCGCGAGAACACATCCGATGCGTTCTAGCCGCCGCGCGTGGCCCTCACGATCGGCATGCGCGCCGCCCGCATCGCCGGCAAGAGCCCGCCGGCGAACCCCATGACCACCGCGAACACGAACGACGCCACCACCACCGCCGGCGACATGTGGAACTTGAAGCTCATCTCGCTGAAGGTCTGGAAGTTCATCGTCGTGAACGACGCCATCGACATCAGCGACGCCCCCGCGCACCCCACCGCCCCGGCGACGAGCGCCAGCAGCACCGACTCGGCCACGAACGACACCAGCACCGCCCGCCGCCGGAACCCGAGCGCCCGCAGCGTCCCGATCTCGCGCGTGCGCGCCGCCACCTGCGCGTACATCGTGATCATCGCGCCGAGCACCGCGCCGAAGCTGAAGATGAACGCCACGAACAGGCCGACCACGTTCACGAACGTCGCCGTCGCCTCCGACTGCGCCGCCCAGTAATCGATCTCCGACTGCACCTCGAGCGTCGACAACATCGGATCGTTCTCGACGCGCGCCTTGAGCGCCGCCACCGCGTCCTTGTCCTTCAGCCGCAGCGTCACCGACGAGAACGCCGGCCGCCGCGCGAACGCGTCCATGAACTGATCGACGTCGCCCCACACCTCGGAGTCGTACGCCGACCCGCCCTGATCCATGATCCCGACCACGGTCCAGTCGCGCCGCGCAAAGTGCACCGAGTCGCCGAGCGTCATGCCCTTGAAGCGCCCCGCCAGCTTCTTGCCGATCACGATCTCCGACGTGCCCGGCTTGAACATGCGCCCCTCGAGCGACTTCGGCGGGTGCAGCTCGAGCCCGAGCGGCCCCACGCCGCGCACGTTGAGGTTGGTCCCGTCGGTGTCGTCCTTCGCGTTCTGCCGCTCGGCGAAGATGATGACCACCAGCTCGGGCGAGGCGAACGGCTTGCCCTCCTGGTTGGTCGCCACCTCCGGCTCCGACGACAACAGCCTGAGGTGCTCCGGCTGCACGCCCGACTGCACCTCGTTCTGCGAGCCCTTGCGGATGACCTTGGCGTTCTCCGCGCGCCCCGTCGCCTTCAGCGTCTCGTGCACGCCGGTGGCGAGCATGAGCACCGTCGTGAACACGAACACGACGAGCGCCAGGCCGAGCGCGGTCACCGTCGTCGTCCAGCGGCGCACGCCGAGCGAGCGCACGTTGTAGATGACCGGCACCCAGTCGCGCCGGGCCAGCATCGTCAGCGCCAGCACGCCGACCATGATCATGCCGCCGACGAGGCCGAGCACGATGCCGAGGAGCAGGCCACCGAGGAGCGCGCTGACCAGGTAGGTCGCGACCTTCATGAACCCGGCCATTATTCGACCCTCCGCAGGGCGTCGACGATCTTGAGCCGCCCGGCGCGCACCGCCGGCAGCGCGGCCGCGATCATGCCGAGCGCCACCGACGCCCCCACCGCCATCGCCGCGTCCGGCACCTCGAGCGTCATGTTGGCCGCCACCGCGCCCATCACCTTCTCGAGCACCTTGCCGAGCGACGCGATGATCGGCGGCGACAAGAGCACGCCGAGCCCGCCGCCGACGAGCGCGATGACGAAGCCCTCGCCGAGCACCATGCCCACAATGTGGCGCGGATGAAACCCGATGGCGCGCATGACCGCGTACTCGGTCGTGCGCTCGCGCGTCGCCATCGCCATCGTGTTGGCGAGGATGAGCATGAGGATGACGAGCACGATGAACGAGATGGCCTCGATCGCCGAGAGCAGCGCGCCCGCCATCGACAGGAACTCGAGCTGGAACTGCTTCTCGCTCTCGGTGCGCGTCTCGTGCGGCGAGCTGGCGAACTCCTTGTCGATCTGCTGTCCGAGCGCCGCCGAGCGCGAGCCGTCGTCGACCTTGCTGATGATGAGGCCGACCTTGTCGCGCTGCGACTCGGGCTGCTTCTCGTTGAAGTACTTCCAGTGGAACCAGAGGATCGACTCGTCGACCGCCTTCGACGTCGACGTGTAGATGGCGCGCACGTTGAAGTCCCA
>Ga0070679_100001474_pt1 | contig 20867 bp, 22 predicted proteins | sample KBSC63BmetaG_FD_65652 | JGI IMG/M metagenome (GOLD analysis project Ga0070679, IMG submission 65652) | Corn rhizosphere microbial communities from Kellogg Biological Station, Michigan, USA - KBS C6-3B metaG | ecosystem: Host-associated > Plants > Roots > Rhizosphere | place: USA: Michigan... | reverse complement strand
CGGCGATCAAGTGATCGTCTCGGTCGATGCCCGCGACGGCAAGGTGGCGCTGGCCGGCTGGATCGAGACCAGCGACGTGGATGTCGCCACGGCTGTCGGCGAGCTGGGGGAGCGCGGCGTTTCCCGCTTCCTCTGTACGGCGATAGAGGTCGACGGCACGATGGAGGGACCCGCTCTGAGCGAGCTGACCCGCATCGCAGCTTCAACCCAGGCTCAGGTCATCGCGTCGGGAGGAGTGGGAGACCTGTCCCACCTCGAAGCCCTTTCCCAGCTCGCCGCCCCCAACGTCGAGGGCGCCATCGTCGGACGTGCCCTCTACGAGAAGCGCTTCACCATCCGTCAAGCGGTCGAAGCACTGGGCCGCTAGGAGAACCGGGTGCCCTCCCCCGAAGGCTTCGGCGCCCACCGCCCGAACCATCCCCCACGACCTGCTGCGCAACGGTCTTCGGGGGGGGGCACCCGGTTCTCCCACCTCCCTACGCTTAGTTCATGGTCCTGAAGCGAGTCATCCCCTGCCTCGACGTCGACTCCGGCCGCGTCGTCAAGGGCACCAACTTCGTTGGCCTGCGCGACGCCGGCGATCCGGTCGAGCTGGCCGAGCGCTACGACGCCGAGGGCGCCGATGAGCTGGTCTTCCTCGACATCACCGCCTCGCACGAAAAGCGCGAGACGATCGTCGAGCTGGCGCGGCGCACCGCCGACAACGTCTTCATCCCCTTCACGATCGGCGGTGGCATTCGCTCGGTCGAGGACGCCCAGGCGGTGCTCGACGCCGGTGCCGACAAGGTCTCGGTCAACTCCTCGGCCCTGGCCCGCCCGCAGCTGCTGAGCGAGCTGGCGGACCACTTCGGTGCCCAGTGCGTGGTGATCGCGATCGACGCCAAGCGTCGAGTCCGCGACGACGCCTCGTCGACCTGTTCCGCGCCCCCAGGATGGTTCGGCGACGAAGACTGGGACGTCTACGTCAAGGGTGGTCGCGAGAAAGCAGCGGGTCGCGACGCTGTCTCCTGGGCAAGGGAGGCCGTGGAACGCGGTGCCGGCGAGGTGCTGCTGACCAGCATGGACCGCGACGGCACCAATGATGGCTATGACATCGAGTTGACCAGGGCGGTTGCCGACGCCGTCTCGGTCCCCGTCATCGCCTCGGGCGGGGCCGGAAAGCTCGAGCACCTGAGCGAGGCGATTGCGGATGGTGGGGCCGACGCCGTGCTCTGCGCCTCGATCTTCCACTACGGCTCCTACCGCGTCCGCGAGGCGAAGGAGCGACTCGCCGCCGACGGGATCCCGGTCCGGCTCTAACCCGATCCGAGGTCTTCGGCCAGGCCGGAGACGCCGCTGGAGCCGAGGATCTCGAAGCGGGCGAGTTCATAAGGAGCTTCGCGACTCGCTTCGCCGGGGATCTCGGTTGTCGCGGCGGTGTAGCCGGCAGCCTTGACCGCGGCGATCACCGTTTCGTCGAACTGGCCGGCGGGATAGCAGAAGTCGGCCACGGGGACCCCGTATTCGCGGCGCAGGATGGCGCGCGAGCCGGCGACTTCTTCGGTCAGTTCGGCTGCTCCCAGGGTGGTCAGGTCCTGGTGGTGGATCGTGTGGGCGGCGAGCTCCCAGCCGGCGTCGATCATCGCTTCGACGTTGCTCGTGTAAAGGTCCGACCCTTCCGCCTTCAGGTTGAGCACCCCGGGCCAGCCGTGGCGCCGCAGCTCCGGCAGGGCGTAGGTGAACTGCGGCCGGTAGCCGTCGTCGAAGGAGAGCACCACCGGTTTAGCCGGCAGCGTGCCGCCCCGATACCAGGCGCGCTCGACCATTTCCAGGGTCACCGCTTCGTAGCCGTGCTCTTCCAGCCAGTCCATCTGGCGATGGAAATCGGGCCGGGTGACGTAGAGCTCCGGGTAGGGCGCATCGGCGGGCGCGGCGCCGAGCACGTGGTACTCGAGGATGGGTACCGGCCCCGTGTGCGGCTCCCAATCGGGCTGGGGGGTCGCGTTGCGGACCAGGTCCGTCGAGCCCTTGCCGGCCGTGCTTGCCGACTTTCCGCCGGTTGTCGCGGGCTTCGATGGCGAGCCCGACGATCCCCCGCTGAGACTCGATCCGAGGACTGCTCCGAGTACCACGGCGACCGCCACCACGGCGATGAGGGCCCCTGCTCGTCTCCGGCGCACGCGATCATGGTAGGCAAACCATTCATGCAGGCTTCCCACGACCACAATGAGAGCATTGCCGAGGCGCTCGAGCACATGCACCCCGAGTTGGCGCCGGTGCGCGAGGCCGGCGGCGATCCGGTCTACCTCGTCGGCGGTGCGGTGCGCGATCTCCTGCTCGGACGCGGGCGCGCCGACATCGACCTCGTCGTCGAGGGCGACGCGGCGGCGCTGGCCGAACAATTGGGCGCCGAGGTGACCTCGCACGAGCGCTTTGGCACGGCCAAGGTGAAGGTCGATGGGCACGAGATCGACATCGCCGGCGCCCGGTCGGAGAGCTATCCACGGCCGGGCGCTCTGCCGGTGGTCGAGCCCGGAGCCAACCTCGCGGCGGACTTGCGGCGCCGTGACTTCACGATCAACGCGATGGCGATCCCGCTGCGGGGCGAGCCGCGCCTGATCGATCCCCACGGCGGCGAGGCGGATCTGGCAAAGCGCCGGCTGCGGATTCTGCACGACGGCTCGTTCGTCGACGACCCGACCCGGGCGCTGCGGGCCGCGCGCTACGCGGCCCGCTTCGGCTTCGCGCTTGAGGAACGCACCGCCGAGCTGATCCGCGAGACGGATCTGGACACGGTCTCGGCCGATCGCCGTGAGGCCGAGCTGCTGCGCCTCGCGGCCGAAGAGAGCGCCGCGCGTGGCTTCGCGCTGCTCGCCGCGTGGGGCCTGGTGGATCTGCGAGCGGAAGGGGTTGAGCTGGTGAAAAAGGTGGCTGAGCTGCTTGACGACGATCTTTGGCGAAACCTGGTGCCGCGCGATCGTGCCCTGCTCGCCGCGGCGCTTGGTCCAGAGCGGGGCGAGCTCGCTCTTTCCGCCGCTGAGCCCGAACGTCCCTCGCAGGCCGTCGCGCTCGCGGCTCCCCATGACGACGTCGAGCTCCTGCTTGCGCGTGCCCTCGGAGCCGAGTGGCTCGATCGCTACGTCGGCGAGTGGCGCGACGTAGCGCTTGAGATCGATGGCTCGGACCTGATCGGGGCGGGCCTCAGCCAGGGCCCAGCGCTTGGCCGTGGTCTGGAGGCGGCGCTGCGGCGCAAGCTCGATCGGGAGATCTCCGGCCGCGACCAGGAGCTGGCCGTCGCCCTCGAGGTGGCAAGGAGCAGCGATGGAGTGGCGTGAGCGCGACGGCCTGCGCTGGTTGGAGGCGCGGATGCCGGGCGCGATCGCTGCTTTCATGACCCGCGAGGGCGGCGTAAGCGAACCGCCCTTTGCCGCCCTCAACCTCGGCATCTTCACCGAGGACGACCGCGACGCCGTGGTCGAGAACCGCCGCCGACTCGCCGCGGCGCTCGGTTTCCCGCCCGAGCGCATCGCGGCGGCTCACCAAGTGCACGGAGCCGAGTTGATCGACCACCCCGCCCCCCCGACGCCGCGCTGTTCCTTTGCCTTGCAAGGACTGGAGAAGGAACAGCGCGACCCGGGATGCGGCGGATTGGCCGAGGCCGACGGGCACGTCGTCAGCGCGGAGGGAGTGGCCGCCCTCGTCTTCGTCGCCGACTGCGTGCCGGTCGCGCTCGCCGGTCCCGGCGGCGTCGCGATGCTCCATTGCGGCTGGCGCGGTCTGGCAGCGGGGATCATCGCTAAGGGGGCCGCCGCGATCGGCGCCACCCAGGCGGCGATCGGCCCCTCGATCGGCCCGTGTTGCTACGAGGTCGGCCCCGAGGTCCAGTTGGCCCTCCAGCCACCAATGGGACTGAAAGCGGCACATACGACCGCCTTCAGTCCGGGCGGCGGAGTGGTTGACCTGGCGGCGGTGGCGGAGGAGCAGTTGCGCGATGCCGGGGTCGAGCAAGTCGAGGCGAGCGGCCTCTGCACGAGTTGCGAGCCCGAGCTCTTCTTCTCCCACCGGCGGGACCGCGGCCGCACCGGCCGTCAGGCGGGCCTTGTCTGGCGCGACGCGGGGGAGGGCTGACCGTGCCCGGCCTGATCCACGGGCTCGAGCCCGAGAAGATCGCCATCAACTTGACCGAAGCGCGCGAGCTCGCCGGCCCCGGGGTCGAGATCCTCGCCGCCTGCAAGTACGTGCCGGTAGAGGAGATGGGTGCGCTGGCCGAGGCCGGCGTCCGCCTCGTCGGTGAGAACCGTCAACAGGACCTCCTCGCCAAGTACGAGCGCTGGGGCGATGCCTTCGAGTGGGACTTCATCGGCAACCTGCAGAGCCGCAAGGTCAAGCAGTTGCTGCCCCTCTGTCGCCTGATCCATTCCGTCGCCAGCGAGTCGGCACTTGAGCAGCTTGGTCGCCACGGCGGACCGGAGACGGAGGTCCTGGTCGAGGTCAACGTCGCCGGCGAGGAGGGCAAGGGGGGCGTGGCGCCGGCTGAGCTGGGCTCGTTCCTCGAGCGCTGCCCGGTCAGGGCGAGCGGGTTGATGACAATGCCGCCCTTCAGTCAGGATCCGGAGGACTCCCGACCCCATTTCGCCCGCCTCGCCGAGCTTGCATCCGAGCACGGCTTGGGCCGCCTCTCGATGGGAACCTCGCAGGATTGGCGGGTCGCGATCGAGGAGGGGGCGACGATCGTCCGCCTCGGCACCGCCCTCTACGTGTAAATCCGCACAGCTGTTCATAATTCCGTAAAGGAGTCGGCCCACCAAGGCCGAAACACGCGACTAACCATGGCCCTACGCGATACCTGGCATCGAGCGCTGGTCTACTTCGGTCTTGCTGAGGACCACGACTACGGCCCTGAATACGAGGAAGACTTCGAGCCCGAAACGAGCTCCGAAGAAGCCTACGAGGGCCGCCGCGAGCCGGCCACGGTGCGTCGCCTGCCGAGCGCGCGCCGCTCGCGCCGTGACGAGATCGACGACATCTTCGCCGACGACGAGCCGATCTCGGCCTCGCGCACGCGCACGCTGCGCCCGGTCGGCAACGGTGACTCCGACGTCCAGGTCCACCTCGTCATTCCCCGCAACTTCAATGACGCCCAGCAGGTTGCCGATCAGTTCAAGCGGCAGGTCCCGGTCATCCTCAACCTGCAGACGACCGACCACGAGCTCTCGAAGCGAATGATCGACTTCTGCTCCGGCTTGACCTACTCGCTGGACGGCGGCATGCAGCGGATCGCCGAGAAGATCTTCCTGCTGACGCCGCGTAACGTCGAGGTGTCGGCCGAGGAGAAGGCGCGGCTGCTCGACAAAGGGTTCTTCAACCAGTCGTGAAGTACCGGCGGGACGGGCTCCGTCCCGTCCGAACCGTCGCGACTAGGCTCTCGCAGATGATCGTTGGGTTCTGTGGGTCCGGAAATATGGCGGCGGCGATGGCGCGGGGATTGAGTGGCCAAGTTGACGGGATGCTCTTTACGGACAGTGGCTCTGGGCGGGCCGCGGAGCTTGCGGGTGAGCTAGATGGCGAGGCCGTGGCTTCAAACGGCGTGCTGGCAGACCGCGCGGATGTGGTCGTGCTCGCGGTCAAGCCGGGGAAGCTGGGGGAGGCCGCGGCGGAACTTGGCGGGGTGAAGACCGTGGTCTCGCTGCTGGGAGCGACCTCGTTGGAGGCCCTCCGTGAGGCATTTCCCGATGCGGGTGTCGTGCGGGTGATGCCGAATGTGGGGGTGGAGGCTCGCAAGGGCGTGCTCTGCGTGGCGGGTGATATCGACGCTGACATGCGAAAGCTGCTGGAGGGGCTCGGGCACGTGGTGGACCTGGCCGACTCCCAATTCGATGCGGCCACCGCGGTGATGGGGTGTGCGCCGGCCTACCTGGCCCTGGCAGTCGAGGCGATTGCCGATGCGGGGGCCGCTGACGGCCTCGATGCGGCCCTCGCCCGCGAGCTGGTTGTGGAGACCGCGGTCGGGACCGCGGAGCTGCTGCGCACTCACGAGGCAGCGGCGCTGCGCAGGGCCGTCGCTTCGCCCGGCGGCAGCACCGAGGCGGGACTGGAGGCGCTCGACCGGGAAGGCGCGCGGGAGGCCTTTGAAGCGGCCGTGCGGGCCTCGCTGGAGAAGATGCGGGGATGACGCCGCTGCTCGCGATCACCCGCTTCGATGTCGCCGACTACGTCAGCGCTCTCTTCCTCGTCTACATCATCCTGATCTTCCTCAACGTGCTCAGCTCCTGGATCCCGCGCATGCCCTACAACCGGGCGCTGCGGGCGACGCTTGACTTCGTCAAAGAGACCACCGACCCCTACCTCAACTTTTTCCGGCGCTTCCTGCCGCCGCTCGGCGGGGGTGGCTTTGCCCTTGACCTCAGCCCGATCCTCGGCGTGATCCTGCTCTTCATCGTCCGCGCCGTCGTCGTCGGCCTGATCGAAGGGTGAGCAAGGGCCGCGCCTGGCGCCTTGCCGGAGCGCTCTGCGGTGTCGTCGTCATCCTCGACCAGGCGGCAAAGGCCCTGGTCGAGGCGAAGCTGGTTCCCGGCCAGGAAGTCGACGTGCTTGGGCCCGTCGGCCTCACCCTCTCGCACAACAGCGGCGTCGCTTTTGGCCTCGCCAGTGGCGGCGGCACCCGCTTGATCCTGGTTACGGCCGTGGCGCTTGGCGTCGTCGCCTACCTCTTTTCGCGCGATCCAACCCGGCCCGGCATGTGGGTGGCGGCGGGGATGCTGGCCGGCGGTGCGATCGGCAACCTGGCCGACCGGATCCGCGTCGACGCCGTCACCGACTACATCGTGATCGGCAGCTGGCCCGCCTTCAACCTCGCCGATGTCGCGGTGACGGCCGGCGTCCTGCTGCTCGCCTACGCCTACGTCCGGGAGCCCCAATGACCTTCCGGTGCGCCTTTTGCTCTCCAGGGGCGCATAAAGCGCACCGGAACGGAGGGGGTTGAGGGTGGAGCTGCGGATCGTCCACCTCGACGATGACCTGGCTGTGGTCGAGAAGCCGGCGGGGCTGGTCGTTCACCCGGCGCTTTCGCACACCGGTCCTACCCTGGTCAGCGAGCTCGGCGACATGCTCGGCGGGGGAGATGAGGCCGAGCGCCCGGGGATTGTCCACCGGCTCGACAAGAACACCAGCGGCCTGCTCGTCGTTGCCCGCAACGACTCCACCCACAGCGCCCTGCAGGCGCAGGTGCAGCGCCGCGAGGTCGAGCGGATATACCTCGCCCTGGCGCGGGGGCACCTCGCCTCGCGCACCGGCACGATCGACGCCCCGATCGGCCGGGCCTCGCGCCGGCGCCACCGCATGGCGGTCTCCGGGGCGGCCCCGCGCGAGGCCCGCACTCACTTCGAGGTGATCGAACTGCTCGGCGCCGAGACCTACCTCCAGGCGCGCCTGGAGACGGGGCGCACGCACCAGATCCGCGCCCACTTCGCCGCGATCGGCCACCCGCTCCTCGGCGATTCCAGCTACGGCGGTGAGCGCAAATATGGCCTGGAGCGCCAGTTCCTCCACGCTCACCGGCTTGCCTTCGACCACCCCGTCAGCGGTGAACGGATGAGCTTCCGCTCCGAGCTGCCCGCCGACCTGGCTTCGGCTCTGGACAAGGCCCGCACCACTTAACTCCGCTCGACCCCTCTACAATCCGTCGGCTCGGAAACCAACCCCCGTCAGCACCAACCCGGATCCTGACCGGCATCGCGCCGGCTCCCGGCAAGGGCGATGGGGAAACAGTCAAACAAGGAGCTTCAACCCATGCCTGAGGCAGGCCTCAAAGAGCTGCTGGAGGCCGGAGTCCACTTCGGCCACCAGACCCGTCGCTGGAACCCGAACATGCGCCGCTACATCTTCGGCGAGCTGGACGGGATCCACATCATCGACCTTGTCCAGACCGAGGCGCTGCTGGAGAACGCGCGCCGCTTCGCCGGCGAGCTCGCCAGTGGCGGCGGTACGGTGCTCTTCGTTGGCACCAAGAAGCAGGCGCGCGGCCCGGTCGAAGAATGGGCCAATCGCTGCAAGATGCCCTACGTCAATCAACGTTGGCTGGGCGGCCTGCTGACCAACTTCAACACGATGTCGGCGCGGATCGCTCGCCTGCACGAGCTCACCGGCTGGCGCGACGAGGGCAAGCTCGAGCTGCTGCCGACCAAGGAGCGGATGGGGATGCTGGCCGAACTGGCCAAGCTCGAGTTCAACCTCGGCGGCGTCCGCGACATGGACCGCCTGCCCGACGCCGTCTTCGTCACCGACCTCAAAACCGAGGAGATCGCCGTGCGCGAGGCGGCCCGCCTGCGCATCCCGATCATCGGCCTGGTCGACACCAACTGCGACCCGATCCCGATCGACTACGTGATCCCCGGCAACGACGACGCGATCCGTTCCTGCCAGCTGGTGATCGGCACGATCGGCGGCGCGGTCGAGGAGGGCGCCAGTGCCTGGCGGGTACAGGAGGAGAAGCGCATCGCCGTCGAAATGGAACGGCGCAAAAAGGAAGAGGAAGAGCGCAAGAAGCGCGAGGAGGAAGAGAAAGAGCGGGTTGCAGCTGAGGAAGCGGCTAAGAAGGCTGCCGCGGAAGCCGAGGTTGCGAAACAGGCTCAGGCGGCTCAAGCTCAGGCTCAGCAGGCGGCACCCGCTCAGGGTCAGCCACAGGGTGCTCCGGCTCAGGGTTCAGGCGGCCAGGGCGCGGGTCCTGTCGCCACAGGGAACCCACAACCCCCCGCGGTCGCTAAAGCGTCCTCGGGGGCGGCCCCCCCTACGGCGCCGCCCACCACGGAGCCGCCTAAAGCCCCGCCCCCGGCCAAAGCTGCGGAGCCCCCGGCCAAAGCGGAGGCTTCAGCCGCTGGGAAACCGGCTGAGCCCGCTGCCGCGGAGAAAGCAGCGGCCGCGCCGGCGGAGGACAAAGCTCCCGCCGAGCCCGTCGCCGCGGAGAAAGGTCCGGCTGAGGCGGCTTCCGCTGGGAAAGACGAGGTTGCGAAAGAGGGAGGGGAGTCGTGAGCGTTACGGCTGCTGATGTGAAGGCGCTCCGGGATCAGACCGGGGCGGCGATGATGGACTGCAAGGCGGCGCTGACCGAGTCCGATGGGGACGTCGATCGGGCGATTGAGATTTTGCGGGTCAAGGGCCAGGCTTCCGCCGCCAAGCGCGCCGGGCGGGGGACCAACGAGGGCGTCGTCGCCTCCTACATCCACGCCAACGACAAGGTCGGAGCGATGGTGGAAGTCCAGTGCGAGACCGACTTCGTCGCCCGCAACGAGGACTTCAGGGCGTTTGCCTACGAGGTAGCGCTGCACGTCGCCGCGACCGCGCCCCAGTACGTCACCACCGAGGAAATCTCCGCCGAGGAGCGCGAGGCCGAAAAGCGGGTCTTCGAGGAGAAGGCGCGTGAAGAAGGCAAGCCCGACAACGTGGTCGAGAAGATCGTCGAGGGCCAGCTGGCCAAGTGGGGCCAGGAAGTCGCCCTGCTCGACCAGTCGCACGTCAACGCCGAGAAGCACGACTCGAAGTCGATCGAGGAGCTGCGCCAGGAGCTCGCCGCCAAGACCGGCGAGAACGTGCGAATCGCCCGCTTCGCTTACTTCCGCGTCGGCGAAGAATAGGCTCGCGGGCCTAGATGGCCAACGACCCGCAGTTCAAACGCATCCTGCTCAAGCTCTCCGGGGAGGCGCTGATGGGCGACCTCTCCCACGGCACCGACGCCGATGAGGTCAAGCGGATCGCCGGGCAGGTCTCGGCAATCCGCGCCCGCGGGGTCGAGGTCGCGATCGTCGTCGGCGCCGGCAACATCTACCGGGGCCTCTCCGCCGCGGCCGAGGGCATGGACCGCGCCACCGGCGACTACATGGGGATGCTGGCGACGGTGCTGAACGCGCTGACCCTGCAGGATGCCCTGGAGGAGGCCGGCGAGCACACGCGGGTTCTCTCGGCGATCGACGTCAAGGAGGTAGCCGAGCCCTACATCCGCCGCCGCGCCATGCGCCACCTCGAGAAGGGCCGCGTGGTGATCTTCGCCGCCGGCACCGGCAACCCGTTCTTCACCACCGATACCGCCGCCGCCCTGCGAGCGCTGGAGATCCACGCCGAAGCGATCCTGATGGCCAAGAACGGGGTCGAGGGTGTCTATGACTCCGACCCGGCGACCAACCCCGACGCCAAGTTCATCGCCGCGATCGCCCACCGCGAGGCGATCGAGCGCGGGCTCAAGGTGATGGACTCGACCGCGCTCTCCCTCTGCATGGACAACGACCTGCCCATCTACGTCTTCAACATGGGGGACGCCAGCAACATAGATAGGATCGTCAGCGGCGAGAGGGTGGGCACGCTGGTCTCCAGCGCACCCACCGAGTGACTAGAACGGGGGCCCAGTGGAGCTGATCGACGAACTGCTCAAGGACGCCGAAGGCCGGATGGCGAAGTCGGTTGAATCCAGCCGCGGCGAGCTGGCCACGGTGCGCACCGGACGCGCCTCGCCGCACCTGCTCGACCGCATCATGGTCGACTACTACGGCACCCAGACCCCGCTCAAGCAGCTCGCCAACATCGCCACCTCCGACGCCCGCCTGCTCACCGTGACGCCCTTCGACAAGGGCTCGATCGGGGCGATCGAGAAAGCGATCCAGGAGTCCGACATCGGTCTGACGCCGAGCAACGACGGCAACGTCGTGCGCTTGCAGATCCCCGAGTTGACCGAGGAGCGCCGCCGCGAGATGGTCAAGGTGGTGCACGGGGTCGCCGAGGAGGGCCGGGTCGCGATCCGCAACATCCGCCGCGACGTGATGGGGGACCTGCGCGAGTTGAAGAAAGAGGGCGAAGCCGGCGAGGACGACGAGCGCCGCGCCGAGGCCGCCCTGCAGAAGCAGACCGACGACTCGATCGCCGAGATCGACTCTCTCCTCAAGGGGAAGGAAGAGGAGATTTTGGAGGTGTGAGTACCTCCGCGCGGTATGTGGCGATCATCACCGACGGCAACGGACGCTGGGCCCAGAAGCGGGGCCTGCCGGTCGTAGAGGGGCACCGGGCGGGGGCCGATACGGTCAAGGCGCGGCTGCGCGACGCGGTCGAGCTGGGGATCGAGGAGCTGACCGTCTACTCGTTCTCGACCGAGAACTGGTCGCGACCGGCGGCGGAGGTCGGGGGCCTGATGGCGATGTTCGGCGAGCGGATCTCCTCCGAGACGCCCGAGCTCGACGAGGAGGGCGTGCGGATGCGCTTCATCGGTCGCCGCGAGGGGGTTTCCAAGGAGCTCGTGCGCCGCATGAGGTGGGCCGAAGAGACGACCGCGGGCAATGACCGGATCACCCTCTTCGTCGCCTTCAACTACGGCGGCCGGGCGGAGATCCTAGACGCGGCACGGAGCTTCGAGGGCGACTCCGAGGAGGAGTTCCAGCGCCGCCTCTACGCGCCGGAGATGCACGACCCCGACCTGCTGATTCGCACCAGCGGCGAGCAGCGGATCTCCAACTACCTGCTCTGGCAGTGCGCCTACTCCGAGTTGGTCTTCCGCGACGAGCTCTGGCCGGACTTCGACCGCGCCGCCCTCGAGGACTGCCTGCGCGAGTTCGAGGCGCGCCAACGTCGCTTCGGGGCGAGGACCTGATGCAGGACCTCTTCGACGACGACCTGCTCGGCTCCGAGCCGGCACCCAAACGTCCGGCGAGGCCGCCCCGCCGGCCGCGGCGCAAGCGCAGCTCCAGCGGTGAGACGGCCAAACGAATCCTCTTCGCGATCCCGGCGATCGTCTTCGCGATCGCGATCACCGTCGCCGGCGGCCTGGTCTTCGCGATCGCGATGGTCGCCGTCGGCGCGCTCTGCCTGCGCGAGTACCTGGCGATGACGGCGGCGGCGCGGCCGATCCCACGTGCCGCCTACGTCGCGGTCACGGCGCTGATCCTCGCCGCCCACTTCGGCACCGCCTTCAACGTTCTGCTGATCCTCGCCGCCGCCTTCCCTGTGCTCTTCTTCTTCGGCGCCGACCACGAGCACCGCGACGGCATCACGGTCTCGATGGGGGTGACGCTGCTCGGCATCGTCTGGATCGGCATCCCGCTCGTCCACGCGGTACTGCTGCGCGACTTGCCCCACCACGGCGCGGCGCTGCTGATCGACGTCCTCGTCGGCACCTTTGCCGCCGATACCGGGGCGTACGCCACGGGGCGCATGTTCGGCTCGCACAAGATCGCTCCCAGCCTCTCCCCGAACAAGACCCTGGAGGGGCTGCTGGGGGGCTTTTTGATCGGCACGATGGCCTTCTGGTTCGCCGGCCTCTACCAGGACTGGCTCTCGGGGGCCGACGCTCTGATCATCGGTGCCGCGGTCGCGGCGGTCGCGCCGATCGGCGATCTCTTCGAGTCGATGCTGAAGCGTGACCTGGGCACCAAGGACACCGGGACCCTCTTCGGACCCCACGGCGGCATCCTCGACCGCCTCGACGCCGTCTTCTTCACCGTCGTCGTCGGCTACTACCTCGCCGTCCAGCTGGTCTACTGACCGACGAGACCGCCTCCAACCGCGATATTGGCGGTTCCACGCGGTTTCGGCGAACGCCCTCCGTATTCTGGTCAGATGAAGAAGATCTTGATCCTGGGCTCGACCGGGTCGATCGGCGTGCAGGCGCTGGAAATAGTCGGCACCTCGGAAGAGCTGGAGGTCGTCGGGCTCGCAGCGAGCACGAGCTGGGAGCGGACGCTGGCCCAGGCGAGCGATCATGGAGTTCGATCCGTTGCTTTCTCCGACGTCGATTCCGCTCGTGCGGCCCGTGGCGCCTGGGACGGCCAGGTCCTCGAGGGCGAGGAGGGCATCCGCGAGCTGATACTCGGCTCTGAAGCCGATCTAGTGCTCAACGGCATCGTCGGCGCGGCCGGCCTGGCGCCAACGATCGTCGCCCTCGGCGAGGGGATCGACGTCGCCCTGGCCAACAAGGAGAGCCTGGTGATCGGCGGCGAGCTGACGATGGCCCTGGCCGAGGCGACCGGCGCCCGCCTGCTGCCGGTCGACTCCGAGCACTCGGCGCTCTTCCAGCTGATCGGCGCCGAGCGCTCGCCGGGGACGATCGACCGCCTCGTCCTCACCGCTTCGGGCGGCCCTTTCCGCGGCCGCACCGACCTCGAGGGCGTCAGCGTGGAGGAGGCGCTCGCGCACCCGACCTGGGCGATGGGCGGGCGGATCACGATCGACTCGGCGACGCTGATGAACAAGGGCTTCGAGGCGATCGAGGCGCATCAACTCTTCGGCGTCTCCTTCGAGCAGATCGAGGTGGTCGTCCACCCCCAGTCGATCGTCCACTCGCTGATCGACCTCAACGACGGCGCCACCATGGCCCACCTGGGCTATCCGGACATGCGCGTGCCGATCTCCTACGCCCTGCACTATCCGGAACGCGCCGACGTCGAGGTGCCGCGGCTCGACCTGACGACGGTCGGTCAGCTCAGCTTCGAGCCGCCTGACCTGGAGACCTTCGCCTGCCTGCGGCTGGCGCTGGACGCGGGCAGGGCGGGGGGGACGGCGCCGTGCGTGCTCAACGCCGCCGACGAGGTCGCTGTCGCCGCCTTCCTCGCCGGCAAGGTCGGCTTCACCGCGATCCCGGGGCTGATCGAGCGTGTCCTGCTCGCGATGCCGGCGGTCCAGCCCACGCACTTCGAGGACCTCTTCGCGGTCGATGCCGAGGCTCGGCGCCGCACCGAAGAGGAGGTCGCGGGGTTGGCACGGGTATGAGTTGGCTGCTTGTCTTCCTCGGCTTCTCCCTCTTGATCATCCTCCACGAGGCTGGTCATTTCTTCGCCGCCAAGGCGACCGGAATGAGGGTGGAGAAGTTCTTCCTCTTCTTCGGACCCAAGCTGGTTTCGATCAAACGGGGTGAGACCGAGTACGGAATCGCGACGATCCCGATCGGTGGCTTTGTGAAAATCAGCGGCATGAACTCCGAAGAGGAGCTCCCTCCGGAGATCGAGCCGCGCGCCTACTATCGCCAGTCGGCCTGGAAGCGAATCGTCGTGATCGCCGCGGGTCCAACAGTTAACGTCGCACTCGCCTTCGCGATTCTGTTCTTCATCTATTTCGCCGATGCTCAGCAGGTGACCCAGTCGGTTGGCGAGATCCGCAGTGGCACCCCCGCCTCGAAGGTGCTCAGGGTAGGCGACAAGATCCTCGCCGTCGACGGCAAGTCCTACGCGAGGCTCGGCTCGGTTGAGCGCCACGAAAAGCTCAGCGAAGCGATTGCGGCGCATGGCTGCCGACAAAAAGAAGATGGCTGCCTGGCGCCTTCTCCCGCGCCTGTTCGCCTCACGATCAGCCGCCAAGGGGCCGTACGGACGATCTCTATACGGCCGGAATACAGGAAGGAATACGGCACGTCGCTGATCGGAGTCACCTATAAGACGGTGCCCGAAAACATCGGTGTTGGCACCGCCGCGAGCCGCGCCTTGGACACGATCTCATTGGTTGCCCGCAAGACAGGCTCGGTTTTCGCCCGGATCTTCGAATCAAAGCAGCGCAAGGAAATCTCCGGCGTTGTCGGCATCAGCGACGCCGCCCACCAGACGATCGACGTCGGCGTCTACCCCTCGCTCTTCCTGCTCGCTCTGGTCAGCCTCTCCCTGGGCCTGGTCAACCTGCTGCCGATCCTGCCTCTGGACGGCGGCCACATCTTTTGGACCCTGGTCGAGAAGCTGCGTGGCTCCCCGGTGTCGTTGCGGACAATGGAGCGCGCCAGCGCCGTGGGAATCGTCCTCGTGGTGATGCTCTTCGTCATCGGCCTCACCAACGACATCGGCCGCCTCACCGGCGAAGGCTTCCACGTTCGCTAATTGGTCGGGCTGGCTAACGCTTGCGCTTCGGCTTCGATACCTCAACCGCGTGCCAGGTGCCGACGTCTTTGAATCCCTCTCCGTTGGCCTTGCCGGGCCCGTGGTCTTCGACGAACGTATAGAGGGGCCGACCACGATAGGTGACTTGGCGACCGCCTTCGGGGCGCTTGATCGAGCCCAGCTTGACGTTTGCCGGGCCGACGATGGAGCCGCCGCTGGGCACGAGCAGCGGTTTCCACAACGTCAGGCAGCCGCTGCTCTGGGTGCAGACGAACTTACCTTTCTTCTCGGCGCTGAGGCTGTAAAGCGTGTGGCCATTGGCAGCGGCGAGGACGCGTTTGCCGCCGACCCGCGCGATCTTGAGCTTGACCTTGGCGCCTTTGGCGGGTGCCGGCCCGCCGCCACTACCCCCGCCTTGGGGGCCTTGGGGGCTTTCTCCGCCGCCCGAAGCGGGCGGGGTGGTGGCGCCGACTTCTGAGCTGTTGAAGGTCGCGTCAGGGCTTTCGCCGGTGCCACCGGCGTTCGTGGCCACGAGCCGGTAGTGGTAGATCGTGTTCGGGGTCAGGCCGGTGATCGTCTGCGCCACCGTCGCGATCGACTCCACGCCCGCGTCCCCTTCCGGCACCGGCACGCTGGTGCCATAGGCCGCCGTCGTGCCGTATTCGAAGCGGTAGTGCGTATCGCTTTCGTAGGTGTAGATCCTCCCCCTCAGTTCGACTCCGCCGGAGACCGGGGCCGGGGCGCTGGTCTGCGCGATGGGCTTGATCACTGCCGCGGCCGGGCCGGCAAGGACGGCAGCGGGCAGGAGGGTCAATACCGCAACCAGGCCCAGTCGACACAAGTTCCCCCTCGTCCCTCGCACGCGACCTCGATCACGACCCTTGGTCTCGTCCGCCGCGCGCCTCTCGGTCCGCCTCATCGCTCCTCCTTGGGGGTTTGCTCCTGCGCTCGCTGCGGGGTACGGGGCGATTCGGCAAATAGTTCAGTTCGCAAATCGAACTCCGGCGGCTTCACCTGCGTATGCCCTGCCGGTATCGACGTCCTGGGACTGGAAGGGAGAAGGGATGAACGGGTTGAGGCGCGCATGCGCACAGGGAAAGCGTTCGGATCGACAGCACCGGCTAAACAGAATCGTCTCACTTGTTCTTCTGGCGATTCTCGCCAGCGCAATGCTCGGTTCCTTCCCGTCTGCCGCCGGTGCCTTCGCACCGTTCCTGGGGCCGGTGTCGGCGACGCCCTCGACCACTGGCGCGACCTTGAAAGCAACGGTCTACCCCTACGGGCTGGATACTCATTACCGCTTCGAATACGGCACCACCACGGCCTATGGCACCAGCGTGCCGGTGCCGGATGGCGACGCGGGCTCGGCCGCCTATCCGACCGCTGTACCGGTGCAGCAAGCGGTCGCGGGCTTGGCCCCGAGCACGACTTATCACTACCGCTTCGTCGCTTCCAACTCCGACGGTCCCGTCAACTCGTCTGACCTGCAGTTCACCACGACCGGGTCGGCTCCCATCGTCTCCGACGAAAGCGCGGTCGAAGTCAACGGCACCTCCTTCGAACTGAAAGGCACCGTCAACCCGAGTGGCTCGGCAACGACTTACCAGTTCGAATACGGCCCGACGACGAGCTACGGATCGAAGATCCCGGTGCCGGAAGCTAGCGTTGGCTCGGGCAGCGCCGACGTCGCCGTCGCACAGACCGTCAGTGGGCTCCTTCCGAACACGACCTACCACTACCGATTGACCGCCCACAACCCCGGGAATACCGCGACGACGGGGGATAAGACGTTCCTCACTCCGCCGGCGCCGCCCTCGGCTCCCACCGCCGAAGTCAACGCCCCCGAAGCAATCCCCGACGGCTTCCTGCTGAAGGGCGCGGTCAACCCAGACAGTTTGTCCACCACCTACCACTTCGAGTTCGGGACGACCACCTCTTATGGCACCAACCTGCCTGAACCCGACGCCTCGGCCGGCTCAGGCGCCGCTTCGATCCCCGTGACCCAGGAAGTCACGGGCCTGCTACCGAACACGACCTATCACTACCGGATCGTGGCCGAGAACTCAGAAGGGCCTGGCGTCAGCGCCGATGAGGCGTTCACCACCCCACCGCTGAAGCCGGAAGCGATCTCGCTGCCGGTGACCGAAGACGCTGAAGGATTCACCCTTCATGGCTCGGTCGATCCCAATGGAGGCGAAACTACCTACTTCTTCGAGTTCGGCATCACCGAAGCCTACGGCGAGAGCTTCCCGAGCACGGCGGCGAGCGTGGGTAGTGGCAGCGCTCCAGTGCTGGTCTCGCAGCTGGTCAAGGGTCTGCCGCCGGGTGTTCCCTACCACTACCGGCTCGTTGCCCACAACGCCGGCGGAACCTCCATCGGGGAAGACGAGTTCTTCGTCACTCCGACCGCGCCCGAAAGCGCGCCGGTCGTGGCAAAAGCGGGCCCGGCGGCACTTGCTCCGCCGGCGCCGCTGCCGCCGTCCAACTCATTCCGCGCGCGCATCGGCGCGGGCAAGTCCGGCAAGGCGGCGCTCGCTGTCCAGGTTCCGGGCGCGGGAAGCGTGGTCGTCAGCGGCAAGCTGCTCAGGGCCGTGCGCGCGAATGCGAGTGGCGCCGGCACCGTTTCGCTGACCCTGAAGTTGACCGCGGCCGGCCGCAAGGCGCTGGCCAAAGCTCCGGGACACAGGCTCGCGGTGAAGCTGACGATCGTCTTCAAGCCGCTCGGGGGCAGCGCGGCGACAACGCACAAAACGGTCGTCTTCAGGCGGTAGAGCGCGGGGCGGGGGCCATGGGGGAGCCTCCAGGTACCCTTCGCCCATGGCCTCAAAGCGGCAGATATTCGTCGGCGGCGTGCCAATCGGCGGCGGCGCGCCAGTCGCGGTGCAGACGATGACCAAGACCGAGACCGCCAATCTGGCGGCGACGATGGAGCAGATCCGCAAGGTCGCCGAGGCGGGCGCCGACATCGTGCGCTGTGCCGTGCCGCGCGATGAGGATGTCGAGGCGCTGAAGACGATCGTCGTGGACTCGCCGATCCCGGTGATCGCCGACATCCACTTCAACCACACGCTGGCGCTGAAGGCGATCGACGCCGGCGCTCACTGCATCCGCCTCAACCCGGGCAACATCGGCGGTCGAGACAAGGTCGCCGAGGTGGCCGAGCGCGCCAACGCGGCCGGCGTGCCGATGCGCATCGGCGTCAACTCCGGTTCCCTGCCCAAGCACCTGCACGCGCTCGAGCGCGAGAGCCCGGTCGAGGCGCTGGTGGCCGCCGCGGTCGAGTTCGTCGAGCTCATGGAGTCGCTGGACTTCGAGAACTTCAAGGTCTCGATCAAGTCGACCAACGTGCCCAACACCATCGCCGCCAACCGCCTGCTCTCGGAGAAGATCCCCTACCCGCTGCACCTCGGCATCACCGAGGCCGGCACCAAATGGTCGGGCTCACTCAAGTCCTCGGTCGGGCTGGGCACGCTGCTCGCCGACGGGATCGGCGACACGATCCGGATCAGCCTCTCGACCTTCCACGCCGAGGAGGAGGTCAAGGTTGCCTGGGAGATCCTCAAGGCGCTGCAGCTGCGCGAGCGCGGGCCGGTCCTGATTGCCTGCCCGACCTGCGGCCGCCTGCAGTTCGACATGGATTCAGTGGTGGCCGAAATCGAGCGGCGCCTTGAAAGCTATGAGGAGCCGATCGAGGTGGCCGTGCTGGGCTGCGCGGTGAACGGGATCGGCGAGGCCTCACACGCGGACTTCGGCATCGCCGGCGCCAAGAACGAGGGCTTGATCTACGCGCACGGCAAGCCGCTGCGCAAGGTGCCCCAGGAGAATCTCGTCGACACGCTCTTCGAGGAGATCGACAAGTCGCTCGACCGTGGCACGGTCGAGTTCGATGAGAACGAGTCACGCGAGGGCGCCGCTTGGCTGGCCAAGATCGAGGCCGAAAACGCCGGCGACCTGACGCCGGAGAAGATCGCGCGGATGGAGCACGAAGCGGCCGAGGCGGGTGAGTCGGACAGGGTCCTGCTCGATGAGGAGGCGTCACCGACCGCGGGGCGCCGCTTCACCAGGGCCTGATTCGCCGTCGCGGCATCGACGGACCGGCGATGCACTAGGTAGGTTTGGCCTCTCGACGGGGCGGATGGCCCCTCATTCCGCCTGTGTCCGCCAAGAAGACAAACAAGGGAATCTCTCCCTCTCGCCAGGAGGACTTCCCCGCCTGGTTTCAGAGCGTCGTCCGCGAGGCCGAGGTCGCCGAACTGGCCCACGTCCGCGGCTCGATGGTGATCAGGCCCTGGGGCTACGCGATCTGGGAGCTGATGCAGGCCGAGCTCGACCGGGAAATCAAGGCGAGCGGTGCCCAGAACGCCTATTTCCCCCTCTTCATTCCCCTCAGCTACTTCGAGGCCGAGGCAAAACACGTCGAGGGATTCGCCAAGGAGATGGCCGTGGTCACTCACCACCGGCTCGAAGAGGACCCCACCGACCCCGGAAAATTGCGGCCGGGGGGAGAGCTCGCCGAGCCGCTGATCGTCCGCCCGACCTCGGAGACGATCATCGGCAAGTCGTTCGCGAAATGGATCAACTCCTACCGCGACCTGCCGCTGATGGTCAACCAGTGGGCAAACGTGGTGCGCTGGGAGATGCGGCCGCGGGTTCTTCTGCGCACCACCGAGTTCCTCTGGCAGGAGGGCCACACGGCGCACGCCGACGAGGAGGAGGCGCGGCGCGAGACCGAGGACATGCTCGAGGTCTACCGACGCTTCGCCGAGTCGTTCCTGGCGATGCCGGTGATAACCGGCGAGAAGCCCGAGGAAGAGCGCTTCCCGGGCGCGGTGATGAGCCTCTCGATCGAGGCGATGATGCAGGACGGCAAGGCGCTGCAGGCCGGCACCTCGCACTACCTGGGGCAGAGCTTCGCGCAGGCGGCCGAGATCGACTTCCTCGACAAAGACGGCGAGCGCCGGCTCGTCCACACCTCTTCCTGGGGCGTCTCCACCCGCCTGCTCGGCGCCCTGATCATGTCCCACGGCGACGACGTCGGCCTGCGCCTACCGCCGACGGTGGCGCCGCAGCAGGTCGTCGTCATCCCGGTACTGCGGGGCAAGGGTGACGACGCGATCCAGGCTGAGGTGGAGGCGCTCGCGGCCGAGATCGGCGAGCGGTCCTTCCAGGGCGGACCGGTGCGGGTTCTGGCCGACTTCCGCGACCGGGAAGCGGTGGCGAAGCGTTGGGAGTGGACCAGGAAGGGTGTTCCGCTGATTCTTGAAATCGGCCCCCGCGACCTCGATCAAGGGGTCGTCGCGGCGCGGCGCCGCGACGACGAGAACCTCGGCATGGAGACCCTGCCGCGGGGAGAGGTCGGGACCAGCGTCGGCCCGATCCTCGAGCAGATTCAGTCCGGCTACTTCGACCTGGCCGCGGAGCGCCTGGCCGCGAGGACGGCGCGGGAGATCGGGAGTCTGGAGGAATTTCGGCAGTGGTTTGCCGGCGACGATGAGGACGGCGCTGCGAGCGGCTTCGTCAGGGCGCCCTGGAGTGAAGCGGCAGAGTCGGCTTCGATCATGGAAGAGCTTAGGGTCTCGGTTCGGTGCCTTCCCTTCGATCAACAACTCGCGCCTGGCAGCGCCTGCGTCCTCACCGGCAAGCCGGCGGTCGTCGAAGCGGTGTTCGGCAAGGCGTACTAGCGGCGACGCGGGCGTCACGGTTATCCGATGGGTGACACAGCGCCCTTCGGCCGCGGCCGCATCCGCCGCCTCTTCGGACTCGACCGCAGCGGCCCACCGCCGCGCCAGGTGCGCAAGGGGGAACCACTCAACCCCTGGACCATCCCCAACGCGGTCGGCTACCTGCGGCTCGCCGCCCTGCCGTTCTTCCTCTGGCTCGCCTTCGAATCGGGCGACGGCCGCAGCGCTCCGGCGGCGATCATCTTCTGGCTGATCGCCGCCGGCGATTACCTCGACGGCTTCCTCGCCCGGGTAACCGGCCAGTACAGCCGCTTCGGCTCGATCCTCGATCCTGTTGTCGACCGCCTCACCATCCTCTCCGGAGCGGTCGTCTGCT
>Ga0070679_100001473_pt1 | contig 20869 bp, 16 predicted proteins | sample KBSC63BmetaG_FD_65652 | JGI IMG/M metagenome (GOLD analysis project Ga0070679, IMG submission 65652) | Corn rhizosphere microbial communities from Kellogg Biological Station, Michigan, USA - KBS C6-3B metaG | ecosystem: Host-associated > Plants > Roots > Rhizosphere | place: USA: Michigan... | reverse complement strand
GGGGGCACCATCGCTGAAAGCTTGCAGGGCAACGCTTGAAGCGCGGCGCGCGAAAATCCACAGACGAGAACAGAACAGGTCATTGGTCGCATGTCGGAGTCGCACCTCGCCAAACGTGCGACTCGTGCCACGATCGGCGCATATCCGACGCTCCTGATCCGAGAGTGCAGCTCACGCCGAGCTATCGCACGACAAGGGCGCTTGGACGTGAGATACCAGTGTCGGGGGCAGGGGGCGGTCGAACTGACGAAGCTTCAGGCACCGTTGCGGACGGGTCGCCGTTTCCGTTCGCTTCGTCGACCGACGCGCAACCCGAGACCGCCGCATGACCGCACCTGAAGTCACTCCCGTGCCGACCGCCAGCGTCCGCAAGCGCAGGCGCATCCCGCTGGTCTGGCTGGTGCCGGCCATCACCGCGCTGATCGCGCTGTGGCTGGCCTGGGACACCTGGTCGAGGCGCGGCCCGACCATCACCGTCGCCTTCGACCAGGCCGACGGCCTGCAGGCCGGCCAGTCCCAGCTCAAGTTCAAGGACGTGACGATGGGCACGGTGAAGTCCATCGTCGTCTCGCCCGATCTCACCAAGGTGCTGGTCTCGATCGAGACCACGCGCGAAGCCGAGCGCCTGCTGACCGACAAGACGATCTTCTGGGTGGTCAAGCCGCAGCTCTTCGCCGGTTCGCTCTCGGGCCTCGACACGCTGCTCTCCGGCGCCTACGTCGGCATGCTGCCCAGCGCGGAAGCCGGCAAGCCCGAGCGCAGCTTCGTCGGCAAGGCCGATCCGCCGATTCTCAAGACCGCGACGCCGGGCACGGAGTTCATCCTCGACAGCCGCAAGCTCGGCTCGATCAGCCTCGGTTCGCCGGTCTTCTACCGCGGCATCGACGTCGGCACCGTGCTGGGCTGGGACCTCGGCGACGACAAGGCCCGCCATGTCGCCATCCACGCCTTCGTGCGGGCGCCGTTCGACAAGTTCGTGCACGAGGACACGATGTTCTGGAACGCCTCGGGCCTGTCGGTGAAGATGGGCGCCAACGGCCTCGACGTGCAGATGGAATCGATCCGGGCGGTGCTGCTGGGAGGCGTCGCCTTCGAGATCAAGCCGCGCACCGCGGCGCCGGTCGCCGCGGCCGGCCATCACTTCGCCCTGCACCCCAACCAGGAAGCCGCCCGCACCGCGGGCTTCAACTTCCATCTGCACTTCAGGACCAATTTCACCGGCTCGGTGGCCGGTCTCGAACCCGGTGCCGACGTCACGCTGCACGGCCTGAAGATCGGCGAGGTCACCGACGTCGGCCTGAAGTTCGATCCGGCAATCCGCCGCATCGTGGCGCCGGTGAGCTACCGAATAGACGCCGAGCGCATCACCGGCATTGCCGCGATCCAGGGCATCGCCCCCGGCACGATCGCCGGCGAGATGGTGCGACACGGCTTTCGCGCCGTCCTGCAGTCGCCCAGCCTGATCAGCGGCCAGAAGATCGTGGCGCTCGAACTGGTGCCCGATGCGCCGGCGGCCGAGCTGACCCGTGACGGCGACATCTTCATCATGCCGTCGTCGGAGGGCGGCGGCTTCGACAGCATCACCCGGTCGGCCAGCGAACTCCTGACCAAGATCAACCGCATCGACTTCACCGCCATCGGCAACAGCGTCGCCGGCCTCACCAAGGGCCTCGACGACACGGTCAACGCGCCCGAGATCAAGTCCATCCTGGCCGACACCGCCGACACCATGCGCAAGCTCGACTCCGGCATGACGCCGGCGATGGCGCGGCTGCCCGAGATCTCGCGGCAGCTCCAGGAGGCCCTCACCCAGGTCAATCGCCTGGCGGGCTCGATCGACACCGGCTACGGCGCGGACTCCAAGCTCAACCGCGATGTCGGTACCCTCGTGCGCCAGCTCACCGACACCGTGCGCTCGGTGCGTGCCCTGACCGATCTTCTCGCCCGTCACCCGGAGGCCCTGATCAAGGGCCGTGGCAAGGATTGAACCATGCTCTCAAACCCCCTCCGCCGCTCGTTCCTCGCCGCCGCCCTGCCGCTCGCCGTGCCGCTTCTCGGGGCGGCCTGCGCGTCGGCCGACGCCCAGCTCTACACCATCGCCGTCAAGCCGGGCCCGGCGCAGCCGGGCGGACCGAAGATCGTGCAACTGCGCGAGATCGGGCTGGCGCGCTATCTCGATCGGCGCGAGATCGTGCGCTCGTCCGATGGCAACAAGCTCGCCGTCGCGAACAATGACTGGTGGGGCGAGCCGCTCGGCACCATGCTGGCGCGCGTGCTGGTGGTCGGCCTGTCGCAGCGCCTGCCGCACGCCAACATCTACGGCGAAGGCGGTGCCATCTCGGCCGACCCCAACGCCGTGCTGGCGATCAACATCCAGCGTCTCGACGTGAGCCAGGGGACCGGAGGCGTCGGCACGCTCGAGCTGCTGGCCCAGGCCGCCGTGGAATTCACCCGGCCGAAGCGCCAGGTGGCGCGGACCTTTGCAATCTCCAAACCGGTGCCGACCGCCACCGTCGCAGGCCAGGTCACGGCGATCAGCGATGCCCTGGCCGAGCTCAGCGACGGGCTGGCGGCGCTGCTGCAGTCCTGATCGCGTGGCGATGATCGGACAGCCGACGACGAACCCGGTGCTCCGTGAGTGTTCCGGCTGCGGCCTGTTCCAGGTCGTGCCGGCGCTCGGCCCCGGCATGCGCGCCGACTGCCTGCGCTGCGGTACCGGGTTGCGCCGCACGCGCGCCGATTCGCTGAACCGCTGCCTGGCGCTCACCGCCGCGACGCTGGTGCTGTTCGTGGTGCTGTGGAGCGGGATGCTGATGCGGGTCTCGACCGCCGGCATCGTGCACGAGGCGACGCTGGCCTCGGGTCCGCTCGAGCTGGTGCGCCATGGGCTGTGGCCGCTCGCCCTGGTGGTCGCCTTCACCACCGCGCTCGCGCCCTTCGCCAAGTATGCCGGCATGCTCTACGTGCTGGTCGGCGTGCGCGCGCGCCGACCGTTCCCCCATCTCGGCCGCGTCTTCCTGTTCGCCCGCCGGATGGGCCTGTGGGCGATGCTGGAGGTGCTGCTGCTCGGCGTCTTCGTGGCCTACACCAAGCTCGGCGACCTTGTGCATGTCGAGGTCGGCACCGCCGTCGTGGCGCTCGGTCTGCTCACGGTGATGGCGCTGTGGGCCGACACGGCGCTCGATCCCGATGCCGTGTGGGCGGCGATCGAGGCGCGCGGCCAGACCCATGCGCCGATGTCGCCAGGGGAGCCGTCGCTCGACTTCCATCCGGGCGCGGCGTCGTGCGAGGCCTGCGGCCTGGTGGGGCTGCACGACACGAAGTGCCTGCGCTGCGGCTCGGCGGTGCATCCGCGCAAGCCCAACAGCCTGCACCGCACCGCGGCGCTGATCTTTGCCGCCGCGATCCTCTACATCCCGGCCAACGCCTATCCGGTGCTGACGGTGATCCAGGCCGGGGCAGGGCAGCCCAGCACCATCGTCGACGGCATCGAGGAGCTGCTGGCCTCGCACATGTACCCGCTGGCCGTCCTGGTCTTCGTCGCCAGCGTGCTGGTTCCGGTGCTGAAGCTCACGGGTCTGGCGCTGATGCTGATGGGGATCGTGCTGGTCACGACCACGTTCGGCGCCAGCCGCTTCCTGGTCGAACGCACGCGGCTCTACCATGTCGTCGCCTGGATCGGCCGCTGGTCGATGGTCGACATCTTCATGGAGTCGCTGCTGGGGGCGCTGGTGCAGTTCGGCACGGTGGTCAACATCGCGCCCGGCATCGGTGCCGTCGCCTTCTGCGGCGTCGTCATCCTCACCATCCTCGCCGCCGAGACCTTCGATCCGCGCGTCATGTGGGACGCCGCCGCCCTCAATGCGCACCGGCCGCACGCGCTGCGATGGGCGAGGTCAAAAGGCGATCGAGGGGCCACCTGACCTTCCGGCCAGCGGAGCCGTCCGCCGCCATCGAGATGCAGGCTGGCGAAGACGCACCCACGTCGACGGCTTTCAAGCTGCGGCGCGCGTTGGTCGCGAGTCGAGTGGGAGTGGAGTGAAAATTCTATGGAACGGAAGCCGAATCTAACGCGGCCAGGTCTATATGCAAGGCATGTTTGGACTCCGACGAGAGGCCTCTGGCCTGTGGCGTCGTGACGATCTGCCTAATGTCACAGGCTTCGATGAGCTTCCGGATGAAGGGCGAGTCGCGTCCACGATGCGGCGCTCAAGGAAAGCTGACTGATCCGGAAAGCATCTGGCAAATTGCAGTGCCTGTCCGTCATCGTGTCAACGGCATGCGCCTTGTAGCGATAGAGCAGCCATGACGGCCTGCTCAGATTTGAATCTCACAAAGGTATGGTCGGCAAGATGAGTACAAAGTAGGCGCACTGCGAGTGAACATAAGATATGCGCATTTAATGAGTTAATACGGGCAATTCATTAACTAGCTTCCTCGTACAAGCGATCCGTTCGCTGCTGGGGGGCATGGCATTGGCTATGACGGCGGGGACTGGCGGTTACGGGACCCGGAAAGTCTTTCTTTCATACATGGCGCCCTTAGGCGCCGAGTTCGAGCGGATGCTGGTCAGCACCGCAATGCGCGAGCCTGCGTTCCAGTGCCGCTGCAAGGACGGCACGCAACCACCGTTCTACGACGGATCGGGCGTGCCGCGTGGCGTCGTGCGCGACTGCAGCGACATCCTGATGATGATCCTGGCCAACGTCGAGGAACTGCCGGAGTCGAACAATCCCCTGCGACTGCTGAAAGCGCGGTCCTAGGTCAATGTCCACCCGGGATATCGATAGCGATGCATTCCAAGCGGACGTCCCGCTCGGGAAGACGATGTGATGGCTATCTCGATCAACGTGTTCGAACTCTTCGACTATCGCTACGCGATTCCGATGGCCGACACGAGGGAGATTTTTCGTGTACCCGGCATAGTGCCGCTTCCGAAGGCGCCTCTCTGCATCGAGGGCGTCGTGAACATCCGAGGAGCGGTGATTCCGGTTTTGGATGTTCGCAAGCGATTTCGGCTGCCCGAAAAGGCACCTCATCCCGCGGACCATCTCATCGTGGCCCAGGCAGGACTTCGCCTGGTCGCATTGCGCGTCGATAGGGTTCTCGGCATCGAAAACGTCGACCCGACGCAAGTTGAGGATGCCGCGGCGATTACGCCGCGAATGGAATATGTGGCGGGGGTGGCCAAGCTTCCGGATGGTTTGGTGCTGATCCACGATCTGCGCACTTTTCTCGCCGAGTCCGAGGCTTGGCAGCTCGATCGGGCGCTGGACGAGGGACGGCTCCAATGAACGTCACCGCCACGCTTGGCGTGACCTTGGACGCAGTGACGGACATGATGAGCGCTCGGGCCGGGCTTGTTTTCCCACCGAGCCGTCGCAGGGATGTCGAAGTTGCGACGAGAAAGATCATGGGCGCGGCGGCGCTTTCCGACCCCGGGAAGTGGCTGGATTGCCTCGGGCAAGATGTAGGGCTGCTCGATGAGCTGATATCGGAACTTACGATTAAGGAGACGTACTTCTTTCGCGAGCCCGGTCACTTCGCCCTTGTCCGGAATGAGATTGTCGGCGAATTGCAGCGACGGCGTGGCGCGGAGCACATTCTTCGCGTGTGGAGTGCGGGCTGCGCAAGCGGCGAAGAAGCATACTCTCTTGCCATCCTGTTCGAGCAGATGGGCCTTTCTGAAAGTGCCCAGATTCTTGCCACGGATATTTCGCGGGCAGCTCTGGCTCGCGCCCGGAGAGCCACATACAGCCCATGGGCGCTCAGGGGCGAAGGAAGCCGCCTCATCGGTCCCTATCTCCGGCGTTCGGGGGATCGCTTTCAGCTCGCGGAGCGCTTCCTCGGACGCGTCGAATTCTCCTGCCTCAATCTGGCGCTGGATGTTTATCCGACCTTTGCAACGAATACTTTCGGATTGGATCTGATCCTCTGCCGCAACGTCTTGATATATTTCGACGCCAGAACGATCCGCAATGTCGCTTGTCGCTTCTATGATTCCCTCGCCGACGGCGGCTTTCTAATTACCGGCGCGGCCGATCCCTCTTTGGCCGACTACGCCCCGTACGAAATCGAAATGACTTCGTCGGGAGCGATCTATCGAAAGCGTCAACAGCGACAACAACGGACTCCGGTCACTCCGGCTGACAGATCCGTCCTCTCTCCTATCCTGCTCACCCCTCCGCCGTCCCCTGCCGCCGCCGATGTTCCGCCGACGATTGCGTCTCCCTCGAAGACCAAGCAGCGACCTCCCGGCGATCCGTTGGCGGAGGCGCGGCAAGCCTTTTCGCGGGGCGAGAATGCGCGCGCCATCGAGCTGGCGGCTCGGCTCGAGTCGGATGTCGCGGCGGCAATCCTCGGCATAAGGGCTCTCGCCAACCTCGGAGATGCGGAAGCTGCGGCGACAATGGCGGCGGGTGCCGCGGCGCAGCATCCGTTGTCGCCGGAAATCGGTTTCCTGTTCGCGGTACTGCTCATGAACATCAGTCGTTACGGCGAAGCGGATGCCGTCCTGCGACGGGTCCTATACCTCGACCGATCGCTTGCGGTCGCGCACTTCATGCATGGCGCCACGTTGCGCCGACTCGGCGATCTCGGAAAGGCCTTGCAGGCCTATCGCAACGCCCGAGATCTCGCCGCGCGCCGGCCAGCGGAGGAGATCCTTCCCCTGTCCGATGGCGAAAAAGCCGGAAGGTTGGCCGGGGCGGCGGCGGCCCAGGTCGCCCTTCTGGAGCCTGTCAAATGAACGCCGGATCGCGACAACCTCGACCACCGATCGACTGGTCGGCAATACGGGCCCGTTTGGAGCGGGCGGAGGCTGGCTTGGAGGAGGCCCTGAAGCCTTCTCCCGAGCGTGCCAAGGCAATCATGGACGAACGCGCCCGAATCCTGTCGCAGGTAACGGCGTCAACCCGGACGCCGGGCACTTCCATGGACGCCATCGAATTCGGCCTGGGCAAGGAGCACTACGCCATCGAAGTCGCCTATGTGCGCGAAGTCGTTCGCCTGGTCGATTACACAGTCGTCCCCGGCGTTCCCGAATACATCGTTGGAGTTACCAATCTTCGCGGCACCGTGCTGCCGATCGTCGATCTGCGCCGCTTCTTCAGCGTCGCCACCACCGGACCATCGGATCAGTCGCGCATCATTGTTTTGGGAGCGGAGCGCGTGGAATTCGGCGTTCTTGCCGACGAAGCACACGGTCAGTTGGCGCTTGGTGCGGACGATATATTGGCCTCGCCCGGCGACCTCCCGGAGATCGGACGTCCTTATCTCCGGGGCGTAACCCGGGACGCCGTTATCATACTCGACGGGGCGATCCTGATCGCCGACGAGAAATTCTTTATCCGCGAGTTTCGTTGATCCGCACGCCTGCAAGAAAGAGAAGGACGCGTCGCATGAACCGTCGAACGATACCGAACATTGGATTTGGGCTGGTGATTCTGGTGCTCCTGGTAACGACCTGGCTGAGCATTCGTACTGCGAATCAATTCGCCGAGAACAACAAATCGGTGGCCCATACCTATGAGGTACTGGCGCAAATCAATGAAAACCTCCTGGCGGCCGAGGATGCTGAAACGGGGCAGCGAGGCTTCGTTATCACGGGAGAGGAACGTTACCTCGAGCCCTATCGGGGAGCGCTGACGCGACTTCCGCAGATATCCGACAAGATCAAGACGTTGACGGTCGACAATCCTCGGCAACAGCGACACGTCGAGGAGCTAAAGCTGTTGATAGGATCGAAGCTCGAAGAGCTGAATCAGGCCATCCAGCTACGACGTGAAAAAGGCCTCGATGCCGCTTCACAGGTTATTCTGTCCGACCGTGGCAAGAAGACCATGGACGATATCCGCAAGTTGATTGGCCAGATGGAGGACGAAGAAAAAGTCCTTCTGAACGAGCGCCAAGCGGCGATGGCGGACAGTTTCGAGAGCACGCGCAACACCGTAATTGCCGGCACACTCGCGGCGGCCCTTATCGTCGTGTTCATCACCATTGTGTTCAATCTGATGAGCGGAAGACTGAAGGAATTGCTGGCGGCGATTTCGGCCACTGTCGGCACTCTCGCCTCGTCGTCCGCGGAGCTTCTGGCCGGCACGACACAGCAATCCGCCAGCGCGCAGGAACAGGCTGCCGCGGTGGCCGAGACCGTGAGCACGGTGGATGAGGTCCGGCAGACGGCAGACCAGGCGGCCCAGCGTGCCAAAGCAGTGGCGGAATCGGCCCAGCGCGCCGCGGAGATCGGCAAGGCCGGTCGGCAGGCTGTCGAGGATTCGGTGACTTTGATGGCGACCGTCAAAGATCAGACCGAGGCCATCGCGGAAAATATCCTGGCACTTGCCGAAAGAGCCCAGGCGATCGGGGAGATCATCTCATCGGTCAACGATATCGCCGAGCAGACCAACCTTCTGGCGCTCAATGCCGGCATCGAAGCGGCACGGGCAGGCGAACATGGTGCCGGGTTCACCGTCGTGGCCCGTGAGATAAAGAGTCTCGCCGACCAGGCGAAGAAGGCAACGGGCCAGGTACGCCAGATTCTCGGCGAGATCCAAAAGGCGACGAACAGTGCGGTGATGGTGACCGAAGAAGGGACCAAGAGCACGAGCGCCACGATCATCGCGGTCAATCGCGCCGGCGAGACAATCCGGTCTCTGGCCGCGACTGCCGACGAAGCGGCGACCTCGGCGCAGCAGATCACTGCCTCGGCCACCCAGCAGGCAACCGGAATGAGCCAAGTCCAGCAGGCAATGCGCGATATCAACGAAGCCACCAATCAAAGTTTGGCTTCGACCCGGCAGGTCGAGAAGGCGGCGCAGGACATGAATGCCTTGGGAGTTCGGCTGAAAGAACTGCTGGCTGGTCAAGGCGATTGATCATGGACAAGGAGGCGCTCATCCGCCGCTTGATGAAGACGTTCGTCGGCGAGCTCGAAGAGCATGTCCAGGCGCTTGAGGAGAATCTGCTGATTCTCGAGCGCCGGCCCGATGCGGCCTCGCGGCCCGAGGTCTTCAGAGCGCTGTTCCGTACGGGTCACAGCTTGAAGGGCGCGGCGCGGTCTGTGAACGTCAGCGTAATCGAGGTTGCGGGACATCACCTCGAGTCGATCTTCGCCGCCGCCCGCGATGGCGTCATCGTGCTCGGCCCGGACCAGTTCAAGTTGCTATTCGCGACGGCGGACGCGATCAAGGATGCCGGCCAGCGACTCGGCGCCGGCGAAAGCATGACGGATAGCGCGTTGATGGCGTTATTGCCGAAGCTTCAGGCGGCCTCTACAGGGAGGCCTTCGCGGTCACTGCCGCTCGGCCCGGCATCTCAGGCTGACGACGGCGTCGACCTGGCCATTCCACGGCCCACTGGCCGGACGCCGGCCGATGAGGTCCGCACTCCCGTCGCGAGAGACGTATTTGTACGCATTCCCTCGACCCGTCTCGACCGGCTGCTGACCCTCGGCGGCGAATTGCGGGCCGCAGGAAGCCGCACGGTCGGTCGCGATGCGGATTTGCAGCGCCTTCTCGAAATGGTGCGGCGATGGGAAGCGGAATGGCGGGCCGGAGAAAGGTCCATGCAGGGGCTGCGACGCCCCACGGTCCATGAGGAAGGTCCGGCCGGCGCGGCGGATGATTCGTTGCCGGCAGCGCGGATGTTGCACACCGGAAGGGAGAAACTGCAATGGCTGACACGACAACTTGAATCTCTGGCTGCTGGACTTGTCGCCGACCGCCTGGCCCTCGATCAGGTTGCAGAGCCGCTCGACAGGGAGGTCATGCGGGCTCGGATGGTGCCATTCGCCGAGGCCTGTGAAGGACTGGAACGCGCGGCACGCGATATCGCTCAAAAAGCAGGCAAAGAAGTCGAGCTTGCCATCGAGGGAGGCGAGATCGAGATCGATCGCTCGATGGTCGCGGTGATAAAGGACGCACTCCTTCACCTGACGCGCAATGCCGTGGACCATGGCATCGAATCTCCAGCGGCGCGGGCGGCCGTCGGGAAGATTGCGCGCGGCCGGATTGCGTTGACGGCGGCACTCCGGCAGGAACGGGTCGAGATCGTCGTCGCTGACGATGGTCGAGGCTTCGACCTCGACGCCATTCGTGCCAAGGCACGCAGCCGCGGCCTGACGGTACCGCAGGGCGAGCGCGAGATCGCGCGCCTCGCCTTCCTTCCGGGATTCTCGACGTCGGCGAATCTCACGGAAATATCCGGCCGCGGTGTCGGCCTTGATGTGGTCAGAGCGGCCGTCGAATCCCAACGAGGCAGCTGCGATGTCGCCAGTGAGGCCGGGCGGGGGAGCAGGATATTGCTGAGCGTGCCGCTCACCTTGACTAGGTTACCGGCGCTTTTGGTGACGGCTGCGGCACAAACGTATGCATTCGACAGTGCTGTGGTACGCGGCCTTCTCCGGGTGGGGGCAAGTGAATTGCGGCCGATGGAGGGGCGCGATGTTCTGATCTTCGAGGACAAACCGGTAACGGTCTCTCGGCTCGCAGACATTCTCGGACGGCAAGGACGTGGGGCGGACCAAATCGGCGACAAGGTCTTGGTGGTCATTGTGGAAGCCGACGGAGCGCGCGCCGGTTTCGTCGTCGATGAATTGCTTGCCGAGAAGGAAGTGGTCGTCAAGGATCTGGGTGCACGGCTGCAGCGGGTCAGGAATGTCGCCGGTGCGACGGTCCTCGCGAACGGACGGATCGCGTTGATCCTGAATGCCTCCGACCTGTTGCGCTCGGCGATCGACTCAAGAAGCGGCCATACAATTTCGACGTCGATGACGGGGGATTCGGTCGAATCGAAGAAACGCCTCCTTGTTGTGGACGACTCGGTTACGACCCGGACTCTCGTGAAGAGCATCCTCGAGGCCAGCGGCTACAACGTGGCGGATGCGGCGGACGGATTGGAAGCCTGGCAATTCCTGCAGGAGAAGGGGGCTGACCTTGTGGTGTCCGATGTCGAGATGCCACGCATGGACGGCTTCGCGTTGACCGAGGCGATTCGAAATTCCCGGCATCTGAAAAAGCTGCCCGTGATCCTCGTTACCGGGTTGGAAAAGGAGCAGGACAAAATGCGCGGATTGGATGCAGGTGCCGATGCCTACCTGGTGAAAAGCGCGTTCGATCAGACAAACCTGATTCGCACCATTCAACAGCTCCTGTGAGCTCAGCATGATCCGGGTTCTGATCGCCGAGGATTCAAGCACCGTGAGGGAGCTCCTGATCACGGTTCTCGGCGCCGATCCAGAGATCGAGATCGTCGGTGTGGCGAAGAACGGCCATGAGGCGATCGAAATGACCAAACAGCAGCGGCCCGATGTCGTCGCAATGGACGCTCACATGCCGGGCATGGATGGCTTCGAAGCAACCAAGCAAATCATGATCGAAACGCCCACCCCCATCGTTATCGTTTCGGGTAGTGCGGACGTGCACGACGTCAACATCTCCATGAATGCGTTGCGAGCAGGGGCCCTCGCCTTGTTGGCGAAACCACCTGAGGTGAATGCTTCCAACTTCAGGGAGAGCCTTGCGCATCTTGCCGCCACGATAAAAGCGATGGCTGGGGTGAAGGTTGTCCGTCATCGGCAGCCGCGCGCGCTCCCGTTGCCGGCACATGCGGTGAATCCCTTGAAGCCAGCCCACGTGTGCATTATCGCAATCGTGGCGTCGACCGGGGGCCCCGCCGCATTGGCCCGCATTCTCGGTGACCTGCCGGCTCAATTTCCGCTGCCAATATTGATCGTCCAGCACATCTCAAGTGGCTTCGTGGGCGGCTTGGTGGCCTGGCTGAACACCGTCTGTTCGCTTCACGTCAAGGTCGCGGGGAATGGCGATCTGCTGACCAATTCCACGGTCTATGTGGCCGACGATGGCGCACATCTGGGTGTTGGTGCCGATTTCAGGATCAAGTTGGATCACGGGGGCCCGATTGGCGGCTTTCGCCCGTCAGCGACACACTTGTTCAAGTCGGTTGCTTCCGTGTTCGGCTCGTCCTCGGCGGCGCTGCTTCTCACCGGGATGGGACAGGACGGAGTGGACGGACTGGGCGCCGTTCGCAGCGCCGGCGGGAGCGTGCTGGCTCAAGATGAGGCCAGTTCCATTGTTTTTGGCATAGCTGGTACCGCGATTGCCGCAGGATTGGTCGACGAAGTACTGCCGCTGACGGCTATAGGCGGACGCTTGATGAAGATGACCGCGAACAGGGATGCAACCCCAAACAAGGAGGAAGGTCGTGGCTAGGATTCTGATCGTCGAAGACAGCCCGACCCAGGCCGAGAAGCTCAGGCTCATTCTTGAGCTGAATGGGTATGACGGCGAAGTGGCCGTGAACGGGGAGGCCGCGCTTGGCCGTCTCGGCAAATCGACTTTCGACATGGTGATCTCCGACGTCGTCATGCCAGGAATGTCGGGCCACGATCTTTGCCGGAGGATCAAGGACGAGGAGGCCTGGAATGACATGCCGGTCATTCTGCTCACGTCGCAAAATGATCCGATGGAGATTTTCCGGGGTCTGGAGTGCGGGGCTGACAATTTCTACACCAAGCCGTACGACGCCGAGCGCCTGGTCGAGCGAATTGGGAGCATTTTCCATGATAGGCAACTACGAGCCAACGGCCAGCTTAGGGCCGGGTTCGAGTTCGTTCGTCTAGGCAGGACGTTCAAGATCGGCTTGGAGAAGGAGCAAATGATCGAGCTTCTTCTGTCCACATTTGAAGATACCGTCCGGATCAATCGCGATCTTGAGAGACGCACCAATGAGCTTGCCACGGCCCAAACCAAGATAGAGGAATATGCGAGCATCCTCGAAGGCTGGGTGCATCGCGAAGCGACCGAGCGACAGCTCGTCGAAGCGGCCCTGAGTCGGAGCGAAGAAAGTTTCCGCTATCTATTCCTCAATTCGCCGTTGCCGATGTGGGTGATCAGAACCGCCACTCTGGAATTTCTCGAAGTGAATGATGCCACGATCGCCAGCTACGGCTATTCGCGCGAGGAATTCCTCGCCATGACGCTCGTCGACATCAGACCCCCAGAGGACGTTGAACGCCTGCTCGCGCATTTCCCCACGTCCGATGCCGACCACGTTGTGTCGCGGCACCGCCACAAGGACGGCCGCTTCATGGATGTCGAAATCTACCATCGGGATATTGAGTTCGGTGCGGAGCGGGCGCGGCTGGCACTGGTAGTCGATGTAACGGCACGAAAGCAAATGGAGAGCCAACTCGTCCAGGCACAGAAGATGGAAGCGGTCGGGCAACTCACCGGGGGCGTGGCACACGATTTCAACAATATTCTCATGGTCATCATGGCCAACGTCGAAGCCCTCGAGGAAATGAGAGACCCGGATCAGCTGCTCCTCGAGCATATAAAGGAGATCGGCAGTGCGACCCAGCGCGCGGCCGAGTTGACGCGTCAGCTGCTGGCATTTTCACGCAGGCAGGCTCTGCGGCCGCAGCACACCAACATCAATGATCTCGTTACCGTGACCGGCAAGTTGCTGCGCCGCACGTTGGGCGAGCAGATCGAAATCGAGTCCTTTCTCGCCGACGAGATTTGGAATGTCGAAGTCGATCGCGCCCAGCTTGAGTCCGTTTTGGTCAATCTCAGCATCAACTCGCGCGACGCCATGCCGGAAGGCGGCCGTTTGCTGATTGAAACCAAGAACGTGGAACTCGACCTCGATTATGCAGCATCCAATTCCGACGTGATCGCCGGCAAGTATGTGATGCTGGCAGTTACCGACACCGGCAAGGGCATTCCGCCCGATGAGCTGGGCAAGGTGTTCGAACCCTTTTTCACGACCAAAGGGATCGGCAAAGGCACCGGCCTTGGCCTCAGCATGGTCTACGGCTTTATCAAGCAGTCCAACGGTCACATCAAGATCTACAGCGAGGTCGGACGCGGCACATCAATGAAGCTCTATCTGCCGCGCAGTGACGGTGGCCTGGAGAATGTCGCGCCGCAACCAAGCCTGCCCATGCCGGGCGGAATCGAACGGATCCTTGTCGTCGAGGACGATTCGCAGGTTCGTGCCGGCGTCCTGCGTCAGCTACAGACCCTGGGCTACGCCGTGACGGAAGCAATTGACGGCGCAGCTGCCCTGGCCGCTTTTGAAGTCGCGGAGCCGCCCTACGACCTTCTGCTGACCGATGTCATCATGCCCGGCCCGATTAACGGAAAGGCCCTCGCAAACGAAGTGGCGAGCCGATGGCCGAAGACGAAGATCGTATTTATGTCAGGCTACACCGAGAATGCCATCGTCCATCACGGCAGGCTCGATGCGGATGTGTTGTTGCTGAGCAAGCCATTTCGAAAGAGCGATTTGGCGCAGATCATCAGACTGGCGCTGGATGGCAGCGGCGCCCCCGTTCCGAATGTGGAGGCCTCGTAAGTGTCATCGGTAACGGCGGGGACGTCCATTTTGTCGGATGGCGCCCACACTCGACTCGACGATGTTTCTGGCTCGAGCCCGACCGGGGACGCCCTCACGTTTTTGTCTCGGGCGGCGATCGTCCCGGGGCCTCAACCGGCGAGGATGCCTTCGACGATCTCCTGCACGTTGAAGGCTTCCACCAGGGTCGCGAGATGATGCGGTTCGCCGCGCGCGAGTTTGGCCACGCCTTCCAGCTGTCGCTTCAAGGCCAGCGGCCGGGCCTGCTCGTTGGGCAGGGCATCCGTCGCGCGTTGCCATGTGCCATCCGGCATACGCCGTTGCGCGATCGACCAGTCGCAGAGGCGTACCGCCCCTTTGTCGCCTTCCAGCATCCAGATGTTGTGGTCGTCCTTCGCCGTCTCGCCGACGGCCCCCGCGACCACGACCGGCAGATCGCCGGCCTGCAGCGTGGCGGCGATGCGTCGCTCGGACTTGCCGGCTTCCGGGAAGGACGCCGTGCCGCTCAGGCCTCGCAAGGGTCCGACGAGGCGCCGCGACAGAAAGAGGAAATGCGAGACGACCTCGCGCGAGAAGCCGCCCTGCATCGGCCGATCCAGCCAACCCACCGCATCCATCTGCCAGGAGCGTGGCCAGGCGGCGAAGCCGACCTCGATCTCGATGCGCCGCGGCGTGCCGATCTCGCCGCCCTCGATCCAGTCCTTGATCGTCGCCACGGCGGGAGAGGAGGCGAAGGGAAAGTTCACGGCGCCGCGATCGCCGGCCTGCGCCACGAACGCGCGCGCATCGGCGACATCGATGGCCAACGGCTTCTCGCCGAAGAAGCTCTTGCCGGCCGCCAGCGCCGCGCGGGCATGATCGAGATGCGAGGCCGGGGGTGACGCGATGTAGACGCAGTCGCTCGCGGCGATGACGGCAGCCGCATCGGCCATGCGCCGCACCCGCGGAAAGGTTTTCTCCATCCGCTGCATCGCTGCCGGTGCCGGATCCCAGATGCCGCTGGGGTGCAGCAGATCGGGATCCTGCCGGAGAATCGCGGTGAGCAGACGCTCTCCCATGATGCCGGCGCCGATAATGCCGATCGCGACGCTGTCGTTCTTCATGCTCATGACCTCAGCCGTGCAGCGGTCCGCCGGTGCCGAGGCCGACGCGCTGGGCTTCGGTGTCGTAGATCGTCGTCACCGCGACGTTGGCGATGTTCACGTCGGGCCCGAACTCGGCGAACAGGATCTTCTTCATCTCCTCGATGTCGCAGCTCCTCACGCCGGAGATCCACGGGCCGGGCAGCTCGATCATGACCTTGTCGGCGGGAATGCCGCGCTTGATCACCTCGAGGCTGTCCTTGCGCACGCGGCCGTCCTCGACCAGCTCGGCGGCCTCGACGAGGACAAGGCTGGAGCCGGCCGCGAGACAGACCTCGGCCTGCTCGATCAGCAGGCCGGGATTGCTGAGGGTCTCCTTCGATCCCACTTCGCCGAACACGTTGAGGCCGCTGGCGATCGCCGACGTGATCTGGCCACGCCGCTGCTCCGGCGTCAGCGGCACGGTGTTGTCGGAGATCTCGATGGTGCGGAAGCCCAGCGCCCGCGCCTCGGCGTAGAATTTCGGCAGGGCCGCCTCGCCCATGGTGGCGAAGACATATTCGTGGAACTGCCCGCCGAGGAACGGCTGGATGCCGAACTCCTCGTAGAGGGCGAGCTTGGCCACGAGCTTGTCCCGCGGATAGAGACGCGCCGTGCCGGTCTTGATCTTCATCAGGTCGATGTAGGGCGCCGCCAGTTCGAGGACGCCACGCATGTAGGGCAGCGGCAGGCCGTCGTCGATCACCATCGTGAGCCCGGTGGTGCGCGGCTTCGACAGGCTGCGGCGCGGTTCGATCGGCACGAAGCCAAAGGGTAGATCGGTCGACATCGTCTCGTTCCTATTCCGGCTGGAGGCCCGTGTAGGCGAACATCCTGGAGAAGCGGTCGCGGTCGGCGGCCAGGAAGGCGGTGAACTCGGCCGTCGTGCTGCCCACCGGGTCGATGCCGAGTTCCATCAGCTGCGCGCGCACGGCCGGCAGCTTCAACACGGCCACGAAGGCGGCATTGAGTTTCTGTACGGTGTCCGCCGGCGTGCCTGCCGGCACCATCACGCCTTCCCAGTGCCACGCCTCGAAGCCCGCCATGCCGGGGGCCTCGGCGACCGTCGGCACGTCCTTCGCCCAGATCGCCCGGTCGTGCGAGGTGACGGCGATCGCGACGAGCTTGCCGCTGCGGATGAAGGGCAGCACCGGCGCCATGCCGACGATGGCCAGCGGGATGTGGCCGGCAACGACGTCGTTGGTCGCCGGACCCGCGCCCTTGTAGGGCACGTGCACGAACTTGGCGCCGGTGAGCTGCGACAGCCAGGCGCCCGCGAGATGCTGCGAGCTGCCTTCGCCCGGGGTGCCGTAGGCCAGCCCGTCCTTCTCGCTCCTGGCCTTGGCGATCAGCTCGGCGAAGGTGTGCACGCCCAGCGCCGGGTTGGCCACGATGGCGATCGGCGTCGTGCCGGCCAGGGTCACCGGCACGAGGTCCTTGAACGGATCGTAGCGCATCGTCTTGTAGACGGTCGGTGCGATGACGATCTCGGCCGGCGAGGCGAACAGGATCGTGGTACCGTCGGGCTTGGCGCGCACGACGTAGTCGGCGCCCAGCATGCCGTTGGCGCCGGGCTTGTTCTCGACGATGACCGACTGTCCGAGCTCGGTCGACAGCTGCGCAGCCAGGATGCGCGCCATGCTGTCGTGCCCGCCGCCCGGCGCGAACGGCACGACCAGCGAGACGTTCTTCGATGGGTTCGATTGGGCCGCAGCGTCCGGTCCCGCCAGCGATGCCGCCGACAGAAGGATCGCGAAAAGTCTCATCCAGCGCATAGATGCCTCCCCCTCAGGCCGCGACGGCCCGCACCATGGCGGCCGTGGGCACGTCGCCCCTGGCCTGGAACGTGAATTCATAGGCCGATGGATCGACCGTGAAGCGATTGTGCTCGCGCACCTGGCCTTGCGCGTCGAAGCGCGTGCGGGTCAGCACCAGCACGGCGCTGCGAGCGCCGATCGCGAGGCGGCGGGCGACGTTGGCGCCCGCAAGCTCCGCGCCGATGGCGTTGGCCGACGAGGCGATCGGGTGGCGCAGCAGCACACTGTGCACGGCCGCCGTCGACATGTCCTCGATGTCGGCGCGCGACAGCTGCGCGGCATCGGGCGTGAGCCAGCTCTCCGAGAACACGACCGGCCGGCCGGCCGACAAGGACAGCCGCTCGAGCCGCATCGCCTTGCGGCCGGACGGAAGCCCGAACAGCGCCGCGACCTTCGCGGGCGGGGGGACGGACGCGAAGGCGAGAAGCCGCACCTCGGCCTTCGGCGCCTGGGCCAGCACGATGTCGAAGAAGGCATGGTCGGAGAGGATGTCGTGCCGCACGACCGGCGATGTCACGAAACTGCCCTTGCCGTGCGCGCGAGCCACCAATCCGCGGGCCACGAGGTCGTCGATCGCCAGGCGCACGGTCACACGGCTGACGCCCAGCCGCTCGACCAGTGTCGCCTCCGACGGCAGCCGGTCGCCGGCGCCCAACCGGCCTGCGCCGATCAGCTGTTCCAGCCACTCGACGATCTGGGCCTGCATCGGCACGACGCTGTGGCGCTGGGGCCTGATCCACGGCAACGGCCTGGCTTTGGGCGATCGCACGGCTTCTCCTTGCCCGCGGTAAGACGTCATAATACAAGTTATCGGTCCGCGGGCGACTCCTAATTCGGAAAGCCGATCACATGCCGCATTCGACCTACCTGCCCGAGCGCATGGGCACCGCCACGCTGCAGCCCACCGATCCGGTCGAAGCCGGCAGCTTCCAGTCGTTCACGCTGGTCTATACGGCGGGCTATTTCGGCATCGACGACACCGGCTCGATCAAGGTCGTGCAGCGCTTCGCGGGCGACATGGGCCGGCCGCAGTTCACCGATCCGAAGGCCGCGAACTTCACGACCGTCGAGGCGTCGAACGGCGCGCTGCTCGAGGTGCGCTACGAGCCGAAGATGAACATCCGGCCGTGGGACAAGACGCTGTTCATCCGTGTCATCCGCGGCTTCCTGAACGAGGGCGACACGCTCACGGTGCGCTTCGGCGACCGCCGCCAGGGCTCGCCCGGCATGCGCATGCAGACCTTCGTCGAGTCGACCTTCGAGTTCCGCGTCCTGGCCGATCCGTTCGCCACGTATAACTATGTCGAGTTGCCGCAACAGCCGACGTTTCCGGTCGTGGCCGGCCCCGCGGTGCTATGGAAGGTGCTGCTGCCAACCGCGCGGGCCTGCGGCGAGACGTTTCGCCTGGGCTTCAAGGGCGAGGACAAGTGGGGCAACCCCAGCGACCAGGTCGAGGGCACGTTCACGCTCGAAGCCAGCCAGCCGGTCGCCGGCCTGCCGGCGACCTTCACCCTGAAGCGCGGCGAGCATGCCAGGTCGATCGAAGGACTTTCGGTCGCGACACCGGGCGACCTGCTGATCGACGTGCTCGACTCGTCCGGTCGCGTCCTCTGCCGCAGCAATCCGCTGCGCATCGCCAAGGATGCCGCGCTGAAATCCTGCTGGTGCGATCTCCACGGCCAGTCGGAGGAAACGATCGGCACCAACTCGGCGCGCGAACTGATCGAGTTCGCGCGCGACCGGGCGTTCCTCGACGGCATGAGCCACCAGGGCAACGACTTCCAGATCACCACGCCGTTCTGGGAGGAGCTGAACAGGTTGACCGCCGAGTACAACAAGGACGGCAGCTTCGTCATCTTCCCGGGCTACGAATGGTCGGGCAACACGGGGCTGGGCGGCGACCGCAACGTGATGTTCATGCACGAGGGCCGGCAGATCCACCGCTCCAGCCACGCGCTGGTCGACGACACGGCCGACGTGTGGAGCGACTCCAACAGCGCCGAGGGCCTGTTCAAGGCGCTGAAGGACGAGGACTGCGTCGTGTTTGCCCATATCGGCGGGCGCTATGCCGACATCAAGATGGCGCACGACGCGCGGATCGAGCGCGCGGTCGAGGTCCACTCCGACTGGGGCACGTTCGAGTGGCTGGTCCAGGATGCGCTGGAGCAGGGCTACCGCGTCGGTATCCTGGCCAACTCCGACGGCCACAAGGGCCGGCATGGCGCCAGCCATCCCGGCGCCTCGATGTTCGGCGCCTATGGCGGCCTGTCGTGCCTGCTGGCGCCGGCCCTGACGCGCGCCGGCCTGTTCGAGGCGCTGCGCAAGCGTCACCACTACGCGACGACCGGCTGCCGCATGGTCCTCGATACGCGCGCCACCTTCGCGACGGATGCGAAGCTCTACAGCAGCGATCCCAACGTCGGACCGGCGACGCACGTGCCGGCACGTCAGGCGATGATGGGCGACATTCTCCAGTCGCTGGACAAGGATGTGGAGTTCACGATCGAAGCGCATGCCTCCGCGCCGATCGAGCGGCTGGAGATCCGCGACGGTCTCGACGTGCTCGAGACCTGGCGACCCTACGACGACGCGGCACTCGGCCGGCGCATCCGCGTGATCTGGGAAGGCTCGGAGTATCGCGGCCGCGGCCGGCAGACGGTCTGGGACGGTGGCTGCACGCTCGACGGCAACAGCTTCGAGCGCATAACGCCGATCAACATGTGGAACCTCGACAAGAAGATCGAGCAGACCGGCCCGGGCACGCTCGCCTGGACCGCGCTGACGACCGGCGGCTTCGGCGGCTTCGATGCGCTGCTGGCCGACCCACAGAAGGGCCGGCTGAAGATCGATACCGCGCTGGTGAAGTGCGACATTGCCGTCACCGATATCGGTCGCGACGATCTCGTGTTCGAAGCCGGTGGCATCAGGCGCCGCATCCGGATTTTCCGCCTGCCGGATGAAAACCCGCATCGCACGGCCAGACTGTCGCGCCGCCTCACGCTCAAGGGTACCGGCGACAACGCCCTCTACGTCTGCCTGACGCAGGAGGACGGCCATCTCGTCTGGTCGAGCCCGATCTATATTTTTCGTTGAACGCCGGATTATTTCGTGACGGGCCCCGGTCGGTCGAGCCCAACGCCGGTCAGGTGCCCGAACCGGGCGTGAAGCTGTTCGAGGATCGGCGGCGGCAATGAGGGACGCAGTATCGAGTCGATGTTTTCCTTCACGTGAGCCTTGTCGCCGGTGCCGAAGAGAATGACGTCGGCGCCCTGTTCGTGGCGTGCGTAGCGATACGCGGCATCCGTGATGCTTTCCGCGGCGCCTTCGGAAACAAGAAAGCCGAGCGGATCGCCGTCGGACAGGATCGACGCGTCGAGATGGCCTTGTTCGACCAGTTTGGCGAAGACGTCGCGGCGATAGGCAGCGTTGCTGAATATGTTGCGAACGACGAACATCAGGAGCGTGCCGATTCCCCGCCGCAGGGTCACCGGGAAGATCCGGCGGCGCGCGCCCTGGTTCACGAGACTGTAGGCCAGCATGGTGACTTCCCAG
>Ga0070679_100001471_pt1 | contig 20878 bp, 17 predicted proteins | sample KBSC63BmetaG_FD_65652 | JGI IMG/M metagenome (GOLD analysis project Ga0070679, IMG submission 65652) | Corn rhizosphere microbial communities from Kellogg Biological Station, Michigan, USA - KBS C6-3B metaG | ecosystem: Host-associated > Plants > Roots > Rhizosphere | place: USA: Michigan... | reverse complement strand
ATGCCGACGTCCCTGAAAGTGCGACCACGCCAAGCGTGACGCCGTTGAGCGTAAAGGTCATGGAACCCGTCGCCCCGGCCGAGCCGGAAAGCGTCGCGGTCGCAACAGCGTTCGTCGTCTGGCCATACACCGGCGAAACCGGAGACAGCGTGATCGCCGTCTGCGTCGTGTTGATCAGGACGCCCGTGCCCGACAGGTTGATCGTCTGCGTGCTGGCAGGGTTGTTCAGCGCGTTGTCCGCAAGGGTGATCGATCCCGTAAAGGGCCCGGTTGCAGTCGGCGTGAACGTGATGCTCAGCGAGCAGCTTGTACCGGGCGCAAGTGCCGTCGTCGCAGTGCAGGCTGTCGGGTCTTCGCTCGACAGCGCGAACGGACCGGACACCGTCAGCGCGCTGAACTGCAGCGTTGTATTGCCAACATTCTGCACCGAAACTCGCTGCGAGGAGCCGGTCGTGTTTGGCGCCTGGCGTCCGAAAATGATCGCGCGCGGCGTCGCCAGCGAAACCTCGAGCAGGCGGTTCGCTGCTGTGTCGGAGACATAGACGTTCGCCGCGCTGTCGACGAACAGGTTGGTTGCCGGCGACGCGAGAACGGCGCTCGTGGCCACGCCACCTTCTCCGCTGTAGCTTCCTGTCGCGCCGCTGCCGGCGATCGTGCTGATGTTGCCATTGCCGTCGATCATGCGGACGAGGCCACTGGCTGCGACAAAGAGATCTCCGGCCGCATCCATCGCAAGATCGCTCGGAGCAGCGAGTGTCGCGGTCGCGGCGGGTGCGCCGTCGCCCGTGTTGGTATTCCTTCCCTGCACGCCCGCGATCGTCGTCACCTTGTTCGTCGTCGAAACCATGCGGATGACGGAGTTGCCCGTATCGACGATGTACACATCGCCAAGGCCGTCGAGCAGCACGGCTTCCGGCGCGTTGAACTGCGCGTCGAACACATTGCCATTGTCTCCGGCGTAGCCCGCGGTGCCGGTGCCGCCGAAGGTCGAAATCACGCCACCCTTGCCGAAGTAGCGGACCACGTTATTGCCGGTATCGGCGACGTAGACGTGACCGCCGAGATCAATCGCCAGACCTTGCGGACGATTGAGCGATGCACCGGTTGCCGCGCCGCCGTCGCCGGAATACGCCGCCGTGCCGTTTCCGGCGATCGTGGAGATGTTTCCACTCACCGCATCCACGTAGCGAACCACGCTGTTGCCGGTGTCGGCAATGTACAGGTCGCCCGCTGCATCGACGACAACCTTCGCGGGAGCATTCAGTTGCGCGGCAGTCGCGCTCGCGCCGTCGCCGGAGTAACCCGCCTGGCCAGTGCCCGCGACCGTCGTGATCGCACCGGAAGCCGCATCGATGCGGCGAATCGCGTTGTTGCCGCTGTCGGCAAAGTAGATGTTGCCGCCGCCATCCACAACGCCGCCACGCGGTGCGCTCACCTGCGCAGCGGACGCTGGAGAGCCTGATCCGCTATACCCTGAAGCACCTGTGCCGGCGATAGTTGCGATCTTTGCCGGTCCAAACGCCACCGCGGGCGCGTTCCCCGTGCCCGTAATGCCGATGAGCGAAATGTTGCCGCCGGAATCCGTGACCTTGAGCTGCGCGCTGCGAGGCCCGGGTGCAGCCGGCTGGAAGGTGATCGGGATGGTGCAGACTGCGTTCGCCGCAAGCGGCGAACCGAGCGCGCAACCCGACAGGGCTCCAAGCGTGAATTCGCCGGAAGGTGTGAACCCTGCCGTTGCCGGCGTAACGGCCGCGGTCGAGCTCACAAAGAGTTTCTGCGCGGCGGCCACGGACGCCACGTTAGTTGCCGGAAGCGCGGTGTTCAGAGAGAGCTTGCGGACTTTGTATCCGCCCGCGTCTGGCTCATAAAGGTTGTTGTTCGCGTCGATCGCCAAGCCGTAGGGGAGATTGACTTTGGCCGCGGTTCCTACACCGCCGTCGCCGGTGACGCCGGCCGAGCCGTGCTGCCCTGCGATCGTCGTCAAATTGCCCGACGCGTCGATCTTGCGCACAAGGTCGTTCGTCTCGTCGGCGATAAACACGTTGCCAAGGCCATCGGTCACTGCGCCGTGAGGCGTATTGAGTTCGACGCCAGTCGCCGGGCCGTCACCGTTGTAGCCCGCGGTGCCAATTCCGCTGACGGTATGGATGATGCCTGCGGTATCGATCAGCCGAATCCAGCTGGCGTTGGTGCCCAGTTCGTTGATGTAAATATTGCCGGCGGGGTCACACCACACGCTGTACGGCTTGTTGAGCGTCGCGCTCTTAGCCGGGCCGCCATCACCGCTGTGACCTGCCGTCCCCGTGCCTGCAAAGGTCGTGATCACGCCATGGATGTCCACTTTACGGATCACGTTGTTGTTAGCGTCCGCGATGTAAATGTTCCCGGCACTGTCTCCGGCGGCGGTGTAGCCGACGTTGATCTTGGCGGCGGTAGCAGGGCCGCCATCCCCGGTATAGCCCGCCGCGTGCGATCCAGCCAGGTTATTAATGAGTCCGGACGTGAAATCGATCTTCCGGATCACATAGTTGCTGATGTCGCCAATCAGCAGGTTGCCGTCGCGGTCGATTTCCAGCCCGTACGGGTTGTTCAGCAGGGCGGCCGTGGCCGGTCCGCCGTTCCCGGTGTAGCCGTTGCTGCCAGTCCCCGTCGCGCCGGCGACGGTCGAAAGGATTCCGGCGGCGTTCACCTTGCGGACCCGATTGGAAAGGTTGCCGGCTGCGGTATTGGCCTCGGAAAAGTACATGTTCCCGGCCTTATCGACAGCGACACCCACCGGCTTGTTGATGGGCGTCGTGCTGGCGACCCCGCCGTCAGCCGAGTTGGAGACGGTTCCGGTCCCTGCTGCGGACGAAATGGCGTACTGGGGAGTCAGTTGTTGCGCGGCCGCGGCCGTGGCGATGGTCACCGCGAACAAAGCCCCGCCCAGTCCACGCAAGAACCTTCCGTAATTGCCTGCCGCGCAATCTTCTGCCCGGCGGATGGATCCTCGAACCTGCTGCACCATGACCATCTCCTTGTCCCCTGTTGCCGATGTCATCAACCTACTCGCTCCACGACACAGAATTTCAGTGTGTTTACGGGAACGGTTACGGTTACATTTCGTGAACAAACAGAAACATAAGTCTGCAACTGCCAGTAAGTTGCGGCAATTCCGCCGGTTGCTGGGCGCCATATTCGGCGAATACCGACCGGCCGCAGGGCTTCGGGAGCGTCACTCACGACGCCAGCACCGAATCCGATGCCTCCAAGGGGCTCGGAGGCATATCAACCCTGGATTACAGACAAGGTAAGGCCGGACTGGGCACGTCAACGATGTTCATAAGGACTATCAGGAATGTATGCGTTACACATCCGTCCATTTGCGGCTATCGCTCGCTAAAACTCCGTCCGGGTTTAAGATCACAATGCTCTGACAGATCTGGGACTTCGCGGTCTGGTACCCTATCGTTCTCCGTAACCATACGCATCTGCTCTGACAGCAGAGGATCTACCGCGTGAGTTGCCTTTCGTCGAAGGCGACCAACTCACCTCGAATGAGGAAGATGCCTTGAGTCAGCTAGAGCATCTGTTCTTTCCGCAATCTAACTATAGGCCCTCAGGGAACCTCACAAAACCACAATATCGAGGAGAGAACCGCTATTGATTCTAAAGGACTTACCTGGGGAGCCCCCTGCTCCCAAAGAGGAATGCAGATTTTGAAATTTTCTTAACACCATTGGCCTGAGCTAAATGCTTGAGGGGTAGGATTTTGTCTTTGCTGAGAAATCGGCGCTGAGCGAGAAAATCTTGATCGGCGCCGCTGCCGCCTGTTGAACGTCTCAAGGAAACGCGTGCGAACCTCCATCGTGTGCATATCCTGATGCATGACAAAACGCGCTACGATCCCATCGACATACTGCCCAAGCAGATTCCTGTCGCCCCGGTACCGCTCCATGCCGAGGGTTATCTGGCGCTCGTCCCAGACTGCGGGCAACTGCATATTGGTTCCTCTTGTTCTTTTCGGCGGCAACAATTCCCCAGACTTCGGACGCGCCATCACCGCCGCAACGATCAGCCCCACACCCGCCAGTACCGCCAGCGGCCAGGCACTTGGTAACAAAAGACCAAGTATCAAAAGAATGACTACGACTCCCGCTGCGATACCGATACGCATCACCGGTATCTTCTCGAACCGTAGGGCGGCGGCATCCGCGACCTTCGGTGTGGCGGGGGTGGCCCGCAACACGACGGCGAAGGACGCGGCACATACTGCGGAGGCACATAGCGGTAGCTGCTAGCCGGGGGAGGCGGAGGAGTGTATCCAGACGGATAACTCCGAACCGTTGTGTTCACGTTGGAGTCTGAAGTCGTGGAGACGATCCCGATTGGCGTAATAACATACGACGCAGTGGAGCCAGGAGTCGGCGCTTCCTCCGCTGGAGGCGGAGAAGCTTCAACGACTGGCTCCGGCGCGGATGATGTCTCGGGTTGGCCTGTGGATTCTTCAGGAGCAGCAGGGGAGGTTGCTCCCGCTGAGCATCCCGCCCGGCTTCAGCTATCGGTTCACTCGGCCTGCTGTCGCGTTCCACGTAGTTCGATCCCGAAGGTATCGGCTGTTGTGCCGCCGGTCGAACTACGTACGTTGGGTACTCCTCGGCGTCGGGATGTCGGTTGGCTGTGATCGCGTACATCCCAAGCCCGAAGGCCAGGAATGCGATACCTGCAATCAGAAATACTTCCGTGTTTCAGGGTTCATCTCGACCATTGATTTTGCTCGGCGATTGGTCTGCGTGCTGGGTTTGCAAGAAAATATACCGCAGGATTCGCGGGCGCTTCGACATAAATGTCAAAACGCGACGTATGGAGCGTTTTCGTAAGTTGCGAAAGCGGTAGATACAGATTTCCCAAAATGCCAATGGTTAAGCGCCTTTGCTACGTAAAGCGGCGACCGAATAAGTAGATACGCTACGCAGCACAGAATTTCTCAATGAGCAGAAGCGCACGGGGTCTTTTGTGATTTTCGCTTGTGTTTTCATCCCTCCAAGCCCAGCCGTATTGCCGAGGAGGAGGATGAGAAGACCGAGCACTGCCGCAGGCAGAGCGAGTTCGGAGTAATAGCCCGCGCTTGAGAATGCTCGGATATACGAGATCGGCGAGGGTATACGGAAGGTGGGCGGTAGATACCTGGAATCGACCGGATGGTGGGCGGTGAGAAAAGGGCACGCCCTCAAAACCATCACGACGAACTTTTCGCCTGGATGCGAAAAGTTCGGTATCTTGCAGAATTTAAATGGTCGGGGCGGAGAGATTCGAACTCCCGACCCTCTGCTCCCAAAGCAGATGCGCTACCAGGCTGCGCTACGCCCCGACACCTCAATCCTATCGCATTCGCCGCTAGTGCTGCACGCCAACATTTACACCGAGTCCACCCAGGATCGCCGAACTCAGCCAGACCAGCAGCACAAAGGGAACCAAAGCCAGAGCCATCAATCCCAGCCCTAAGCCACCCATAAACAGCCAATCTTTCCAGGTATCGCGCTTGCCCGTCAGCAGGGTGCGTTCCAGCAAGTGATAATTGCGCCGATTGGCGCGCCAGCCGATGTCGAACAGGTTCCCAAACACCGGAATCATGCCCACCACTACCTCAACGCCGACGTTTACCACCATCCGCGCAATCGTCACCAGCGGAGCGCCGCGAAAGTATGCGGCCAGCACGATAATGCAACTCGCAAGACCGCCAGCCACATCACCAATCCCAGGGATGAAGCCGATGATGCCGTCGAGTCCAAACCGAATACGAGTCCCCGGAACGCGAAACCACGTGTCCAGGGCACGTGAAAGCAGATCGAGGTTTTCGTCGGAGAACAGTCCCCCCGCTCCGCCCATCCTTTGACGTACCCTGTCGGCCGGTTCCACGCCGGGCGGCAGGATCTCGGGTTGTATCGTTCGCACGTTCATCGACTCACCTCCACCATTGGATGCTATAATTAGGTTCATACGGCGGCTATAGTTCAGTGGCAGAACGCCGCTCTGTGGCAGCGGATGTCGTGGGTTCGAAACCCACTAGCCGCCCCAATTTTCCTCTCCCCCGAGACACTCAGAGTCCTTTGCCGCGCGCGCCAAAATTCACGCCAGTCGCCGCAACCGAACTCGCTCCATCACCCCGTAATTTATACGCCGGAACCTCCGGCTGGGCCTACGCCACGTGGAAGCCAGGCTTCTATCCGGCCGATGTTCCGTCGCGCGCGTTCCTCCACAACTACGCATCGCGCCTCACGTCGGTGGAGGTCAACTACACCTTCCGGACCCTGCCCACCGCGCCCCAACTGCAAAGCTGGCTCGACGCCACACCGCCGGGCTTTCGCTTCAGCTTCAAAGCTCCGCAGACCATCACACACTTTCAACGTCTCCGTGGATGCAAAGCGGCCGCTACTGAATTCCTCGCAGCCATCGAGCCCGCTCGTACAGCCAACAAGCTCGGCCCGCTGCTCTTTCAGTTGCCGCCGAACTTCGTCGCGGATGCAAAGCGTCTGGCCGCATTCCTCGCACTGTCTCCGCTGCGCGACCCGGCCCTCCAGCTGGCTTTCGAGTTCCGGCATTCATCCTGGTTCGCCGAACCGGTCTACGACATTCTCCGCCGTCACAATGCTGCGCTCTGCGTAGCCGAGAGCGATGATCTCGTCACTCCCGACGTCGTCACCGCAAGTTTCCGCTGCTACCGCTTGCGCCGCAACGGCGGCTACTCTCCCGCCAAACTCAAAGCCTTCGCATGCCGCTTCACCGAACTCGCGAGTCAGCAGGAAGTCTTTGTCTATTTCAAGCACGAGGACGAACCCACCGGCGCACTCAACGCCGAGTCCATGCTGAAAAAAGCCACAGCGCTGAGCCGGAAACTGAAGGCCGGCCTAGAATGACTCCCATCACCTTGTCTCCTGACTTCAAGCCCCGCCGGTTCCTTTCCAACGGCCATCTGCAGACCATCTTCGGCAATCTCCTCCGCCGTCACGATTCCCTCCCCGAGCCCGTCGCTCAACTCGTCGAGGTCTCTCCCGCGCGCGGAAGCCAGATCGCCAGCCAGGTCCTTTGCCACGTCCACTGGCAGCCTTTGCCACGGCGCCCCGAGCGGCCCACGATCATCATCCTGCACGGCCTTGAAGGGTCGTCGCGCTCGCAGTACGTTATCGGCAACGCCAACAAACTCTGGCGCGCCGGCTGCAATGTGGTTCGCATGAACATGCGCAACTGCGGAGGCACCGAGCGCCTCACGCCGACGCTCTATCACTCTGGCCTCTCCACCGACGTCGAGCGCGTGCTGCGCTTCTTCCGCGACTCGCAGAAGCTGCAATCCATCGCGCTCATCGGCTACTCCATGGGCGGCAACCTGATGCTCAAACTCGCCGGCGACCTCGGCGCCGACGCACCGCCTGAGCTTCACAGCGTCGTCGGCGTCTCGCCCGCAGTCGATCTTCAGGCCTCTGCGAACGCTTTGCACAACTGGCAAAACCGCTTCTACGAACGGCGCTTTCTACGAGCGCTCCTGCGCCGATTTCGCCGCAAGGCCATGCTCTTTCCACACGTATTCGACCCCCAGCGTGGCGCGCACATCCGCTCGCTGCGCGACTTCGACGACCGCATCACCGCGCTCTACTCCGGCTTTCAGTCTGCGGACGACTACTACCACCGCGCTGCCGCGGCCCGCGTCCTCGACCGCATCGCCGTACCTACACTCATTCTCCACGCGCTCGACGATCCCTTCGTCCGCCTGATCGAACCCACCCGCGCCGTTATTGCCGCAAACCCCAACATCACCTTCATTGAAACCGCGCACGGCGGCCACTGCGCCTTCCTCGCGGAACCCGACCCTGCCACCCACAACGATGGCTATTGGGCCGAGCATACCGCGCTCCGCTACATCCTCGAACACGCAGCCGCATCTGCAAAACCCCTAACTTCATAGATACTGAAAGAATGCTCGCAGAGTGGACCGCCGAATGCACCGCCGACGCTCCAACCCTCGTCGTCCCATGGTCTGACCCCGATAGCGCCGCGCGCTACGTTGATCTCCGCGCCGATCCTTACGACATTGCCGAAATCCCCGAGGCCGATCACTACCCCGCTCTTGGCCGCGCCCTGCGCTCGCTCAACGCCAGCCGCTCGCCGTTCCTCACCGCCAAGTGCGACGTCTGGCAACTTTCCGCTGACGAGCAGCCCGACGAACTTGAAGCCCTCCGTTTCGAACTCGATCTCGACCCCGAAGAATCGCACGCCGGCATTGCCAGTTACATCGATATCCTGTGGCGCGACCGCGCGCTTTTCGCCTCCGCGCACCAACAGACCGAAATGCTCGACCGCCTCACCCGCCGCGCCGAACGCCTCGACCACCATGCCGCCGCGCTTGCCTGCGTTCTGCGCCCGGCCATGTTCGACTTCGAAAACGCCACAGTGGAAGGCTTCGCCGTCACCTTCTATGTCCGCGCTCTGGGGCATGCCCCGTCCGCGGCCATCGAGCACTGGTCGTCCGCACTCGACGACATCACCGCTCTTCTGCGCAGCCGCGACCTTGCACCGTCCCGCACCTCCGCTACAATCGATACAAGCGCGTATCCCCTCCGCGTCCGGCACATGTAAAGGCAGTCGGTGAGCCTGAGTTCTCTACGCTCTACCCTCTGCTCTCTACACTCTGTTTTCTGGGGCGAGTAGCTCAACTGGATAGAGCACCGACCTTCTAAGTCGGGGGTTGCAGGTTCGAGACCTGCCTCGCCCACCAAGCCTTACCATTCTTCTGCCGAATCAATTTAAGAACTTCCGCGTCTCCCGCAACATCAAACGGGAGGAGAGGATCGACCATGCCCAACATTTTGTCTCCTGGAACAGCGGCACCCGACTTCAAACTCCACGTCACTCCCGACCAAACCCTTTCGCCCAGCGAACTCAGCGGCCAGCCTGTCATTCTGGCCTTTTACCCTGCCGACTGGAGCCCGGTCTGCGGCGACCAGATGGCGCTCTACAACGAGGTCCTCTCCGAATTCCAGAAGCACAACGCCCAGATCATCGGACTCTCCGTCGACGGCGTCTGGTGCCACAGCGCTTTCGCCAAAGCCCGCAACCTGCACTTCCCTCTCGCTGCGGACTTCGAGCCCAAAGGCGAAGTCGCAAGAGCCTATGGCGCCTATCGTGATGGAGATGGAGTCGCCGAGCGCGCGCTCTTCGTCATCGACAAGGATGGCATCATCGCCTGGAGCTATTGCTCGCCGATCGCCGTTAACCCCGGTGCCGACGGCATCCTCGAAGCCCTTGAAAATTTAGCGAAATAGGAGAACCCGATGGCGAAGCTTTCCATTCCAATCAGCGCGGAAGACCATCTTCAGGGCGACCTCGATGCCGAAGTCAACCTGGTCGAATATGGCGACTATCAATGCCCGTCCTGCGGCGCGGCCTATCCCATCGTGAAGCGTTTGCAGAAGCACTACGGCAAGCGCCTGCTCTTCGTCTTCCGCAATTTTCCACTGAGCCAGATGCATCTACAGGCCGAACCCGCAGCCGAAGCGGCCGAGTTCGCAGCCGCTCACGGCAAATTCTGGGAGATGCATGACCTGCTCTACGAAAACCAGGAAAACCTCGGCGAAGAGCTTTTCAAAACTCTCGCCGACGAGCTAAAACTCCCGTCCGACAAGTTGCTCAACGCCGTCGCGGAGCAAACGTATCAAGCTCGGATCCGCGCAGACTTCGCGGGTGGCATTCGTAGCGGGGTCAACGGCACGCCGACGTTCTACATCAACGGTCAACGCAACAACGGCCCGTTCGATTACGATTTCTTACGCCAACAGATCGACGACGCCCTCGCCAGGTCCAGGTAGCACCGCCAATTGGGTGCCCCGTTCATGACGGCATCATCGGCATGAGCTAGCCGCCACAATTCCCTGCGGACAACCTACCCCTCCAGCGAAGCGAACTCCGCAACCGACTTTCTCTCGCCGGGATCATGTCCATTCCCGCGACGCGCTCCCGCCACGTGCCGCAGCCCGGCCAGTGCCACCAGCGATAACGCCAGCGCGCAAACTCCGTGCCATTGCCACCGTGACCACGTCCAGCTTGCCAACGCCGACCCGATCGCTCCCCCTGCAAAATACATCGTCATATAAACCGTGTTGATACGGCTGCGCGCGTCCTGATCCAAATTGAAAATGCGTGTCTGGTTGCCGACCTGCATCATCTGCGCACCCATGTCCAACACCACCACGCCGATCACCAGGCCAACCATATGCAGACCGAGGCTCAGCGGCGCCTGTTCCACCAGCCAAAGCCACAAGTAGGACCCCGTCAGCACCGCCCCGGCCACCGAAACCACAGCCCGGGCACCCAGCCGGTCGGCCATGCGGCCCGCAAACGGAGCGACCATCGCCCCCACCGCGCCGATCAGCCCAAAGCTGCCGGCAACGCCCGGTCCCAGTCCATAATGCGCGCTCAGAAGAAACGTCAGCGTCGTCCAGAAGCAACTGAACGACCCAAATACCAGGCCACCGACAATGCCCGCATCGCGCAGCGTCGGTTCCGAGCGGAACAGCGTCCACAGGGAACGCATCGCCTCGCCATAGCTCAGAGAACGTCGCGGCTCCAACCGCGGCATGGCGCGATAGATCAGGGGCACGAACGCTGCATTCACCACCGCCGCCACGATAAACACGGTCCGCCACGAGCCCAGACGGCTCAACCATCCTGCAAAAGTCCGCGCCAGCAAAATGCCCAGCAGCAGCCCCGTCATCACTGTGCCGATCGCTTGGCCGCGCTTGTCCTCGGCGACGAGGTCGGTGGCCATCGGCAGCGCCACATGCGTCACCGAAGCCAGCAGCCCGATGAACATGCTGGCTATGATCATCCACACCAGTCCCTGGGCCATCGCGGCCGCTGCCAGCGCCAGGGCGACGCCTCCGTACATCCGCATCATCAGCCCGCGCCGTTCCGCCACATCGCCCAGCGGGACAAAGAACAACAGCCCCAGCGCGTATCCCACCTGGGTCGCCACGGCCACAAAGCCCATGGCCCGCGCACCCTCGCCAAAATCCCGCCCCATCACCAGCAGCAATGGCTGGTTGTAATAAATGGACGCAACCCCAACCGCACAGGCCACACCGAGAAACGGCAAGGCCCAACGTCCACCGATCGCTTTCCTATTGTTTGAAATCATTTCACCACTGAATTTACGCGCCCAGTCTAACCTGTCGCGGACGCCAAAAGCTACCCGTCAACCGGTCAAACAGCTTAGGCGCCAACCGCCATGATAACCGCAACTGACCTCCGCCCGGTATCATCAAATACGGAGAGCTGTGAAATTTGTAACCGTATGACACCCAACAACACTATTGCCGTGGCCATGTCCGGAGGCGTCGACTCGTCGGCTGTCGCTGCGCTGCTGCACGCCCAGGGCCACGAGCTGATCGGGCTGACGTTACAGTTATGGAACCAGCGCCGTCTCGCCGGCCGGGAAGGCATGCCCGAGTCCGTCCAGGGCCGTTGCTGTTCCATCGACGACGTGTACGACGCCCGCCGCGTGGCCGAGCATCTCGGCATTCCCTACTACCTCGTCAACGCGCAGGAGCGCTTCGAGGAGGAGGTCGTCCGCCCTTTTGTCTCCGAATACCTTGCCGGCCGCACCCCGATTCCCTGCACGCTCTGCAATAACCACCTCAAGTTCGACCAGCTTCTCGTCACCGCCCGCCAGATCGGCGCAGACCGCATCGCCACAGGTCACTACGCCCGCAACCATTTCGACCCCGCCCGCAACCGCTGGGTACTTTCCCGCCCCTCTGACAAGTCGAAGGACCAGACTTACTTCCTCTTCGGCCTCACACAGGAGCAGCTCTCCCGCACCATGTTCCCGCTCGGAGAAATGCAGAAGCCCGCCGTACGCGAAATGGCGGCCGATCATGGCCTGGAGCTCGCGCAAAAGCCCGACTCCCAGGAAATCTGCTTCATCCCCGGTGGCAGCTACTCACAGTTCCTCAAGGCTTACCTCGACGAGCAAGGCCGCGAGCTGCCCGACAGCTCCGGCGACCTGGTCGCGTCTTCCGGTGAAGTTCTCGGCCGTCACGAGGGCATCCACAGCTTCACCGTCGGTCAGCGCAAGGGCCTCGGCATCAGCTCGCCCTCGCCGCTCTATGTGTTGAATATCCATCCTGATTCGCACGCGGTTGAAGTCGGCACCGACGACCTGCTCTACACGCGCACGCTCACAGCCGACCGCCTCAACTGGGTCTCCATCCCCGAACCCACCGAACCGATCCGCGTCTCGATCAAGATCCGCCACCGTCACGAGCCCGCGCCGGCCACTCTCCGGGTTACGGCCGACGATCGCGTCGAAGCCGAGTTCGATGAGCCACAGCGCGCCATCACCCCCGGCCAGTCCGCCGTTTTCTATCAGGAAGACGAAGTCGCTGGTGGCGGATGGATCTGCTGAGCTGCCGTATCCGCTAAAAAGAAAGCCCCCGCCGCAGCGGAGGCTTTCACGTCTCACCTTTTACTCAAAATCCCCACCGATACCGCGTCCCTTCGGCCGGAAATTCTTCATTAGTGTCTCCAACCCCACCCGCAACCCGGTGACTACGCCGGCGATCTGCTTGATCGGAATCCGGATCCCTTTTGCCACAGTGTCGGTAACTTCCTCAGTGGCGTTCAGCGCCGTCGTCATCATGCGATCGACGTGATCGACCTGCCCGCGTGTTCTCTGGTTCGCGTCAGCCACGGTTCGGTTTACCTGGGAAACAGTCTCACCAACCTCGTCCACTTTCTCGCGAACGGTATAGCTGATCTGCGTGACATTCTCCGACACGGTCCGGATCTTCGGTCCGAGATCCGTGATCACCTCATTCGTCTTTTGCAGAATCGGCGTTGCCTGGGAATGCAGGTCGTGCGCCAGCTCCTTGAATTCTTTCAAGGTCTTCAGCGCCTGCCATCCGGCGACCACCATGATGACCGCCTGAACGACCATCGCTGTCGCGATCGCAACGATACAAATCACCAGCAAGTGGCCGTCGTGCGAGGTGAGGCCCTGATCGGGCGTCTGCCATAGAATCATCGCTAAGCTACACAAGGCAGTCATCAAAATTCCTCTCAATTCTCAGGAAACTCCGAAAGCACAGTCGGACATGCGTAAGGGCCGGCGCGAACCGGCCCTCGTGCATGTCCGCCCTGCTTACGATTGTTGCGGTGTATCGTTCGCCGTCTGCACATAAGCCTGCTTACCCGCATCCACAGCAGCCGTTACAGCTTCTTTCTGCGTCTGGAGCAGGTCCTTGCCCTTATCGACATATTCAGTCCACTGTGTGCGGCCCTTGTCGTAGTACTCTTTGCCCTTGTCGACATACTGCGCAGCAACCTGCTTGCTCTTGTCGACATACTGGCCAACAACCTCGGTGCCCTGCTGGTAATACTCCTGCGCTTTGTCGCGAGCGTCCAGGGCGCCCGCTACGAGGTCGTCCCGAGTCTCTTTGCCCGATTTTGGCGCATACAGAACACCCACCAGCGCGCCAATGCCAAGGCCCGCCAAAAACCATCCAAATCCGCTTACGCCGCTATCGTTGTCCGACATAACACTCTCCTGTTGTTAGATTTCAAGAACCCGGCCGGTACTGCATCATCGCATTTCTCCGGCGAACTGTCTCAGCTTGTGGATGCCTCTATCCGGCCCAAGGTTGCGCGAAGTATGATCTAACCTTCACGCAACTGTATTTTCATGCATTGACGCACTTGTGCATTCCCATAAAAATGAGTGAAACGATCTTCTGCAGAGCTGCTCTGCATCTCATGCAGAAGACTATAGGCCCGCACCGTAGTCCGCAAATCTGGAGATAGTTTATGACAACGCACGACCTGTTCCGCTTTTCTTTCCGAGTCTCCGCCTTGGCCATCATCGTCTCATTCGCCGCTACCGGCTGCAAAAAGACGGTCGACGACGCCACGCTCACGACCAACGTCCACAACGCGCTCGCTGCCGATCCTTCCATCGCCAAGCAGGCGATCCAGCCCACCGTAGTCGCCGGCGTTGTCACGCTCAACGGCAACGTCAGCGACGATACTGCCCGCATGGTCGCCGCCCAGGACGCAGCCCGCGTCGAAGGGGTGAAGCAAGTCGTTAACGCACTCAACGTGCAGGGCATTGCCGTAACGCCCGACATTACGACCGCGACAGCTCCCACCGCTCCGCGTATCGCCACGCCGCAGGAACAGTTGGCAATCGCCAGTCACCAGCCGCTTCCCAAAGCAGAGGATATTTCTCCGTCATCGCCCCCTCCTCCCCAACCTGTCTACCGCGATATCGCTGTTCGTGCCGGCAGAGAGATATCTGTACGCATTAACCAGGGAATGGACAGTGAGCGTACAGAAGAGGGCGCCACCTTCACCGGAGTCGTCAGCCGCAACGTCGTCGTCGACGGCGAACTTGCCATTCCTGCCGGCGCCAGTGTCACCGGGCGGGTAGTCGCCGTTCACAACGCCGGCCACTACAAGGGCAACTCTCTTCTCTCCATCGAACTCACCCGCATTGTGCGGCGGGGCCAGAGTATCGCCATCTCAACCGACCCTTACACTCTCGAAGGTAAGGGCCGTGGCAAGAACACCGCTGAAAAAATCGGCGGCGGGGCAGCCATCGGGGCTGTCCTGGGCGGCATCTTCGGCGGCGGTAAGGGCGCGGCTATCGGAGCCGCAGCCGGCGGTGGCGGCGGAGCGGTCCTCAACGGAGTCACACGCGGCCAGCAGGTGGGCATACCGTCCGAAAGCATCGTCCGCTTCCGCCTGCGCAACGGCTTCACGGTGCGCAGCTACGGACACTCCGCGGATGAGGAAGACACCCCCAACAGCAGCGGTTTACAGCAACGTCAGCCGTAAGTTGCGCATCAAACGGGCGCGATGCGAATTTCGTCTCGCGCCTGTTTTGCAATGCCATTTGATCGCAATACCTGCCAATCGCAGCAGCGGCGTGCATCTTCCTCGCCCCTGCGCCGTCTATAGTAATAGCCGCAGATCCTGCATTTGCGGCATTTCGGTTCGCGCATCCTTCGGCGCTTTCAACCCTCCAACACTTCCGAGGTGTGGTTTTGCTCCAGAATAAGCCCAAAGCAACGGGATACCTGACGTTCACGCTGCACGCCCATCTGCCTTACGTCGTCAACCACGGTACATGGCCGCATGGCATGGAATGGTTGCACGAGGCGGCCGCTGAAACGTATCTCCCGCTGCTGCGTGTGCTCGGCAAACTGGAACGCGACGGCATCGCGTTGCACTGCAACCTCAATCTCTCGCCCATCCTGCTCGAACAACTCGCCCACCCCGTCTTCAAAGCTGAGTTTCCTAAATACGTAGAACGTAAGATCATCTCCGCGCGCGAGGATGAAGCTTTCTTCAGCAGCACCGGCGAGAACCATTTCGCCGACACGGCCCGCTTCTGGCACAAGTTCTTTACCGACGCCCTACACGACTTCAACGCTCTTGACTCCGACATCATCAAAGGCTTTCGCCACTTCAACGACGCCGGCCTGATCGAGATCATCACCTGCGGCGCGACCCACGGGTATATGCCGCTCCTGGGCACCGATGAGAGTGTCCGCGCCCAGGTCCGCACCGCGGTCAACGTACATATCCGCCACATCGGAAAACGTCCGCGCGGCATCTGGGCGCCGGAGTGCGGCTACCGGCCCGCTGGCTTTTGGGACTACCCTGTCGCCAACGCCGACGGCTCGCCGGCAGCACCCGGCTACAAACGCATTGGCGTCGAGCAGGCGCTGTCGGAAAGCAGCCTCGAATATTTCTTCGTCGACACCCATCTCGTCGAAGAATCCGCGCCTGTGCAGTCTCCCTACCCTCTGCGCAACGGTTCCGTCATTGGACCGGCAGCCGAAACCATCGTCGACAAAGAAGCTCGCAGCCTCTACCAGCCTTACTTCGTCGACGGGCCATACGACAAGACGTATGCCACCTCCGTCTTCCCTCGCGATCCCCGCACCGGCGTCCAGGTGTGGTCGGGCGATTGCGGCTACCCCGGCGACTCCGCCTATCTCGACTTCCACAAAAAGCGCTGGCCAGGCGGTCATCGCTACTGGAAAGTAACCGGCCCGCGCGTCGACATGAACGACAAGGAGGCCTACTCTCCGCAGGAAGCCTTCGCACGCATCAAGGTCCACGCATCGCACTTCGTGCATCTTGTCCACGAGGCGCTGCAGTCCAGTTTGAACGCCGATATTCCGCCCATCCTCTGCTCGCCCTTTGACGCGGAACTCTTCGGCCATTGGTGGTTCGAAGGTCCGCAGTGGCTGGAAGCGGTTGCCCGCACGTTGCACGACTACCCCACCGGCCTCGAACTCATCGACTGCTCGACCTACCTCGACCACTATCCGCGCGGCGGTTTTATCGCGATGCACGAGGGCTCCTGGGGCGCGCAGGGCACCAACCACGTCTGGATGAACCCCGACACATCCTGGACTTACACCCACATCTACCCCGCCGAAAACTTCACCCGCGACGTCTGCACTTCAAGTGCCTGGCGCGACACGCCGCAAGGCGAACGCATCGTCAAACAGCTCTGCCGCGAGTTGCTGCTGCTCGAGTCCTCCGATTGGCAATTCCTCATCACCACCGGCGCCGCGCGCGACTACGCCGAAGCCCGATTCAAGACCCACAACGACCAGTTCAACGAAATCAAAGCCATCTGGCAGTCCTACGAAACCCACAACGAGCTCACCGCCCAACAGGAACAGCAGCTCGCAGCCATCGAACAACGCGACAGCATTTTCCCTGACATCGACCCGAGCTTCTGGGCCGCCGGCTCCCGCGAGGTCCACGCAGTAAGCTAGAAACGTGCGCCGCTCCCCACTGGCCTCGTGGCACCTGTTCTCACTCGACGCCCCCACGGTCGCCGCGCTGTGGACTTGGTTCGTCGCGCGCTGTTGTGGCGTCACTCTGCCACATGTCGCGGTCCCGGCAATGTTCCTCGCTGTCTGGATCCTCTACGCCTCCGACCGCCTGCTTGACGCGCAGAACGCTGACGCTGCCACGCTGGAAGAGCGTCACCATTTCCACCACCGCCATCGTCGGGTGTTTATCGCCTTCATCGTCGTTGCCGCCGTCGCACTGGCGGCGCTCACCCCCGAGATGTACCCTGCCGCCCTGCGCATCTACGCTCTTCTGGGCGGGCTGCTCGCAGGCTGGTTCCTCGTCATCCACACGCGCCTCGCCCACGAGCGCCGTCTTCCTAAAGAGTTGACCGTCGGCCTTTTCTTTTCAGCAGCAATCTTCATCCCCACCGTCGCGCACCGGCCCGATCTGCGTTTGTCGCTGCTCGCACCGGCAGCCGTTTTCGCCGCGGTATGCGCGCTCAACTGCATGTACCTCTACGTCTGGGAGCACCCCAGCGACCGCACCAACGCCAACTGGACAACCCGCATCGCAACGCACCACCTTACGCTGGCTGTCGCGATCATCCTCATCGCAGCACTCGCCGGCATTGCCCCGCCGGCGTTTCCGGCGCTGGCGTCAAGGCTATCGTTTCCCGTCACGCCTTCCACCTGGCCCATCGCGGCGGCCTGTGTCGTCAGCACGCTCCTGCTCGTCCTCCTCAACCGCATCCGCACAAAGATCTCCCCTCTCAACCTCCGCGCCGCTGCCGACTTCGCCCTGCTCACTCCCATTCTCTTCCTGAAATTTCAATGAGCCCCACCGCTAACTTCGACCCCGTAGCCCGCATGTATCGCTGGGCCGAATACCTCACCCTCGGCCCTCTCCTGCAACGCACCCGCACCCACTTCCTTCCGCAGCTCACCGACCGCCGCCACGCGCTGGTCCTCGGCGACGGAGATGGCCGCTTCCTCGCAAAGCTCCTCATCCAGAACCCAGCCCTGCACGCCACCGCAGTCGACACGAGCGAGCAGATGCTCAAACTTCTCAGAATTCGCTGCGACCCCACGCGCGTCGAAACCATCCAGGCCGACGCTCTCACCATCACTGCGCCGCCGGGCACCGACCTCATCGTCACGCACTTCTTCCTCGACTGCTTCACCCAGCAGGAAATCAACAACCTCGCCCTCCGCCTCGTCCAACCCGGAATCCTCTGGCTTCTCTCCGACTTCCGCGCCGAAGGGTCGCTCGCCCGCGCCTACGTCCGCAGCCTCTACTTCGCGTTCCGCATCCTCACCGGCCTCCGCATCACCCACCTCCCAAACCCTGCGGCCGCCCTCACCGCCGCAGGCTTCCACCGCATAGCCCACCATCACAGTCTCGGGGGCATCCTCTACACCGAACTCTGGCAATGCCAGAGCTTTCCTCATAGCTCAAAACTCACAACTCATACCTGAAACACAACCACCCTTTCCGACCCGCAAAACCGGACCTTGCGCCGGGCTACAATCGACATAAGCCTTCGTTGGCGCAACCCCAGCCCCACCGCAACCATCTGTCTAAAGAACCCATGAACGATTCGCACCCAGACCGTCCGGCCCAGCATCTGCCTGAAGACCCGCTGCCCGACCCCGAACCCGCCGCGCCGTCACTCTCCGAGCCTGACCCCGGCGTTTACCACCACGAACCTGCACCACAGACCAAAGACACTCAATGAATCTTTTCATCCTTCGTCACGCCAGCGCTGGAACGCGCCGCATCAATCCACTGCTCGACATCAAGCGGCCGCTCGATAAGGAAGGCAAGCGCCACTGCCTGCACCTCGGCATGATCCTCAATGCGATGAACCTCAACTTCGACCTCATCGTTTCGAGCCCGCTCAAGCGCAGCCTGCAAACCGCGCAACTCGTCGGCACCGAGACCGGCTACGAGTCCAAGATCCTCATCTCGAACGCCCTCGCGCCCACCGCCACACTGGAGCAATTCCAGCGTCTGTTGCGCGAATGCGCGCAGTACGAAAACCTGCTCGTCGTCGGCCATAATCCCAACATCACAACGTTCGTCGGCGCCCTGATTGGCACCCCGATCGGGGAAACCGACCGCCCCCGTGTCCGCATCCGCAAGGGTTCGCTCGCGCGCCTGACCATACAACGCGGCCCCGCCACAATGCAGTGGCTGATGGAGCCCCGCATCGTTCGCGCCCTCTACACCACCTCAATCAAAAGCTCGCGCCGGAAGACTTCGCGGAAGTAAGCCGCTTCCTTCTTCAGCGACCACGCTTCCAGCTCCGCGCCGCCACGTTCCGGCAGCAATTGCAGTACGACGCGCTTTGGAAAGATTTTTGTCCGCACACGCACTGGAGCGGTCGCCTGGTCCTGATTCAGTGCCTCGGTTAATCTCAACAACACAACCGCGCGGGTTACATGCACATGCTCCTCTACCGGCACCGCCCGCATCACGCGGTCCATCGGCTCTGGCCGGCTTTTGCCGAGATAACGTGCGATGGCCGCCACAATCGCCCGCTGCTGCGGCGAGAAACCAAAAATTTCCGAGTTGGCGATGATGTACTGCGTGTGCCGGTGATGGCCCTGGTGGTTCATAAATTTTCCCACCTCCTGCATCATCACAGCCGCTTCCAGCCACGGCAGATACTCAGGCGGCAGCGTATGAACCGGCTGTAGTTGCTTGAACAACTGCGCCGCATGCTCGCGCTCCGGCTCCATCTTTTTCGGATCGACCCCGTACCGCCGGCACACCTGCAACACGCCCTCCCACCGCTCGGCCTCCATGGTGCGATGCACCGAAGCGCGGATGTCGGCGTTGCCCAGCATCTCGGCCAGCATGCCGTCCCTCAATCCCAGTGGCGAGTACCGAAAGCCCTTCAGCCCCATCCGCTCCAGCAGCATGGCGAATACCTGCGCGCCGCCGGTGATGATCTCCGACCGCCGTGGCCCGATCCCCGGCACCGCCGCGCGTTGCGCGTTGTTCATCTTCAGCAGCTTGTCCGCAATCTTCCGCACCGACCACGTATCCGCGGTCAGCACACGGCCAACGCGCCCTGGAATTCCTCGCGCCCGCGAAATCTTCACCACCTTCAGCACCCGCTTCGGTGTAGCGGCGATCAGCATTGCCTCGCTCGCCTCCGCCAGAGCAGCCGCCGTCCCCGAAGTCGCAATCACCAGCCCCACCGTGGGCAGTCCAAGCTTCCGCCCACCTCGCCGCAGTTCGCGGTCGATAAACTTCCGCAGCCGCGCGATATCTTCCTTTCCGGGAGGATCGTTGCGCAAAAACTCCTGCTGCAACCGCACCGCACCCAGCGGCAGGCTCACCATCTCGCGAATCTTTCCTCCCTCGGAAATCGTCACTTCGCAACTGCCGCCTCCCAGGTCGATCAGAAGGCATTTACCCCGCGCTCCGGCCTCGTACGTCACAATGCCGAGGTGGATCAGCCGGCCCTCTTCAAGTCCTGAAATGACCTCGACGTCCCACCCGGTCGTCGACTTCACCCAGGCCCGAAACGCTTCTGAATTCCTCGCATCGCGCATCGCGCTGGTGGCCACAACTCGCACCTGGTCTACCACATGCGCCTGCACGGCCTTATGGAAGCGCTTTAACGCCTTGATGGTGTTCGCCATCGCTTCCGGCGAAATGACGCCAGTTTCGAACACACTTTCTCCCAGGCGGGTGACCTCGCGGTCTTCGTGCAGCGTCTTCAATTTGTGCGCCTGCACCGACGCAATCGCCAACCGGCAGGAGTTTGACCCGATATCGATCGCGGCAAATGTAGGCATTCTTGTGGAAACTCCTCACTAGCTTAAGTCGTCCGAACCAAAGACACTGTAAGAGCAAGATACAACCTCGGGGTTAACGGGGTTCGGGCCACGATCTTCGACGACCACGCAGCCACACCATGCTTCTGAGTCCCACACAGCAACTCTCCCCGGTTTCTCCCGTTTCCCGCTTTCGGCGAGCACCGGCCCGCCACGTCCTGCCGCTCCTGGGCCTGTGGCTGGCC
>Ga0070679_100001469_pt1 | contig 20899 bp, 28 predicted proteins | sample KBSC63BmetaG_FD_65652 | JGI IMG/M metagenome (GOLD analysis project Ga0070679, IMG submission 65652) | Corn rhizosphere microbial communities from Kellogg Biological Station, Michigan, USA - KBS C6-3B metaG | ecosystem: Host-associated > Plants > Roots > Rhizosphere | place: USA: Michigan... | reverse complement strand
GACCGATTGCACTATTGAAATTATATGGCTGCACGAAAGGTTGTTCAAATATCACATCATCCGCCAAAGGCTTGTTGATAAGTAATTCCAGGGTTTCTATTATTCCTTTCCTTGAAGCATCTAATTCAATAATGCGCTGCCTGGTTTTCAGCAATTCAGCTTTCAATAAATCTAAATTTGATTTGAATGCCACACCATTTTGCACCTGTGCCTCCACATTTTTAACTGCTATCTGTATATTATTTTCAACTAAAAGAATTTGCTTTCTTTGCGCATCTAAATATAAAACACCAAGGTATAATTGATCTATTTGTTGTTTTAATTTATACAATTCTACTTCTATTTTTTGTTGCTCCACTTCGGCGTTTAATTGCTGTAATTCACTCTGCTGTTTTATAGCGCCGCCATCATAGATAAGCTGGCTCACATCACCTAATACTTTATACTGATCTTTTGACTGGGACTCAATTTTTACATTTGGTATAGGTATATTTATTTGCGTTACATCACTTTGGTAAGAAGCTTGTCCGCTCAATGAAAATTGCGGAAGATACTCTTTACTTAAATTCTCAATATTCAGGTTAGCCTTCTGGCTTATCAAGTTTTTTTGTTTAATAACCGGATAATTTTCTCTTGCCATGGCATTGGCCTGTACAAGTGTAATATGAGTAATGGGTTGGGCATTTACCGCAGCAATTAAAATAAAACTAATCATCATTAGATTAACTATCTTATTTAACCATTTAGTCAAAATATGCATAAAAAAATTTATTTTTTTATAGAATCAATGATAAATTTGGGTATCTCCTTTTTTCTTTGATGCATTATATTTCTAAACTGTAACTCATCCAGCCCCATTGTAAACTGGATCATCGCCTTACCTACAAAAGGAAAAATAGACATAGAAATAAGATTGATGAGCAAATGCAAAGGGCTTATTTTCTTAATAATCCCTTTTTTAATTTCTTTTTCTATTTGCTCAAGAAATTTTTGTGGCCTCGGAAACTTCTGTTTATCCCATATTTTACCAAGAAAATTTTCCGGATCCCGACTGATTTCATTTAATACGAACAAGGGGAGGTAGGGATTCTCAGACATTACCGTAATATACTCACTGCAGAAATCTTCAATTTTTTCAAACAAGGATTTATCCGATTCAAAAATAGAATTGATCTTAGGAAATAACTTTTGAGCAGCTTCCAAAAAAATAACCTCAAATAATTTTTCTTTACTTCTGAAATAATAATGTAATAATGCTTTATTAATTCCTGCCTCATCGGCAATATCCTGCATGCGGGCGCCAGCCATTCCTTTTAAAACAAAAACCTTTTTGGCAGCTTCAAGAATTTTTTCTTCAGTGGATCTCTCTATTTTTATTTTAGTCATTTGATTTAACCAAACGGTTAACAAAGAAACAAAAAATTATTATATATGCCAACTTTTAAAAAAAATTACTGTTGTATTTTAGATATCGTGTATGATAACCATTGACTATTGAGGATTCACTCCTTTATTGGTATCTCCGTTTCGGATTTCATAAACGCTGTCTACAATATACTTTTCCATGCCACGCCAGGGTAATGCGCCGAAATATTCTACATAATGAACTTCTACTTCTCTCCCTGCATTGTTTAATAAAGTCTGCGCAACACTTTCTTTCGTAACGCTGAAGTTAAATTCGTTGCTCTGAACATTTGCCTTAAACCCGCTTTGTATTATTTTACCCTCATAAGTTTTGAACATATAACCCTTCCTCATGAAGGTATTTAACGTACCGGCTTTTGTACCGCTGCCAAATTCCCAATAAAAGTGAGTATAGAAAAAAATGCCGAATCCGACTAGGAGAATTATGATTATGTATTTGAATATTTTTTTGGTTTTCATAATTGTTTATTTAAATAAGTAAAAGCCATATCGTCCATTCGGTTTGATAGGCAGCAACTGTTTTCGAATTTTAAAAGAGCTTAATATGGCATGAAATTACATTTACTTTTCGGTTACTAACAATGGTTCAGCTTGTATGTTTTGAATAGCATCAGGGTCATGCTTATGTTTGAAAAGAATTACAAAAAGAACTGCTACTATCAAAGCATAAATTGCAAACGTAAGCCATATCCCATGCCAGTCTTTACTGTCATCAGTGTTGGTAAAATATTTTTGAATTACAATACCGCTTATAGAACTTCCCAACACAGCTCCTATGCCATTGGTCATCATCATGAAAAGGCCCTGTGCACTGGCTCTTATGGAAGGATCGCTTTGAGTCTCTACAAAAAGAGAACCCGAAATATTAAAGAAATCAAAAGCCATTCCATATACAATACACGAAAGTATAATCATCCATAAACCATCTCCGGGATTGCCATAAGCAAACAAACCAAAGCGAAACACCCATGCCATCATGCTGATAAACATTACTTGCTTAATACCAAATTTTCTTAAAAAGAATGGGATAGCGAGAATAAACAGCGTTTCAGAAATTTGCGAGATAGACATAATAATTGCAGGATATTTTACCGCGATTAAATTTTTATACTTATCAATATTATTAAAGTCATGAAGGAATGTATCGCCATAAGCATTTGTTAATTGAAGCGCAGCACCAAGCAACATTGCAAAAACGAAGAAAATTGCCATCTTCCTGTTTTTGAATAATGCAAAAGAATTTAAACCTAATGCGTCAATTAAAGATGTACTCGTTGTACGGTCTAATTTTGGCGGGCATTTAGGTAATGTGAACGCATACACGCCAAGAAATAATGCTGCCGCTGACGCTACATAAAACTGCCCGGAAGTAGTTTCAAGGTGCAATAAACTTACCACCCACAAAGCCACGATAAAACCGATGGTACCCCATACCCTTATTGGAGGATAATCTTTTATAACATCTTTTCCTTCGTTTTTCAAGGCATTGTATGCGACTGCTATTGCTAATGCAATAGTCGGCATATAAAACATCATATTTACCAGCATAACCCAAAACATGGTTACCGGGTCTTTAATTAATGGCAAAGTAAACAGGACAATCGCTCCAAGAATATGACAAATACCGTATAGTTTTTCAGCATTCACCCATTTATCAGCAATAATACCCATGAGTGCTGGCATAAAAAGCGAGGCAATTCCCATGGTAGAAAAAAGCGCACCAAACGCAGATCCTGTCCAAACACTCAAATGAGTACTAGGATCGAGAAGCGGATACAATTTTGGCAAAGTTTGAAACCAATAAGCACCAATGGTAATGAGCCATGCACCCCAAACAAAAAATTGTAAAAAATTCATAATAATCAGGCGGAGTTTGATATTCACCATATTTATTCTTTGAATTAATTATTAAATTAAAAGCAGGATTATTCAGCAATAATAAGCATCAAATTATCTAACGGACAAGACTCTGATTATTTTATTTTGAAAGATAAGAGAATTAATAAAATTGTAGCCGCTTAACTTTTTAATAGCAGGAAAAACCTATTTTAGCGTACCTTAACAACTGATTTGTTTTGTTTGAATTCTAAATTACATTCATTCGATTAAAGTAACTGCCTTGAAAAAATTTTATCCTCGCCCCACTCTGTATATTTTTTTAATCTTTATCTTCTTTCTTATTATACCTAAAACTTATTCGCAAAAAATAAAAGCGGAAAGTTTTAATCTTTCAGAGCTATCGAACAAGGAAAAAACGCAACCGTCTCGCGGTGAAGAAGAACATGAAATAGATGGCGGCTGGCGTTATTTAAATGGCAATATCCCAATACCGCGGAATGCAAAAATAATGAGGCAATCTATTGCGTCACTCCCATCTCCCAATACTGTTGAAACGCCATCGGCGCCTCCATTGCAGGGTTTTCTTGGGCATGTGGATCCGATAAACCTGATACCACCCGATTGCCATGGTGCAGTCGGCCTAAATGAAGTAGTTACGGCCACAAATGAATTTATAATTGTACATGCTAAAAATGGCGGGGCAGTTTTAAGTAAGGTTTCTTTTTCTGATTTTTTCAATACAGAAAACATGTCTGATCCTTACATGCAATTCGATCCCTATATCAATCGTTACTGGCTAAGTGGCATTTCTACAAAAAGCCCTAACAAAGTTTTCATTGCTGTTTCGCAAACATCAGATCCCAGTGGCGCATGGTACAGGTATAGTTTTACACCGGTATCTGCTGATGGGTCACTTTTGCTCGATCATCCTTACCTTGGTTTTGATAAAACCATGCTTGTAGTTACCGGCAGAAAATTTCCCGGCGGCACAAGGTTTAGCGGCCCTGTTTTATTTTGTTTTGATAAAGCAAGCCTCGCCGCAGGCAATCCTATTACATTTGGCACAAATGCGCAAATTATTGAAAAAACCAGCTCCGATGGAGATGTGCCCTGTCCTGTTACCGCACTAAACCTTACTTCAGCCGCGCCTGCATTTTATATTGTTCAGGACTGGAATGGCGCAGCTTCTGCCATACGATTATCCACCATTACAGGCACCATTCCCAATCTTACATGGAATACATCTTCCGCGGTTTTTCCGGCAGGCGGCTCGCCATGGTCGGATGCAGAATTAGGAAATTTGGCATCGCAAATAAGTGAACCCAGGAAAATTGCAGTGAACGATGCCAGGATAAGCTCGGCCCAAATGGTAAATGGCAAAATATGGTGCGCTCATCATATCGGTTTGCCGGCAACAGGCTTTACTCATACCGCAGTACAATGGTGGCAGCTATCTACATCAGGTGCAGTTTTGCAACGTGGAAGAATTGATGATCCTGCGGGGCTGGTTTCAAGATATTATCCAACTATTGCTGTGAATGGTAATGAAGATGTGATTATAGGCTATACTATTTCGTCTCCATCTACTAGAATTAATGCTGCATACAGTACACGCACTCCTTCAACTCCGTTAAGCACAATTAATGATGAATATATTTTTAAAGGTGGCGTAAGCACATACTGGAAAGATTATGGAACCGGAAGAGCCAGGTGGGGAGATTACAGCCATTCCTGTGTTGATCCTGTAACCGGGGATTTGTGGACCATTCAGCAATATGCCGAACAAAGACTTTCTCTCAGAGACAATGATTCGAGGTACGGAGTTTGGTGGGCGGAAGTTACTTTCATTACTTTTAATAATGATGCCACTATATCGAATATTGCCGAACCTAAAAGCAATGCATCTTATTGTTCATTACCCATCAACCCAATGGTTACTGTAAAAAATGTTGGTTCAGATACTTTAAAAAAGATAAAAATAGGATTAATATTAGATGGCATAAATGCAGGTACAACTACGGTAACAGGCTTGAATATCCCGCTTTATGATTCAAAAGACGTGGCAGTTCCTTTATCGTTAAATCCATCGCCGGGCAATCATATTTTGCAGGTATATACTTTTGATCCCAATGATACTAAGGATGAAAGAAATTCAAATGATACCAGTGTTGTATCATTCTCTGTTCCTGAAACACTTACACTGCCTGATGTTGAGGGATTTGAAAATGCGGCGTTCCCTCCACAGGGATGGGCTTTATATAATCCTGATGCAGATATCTCATGGCAAAGAACTACTACTGCAAGTAAAGGCGGAGTCGCTTCAATGGAGCTGAACTCATATAATTATCAAAATACAAATTCAGTTGATATTTTAGAATCTCCAAAAATTATAATAAATAACGTTGACTCCATAAATATCAATTTTGACGTGGCATACTCACAACACAACGCCAGCTCAAAAGATTCGCTTCAGATTGTTTACTCGACCGACTGCGGTGCAACCTGGCTTTCTACAAATTACAAAAAAGGCGGAAGCTCGTTAAGCACTAGCGGCGGCGCGTACACGAATAATTCCTTTACGCCAACAGCTTCTCAATGGAGAAATGAGCATGTCGGCGTATCTACTTGCAATATCAATTCTTCATCCATTCTAATTGGAATTAAAGCCGTGAATGGTAATGGAAATAATATATATGTTGATAATTTCTCAATAACAAAAGTAGATACTAAGCGAGCGAACGCAGCCGTCCTTTCTGTAAACCAGCCTGCCTTTATAATATGCGGAACGGATTTTACACCTGAAATTACAATTGCTAATTACGGGTATGATACTTTAAAGACACTTACTATAAATTACCGGGTTGATAACGGCCCTGTTGGTTCATTCAACTATACCGGCTCACTGGCAAGATGTAAAACACAGGCGGTAACAATTAACAACATTACTTCTTTGCCCGGGGAACATGTACTTACAATCTTTACCACTAACCCTAATGGCATAGCAGACCAATACAATGTGAATGATACATTGAGAAAGATCATAAAAGTTTCACCTGTACTTGATGCTCCTGTCTCCGAAGGCTTTGAAACAACGGCTTTTCCACCTGAAAACTGGAATTTACTGAACCCTGATGGAGCCATAACATGGGAACGTTTTACAGGCGCAGCCAAAACGGGCATTGGCTCAATGACTATAAGAAATTTTGAATATGCTGCTTCCAATACTTATGATGCATTTTTTTCTCCCGTTGTAAAATTTGATGCGGCAGTCGATTCATTTTTTGTTTCCTATGATTACGCTTACATGCAGGGAGCAATTTTTCCCGGAAGCTCCGGCCTTCCTGTGGATACGCTGGAAGTACAATTAACACAGGATTGCGGGCAAACTTTTACAACTATCTGGAAAAAATGGGGAGCAGATCTTCAAACTTTTGGCGATGCCAACTCATCAACAGGAACAGCTTTCACTCCAAATAAGAATCAATGGAAAAATATAAATATTTACCTCACTCCTTTTATAGGCAACAAAAATTTTCAGGTTTATTTCGTTGCCAAAAGTAACCATCAGAACAATCTTTATATAGATAACGTGAACGTGTACACAAAAACACTTCCGCAACGATTGAAGAGCCAGGGTTATCTCATTTATCCAAGCCCCTTTAGAAATTCATTCATTATCCGTAACTACCAGGTTCCCATAACGCTGCAAAGCATAGCAATTTATAATGCCGTTGGCCAGTTAATCTGGACTAAAAACCTGAATGGAACCGGCTATACAGAAATGCCTGTTGACCTAAGTAACCAGGCGCCGGGAATTTATATTGTAAAACTTAAATACACTGATAAAACTGTTGTAGAAAGAATAGTGAAGCAATAAATTATTCCACTTTGATCAATAGGTCACTACCTCTTTTTTGTTTTACATACCATGCTGAAGTAACTTTGCAACATGATAAACACAAATAAAGAAGATGAATTAATCAGCCTTGTTAGTTCGTTTCATGAAGGAAATCTCTTTAAAAAAATTGCAGAAAAAATTACCAATGATGAACGAATAACCGATGAAGAAGGTCTGCTGCTTTTTGAAAAAGCAAGCCTTGGATTAACTGCCGTGTTTGCTAATTATATAAGAGAAAAAAAGCACGGAGACATCACTTATTTCAACCGGAATTTTCATATTGAGCCAACGAATGTTTGTGTTTTCTCCTGTAAATTTTGTTCTTATTCACGCTTGTATGCACACAGGGATGAAGGCTGGCAACTAAGCGCTGACCAAATGATGGACATTGTAAAAAGCTATGATGGAAAGGCTGTAACAGAAGTGCATATTGTTGGCGGGGTTCACCCCAAAATGGATCTTAACTTTTTTTGCGATTTGATAAGCCGGATCAAGCAACACAGACCTGATCTTCATGTAAAAGGATTTACTGCTGTAGAACTTGATTATATGTTTCGCAAAGCAAAACTTACAGTTGAGGAAGGAATGTTGAAATTAAAAAATGCAGGATTGCAATCGATGCCTGGCGGAGGTGCAGAAATATTTGACGAATCGATAAGGCAACAAATAAGCGCAGATAAAGTAGATGCGGACGGATGGTTAAAAATCCATGAAGAGGCTCATAAACTTGGAATGCATACGAATGCAACAATGCTATACGGGCACATTGAAAATTACGCTCACCGTATTGATCACATGAACCGTTTAAGAAATTTACAGGATAAAACAAATGGCTTCAATACTTTTATTCCATTAAAATTTCGCAATAAAAATAATGATATGAGTAATGTGCCGGAATCATCTGTGGTTGAGGATATGAAGATGTATGCAGTGGCAAGAATTTATATGGATAACTTTCCGCATTTAAAAGCATACTGGCCTATGCTTGGCAGGCAAAACGCCCAACTTTCATTATCATTTGGCGTAAATGATATTGATGGAACTATTGATGACTCTACAAAAATTTACTCTATGGCTGGAAGCGAAGAGCAGAAACCATCAATGAATACACAGGAACTTGTAACACTTATTAAACAAGTAAAAAGAAGGCCGGTAGAAAGAGACACCTTGTATAATGTAATTAAAGATTATAGCCTGCAAAATGCAAAAGAATTTGATGTAACCATGAATTAAAGTTGAAGCTTAAGAAAAGTTTTTATTGCAGCCTAATATTCCTTCTCATCAAAATTACCTCGTTGCTGCTTTGTAGAAATAGCAATCGCATTACTGTACTGCTCATAAATACTATTTATCTTTTGAATTCTTTGAGATTCCAATGCGTTTAGCGCATCATGCTTTTGCCAAATATCTAAAGTACCATCCTTCACCAATTGCTGAACCTTGATGTTGTTAAAAAAATTCACCTTACGTATTTCACGATCTCTTTCATAACGGATACGGATATTCGAATTGGCGTTGTAAGTATTGGAATTTTTGTTGAATAGATAGTGATTATCTGCTTGTGAAAATGCAGAAGAAATAAGCGCAGTGCAAAATAAATATGTAAAAATCTTTTTCATCCAATAAATTTTAAAGGTTTAAAATCTATTGACCAATTACTTTTGCCGAGGTTTGTCAAAGCGTTGTTAAAGAAGGAAACAATAATAATTACGATTACTGAAAGTGTTTTTACTTATAATAAACTTTCGTGTAGCCTTTATGTTATATAATTAGATTATAGCAAATAAAAACCCTGTAATTTTTTTACAGGGTCACACTCAAAGTTGTTTAAAAGATATTAATTTCTTCTGTCTCCAAAAAGACGAAGTAAGAAAAGGAATATATTAATAAAATCAAGGTAAAGCGTTAATGCGCCAAGAACAGACACTTTTTTTGTATCAGCTGCAGAAGATACATCACCATATTCAATACCTTCCCCTATTCTTTTTAATTTTTGCACATCATAAGCTGTAAGGCCTACAAAAACCATTACTCCTATAATACTGATGAGATAATCTAATCCACTGCTATGAAGGAAAAAATTAATGACCATTGCAATAAGAACACCGATGACACCCATCATTAATATTTTACCAAATTTTGTAAGGTCCTGGTTAGTAGTATATCCCATAAATGCCATTACACCAAACATAGCCGAAGCAGATAAGAAGCAACCCAATACTGAACCTGGCGTATAAGCCAGTAAAATAAAACTGAAGGTAATTCCATTTATGATCGCATAAGCCATAAATAGGGCCATCAACACTGGCGCCGATAAACGCCTGAATCCAAAGGACATTATAAGTACAAAACCTAAAGGAGCGAAAAGCGTTATTTTTCCTAAACCCGTTAATCCAACAGGAGATATTAAATAGCTCATCCAATTTTCATTTACAGAAAACTGCCACGCAAATAAAGCAGATACACCCAGCGCTATAAACATTAATAAAAACACGTTTGCGATAAACGATCTAGTATTTGTTTTCTCGCCTATCGGAACATAGCTAATGTTAGAATAATTTGAATTTCCGTTTGTTATTTCCATTGTTCATGTTTTTTGTAAAAATAATAATCATTCACTGTATTAATAATACCGTTCGTGAAATTTAAGCTTTTTGTAGCTATAATTAGCAATAGTATTTCTAAATTATAACGACCTCGCATTAAATTTATTTTTATGAAACTTTAAATGTTAATTCACAAAATTGCTATGATCGAAATATTATTACAATTACAAGTTAAGTATGCTCTTGCAATTTTTTACTTATTCCATTAGCCGCTAACCAGCCACTCGTCCATGCATGTTGAAAATTAAAGCCTCCAGTAATACCATCCACGTTTAAAATTTCACCAGCAAAAAAAAGATTGTCAACAATTTTACTTTCCATTGTATTGGCATTTATTTCACTTAAATTAACACCACCGGCAGTTACAAATTCTTCTTTGAATGTCGTTTTACCTTTAACCCGGAATTGTTGTGCGCATAATTGCTTTACTAAAATATTCTGTTGTTTTGATGGAAGATCAGCCCATCTTACATCTTCATTTATTCCGCAAAGTTGTAAATGATAATCCCACAATCTTTGAGGTACGATAAAAGGATTTTTATTACTCATTTTTCCTGATGCCAATTCATGTCGCAATAATTTGAATTTTTCTAAAAGAGAATTTTCATTGTAGTCACTTATCCAGTTTATTGAAATAGAAAAATTATATTGTGTGTTTGCAAGCATCCTTGCAGCAAACGAAGAAAGCTTTAAAATAACAGGGCCGCTAAATCCCCAATGTGTTATTAATATAGAACCGTTTAGTGATAACTTAGTTTCATTGATTTTCACTTTTACATTTTTCAATGAAATTCCCATCAGTTTAACGATAGAATTATCCGGTATATTGAATGAAAATAAAGATGGAACCGGATTTTCAAAACCATGTCCCAGGTTGGCAATCCATTTATACTGGTCAATTTTAGCATAGCCTCCGCAGGCAACACAAATAAACTCAGCAATTAAAACGGATCCATCTTTAAAAATTAGTTTAAAGAATTGTCCACTTTCTTCAGAAGAAATTTTATCTATTTTCAAAACTTCTCTGTTCATCAATATTTCTATGCGGTATTTATTTGCTTCATTCGATAAACAATTAATAATGCTTTCAGACGAATTGCTTTCAGGAAACATTCTTCCATCGGTTTCAGTTTTAAGCTTTACATTTCTTTTTTGAAACCAATCAATTGTATCATTAGTAAAAAAATGATGAAAAGCCTGCTTTAAAAATTTATCTCCGCGTGGATAATTTTTGATCATCTCCGAAATGCTGAAACAGGCATGTGTCACATTGCAACGGCCACCGCCGCTTATTCTTACTTTGCTTAATAATTTATTAGATTTTTCAACAATACATACCTGCAAATCCGGATTTGTGGAAGCCGCATTTACAGCGCAGAAAAAACCCGCAGCACCGCCTCCTATTACAATTAATTTTTTCTCTTGCATTATTTCTTATTAAGAATAAAGAAAAAGAAGGATGCTATAAAAGTTAAAAAAAATTCGGACAAATAATATTATTAATATTATGCGAGAGTACTCATGAATAATAATCCGAACACAAATTGGCATTTGCTTTTTCGGCTTGCTCTATTGATTCAAAAGAAGAAAGAATATCAGCTTTATCTTTTCTTACGCAAACAGTGTGTTCATAATGGGCTGATGGCTTTCCATCTTTTGTTTTTACAGTCCAGCCATCTTTGGCAGTATAAACGTAACGCTTGCCCATGTTAATCATCGGCTCGATCGCAATTACTAACCCCTCATTTAGTTTTGGACCACTTCCTCTTTTACCATAATTAGGCACCTGCGGGTCTTCGTGAAGATCTTTGCCCAATCCATGGCCTACCAATTCACGAACCACGCCGTAGCCGTTTTTACGCTCAGTATATTCCTGTATTGCAAATGCAATGTCACCAACACGATTGCCCAGGATCGCCTTTTCTATTCCTTTATAAAGAGATTCTTTGGTCACTTTCATCAGGTTTTTTACTTCATTGCTTACTGAACCTAACGCGAACGTATATGCGCTATCACCGTGAAAATTATTTTGGAAAACTCCTACATCTACTGACAAAATATCTCCCTCTTTAAGAGGAGCATCAGTTGGGTATCCATGAACTACGGCGTCATTTACTGACATGCAACATGCATAGGGAAACCCATGGTAATTTTTAAAAGAAGGAACTGCGCCATGATCTCTTATATATTGTTCTGCGAGGTCATTCAGGTAAAGAGAAGATACACCCGGCTTTACATTCTTTGCTATTTCAGCAATTGTATTATTTACCAGTAAACAACTTTGCCTTATCAATTCTGCTTCTTCATGTGTTTTATAGATAATCATAATTATTAAAAAAACCCTGACTATGGGCCAGGGTTATAAATAAAATCAATATTAGAAAATTACATATTGCCTGTTACCCCCGGCGCAACTGACTGCCTTCCCTGTATACGCCCGGTGCTCATAAGTCCATCATACTGGCGCATAAGCAACTGGGTTTCTATCTGCTGAAGCGTATCCAAAACAACAGCAACCATAATAAGTAAAGATGTTCCGCCATAGAAAGAAGCAAATCCCTGCGTAACCCCCAGTAATTGCGCTATGCCCGGCAGAATACCTACTACCGCAAGCAATATTGCTCCAGGTAAAGTAATCCTGTCCATTATAGTTCCAATATAATCTGTAGTAGGCTGCCCAGGCTTTACGCCCGGTATAAAACCATTGCTCCGTTTCAAATCATCAGATACCTGCCTTGGATTAAATATCAAGGCTGTGTATAAAAATGTGAATCCTATAACCATTACCGAATATACCGTCATATAAACGATATTAGTTGGCTGAGTAAAGTAAAGCGCCCAACTTTTTCCCGTTGTTTGAAAACCCAAAAAGATAGTTGGTAAAAACATAATTGCTTGTGCAAATATAATTGGCATAACGCCTGCGGCATTTACTTTCAGCGGCAAAAATTGCCTTGCTCCGCCAAACTGCCTGTTACCAACAATCTGTTTTGCATAATTTACAGGAACTTTTCTTACCCCCTGAACCAATACTATTAAGCCAAGAATGACAGCGATAAATGCAGCGATTTCAATAAGAAAAATTAATAAACCACCGCCACCACGTGTTTGCTTTGCAGTAAATTCCTGCATAAAATTTTGCGGAAGCCGGGCAAGAATACCTATCATAATAATTATGGAAGTACCATTACCCAAACCTTTATCTGTGATTTTTTCACCGAGCCACATAACAAACAAAGTTCCTGTGGTAAGTAATACAACAGTTGATATCCAAAAGAAAGGTGCGTAAGCCGGTAATAGTGCCCCTTGGTTAGAACTTTCTAAAAATCCTATATAAGCTGCTGCCTGAAATGCAGTCACAATAACAGTAAGATAGCGTGTCCATTGATTGATTTTTTTCTGCCCGCTTTCGCCTTCTTTTTGAATTTTAGAAATTTGAGGAACCAGGATAGTCATCAATTGCATAAAAATAGATGCAGAAATATAAGGCATGATCCCTAATGCAAAAATAGATGCTTTAGCAAAAGCACCGCCTACAAAAGCATCTAAAAGCCCAAGCATACCACCTTTGGAACTATTGGCGAGATTGGTTAATTGATTTGGGTCAAGACCGGGAAGTACTATATAAGACCCAACTCTATAAATGAGAAGAAGCAATAAAGTAAAGAGAATTTTATTTCTCAGTTCTTCTATCGTCCAGATGTTTTTTAATGTTGCGATAAATTTCTTCACAGAACTATCAAGATTTAATTATTTGCAATCCGTTTCAGAAAACAAATATCCATTATTTATTTTACTATTTCCACAGTTCCTCCGGCAGATTCAATAGCACCTTTTGCCTTTTCACTTATAGCATTCACTTTAAAAGGAATATTTGCTTTCAAAACGCCATTTCCCAAAATCTTCACCCTATCCGTCTGGCTGATTAAATTGTTGATATAAAGATTTTCAATAGAAAACTCTTTTATATCATGCTTTTCTATTAATTGATCTATTTGACCAAGATTGAAAACTTTATATTCAATCCGGTTAATATTCTTAAACCCACGCTTTGGTATTCTGCGCTGAATAGGCATCTGGCCGCCTTCATGTGCCATTTTAATTTTGTAACCTGCACGGCTTTGACCACCTTTATTACCTTTTGTAGAAGTACCGCCCTTCCCTGAAGCTTCACCGCGGCCAAGTCTTTTTTGTTTGTGAACAGCTCCTTTTGCAGGCTGTAAGTTGTGTAGTTGCATTGTACTTTTTTTTACTTAACGCTCCGTGTACCCGGAGCTCGCTTAATTATTTATATTAATTAGTGAAATTGCGTTTTTCCAATTTGCAAAATCACGCAATTTCTTCAACTGTTATCAGGTGATTTACTTTCTTAACCATTCCAAGAATCTGGGGCGTGGCCTCCACCTCTTTAGTTGCATTCAATTTATTAAGGCCCAATGCCTTTAGAGTTAGCTTCTGCCTTTGCGGGCGGTCAATCCCGCTTTTCACCTGCTTTATTTTAATCTTTGCCATTTTTTGAAGTCATTTGGTCATTTGGTCATTTTTGTCAATTTTTTCTTGACGACGACTTACTGACTGGTTTTTTATTATCCGTTAAATACTTTTTTCAAAGAAACATTTCTTGTTTTAGCAACGGCTATAGGTTCTCTCAAAGTGGCAAGAGCCTTCACTGTAGCTTTAACCACATTATGAGGATTAGCAGATCCCAATGATTTAGCCAATACGTCTGTTATACCTGCGCTTTCCAAAACCGCACGCATGCTGCCTCCGGCAATTACACCTGTACCATGCGCAGCAGGTTTAATCAACACTTTGGCTGCGCCTTCTTTACTCCATTGCTCGTGAGGTATGGTACCATGCATTATAGGAACCTTAATAAGATTCTTTTTTGCATCGTCTATTCCTTTTAGAATTGCTTCCTGCACTTCCTTTGCTTTTCCCAAGCCTTGTCCTACTACCCCATTTTCATTGCCTACAACAACTAATGCTGAAAAGCTAAATGCCCTTCCTCCTTTTGTTGTTTTAACAACGCGGTTTATAGATACAACCTTTTCCTTTAATTCAAGATCAGCGCCCTTTACTCTTTGCGTATTTGATTTCAATATTGATAGTTTTTACAGCTTTTAAAATTAAAATTGCAGACCGCCTTCTCTTGCGCCTTCTGCTACGGCTTTTATTCTTCCATGATAGATATAACCACTGCGGTCAAAAACAATATTTTTTATTCCCAATTCTCCTGACTTTTGTGCGATTGCAGAACCAACAAGCTTGCTCTTTTCAACCTTATTTACTTTTTGAGCAGCAATATCAGCCTGACGAGATGATGCCGAAGCAATGGTAATACCATTAGCATCATCAATTAGCTGAACATAAATATCGCGATTGCTTCTAAACACGCTAAGCCTTGGTTTTTGAGCACTTCCGCTTATTTTTTTGCGAATACGGTATCTTATCTTTTGCCTTGCACTAACTTTTGAATTCATTTTATTCTATTTGCTCCCCGATACTGCCGGGGAAAGTTATTATTACTTATTTACCAGCAGATTTACCAGCTTTTCTGCGTAATACTTCACCTTCAAACTTCACACCTTTTCCTTTGTATGGCTCAGGCTTACGGAGACTACGAATTTTCGCTGCTACCTGGCCAAGCAATTGTTTGTCAATACTCTCCAGTGTTATGATAGGATTTTTACCTTTTTCCTGCGCTGTACCCACTTTAAGCTCTTTTGGAATTTCAAACAAAATATTGTGAGAATATCCAAGCGAAAGATCCAGAAGGTTTCCCTGGTTAGATGCTTTATAACCTACACCTACTAATTCCAGTTTTTTAGTATAGCCTTCTGTAACGCCCTGAACCATGTTGTTTACAAGTGAGCGATATAATCCATGAAGCGCTTTGTGCCTGATTTGGTCGGTAGGACGTTTAAATTCAATTTTATCATCTTTAACCTCAACTTTTATATCGCGGTCAATAGCTTGTTTTAATTCGCCTTTTGGGCCTTTAACAGTAATTACATTATCAGCACCCATACTTACATTTACACCCTTGGTGATAACTACAGGGTTTTTTCCGATTCTTGACATAGTCGGTTTTTTTATTTTTATATATTACTGGCAGAGTTCAGCCACGACTAAGGCTTAATTATCTTACCAAAAAAAATTAATAAATATTACATAGAACTTCGCCACCTACATTTTGTGACCTCGCCTCTTTATCTGTCATTACACCTTTGGAGGTGGAAATGATTGCGATTCCCAATCCGTTCTTCACACGCCTGAATTCATCAGGTTTTGAATAAGTGCGCAACCCCGGCCTGCTTATTCTTTCCAGGCTTTGGATAGCGGGAAGCTTTGTTTGAGGATCATATTTTAAAGCTATTTTTATTAAGCCTTGTTTTGAATCATCTTCAAACTTATACTTAAGAATATATCCTTTATCGTACAAAATTTCAGTAATTCTTTTTTTCAAATTACTTGCAGGAATTTCTACTATCCTGTGATTTGCCATTTGGGCATTTCTTATTCTTGTTAAGTAATCTGCTATAGGATCAGTAACCATTGTTATTTTTTATTTTATTTTTCTACAATGCGATATCCATTGATACCATTGACAAACTCGTTTACCAGCTCGCCTTTTTTACGCCAGGAATTTTTCCTTCTAAAGCCATATCGCGAAAGATATTTCTTGAAATACCAAAATGCCTTAGGTATCCACGTGGGCGGCCTGTAAGCTGACAGCGATTTTTAAGGCGAACGGGTGATGCGTTTTTTGGAAGAAGATCAAGCGCACGATAATCACCTGCTTCTTTTAAAGCTTTTCTCTTCTCGGCGTATTGCGCTACCATTTTTTCACGCTTTCTCTGCCTTGCCTTTACTGACTCTTTAGCCATAATTTATTTTTGATTTTTTGATTTTCGATTTTAATTAAAGATTCGAGTACAATCTTCAACCAACCAATCATCATTATTTTTTTACGTTTTTAAATGGCATACCCAATTCTTTCAGCAATTCAAATGCTTCTTCATTGGTTTTTGCAGTGGTTACAAATGTGATATCAAGACCAGTAATTTTATTTACCTTATCAATATCAATTTCTGGAAAAATTATTTGTTCAGTTATACCAAGTGTATAATTTCCACGGCCATCAAAAGATTTATCACTAATTCCTTTGAAGTCACGCACACGTGGTAAAGACACCGATACTAACCTGTCAACAAATTCGTACATATTAACGCCACGTAAGGTAACCTTGGCGCCAATCGGCATATTTTTACGAAGCTTAAAGTTGGAGATATCTTTCTTAGACATTGTTGCAACTGCTTTCTGACCTGTAATAGTTGATAATTCTTCAATAGACACATCAACTAATTTTTTATCGGCAACAGCGCCATTTACGCCCCGGTTTATACAAACTTTTGTAAGTCTTGGAGCTTGCATTATTGACTTGTAAGCAAATTTTTTCATCAGCGCAGGAATCACTTCTTTTTTGTACCTGTCTGCGAGCCTCGGAGTATATTTATCTGTATTCATTATTTAATTACCTCCCCTGATTTTTTTGCAGTTCTTACTAACTTTCCATCCTCAGTTCTTGATCTGCTTATTTTTGAGTGTGAATGAGATTTAGCATCCCAAAGCATCACATTTGAAATAGCAATAGGCGCTTCCACTTTCATGATGCCACCTTTAGTATTTTGAGCAGACGGCTTTGTGTGTTTAGTTACAAAATTGACGCCCTCTAATAGCACCCGATTTTTTTCAGTAATTACCTGCAGAACTTTACGTGGCTTTTTGAGATCTTTATCATCTCCGGTTATTACTACCACTGAGTCGCCCTTTTTTATACTGAATTTTGGTTTAAATCTTGTTTTCATTTCTGACAAATGTGTGTCTTAATTTATTCTTATTAATTAGCCCGTTTTTTTAGGGCTGCAAAGATACAATTATAATACTTCAGGCGCAAGGGAAATTATCTTCATATAACCCTTATCTCTAAGTTCGCGGGCCACAGGGCCAAAAATTCTTGTACCTCTTGGTTCATCTGCTGCATTCAACAGCACTACTGCGTTATCATCGAACCTGATATAAGAACCATCTTTACGACGTAGTTTGTTTTTTGTACGCACAATAACCGCCTTGCTTACAGTTCCTTTTTTAATACCGCCTGCAGGTAATGCATCTTTTACTGATACAACTATTTTATCTCCAACGTGTGCGTAATCCTGGCCAGAGTTTCCAAGAACACGAATACACAACACTTCCTTTGCGCCGCTGTTATCTGCTACATTTAGCCTGCTTTCTTGCTGAATCATTTTTTTACCTTTTTGCTATTAGCTATTAGCTATTAGCTGATTTAACTTTAATTTTTTAACCGAAGCTAACAGCAATAGCTATTAGTCATTGGCTTTCTTATTTTACTTTTTCAATAACTTCCACTAATCTCCAGCGTTTTAATTTGCTCAAAGGCCTGGTTTCCATAATTCTTACCAGGTCGCCAATACTGCATTCATTCTTTTCGTCATGTGCATGAAAGCCGGTAGTTTTTTTAATGAACTTACCATACAACGGATGTTTCACTTTCCTCTCAACCTTTACAGTAATGGTTTTATCCATCTTATTGCTGGAAACCACACCAATTCTTGTTTTTCTTAAATTTCTGTCCGACATTATTGTGTTTTTAGGATTTAGAACCTAATTGTTTTTTTCTTAATTCTGTTTTTATCCGGGCAAGATCTTTTCTTACGCCACGAATGCTCATTGGATTTTCCAAGGGAGAAACGGAATGAGCAAATTTTAATTTTTTTACACGCAGCTCGTCTTCCTCAATCCTCGATTTAAGGTCGGCCTCACTCATGTCTTTTAAGCTGTTTACAAAATCGTTTTTATTAGACATCTTTTTTTATTTTAATAATTAGCTGATTTAGTAAGGCTAATTCTATTCATTTTTTATTAAACCAATTTATGCCTGGTAATCTCTTCTTACAACAAACTTTGTTGCAATAGGTAATTTTTGAGCGGCCAGTTCAAATGCTTCTTTTGCTACCTGTTCAGAAACACCATCGGCCTCAAATAATATTCTTCCAGGCTGAACAACAGCAGCAAAATATTCGGGATTACCTTTACCTTTTCCCATCCTCACTTCAGCAGGTTTTTTAGTAACTGCTTTATCAGGAAATATCCTGATCCAAACATTACCTTCACGTTTCATGTGGCGTGTCATTGCCTGCCTGGCCGATTCTATCTGCCTGTTAGTTAACCAAACTTCTTCAAGGGCTTTTAAGCCGAAAGTTCCGAATGAAAGCGTAGCGCCACGTTTTGTGTTGCCCTTCATTCTTCCTTTCTGCATCTTTCTATGCTTCGTCCTTTTTGGCTGTAACATAATTTATTGTTGAATTAATTTTATAAAATTATTTATCTTCTTCCACCTCTTCCACTGCCGCCACCTCTTCTGTCGCCGCCGCCTCCTCCACGCCTATCGCCTCTATCTCCGCCGCCTCTTCTGTCATTAAAACCTCCTCTTCTATCACCTTGCATATCGTTATCGCTCTTACCACCGCCAGCAATAATGTTAGGATTCAGATCTCTTTTGGCAAGCACTTCACCTTTGCAAATCCAAACTTTCACTCCAATTTTTCCATACACGGTTTGAGCAAAAACATTGGCATAGTCAATATCCATGCGCAAGGTATGTAATGGAGTACGACCTTGTTTTATTTCTTCACTGCGTGCAATTTCCGCCCCGCCTAATCTTCCGCCTACTCTCACTTTAATTCCTTCTGCGCCCATTCTTAAAGCAGAAGCTATTGACATTTTGATAGCTCTTTTATAGTTAATTCGATTTTCAATTTGCCTTGCAATGGTATCTGCAACAATAGCTGCATCAAGTTCCGGCCGGCGTATTTCAAGAATATTTATCTGGACATCATCTTTACCGGTGAGCTTTTTTAATTCTTCTTTAATACGATCAACCTCGCCACCACCTTTACCGATAATGATTCCGGGCTTTGAAGTATGGATCGTTACAATCAATTTATTTAACGTACGTTCAATCACAATTTTTGCTATACCGCCCTTATTAATACGTGCGTTAAGATAAGTTCTGATCTTATCATCCTCAATCAGCTTTTTACCATAATCTTTTGGGTTAGCAAACCAGTTACTATCCCAACCACGGATGATTCCTAACCTGGCACCAATCGGATTTGTTTTTTGACCCATATTCGGTTTTATTTTTTAGTTTTTTTAGCTGGTGATTTTTTTTCAGTTGTTTCATCAGCAGTTTTTTCTTTTTTTGTTGTTGTTTTAGAAGCTGTTGATTTTTTTGCGGCCGCTTTTTTTGCAGGTGCCTTTTTTGTTTCAACAACTTCTGCTTCCTGAACTTCTGCTGCCACAGGCTCGGCTGCAACTGCCACGTTCTTCTTAACAGAAGGTATATTTCTGTTATGCTTGCTATCAACAATAATTGTCACATGATTACTGCGCTTACGAACGCGATAGCCACGTCCCTGAGGAGCCGGCCGCATACGTTTAATTACTCGTCCGCAATCAACCATAATAGTTTTAACAACCAGTCCTGCATCTTCCACCTTTTCATCACTATTCTTCTGTTCCCAGTTATTGATGGCGCTCTTTAATAATTTATACATCGGTACAGCCGGATGTTTCGGGTTGAATTGTAAAATTCCTAATGCTTTTTCCACTTCAAGGCCCCGAATCAAATCTGCCAGCAAACGCATTTTGCGTGGAGATGTGGGATAATTATTAAGTTTAGCTACTGCTTCCATTGTTTATTATTTCTTGATACTGATACTTGATACCTGCTACGCGATTTTTTTGCTTGAATGCCCTTTAAAGTTTCTTGTAGGTGCAAATTCACCCAATTTATGCCCTACCATGAATTCAGTTATATAAACCGGGATAAACTTATTGCCATTATGCACTGCGAATGTATGGCCAACAAAATCCGGGGTAATGGTAGAACGGCGCGACCATGTTTTGATAACACCTTTTTTTGATCTCCCTTCATTGATGCCAAGCACTTTATTTTCAAGTTTCGCTTCTACGTAAGGACCTTTTTTTATTGAACGAGCCATTTTTATTTACGATGTTAGATGTACGATGTACGATTTAAAAT